>OKUQ01000886.1_pt1 | contig 15319 bp, 10 predicted proteins | sample 1606811 | NCBI WGS metagenome assembly OKUQ01 (sample SAMEA3882546, study PRJEB24775) | human gut metagenome | biome: human-associated habitat; feature: intestine environment; material: feces | place: Netherlands | collected 2009/2010
TATCTGGGCAACTGACGCATCTGGAAATAACGCTGCAGATCCGCTTGATATCAGCATCTATGCCTATACTTCAGCTGGATGGCCGCAGCTGACAAGCTTTTCCTTTGGAGACGGATCATGGTCTGTCAATGGTATTACCCTGACAAATGAGAATATCGAGCTTGTCAATTACGAAGAACTTGTGCCATACACCACAGGTGATACCACAAAGTTCTATGCAGGCGAAGTGATTATCGACTGTAAAAGTATTTACGCCCGCAAACATCTCATCAGGCTCTATATCGGTGGGTTTTTCAGGGGTTGTTCCTTCATCAGCCCAGGCCCATACATAGCTGCCGGCTTCACTGGCACTGAAGGTGATCTCCACCGTCGTGTCACTGGTACGAGATGCAACGCCATCTGACAAAACCACGCCCTGTTCACGGACACCGCCTTCATAGATCGCCACGTCATAGCAGTTGACGGGACCAACCCAATTTACATCGGAGCCAAGGAAGCACTGTGCATTTTTGGCTTTCCAACTATCCTCGGCTTTCAGAGTTACGTCATAAAACTCCTGTCCGCCTTTATCCGGATAGTATGAATATGCGCCCCAGTCAATGTTCAGTGCCGCTTTAACAGAGGCACTAGACCATTTCAGCTCAGTGGCATCAGCGGGAATTGAATCCACATAGATATTGATCGTACCGCAGTTGTAAAAACATCCTTCTTCTTCGACCAAGGTCGGTGTGCCAGGAATTACCTGTGCGTAAAGCACCTTCACATTCTCTCCAAGATCGACCTTAGTTGCGTCTATCGCCGTTGCCCGCGGAGGAGCTGAAGCTGCATAGGCAACGCCACCGCCGATAGAGGTCAACGGTATCAGGCCAAGCAGCAGCACAACCGCTAGGAGAGTGGCGATAAGCTTTTTTTTCATGGAGTATCTCCCTCCCGTTCTCACGGTTTAATTAAATCTGTGTCCGTAGCTGGTCTGGTGATCCGCTACGTCGCTGTTATCTGCCACCTTATCCCAGAGTTGTTGAGAAATGCTGCGCTCAAAGATAACGGTGACGGTATAATTTCTGCTTTCCGTACCCAGCGTTACGGTATAGGTCAAAGGACTGGTAAGATTCACGACCTCGCCGGATACCGGACTGACCACGGCTCCCGCAGGAACGGTAACGACCGGCGCGACCGCCGTGACATTCGTTCCCACCGGCAGCGTGACGGTGATGGTTCCGGCGCTCTGGTCGATTTCACCCTCCACACCCAGGACGGAGAAGCCTGTGATCTTCGCTGTGCTGGTGGTGGGCGTATTATCGTCGCCTCCGCTGCTCTTGGCAGAGATCGGCTGGCCGCTCTTGTTCAGCACAGTGACGATGTAGGTACGGTTGGCAAGGTCGTTGTCGCCGCCCAGCGTGAACGTGACCGCATTGGCAAAGTCCACCGCAATACCGGAGGTCGGGGAGCAAGTTCTGCCGGTGAATTCGATATCCGTGACCAGCTTGGTGCTGGTCAGCTTGGAATCGTCCACGCCGGTAACGGTGATGGTGCTCTTGGCATTGTCAATGACGCCATTGTACCATTCGCCGCCTGCCTGCACACGGAAGCTGGTGATCTCCGCCTGCGCCTTGGACACAATCTTGATCCGGTAGATATTTTGCACCGTCTCGTCGCCGGAGGTCACGGTGAAGGTCTGCCAATCAGAGAAGTCCATCATCTTCTTGCCATCCAAAGACGGGTTGGAGGTCGCCTCGTAAGAGATACTGGCGCTGAGATACATCTTTGAGGTATCCACACCGGCACTCACCGTAAGCAGGATCTCCGTTGCGCCATCGGACGCCTTGGTGACTTCCTTCTCCAGAATGTCCGTTGCGTTCAGCACGCTGTTTTGCAGCTTGATGCTGTTGACATCCAGCTCGGCGCCGGAAGCACCCACATCGCCGTGGTTCACAGTGACATAATAGGTTTTCTGTGTCTTGCCATCCTCTGCCAGCACGGTAAACGGCTGCTTAACGCCTTCCACAAAGGTTGTAGGCAGACTCGGAGCCAGCAAGGTCGCACCCTCCGCCATCGTCACGGTTGGGATCAGGTTCGTCAGGGGCATACCCTTGGGCACTGTAACAGTGATGGTATTCTCGCCGCCTTCGCCACCCTCGGTGATAACGCCCTGCTTGCCTTCGATCTCGAAGCCGGTGATGGAGGCGTCTTTGGACAGCTCACGGGCAAAGTTGAACCGCTGGTAATAGAAGTAGCAGGGTTTCCCCTGACCACCCTTCTCAAGGAACTTCAAATACCACTGACTGGCATAGCAGCCCTCATACGTTGCCAGTGCATTATTCCGCACGCTGGTCGTGTGATGGAAGTAGCCCTCGTTGACGTTGGCAAAGGTATCCATCCAGTTTTGGAGCATGCTTTTTCCCTGTCCGTCAGAGAACCGGGGATCTGTATGACAGTCGATGCCCATGCTGCAAAGGCCCATCATGACCCATGCGGCAGACTCACTGTTTACATCGCCCCACGCCTCGAAGGAGAAGGAACTGCTCATTTTCTGGAGGATAATATCAAGTCCCTCCTGCATCTTGGCCTTTACGCGGTCACCATAAACGGGATCATCCTGATAAGGGCCAATCGCGTACATGATAGCGCCTACCATGTCGATACCAAATCCATCCGAAAGATACTTGTGACCAAGCAGTGTCTCCAACAGCCTCTCCCTCGTCCAGACGGCATTGCTCGGAATGGTGTAATTTCCCATGTCCATTGCGAGCAACGCAAATGTGGGGCCGTTGATCGTATAGGTGCCGCTGTAATTGTAGAGAGCCGCCACCAGATCGTCCACGTCGTTACCTTTTTTGTCAGTATAAGGCTCTCCGTCATGATACTGTGCAAGATTCGCACAATTGAAGCCACGCGCTGTCAGCATCATGATCGTGCGGCCAAATTCCGTCATGGCAACGCTGGTAGTCGTATCAAGCGTTGAGAGCTCCGCTTCTACATCGAAGTCATGCCCTTGACCGGTATTGTAGTTGGGAGATGTGTTCTCATAGAAGCCGAGATTCATCCATTCCCAGTCGTTGTTAGCCATGGTGCGATAGCGGCGGATAATGTTGGCAACGACCTTTTCAAGATCACCCTTGTAGGGATTTGGCAGTGTTTCATCCGACAGTGTTACCGTCACGGTATAGCTGCTGGAAGAGCCGTCTTGTGCTGTTACCACATACTGCACAGGCTGGGAGAAGTTCTGTGCCTCCGTTGCAGAGGGAGAAATCGTGGCGAATTCCGACAAGACAATCTTCGGCACGAAGGTCATCGGTGTGCCTCGAGGAACACTCAGCGTTATGCTTCCAGCCGCCTCGTTGATTTCAGCCGCATAGCCGCCGTATTTAAAAGAGAGGATACTGCATCCGGAGGCTGCCGGCGTTCTGGTAATCGTCACTGTATAGTCCTGCTTATTACCATTTGCCGCCGTAACCGTGTAGCGATTTTCGCCCACCTGCAGTGCTGCAGGTTTTGCCGTGACCGCCGCAAATTCGGAAACCTTGATCTCCGGCTCCGTAACGGCCAGATTTGTTGCATAGGGGATCTCGATTGCAATGTCATTACCATCGATCACACCAATCGCATCACCGATTTTGTAAGACAGGATATCGTTTTCCGCCGAAACCTTTGCGGTGACCGTTACCTTGTATGTTGTTTCCAGTTCATACTCGGAATTGTAGATCACAAGGTCTATCGGCTGGGATTCTGAATTGGTGAAGTCGATGGCCGTATCCTCGCTGGCACCATCCAGGCGGTAGTATTCGCCGGTGTGCTCGATCTCTGGCAGCAGTGCGGATAAGTCGGTTCCAACAGGCAGATTCAGACGGATCGTTCCCGCCTCGCCGTTTTCACCTTCTACGATCTTACCGTATCGTGTTACATCGTTCACTGTTACTGCGAAGGATGTTGCGCGGTTGTAGGGTGTTCCGTTCTCAACGGTAATGAGCCAATTCTCACTTAAATCGGCGCCAAAAACGTATTTGGCCAGATTCTTGCCGTCAAACGTAGTTCCAGTCGCGCAATCCCACGGCACCACCGAATACAGCATCCTGCCGCTTTCCAGGCTTCCAGCAAAGTAAGTTGCTTTCACACCCTGCGGAGTCTCAATGACGGGTTCGGGCAGCTTCGTCCAATCGGTTGAGTCAGGCAGCCGGATGGTTATCGTCTTATTTACTTCATCAATAATACCTTTCGAGGTGCCTACTGAGAAAGCCGTGATTTCCGGTGCGGCGATCACGCGGGAGCTGAACAGGTCGATGAAATACGGGGCAACAACATGCAGAATGAACTTCAGTTGCTCAACACCCCGCGCAGTGATCGTACTGGGTGTTGTGTACGGATCATCCCACTTATATTCATTTTCCCAATAGCTCTTGAGGCCCTCCAGCAAGCTTTCATCCTGCCAGCCCCGTCCGGAAAGCTGATACTCATGCGTATATGCAAAACCGGTGGTAATGCTGAAAGCACTCTGAATACCGGTAGCTACTTTTACAAGATAGTTCAGATCTGAAGGATACCGTTTCCCAATATGAACGCTGTCCGCGTTCTGGATCGAGCAGTAATATGTAAACAGATCATCAAACTGATGCATGACCTTGTAAATTTCTGGGGCAAGCTTCCACAGTTCAGCCTTTCGATCCAACTGCACCGTACTATCTGCGCTGCTGGAAAAAGCCCAAACTGGGTAATAATAGTGTCTGGAAGGGTTGTCTTTATTGTAGATATTCCACTGCTGCACAGAGGAATAATCTGCCGTCGGCTGCACCGCTTCAATACGGGATGGCCAAGAAAACGCATTGATATTTATCCGATTGCTTGTATAGAATTCGACCGGCGTAAAAACACTCGTTCCCGCCACATCCGCATCGATCAGACCGCCCCAATTTCCCGCAACGGAAATGATATTGATCTCAGAACCACTTTGATCTGTAAAAGACAAAGGGATTGTTTCGTATTTGCCTGAAGCAAAGGCGGTAAAAGAAGGCCATGTGGAATACCAGCTAGGGTCAAAGGCATAGGTCTTACAGGGAAGCAGTGCGAACAGAATTGCAAGAGCCAACAAAAGGCAGGGTAAACGTTTCTTCATGGGAATCATCTCCTGTCTGTCATGCTTTTCGCAGGGGGGCGGGCACTTTGCCCGCCCCCTCTGCGGTGCCTTGACAGTTAATCTGTCAGTTTAAGCTCCTGCTTAGTGCCAATAAATACCGTAGTTCGTCGTATAGAACCAGGTAATACGAGCACCGTCAGTCAGCGTGTAGTCGGCAGCACCTACATTGGGGATATTGCAGGTGGTGCTCCAGCCATTGGCACTGTCCGTATACATCCAGCCATCCGCACCGGTAGTGTCAAAGGCAGCCAGACCATTGATAGAGGCCACGTAGGTGGAAGAAGGATCATACTCAGAGTAACCTGCGCTCTGCATGAACCGCTGCAGAACAGTCATGGCACTTGTGTTAGGATCAACTCGAATGGTTCCCCAGGGCTGGGCAGAGGTACCGCCAAAATAAGTAGCTGCCGCCGCAGCGATCTGGTCAGCCTTGGTTTTCACATTTCCGGTGTACCACTCAGTGCCCTTCAACTCACTGAAATCGAAGCCAAAGGTCACGCTAATCTTGCCATCGGAGGCAAACGCCACCATCATAACGTAGGTGCGGGTGCTATTATTCGCAGTAACCTTCAGTGCCAAGTTGTCCGCATCGTCGCCGTTGCTGCGCAAATCAACCTTAGCGGTCACTGCGGTCTCAGTACCAGAAATGTCGCTGATTTTTCCACTCAGAGTCGCAGAGGCATTCTTGGTAAAGGTAACGGGGACAGCTGCAGTGTTATCAGCTGCAGGAACGTCAGAGGCCGAAATGAAATAATTGCAGAAAGTCCAGCCATTCTCGGCCGCGTTGGTGTTGCCTACGAAGAAGGGGTTGCCCATGCAGGGATTCTGCACAGTAACACGATACACGGAAGCTGCGGTAGTTGCGCCATTGAACTTTACGTTGGAAATTGCCAGAGGATCAGTGGAGTCGATAGCCATCTGAGCCTGATCATTGTCGTCAATGCCGGCGGCAAGAATGTAGGTCTGTCCACCAACAACAATGGTGTAGGACTCATTCAGGAAATTGACGCCAGTTGCGGTGTAAACACGGTTGGTCGTTCCCGTAACAGTCCAAGTACCTGCGCTCTGCAGAGTACCACCAGTAATTCTGCTGCTGCCCGACATGTTAATCGTTACGTCCAGAGACTTCAGAGTCTCCTCAACAGTAGCAGCAGGCAGTGTTGCGCGGATAAAGACCTGAGATTCATCGTAGGTAGGGTTATCGGCATCCGTGCCGTACCCGTCTACCTGAAACGCTGCATCAGTACCACCAATCGTTACAGAGCTGATCGTGGTAGGTGCAGTTGCAGGTGCTTTCGTAGCAATGGGCTTACCATTGCCGTCCGCCATGGCGATGGTGGTCAACGAGAGCACCATCACCAGTGCAAGAAACAGGGATACGAGTTTCTTTGCAACTTTCATTTTTGTTTCCTCCTATAATTTTTATTTTTTTCACCGAGATTGCTCTCGGATGAAAACAAAAGTGATAATGTGCCTATCGACAGGCATAAATGATTTTATTCTAATCCGATCTGGAAGCTATAGGTCTGGCTCAGTTCACCACGAGCGACCACCAAATCACGATCTTCCAATGTTAAATTCAGGATAGGCCGCCCACCCAGTTCGTTCACGATACAAGGACTATCCATGGAAAGCACCGCATCCGGGGCAAGCTCTACATTTGCGGCACAGTTTTTGAAATCCGTGTCCGTCGGCAGTGTAATGGCGATCACATAGCGCGTTTCGCCATCCTCTGTGTGGGTCTGGATCTCCGCCGTGCTGTTGCCGATCACGAAGCTGCGGATCAGCGGCTCCTCATTGGCGGCGTTTGCTTTCCCGCAACCCGCCAGACACGGCAGGATACAGAGCACGGCCAGCACTATGCAGTATATCTTTTTCATATCGTTACCTCACTCAGAGCGGATGGCCTCGTTGGGGCTGATGAGCGTTGCCTTTCGTGCGGGGATCCATGCGGCGGCAATGGCCACGCAGCCGGAAAACACCACACCGCAGACCGCCAGCCACCAGGGCAGCACGCACCGCAGCTCACGGGACGCGAAGATCCCCGGTATCAGCCACTTGGCGATAAAGCTCAGCACCAAGCCCGCCGCGCCGCCGATCACGCCAACGATCAGCGCTTCCGTCAGGAACATCTTGAAGATGTCGCTGCGAACGGTGCCCAGCACCTTCAGCACGCCGATCTCCCGCGTCCGTTCCGTAATGGACATCATCATGGTGTTTGCCACGCAGATGGCGGAGATCAGGACAGCGATGCCGCCCAGCGCGCCCAACATCCCCTGGATCTGCCGGGACTGTGTCCGCACCGTCTCCAGCATATCGTTGAGCGAATAGGTGTTCAGCCCCGTGTCCCGGATCAGCTTGACGATCCGCTGCACGTCGTTGACGTTCTTCACCTTCACCCAAACGAGATCGTAGGTAGGGCCGTTGGCCTTTTCCTCCGCCGTCTTGGTCTGGGTTGTCGCGCCCATGTAATTGGCGTTGGCCTTTGTCATCTCCTGTAAGCGGTCGAAGGACATGAACGCGGCGGTGGCGAAGTTGTTATTCAGGGTGGAGCAGATGCCTGTCACACGCAGGGTATACAGGTTGCTGGAGGGCAGTGCCCGTCCGTCGGTGTCGGCCTTCGGCTCGCCGGTCAGGCTGGAGGAATCGAAGGTCATGCGGACAGGCACCTCCAGCAGATCAATGAGGGCGTTGCCGTTCTCATCCACCGCCAGCTCCCAGTCCTTCGCCTTGTTGGCAAGTCCGGCGGCCACATCGTCGGTAAACAGCACCTCCGGATGCAGGCGCGTGCCGTCCCCGGCCATAACGCCCCGCTCCGGCGTCAGCATGAAGTTTTCCGCCGTGGTCATGTCGATGCCGTAGACGCGCACCATGTTGACATAGTTGCCGGACACGATGTAGGCGGACTGCTGATAGACCGCCGTTACCGCCTCCACACCGTCGATGCCCCGGAAGGCTTCCAGTGCCTTGTCGTTCAGCAGTGCCTTGCGCCCGTAATCGCCGGTGGCAGGCGTCACATCGATCTTTGTCAGGCTGCCCAGCGCCTCGATGCTCTCGCGGTACGCCTGCTCATAGCCCAGACCTACGGAGATCAGCACCACGATACACATGACGCCTACCGCCATGGATAGGGCTGTCAGTGCCGTGCGGGTCTTTCGTCGGAACAGGTTGGTGCAGCCGTAGCGAAACAGGTCTTTTGGCTTCATACATTCCCGTCCTTATTGCTTCCGTCGTAGGTCAGCGGCTTCTCTCCAATATCCGGGGCGCCGCCGTCTGCGTCAAAGTCGTCGTCAAAATCGTCCAAGGCGGCGGTGCTTTCGGCACCGGGCCCGATCTCGCCGCGCTTATAGCGGATGATGACATAGACCACAATGCCGATCAGGATGAGCGCAAGGATCGCTATCAGCAGCCACAGCCACCAGCGGCTGCCTGTGCCGTCTTTATTTGCGTTGACGCTGTTGGCATCTGTATCCGCAGAGCTTTCCGCCACGCTCAGCGGCACGGAGATGTCCTGAGAATACGTCTCGCCGTTGGCGTCCTCATACTGGAGGATCATCTTACCCACAAACGCGCCGATCTTGGAGAAGCCCACCGTCACATCGGCACTGGTGGAGCCGCCTGCCAGCAGGTCGCCCACATAGCAGGGGGTGGAGGCGGTCATGCCGTCCGTGGCCAGCACCCGGATATTCATAGCCTTGGCGCGGCCCATGTTGGTCAGCGGCACGGAGATGGTAGCTTCCTTATCCTTGCTGGGTGTGCCGTACACCTCCGGCGTACCGGCCAGAATGTCCATCTTCTGGCTGACGGGCAGCATGATGTTCTGCGCCGCCTTACCGGCCACCGCCTCGGTGGTCTCATAGGTTAGATTGATGCCCAGCATGGCGGGGCCAACCTCCGCGTCCTGCTTGGCCATGATCTTGTATTTCAGGATCGTCGTACCGCCCGGCTTGATGGAATCGGCATAGGCGGTATCCGTGCCGCCTACGCACAGCGTCAGGCCGGGAGAATTGGTGAATACCAGGCTGGAGATGATTTTCTTGGCTGTGTCATATTTGGAATTGTTGATCAGGGTCAGGCGCAGCTCCGTCTCCTCGCCTGCCATCAGGCCGGATACCTCAGTATCGTCCACATACAGCTTATAGCTCTGCACCATCACCGACATGGCGGAGGCGTCATAGCCGTCGATCACAGTAAACTGCGTGGAGAAGGAGCCCTCCGCAGGGGCGCTGTTCTCGAAATAATTTGCCTTGAATTTAATGGACTTGTTGCCGGAGGTGGCAAAGGGCGACACCGTGAAGGTGTAGTCCAGATACTTCACCTCTCCGCTGGCCCAGTAGTCGAAATACTTGCCCAAATTGGTGGAGTCGATCACGAAGGGGAACTCGTCCAGCGCGGCAGAGACCACGGGATAGACCGTCACGCTGGTCAGGGTACCGCCCACATTGATCACGGGGATCCGCATGGAGATAGTCTGATTGGGTGTGCCGGTAGGTACGGTATAGGAGCCGCCCGCATTGGTACCCGCCACCTGAAGGCTGCCGAAGGAGGTGGTGACGCCGGACATATTGCCGTTGTCGGTAACGGTCACATAGGCACTGACCTTGAAGGTCACGTCCTCGGTGATGGTAGTGCCGTTCACGGCATCCTCCCGCCACACAGTGGCGTTGATCTTAAAGGGCACGGCATAGCGTCCCTTACTGGCAAACTCGCTGATCTTGAACTCGAACCACACCTCCGCCGTGGAGTTGTAGGACATGTCCTTTAAGTGCTGCACCTCGCTGGCGTAGATCAGCTCAAAGGGCCAGTTGGACACGCTGGCGTCGGTAGGCACATCGGGATAGATGTTGATGTTGCGCAGCATGTATTTCTCGCTGGGCAGATACTCCTTGTTGACCGCCAGCGGCAGCACGATCTTCACCACCTGACCGGGAACGCCTTTGGGGGACTGTGCGCCGGTATCCATCAGGATCAGGGCGTTGGCGTCGCTGGGTATGACCTTGATATCCGTGTTGGGCTTTTCGTCTGTAACCGAGACCCCGCTGACGCCGGCATCTTCTCCGTTTTCGTAAGACGTGTAAGCCTCAATGGTGCTGTCATCTATCACATCCTCTGTGACTTCCTCTGCCATAGCGACGGTGGGCAGCATGGTAACTGCCATCACTGCGCAGATCAACAGGGCCAATACCCGTTTTGCCGTTCCTTTTTTCACTTCGTGCGCTCCTCTCCGGTGTGGTGATTTTCTGTCTCTATTTTTCCGTCGCTGAAATAGACGGTACGATCCGTGTAACGCTCCATCTGGGGATCATGGGAGCTGAGGATGAAGGTGGTGTTCCGTTCCCGGAAGATCTCACATAAAAGCTCCATGACCTCCTCGCCGGTGCGGCTGTCCAGGTTTCCGGTAGGCTCGTCCGCCAGCACGATGGAGGGCTCCGTAATAATGGCACGGGCGATGCTGACACGCTGCTGCTGACCGCCTGACAGCTCCGCAGGCCGGTGATCTACGTGTCCGCGCAGTCCCACGCGGCTCAGGGCCTGCCACGCCAGCCAGTTCCGTTCATCCTCCGGCACGCCTCGGATGGCCAGTGGCAGCGCCACATTCTCCAGCGCCGTGTATTGGGGCAAATTATTGTAGTTCTGAAAGACGAAGCCGATATAGCGGCGGCGGAACTTTGTCCGTAACTCCTCGTCCATGGCCTCCAAATGATGCTTGCCTCGGACGATGATCTCGCCCTCCGTGGGCGGCTCAAGACCTGCCAGCATATTCAGCATGGTGGACTTACCGGAGCCGCTGCGGCCTGCGACACAGACAAATTCGCCTTGCAGCACGGACATGTCCACGCCATCCAGCGCACGAACCGTGTTGCCGCCGACGGTGTAGTGCTTCTTCAGCCCCACCGTCCTGATGATGGTTTTTCGTTCACTCATAGTTCTCTCTCGCTATCTCAAATGTGGAGGGCGGCAGCACATAGTTCCGCTCCTCCGCCGTCAGGCCGAATTTGATCTTGATGCGCTCCAGCTTCCGTACCCACGGGTCGCCCAGCGCCCACAGCACCAGAAACGTACACAGCCCGTGACAGAAATCGAAGAAGAAACTGGATAGATAGGCCGCGCCTATCGTCTGCCATGTAAGGGGACTTACATACCCGATGATGAAATACAGGTTCATGATCCAACCGTACAGAAAGCCGGACAGGAAACCATACAGGCATAGCCGCAGGGGCGCGTGGTCGGTAAGCTGCCGCACAAAATGCAGCAGATCGCCCCGGTTGGTATTCTCCGGACACAGCCTGTCCCACCATTGCGCCGCAAAGTGACGTCGGCTTCCTCCCTTGAATGCACCTGCATTTTGCAGGATACCCGCCAGAAAGCCCACCAGACCCCATGTGAACATCTGCCACGGCGTCCACGGTCCCTGTCCGAAAATGAAGTTGCTGACAAAGGCGGTCAGCGCGCCGGTAAGAAAGCCCGCCTCCGGCCCGAAGGCCACCGCCGTAATGATAATGATGGCGGAGCAGGGCTTGAAGTTGGGCAGCGGGATGATCTCAAACACCGTGCGGCCTACCACGGCAATGGCCGCCATCACCGCGATAGGCACCAGCTCGCGAGCCTGGGGCTTCTTCTTATCAAATACCAGTATGAAAGGGATGGCGGAGGCCAGCAGGAACAAAAGTCCCAGCAGAATATCCGAGTTTAATATGATGTAGTCCCAGAAAGTGCGGGAACCCACCGGATTGACCGCGGGGCGGTGGCTGTGGTAATAGCCGAAGGCCACCATCAGGGCGGGCAGCACCAGCAGGATCACCCACGCGGCGGCTCTGGTTCTTTTGCTGACAAAGAGCTTCGACACGACGCGATCACCTCCTCACAGGTAATGTCCATGGGGAAGTGCTCTGCCGCGATACGGTTGGCGTCGGTGGTATAGAACCGGTTTCCGGCAAAGAAGTCGTGGGGCTCGCCCTCGGAGAGCAGCAGCCCGTCAAACATCAAGGCGCAGCCTGTGGCGTACCGGGCGGCAAACTCCACATCGTGGGTCACCACCAGAATAGACGCGCCCTCCCGGCACAGTGCCAGCAGCAGCTGCGCCAGCTCCGCCTTGGCATAGGCGTCCAGCCCTTTGGTGGGCTCGTCCAGCAGCAGCACCGTGGCCTCCCGCAGCAGCAGCTTGCCTACGGCAAGACGCTGGATCTCGCCGCCGGACAGGTCGTAGGGATGCCGCGCCAGCAGCGGCGTCAGCTCCAGCCTCTCCGCCATCTGCACGGCCTTGGCTTTGTCCTGACCGGCACTGTCCAGCAGCTCCTTCTCCACCGTGTCGGCCACAACCAGCGACCGGGCGTTCTGGGGCAGCATACACAGCCGCTGACCCTTTGCCAGCTTCACCTTGCCCCGATAGGGCTTCCGAAAGCCGGCCAGTGCCTGCATCAGTGTGGTTTTGCCTGCGCCGTTGCCGCCCAGCAGGCATAGCAGTTCACCCTGATGAAGCGTTACGTCTGTGCCCCGCAGGACATCCTTGCCCTTTTCGGTATAGCGGAACCAAAGCTCCTTGCCCTCTAAAACGGCAGGGTGCTTTGCTTCTTTCTCGGCTTTTGCGGTTTCAGGCGCGGAATCCTCCTCCGTGATGGGCAGCAGCCGCTCCAAGCGGCGGCGGCCATCCCGTACCGTCAGGGGCAGCTCGTCCGTTTGCTCCAGCTCGCTGAAGATACGGACAGCGGCGGGAAGTCCGAAATAGATACGGCTCTTTTCCGCGCTGCCGGACAGCTGCCGCGCGATCTCAGCCGGCGCGCCGTCTGACAGGATACGGCCCCGATCCATAGTCACCACACGGTCGGCGGCGGGGAATACCTCGTCCAGCCGATGCTCCGTCAAAAGGATGGCCACGCCCAGCTCGCGGTTGATCCGCTGCACGGTGGCAAGCAGATTGCGGGCCGCCAGCGGATCCAGCATGGAGGTGGGCTCGTCCAGTATCAGCAGCTTCGGCCCCATCGCCAGCGCCGAGGCCAGATTCATCAGCTGCTTCTGCCCGCCGGACAACTCCGTGGTCTTACTGCGGAACCACGGCTCCATGCCGAAGAAGGCGGCCATCTCCGCCACGCGGCGGCGGATCACCGGAACCGGCAGCGCCATATTCTCAAGGCCGAAGGCCAGCTCATGCCATACGAAATCTGTGACGATCTGATTATCCGGGTTCTGCTGCACGAAGCCGATCTCCGCTGCGGCGGTCAGCTCCGGCAGTTGGGAAAGGGGCGCGTCCTTATAAAAGGTCTCGCCGGCCCTTGCCCCCACGGGCAGCAGGCCGGGCTTGGCATGGCGCAGCAGTGTGGTCTTGCCGCAGCCGGAGGGGCCGCACAGCACCACATACTCGCCCTTATGTATCTCCAACGAGACGTCGTCCAGTGCCCGCATGTCAGCCAGCGGGTAGGAGAAGCTCAGGTGTTCAAACCGTAAGAGCGCCATCTGATGGCCTCCTTTGTTTCAAGAATACCGGGCAGGAACATCAGCACGGCGTAAAAGAAAAACATGGTATAGCTGGAGCTGCCCAGCAGCACCGGTGTCATGGCAGGATAGAACTCCATATACCCGTGACCGAAGGCGCGGGCGGTAATGCAGATGCCTGCCACCGCCAGAATAAGGCCCAGCGTCCGGGCGTCCCGGCCATCGAAACGGAACAGGTGGAAGGTGGTGCGCCGCTTGGCACCATAGCCCCGGGCTTTCATAGAGTCCGCCGTCTCCACCGCCGCCTCCATGCTCATGGTCAGCAGCACCGACAGGTTTCGCAGGGCACTGCCCAGCCTTTGCAGCAGCCGCGTGCCCTCCTCCTGCAACATGGCCTGAGACTGCCGGATCTCGCGGCGATTCTGCTGAAGCTGTGGGATGAACCGCAGCGTCATGGTGATCAGCAGCGACGTGCCGGGGAAGGGCTTGCCGAACAGGTACAGGAACTTATCCGAGGTCATGACCTCCTGATAGCAGGTAAACCACATAATGACCGCGCACAGGGAGCAGCCGGACACCAGACCGTAGCACACCGCCTCCAGCGTGTACCACAGGTGATTGATGGTAAAAAGCATGGTCACGCCTCGATGGTTGAATAGAGGGTTGGCAAGGGCGATCAGCAGAAACATAGGGGCCACGAACCGCATGGTGTGGCCGTAGGCCCTCCAGCCCCGCAGCCGGATGGAAAACCAGCTGGCGCCGAGAAAGGACAGCACTACCGTGACCGGGTGCATACAGGCCAGTGTCAGGCCCAGCACCAGCACGAAGTATGCCATGCTGACCGCCGGATGCAGGTTCCCAAAGAAACGCATCCGGGTATCAGTCATGGTTATCCTTCCATTCCTTGCCGTAGCCGTAGGGATCTCCGTTTTCCAGATCGCAGCCAAGGTCGCAGGTGTAGTTCCACTCAATGACCTCGCCGGCCTTGACGAAGTACACGCCGCAGCCGTAGTTGGGATACCAGTCGTTGACACAGTACATCCAGCCGCTCCAACGGCCGCCGTCAAACTCATAAAGGTTGTTGATGCCCTCCACATAGCAGCCACTGGACGTGCCGCCGCGATAGGACATGTGGATCTTATACTTATCGCAGACGTAGGACAGGACGTCAAAGACCGTGTCACCCTCCTCAATCTCCACCGTGGTCACCGGCAGGATCACGCCGGAGGCGGGGACGATGCCCGCCCACTTACTCTCCAGATGCATGCCGTTTTTTACCGCCGTGTCACAGCGGATGGTGATGGTGACGGTATCCTTCTTGCTGTCCGGCTTCTGATCCGGTGTAGGTGTGGGAGTATTGCTATCTTCAGCTTTCTGGTCGTTCTTCTTGCTGTCGTCCTTTTTGCCGCCAGAATTGGTTGTCGCCGTATTGGAAGTATCTTCCTCAGGCGTGGTGGGCGTGGACTGGTCTGCCTTGCCGCCCTTGTTGCCTTCCGGCGCGGCTGTATCGCCCTGGGTGTAGAAATCCGCTACGCTGTCAGGCTTGCTCTGGGACGGGGTACTTGTTGTCTCTTTTTTGCCGAAGCTGAAAGCGTCCGTGATCCAAGAATACCAGGGTTTTTCCTCTTCCGGCTGGTCGGTGGCTTCGCCCACATAATCCAGGTCTAATTCGCCGTTGCTGCCACTGGCAATTCCGGTCTGGGCGCAGGCGCACAGGCTCGACAGCATCATAAGTGCCAGCAGGAACGCGATGATATATCT
>OKUQ01000891.1_pt1 | contig 15263 bp, 15 predicted proteins | sample 1606811 | NCBI WGS metagenome assembly OKUQ01 (sample SAMEA3882546, study PRJEB24775) | human gut metagenome | biome: human-associated habitat; feature: intestine environment; material: feces | place: Netherlands | collected 2009/2010
AAGCAGGTGAAGGACCTGCAGAAGGAGTACTACAACACTCCCGGTATGTACTACCTGGCTGACAAGGCCGCCAAGGAAGCCAAGAATGCTGCCAAGTAACGGCTGACACAGCATAACACAGTGATAACGTAATTCCCCTGTACTGACATTCCCCGCGTTTTGTGCGTTTACCCCCCCTGGACCTCTCAGCGAAGGGTGCTGGTCCCCTCCAGCGCCGGGGCTCGGTCCGGCCTTGTGCCGGGCCGGGCTTCCGGCATTTCAGGGGGCCTGTCCCTCCCCACGATAAAAGGGAACGACCGCCGAATGGGAGGTCGTTCCCTTTTGTGTGGCGGGTGCTTGTTTAACCAAAGGTGCCTTTTTATACACATCACTATCCGGCGGATCGCACCGTTATTCCTTTGCGGGCAGCGTCACGGTAAATGTGGAGCCATTTCCAGGGCGGGAGAACACCGTCACCCTCCCGCCGCACAGCGTTACCACCCGGCGGACAATGGAGAGGCCCAGGCCGTTGCCCCGGTCATCCGGGTATGGTGCAGCCCGGTAGAACCTGTCGAAAATGTGCCGCTGTGTCTCCTCGTCCATACCGATACCCGTATCGGAGACAGACACGGTGACCTCTCCCTCACCCCGCCGCAGCACCACGGTGATCTGCCCGCCGGCGGGCGTAAACCGGATAGCGTTGGAGAGCAGGTTAGACCAGATGTGCTCCACCAGCTCCTCATTGCCGTAATAGTCCACCGGATCCAGGTCTCCCTCCACGGTCAGGCTCTTTTTCAGCCACTCCCTCTCCTGCTGGCGCACACACCGGCGGAGCTGTTCATCCAGGCTGTACAGCGTCTTGTCGGACACGATCTCGGTGTTTTCGTACCGGGCCAGCTCCAGAACGTGGGTGCTCATAGCAGCCAGCCGTTCGGACTGCTGCACCACGGTGTCCGTATAGGTCCGCCGCTGCTCCGGTGTCAGGTCGTCGTTTTGCAGCAGCTTGGCAAATCCCCGGATGGAGATAAGCGGCGTTTTGAACTCGTGGGAAAAGGTATTCACAAAGTCCATTCGCAGCAGCGCCACGCTGGACAGTTCCTCCGCCATTTTATTAAAGCTGCGGATATATTCCGCCACCTCGCCCCGGGCGCCCCGCATATCCACCCGCACGGTATAATCGCCCTCCGCCACCGACTGCGTGGCCTGCATCAACCGTGACAGCGGCGCCAGATACCCACGGAAAATGAATATGGCCAGCAGTACGCCCAGGATGGCACTGACCGAAAGGATGAGGATGGGCCACAGCAGCGTATAGCTGGCGTCCTCCAGATGCACCAGCCGCTGCACCAGTGTAAATATCCCCAACGCCATCCCCACATACACCGCCACCAGCCCCAGCACCAGCAGGAACATGGTGCCCAGCAGCCGGACAGGCGGCTTTTCTTTTTTCACCTTATTTCTGGCCATTGCCGTCCTCCCGGGGCATCCCCATATAGCCAAATCCCCGAATCGTCCGCAGCTCGAAATCCGGGTTGTCCCGGAATTTCTCTCGCAGTCGGGAGATGTAAACCTCCACAGTGTGCTCGTCCACATCACTGTCCAGATCCCATATGTCGTCGATAAGCTGCCGTTTTGTGAAAAGCGTCCGGGGGTAAGACAGCAGCTTATACAGCAGCAAAAACTCCTTAGCGGACAGCTGCCACGTACTCTGCGGAGTGATGACCTGCAGGGAGCCGCGGTCCAGCACCGTGGTGCCCACCGTCAAGCGTCGGTCTGCCCGGCTGCAATACCGCCGCAGCAGGGCCTCGATACGCCAAAGCATCTCCTCCTCGTCCACTGGCTTGACCATATAGTCATCCGTCCCCGCCCGGAAACCCCGGCGCTTGTCCTCCTGGGTCACGCGGGCCGTCACCATCAGCACCGGCAGATCGCAGTTCCCCTCCCGCAGCGTCTGGGTGAAGGTGATGCCGTCCATCCGCGGCATAGTGATATCCACCACCGCCAGATCGCACTGGTAGTGTTCCATCACCTCCAGCGCCTCCACACCGTCCCGCGCAGGGCACGGCTCGTACCCGGCACGCCGCAGCACCTCGCACATCAGAAATCTGGCGTTGTCATCGTCCTCGGCCACCAAAATGCGGAACATGTCTGTCCCTCCCTTGTGTTTTTTTGGATTTTATCACACCTGTTCTCAAAAATCGAGATTTTTTGAGCTTACGTTGAGGTTTCTTCGGTATACTGCCGTTACCATAGGAAAAATAGGAGGAACACCCCATGCCCAGACCTGTCTGCATCACCTACGACAGCACCTGTGACCTGACGCCCCAGCTGCTGGAGCGCTTCCATATCCGCACCATACCCTTGACTATCCAGAGTGGCGGGCGTGTCTTCCCTGATGACGGAAACTACACCTCGGCGGAGCTGTACACCGATTACCGCCGGAACGGCACCCTGCCCAAAACAACAGCGATCAGTCCAGAAGCGTTCAAGGCATTTTTCTCCCCGCTTTTAGCGGAAGGCTATGACATCGTCCACATCGACATCAGCTCGGAGCTGTCCTGCACCTGCCAGAACGCGGTGCTGGCGGCACAGGAGCTGACGGGCCAGGGACAGATCCACGTGGTGGACAGCCGCCAGCTCTCCACCGGCGGCGGGCTGCTGGCACTACAGGGGGCCAAGCTACGGGACAGCGGTATGACGGAGGCGGACATCGCCGCAGAGCTGCGCCGCCTGACACCCTGCAGCGACACCAGCTTCGTACTGGACACACTGGAGTTTATGTGGAAGGGCGGCCGCTGCAGCGGCGTGACGGCGCTGGGCGCCAATATGCTGAAGCTGAAGCCCTGTCTTGAAATGCGGGAGGGCAAGCTGGCAGTCTGCAAAAAGTACCGCGGCGCCATGGAAAAGGTGTACCGCCAGTATATCACCGAACGGTTGGCGGATAAGACAGTTGTGGCTGATCACGCTTTCATCACCCACTCCGGCGAGGTGGCGGAGGGCACTCTACAGGAGCTGACGAAGCTGGTACGGGAGTTGGCACCCTTCCAGGAGGTATTCGTCACTCAGGCTGGCTGCACTGTGTCCTCACACTGCGGCCCCGGCACCCTGGGCGTGCTGTTCCTACGGCAGCCAGAGCAATAACAAGCTGCACATCAGTTGTGCACCCATGTCCGCACCAGATTGGGCACCCATCCGAACACACGGCGGCACTCTGCCCTACATTCTTGTTCGGTACAGTCCGGATGTGCGGCCATATAGGCCAGCAGGTACGTCCGTACATTCTCGCGAAGGTTTTTCCGGGCGAACCGGAAATCATACTTGGGAATTGCGTCCAGCGCAAATGAGGTCAGCGGGGCGTCGCTGTAACAGGGTTTGGTCAAGTTCACACGGGTCGTGTGGCAGATGGTGTGACGGGCGTCCGCAGGGTGGAGTATGTCCTCCAGATGCTCGAAGTCCGCTTTCGTTTTGCCGGTGCTCAACAGCACGCGCGGAAGCTGCGTCTGCGTCAGAAAGTGCCCGTTGGCGAGAGTAGCCTTCAGCAGAAAGGACAGGCAGAAATCCTCCGAATTTGATAAGCAAATATCCACACCGCCGTAGCCTCGCTCATGGAAATACATCTGTCCAAACCGGTTTTTTTGCTTGCGGCTGCGATGGGTATTGTAGTCGGGGAAATGCGTTTCGTCATAGCAATAGGCCTCTACCCATAGCGGCTCAATGGTCACGCCAAAGACCTCGATGCGGCAATCATTGATAAGCTTATCGCCCAGCATTTGCAGAATATGTACCTGTTCATCATAAGCGGCATTTTTTAAATTGCTGACCAAGGTCCACAAGTCGGCAGCACGGTCCATACACTCAGTCCTTTCCGGGGCGTTTCAAAAAGTATATCACTTGGATGGCGTTCGTACAAGTTCCATAGGAAGAACTTTGCGTAAGGGTACACATTCGCTGCGTTAGTTCTGCAAAATGGCGTGGATGCGTTTACGGTGTACCCATTCATGCCAAGTAAGATCCCCCAATCCCCTGTACTGCAAGGGATTGGGGGATCTTCTCGTGTTGATGTGTTTTAATATGTATCGAGAAGTTTTGCGTAGATTTGGGGCGTTTGTTGGAAGGATCGTTGGAAAGTGACTTGTGTTAACCAAAACGTGACATAACAGGAAAGCCATTGCCTGAAAGCACATTTCCAGTGATTGGTACGTCTATTTCCTCCTCGAGAGCGAGTCTCGGTAATGCAAGTCTACCGGCCATAAATGATACTCGTAGCTCACAACAGGAAACATATTCCATGGAAATAGGTGTTCTGTCACCACTTCCATGTCGCGCTACGCAGGTAAGAAAACAGGGAAAAAGATTGCCGACGAAGAAACGGCGCAGAAAATCATCGCTGCACTGGAAAATGAGAGCATCAAGTATGAGACATACTTCAAGCTTATCATTGCCACGGGGATGCGGCGCGGCGAGTGCTGCGCCCTGCAATGGCGGGATATCGACCGAGAGCAGCTCAATATCCACAGCCTGCGCCACACCGCTGCCAGCCTGATGATCGCAGGCGGTGCGGATATGGCAACGGTAGCGGGTATCCTCGGCCACAGCCAGCTCTCCGCCACGCTGGATATCTACTACCCACGCCTTCGATAAGAGCAAAAAAGCCGCCAGCGCGGAGCTGCAAGGAATGCTGGAGATATAGAGTACACCAACAAAGAAGCAGGCTCGATTCGCATGCGCTGATATGCTCCCTCCACGATTGACAGTCTATTCTTTCGCTGTCTCTCATAGAGGGAGCATATACGACGCACGACTTTCGAAGTTCTTCGCAGTAGTAGCCAAATAACCGTCCGGGCGGGTCACAGAATAACTGATTGCTGTAGCTGCCACAATAGACTCATCAAAAGGCTTTTGCGCCACAATGCGGTACCCGCCGACTGGTCTTCATTCTTCCACCTCAACGATCATCTCCGCCTCAATGGGAATGTTAAACGGCAGTTGCGGAACAGCCACGGCAGTACGTGCTTGCCTTTTTCGCCGAATACCTCCACAAACAGGTCGGAGACACCGTTCATCACAGCGGGTTGAGCCATGAAGTCCGGTGCGGATGCCACAAATGCCTGCACCTTTACAAACTGCTTGATGCGATCCAGATCGTCCAGTTCCTTTTTCAGCTGTGCAATCAGGTTCAAGCCAGTCAGCCGTGCGGCGGCATAGCCCTGTTCTTGGGTCAGTTCGTCGCCAACTTTGCCGAACACTACGGGCTTGCCTTCCTCAAAGGGACCAGCGCCGGAGAAAAACAGCAGGTTTCCCACTTGACGGCAGGTGACGTAATTGGCCATGGGCGTGGGCGCTGCGGGCAGCGTCAGGCCCAGTTCTTCCAGTTTTGCTTCGATCTTCATGGTTCGTTCCTCCTATTTTTATTTGCGGGCGATGCCGTTTTTCCACACCTGTACCGGTGGGACATACATGGCAGACAGTTCCGCCACAGGGTCTCCATCCACCAAAATCAGATCAGCCTTCATCCCCGGTTTGATCTCGCCCACATCGGAAAGTCCTGCGATCTGGGCGCTGTTTTTTGTAGCCTGCAGCAGAATGTCCATATTTTCCATGCCGCAGTACTCCCTGCGGAAGCGGAACTCTACGCCGGTATCGTACTGGGGAGACATAGGTGCAGAATCTGTGCCAAAACCAATCAGTGCCCCGGCGCGATAGGCATAGCCGATGGCCTTAGCGCAATCCTCCAGCATGGGGGTGAGGCGAGACAGCCAGAAGGAGCGCTCCTGAGGATCCGTCTGACTGACATACATGGCTGCCAGCGTGGGCACCAGATAGGAGTCCTCCGATGCCAGCAGCAGATCCGTGGTGGCCTCGCTGAGATAGGTGACGTGCTCAATGGTGCGGACACCTGCCTGCACGCAGTCACGGATGGCACTATCAGCATGGCAGTGCGCCGCCACATAGAGGCCATTAGCACGCGCTGTATTCACAGCTGTCCGGATCTCTTCAATGGTCATGATAGGGTGCTTGGGCACGCCGGTAGGAGAAAAAGCAGAGCCGGATGCGTAGATTTTGATAAAATCTGCCTGCGCAGCCACTTCCTCCCGTACCGCCTTGCGGAACTCCTCCGCGCCGTCGCAGTAATGGGTGATGTCGCCCACGCCGGTGCTGGCGGTGACGCTGGGCATCAGCGTCTGGCCGCAGGCCAGAATATCCGGTCCTGCCATGAGCCTGCGATCAATGAGCTGCCTGACATAGTTGGCGCTGCGGCGGATACTGCCGCAGTCACGGATGGTGGTAAAGCCATGACGCAGGTAGCGGTCAGCCTGTGCGGCCGCCTCCACTACCAGCTGCATGGGGTCGTGGGCCTGCGCCACGCCTACGTTCCGCAGGAAGGTAATGTGGGTATGCAGGTCAATCAAACCTGGCAGTAATGTACGCCCACCGCAGTCATAATCATCCGCTGCGTTGGGACGGGCTGGACCCACGGACACGATTTTTCCACCGTCCAACTCCACGCAGCAGTCCTCGCCGGCAAATCCACCGGACAGCGGTGCATAAAGTCTACAATGGTTCAATAGCATGGTACATTCCTCCTTACTCCCGGATAAACTGTCGAATCTCCTTCGTCAAAGCTTCCACCATGCCCGTGCCCACATAGGAGGCATGGCCGGAGGGCAACACCGTCTGACGTATCCGATCGCTGGGCAGATCGAAGCGGGACAGGTAGTAGGTCACAAAGTCAAAGGTGGACTGCAGGTCGTAATAACCGTTGACAAACATCATCCGCAGGGCGGGCCGCCGCTGCATCAGCTCCACCGGCAGGGTCAAAGTGTCCTTTTCGTACCCGCGGTAGTCCCACCGGCGGGCGATGGACAGCATGTCCTCCGCTGCCTCCCGCTGAGGCGGGCACAGCTCGTCCGCCGCGTACATAGCCAGCGCGCGGTCATAGACCGGCCCCACCGCCGCCATGAAGGCGTCCTGCGCCATATCCGGCTCGATGATACCGGCGCTTTCCATACTGTTTTCGCTGTATCGCTCGTTCTGTCTTGGACGGTACAGCAGCCGCGCATCGTATGTACTGACCACAGCCCCCGGGCAGCAGCCCAGCAGGAAGTCCACCTCTCCAAAACGCAGATCGTGTTTGTCCAGAAAATCATGATCCATGCCTGTGAACCGACTAAGCCGCTCCAGCACGCTCTCCCGTTCTGCCTCGTTCAATCGGTTCCCCAACAGCAGAGCGCGGGCGTAGTCGCCATAGGCAAAGTCCATGGCCTGCGCCACGAAGTCCTCGCGGCTGCACTCATCCTGATGGTGGTGATACCAGCACACGGCGGCATTGGCGCCCAGCCGCCGGACATTGGGTTCTACTAGCAGGGTAGTCCTCGCTCCCACGTTCAGGGACGTGCCCACGTGAATGATGCCCCGTAAGTCCACCGTCTCCGGCAGCACATCAGCCAGCGCCACGTTGCGGATGGTACCATAGCTCTCGCCCAGCAAGTAGACCGGTGCGTGCTGGCGGCCGTTCTCCGTCAGCCACGCACAGATGAAGTCGGAGAAATCGCGGGCGTCACCGGCGGTGGAGTAATGGCGCTTCGCGGTGCTCTCATCCAGCAGACGGGCCCAGCCGGTGCCCACCGGATCGATGAGCACGATGTCACATTGATCCAGCAGGAGGTCAGGGTTGGGCGTCAGCTCGAACCGCGCCGGATGGCTCAGCCCGTTAGGATACTCGGGCAACTGTGCCAGCACGGGCCCCAGCAGGCCCATGTGCAGCCAGGCGCTGGCGGCTCCGGGACCGCCGTTATAGGCAAACACCACCGGCCGCCGCGAGCCGCCGCCCTGACCGAGATAGGACCAGCTGAACATGGTAGCTTCAGCCTTTCCATCGGGGCCAGCGAGAACGTGATCCGCCAGCCGCACCCGATAGCGCACGCCACTGGGTGCGATCTTTTCTGCCTCCCAGCGATAGGGACTGAACTCGCTCATGTCTTTACCTCCCCACCGCTTCAAACACAGAGAAGAAGCGGTCGATATCCTGTGTGTTGTTATAAAGGTGGAAGCTCAGACGCATACCCCGCTCCCCGTTCTCGTCGGGGGACTCGAAGTGGGCGAACACGCCTGCCTTTTCCAGCATCTCATCGGTGACGGGACAGCCCGCCGCAACCTTGATATACACGATCTGGCAGCGGTTCTCCGCAGGGAAGTCGTAGGCCAGACGCAGCCACGGGGTCTGGGCCAGCCTGGCGGTGAAATAGTCCGCCAGACCACAGACGTACCGCTCCACCTCTACCCCGCTCAGCATGTCGTACTGCGCGGCCATCAAACCCAACCCATAGATGCCGTCGGCATGGGGGTAGCCGATTTCAAACCGGCCCGCGTCCTCCCGCAGGGTCAGACGGGCCTTGCCGGTGTTGAACCGGTCGTCGTCGGACATCCAGCCCGCGCCCCAATGGCGGATCAGGGGCTGCAGCCGCCGACTGATATAGGCGTAGCCGGTACCGCAGAAGTTCATCATCCACTTGTAGTCATTGCCTACCAGCAGATCCACACCCCAGCGCTCCACATCTACCTGCAGTGCGCCCAGCGCCTGCACGCCGTCCACGAACAGCAGCAGGCCTCTTTTGCGGCACATCTGGCTCAGACGGTCCATGTCGATGCGGTAGCCGGTCTTGCTCTCCACCAGATTCACGGTGACGGCGCGGGTGTGTTCGTCGCACAGGGTCATCAGCTGCTCCGGCGTGACGGCACCGTTTTCCGGCACGGCGTACCGCACCTCCAGCCCCTCATCCTGCCTCTTCTGCCAGGCAAAGCGGTTGCCAATCCAGCCGCGATCCACCGCCACCACGTTGTCCTCGGGGCCGTACTCCACGGCCTCCGTCACCATGGTGAACAGCTGCGTGGAGCTCTGGCCAAAGGTGATGCGATCCGGTGCGCCGTGGATCATCCGCCCCAACGCGACCTTTGATCGCTGCATCATCTCCAGCGTTTCAACAGAGGTGCCGGGAAACTCCCACACAGAGTTGCCACCCTTACGGTAACGGTCGTCCAAGTAGCGGCGTACGCCGTCATATACAAAGTCCGGTACCAGACCGGTGCTGGCCGTCTCGAAATACGCCCACTGCTGTGTCACCGGCACGCGGGCACGCAGTTCCGGAATGGACTTCACAAAATCAACCATGGCGTCCCTCTCAGTTGTAGGACTTTTCCTTGTCCTCCCACGGCTGGTAGGGAGCCTTCATCTCGGCGATCAGATCCACGCCCTTGCCCTTGAGGTACTTGACGCGGAAGAAGAAGTACACATAGCCCACCACGAATACGGCCAGGATACCGGCCACAGCGCCGCCGCTGAGAGTAGCAGCCATCTGCACGCACAAATAGGCACACACGATAAATGTAAGGACAGACAGCACATAGGCGACCTTCCGGTTCATATGTACGGAGGAGTTGTCGCAGCACTTGGGATACTTCTTATAGGCGAACATGGGACTCAGCGTATTGGGCAACTCCGCCAGGGTATTGCAGAAGGAGAAGATGGTCATGACCACACCGAAGGTCGCACCGGTAGCACAGATGGCGATGGCGATGCCCATGACGATGAAAAGGCTCCAGTAAGCCACGCCGTACTTGTTTTGCTTTGCCAACACCTCGGGAAACACCTTGTTTTTAGCGGAAGTCTCTACCAGAGCCACACAGGCCAGCGCCACGGGAATTAGAGATGTGATAATACCGCAGATGGGACCGCCTACGATGAAGAAGGTCAGCAGTGCCGGAGACATAAACTGCGCCGCCACATCGGACAGCGAAGTGACCTCTGCTGCCGGGATCACGCCGATGGTAACAACAGCCATCAGGATATAAATCACCGCTACAATAGCCGGACACAGCACCAAAGCCAGCGGCACCGTTTTACCTGGATTCTTTACATCATCGGCCACCTGTGCCACCGAACTGGCACCGGACAAAGAGGATGTCAGCACACCCACGGCAGCTGCCAGCGTACTGATGGATACACCCGGGCGTACAATCTGGCCAAAGGTCACATTGGCCGTGTCGATATGAGGCAAGCCGAGGAAAATATACAGGGCAATGGCGATGAGCAGCAGCACGACCATCACATTTCCCGTATTGATCGTCGTCTTATTGCCGAACCAAGCCACTACCGCAAATACCACCAGCAGTGCCACGGCGGCTACAGTGCCATTAATCTCCGTATTGGGAAACAGGGGCTGGAGATACATACCGAACAGCACGCCAAACAGCGATACCATAGTAGGCATCAGCAGTGTGGAAAATGAAACAAACGCGCCTGCGATGGGATGCATCAGTTTGGCGGCCCACAGGAACTGCGACCCGCTGGCAGGAAGTGCAGCAGAGGAATATGTCGATGCCAGTGCGCGCAGGACAACCACCGCTGCCGCACCGATCAGTGCCCACACTACGCCGGCACCATATTCATTTGCCACCGTGGGTAAGGTACCAAAGATGCCAGAGCCAACAATGCAACCGATGCCCATTAGAATGGCACCCAGTAGACCAATTTTCTTCTTCTCCATAAGTATCTCGCTCCTTTTTGATGATTTCACTGATAATATCAGCATCCTGCATGAATAATACCACTGATATTATCAGATGTCAATCACATTTTTCCTCGAACATGTAAAACCGCGGTCGAGCGACTCGACCGCGGTTTTGCTTACCCTTCATACATCTGCGATATCCGTTATAATCCAATATTTCGCCTGCTCTTGATCCCGTGCCAGCAGTGCATCAATGATGTGGTGGAAATTACTGTAGTCTGGTCTGCGCCTGATTTGGGTCATGGAAGCAATGTTCACCAGTTTCTCCAATGTTTTTACCAGCACGGGGTTGCCCGATATGCCAGCCAATCCCATATGAAAACGATAATTGACAGTTTGTTCTGGGCTTTCGCTCATATCCGCTCCGATGGTAGTATCTCGCAGCCGTCCAATTTCCTCGTCCGTGGCATTTTCAATGGCTAGCTGGACACAAAGTGTCTCTAAGCAGCGGCGGATCTGCTGGATTTGATTAACTTCCTCGTTGGTGAAGGTATTCACCATATAGCCCTTACGAGGATAGCTAACCAAATACCCCTGATCCGCCAGCAGGTGCAGGGCATCCTTCACAGGTGCCTTGCTCACGCCATATCGCTCAGCAATCTCGCTTTCGCTAATAAAATCCCGCGCGGTGTACTTCCCCGCGATAATATCGCCGCGCAGCTGCGCAAAAATCTTCTCTGACAGTTTTTCTTTCATGCTGATGATCTCCTCTGATATGTTCTCTGTACATTTCATTCTACCGGATAATTTTCAGATGTCAAGACCCTCTGCCTCTACATTGTCAATATCAAGCGGATCTGCGTCTGCAGGAGCAACAACAAGCGTTCCAATATACCGCCTAGACCTACAGCGAACAGGTATTAGCTGCAGCCATTTTTCTGTTCCGCCGGCAGGGCACACACCTGCTCATAATGCCCAGCCCTCTATCACGCTGGATATCTATACCCACGCAAGAACAAAAAAGCCGCCAGCGCAGGATCGCAAGGGATGCTTGAGATATGGCGCAGGATAGCTCCGTACTGAGTATCCTGCGCCTTCCGTGTGGCAGGAGTGACGGCAGTTACGGGAAAAACTGCGGGGTCACGGTAAAAATTCAAGGAGAAAAAGTACGCTTTCTGGCTTACGCCGGAAGCAAAGAAAATGATAGAAATAAACGCGCCACTGGCTAACTGCGGCAGCCAAAGTGAGTTCGTAGAAAAGGCCGTTCGGTTCTATGACGGCTACCTGAAGGTGCAGAACGCCGGAGCGTTCCTGCCCCACGCCGTTGCGGATGTGCTGGAAGGTACGCTGGGCGTGTTCGCAAACCGCATGTCCAAGCTGCTGTTCAACCTGACCGTGGAGCACAACATCACCAACCACCTGCTGGCAGCAGACGTGGACATGACACGCGAGGAATACAACAAGCTGCGCGGCGGCAGCGTCCGTGAGGTCACCAGCACACGCGGCACGATCTCGCTGAAAGATGTGATTCAGGAGGGCTATTATGACTGAATACGAAGAATACAAGCAGACCGGTATGCTGGGCAGCTACCGGCCGGAACATGCTCTGCTGCGTGAGACAGACGATGGCGTGCAGTCTGTGTTCCGTGACACGGCGTACTACTATGACGAGGATGCCGTCATCGTGGAGCGCGACATGATGGTGGGCAAGAACTGCTTCCACGTCACCTCTGTGTTTCCCAGCCAACCAACGGCCACCGCCACGAAGAAGCTGTTAGCTTATATCGAGGCAAGCGTAGAGAAAGAAGATGCGTAGATATTTCAGTAGACTTTGGACGAGCCTTGCGGTATGTTGTATGTACCGCATCGGATTGCCCTTAAGAAAGGAGGCAACATGGCAAGTCAACTTACAACCAACATTATCAAAATCGGAGAACCGGTGGACATTCTATATGGCCGCTTGAGTCAGGAGGACGACCACGCCGGTGACAGCAACAGCATCGTCAACCAGCGCAGCTATCTGGAGAAGTACGCCGCCGACAACGGATTCCAGAATCCCGTATTCATGGCGGACGATGGCTACAGCGGTACCAACTTTGACCGTCCCGCGTGGCAGGACATCGTGACGCTCATCGAGGCGGGGCTGGTACGTACCCTGATCGTAAAGGACATGTCCCGCCTGGGCCGTGAGTACCTGAAGGTCGGTGAACTGACGGAGTTGTACTTTCCGTCCAAAGGCGTCCGCTTCATCGCGGTCAACGATGGCGTGGATTCACTGGTGGAGAGCAGCAGTGACTTCAACCCCATCCGCAACTGGGCCAACGAACTCCACGCCAAGGACACCAGCCGCAAGGTACGTTCCGTGAAACGGATGCAGGCGGAGAACGGAGAACGCTTAGGCGGCAAGCCGCCCTACGGCTACCGCAAGCGGGACGATGACAGCAAGCGACTCGTACCCGACGAGGAGACAAAGGGTGTCGTCCAGCGCATCTTCAAGCTCTGTGCTGAGGGGAAAGGGCCGAACCAGATCGCCCGCATACTGCGGGATGACCATGTGCTGAATCCCACTAACCAGTACTACCAACAGACCGGCGTAGCCTGCACACGGCTGGATACCACACGCCCGTATAACTGGTGCGGCGCAACGGTGGCGAACATCCTCTCCAACCCTGTGTACTTGGGTCACACACTGAATATGCAGAGTAGCACCCTGTCCTACAAGAACAAGCAGATATTCCACCGTCCGCCGGAGGAGCAGGTGCTGGTGAAGAACACCCATGAGGCCATCATCAGCCGGGAACAGTTCGCGGCGGTGCAGGAAATTCTCAATCAGACCGCCAGCCGCGCCAAGGCGCGGGAGGTCAAAGCCTTCACGCCGAATCTTCTCAAAGGCAAGGTGTTCTGCGCCCATTGCGGCGGCAGCCTGCACCGGCAGAGAAATATCCGCAAGAAGTCCGACGATGTGTACTTCTACCATTGTCTGAGCCAGAGCCGAATCAGCAAGGATGCCTGCCCCGGTGTGACCATCCGCGAGGATATGCTGCTGGATATGCTGGCGGATATGCTTCAGGAAGCGCTCAACACCGCTTTGGGCGACTACCGCCTGTCGCTTGCGGAGCTGCCCCGGCAGGCCGCTGACCGCGCTGAGCTGCGGGAGAAGATCACCAGCCGCAAACAGGAAATCCAGCGGCTTCGCGGTATCGTGCGGAGCCTGTATGAAAACCTTGTGCAAGGCGTTCTCACCAAGGATGAATACTTTGACTACAAGGAGAAGTACGAAAGCCGCATTGCCGACCTCGCCGTGGAAATGGAACAGTTGGAGGATGGCCTGCGAACGATGGATGCTCAAACAGAGCAGCACCGGGCGCTGGAACAGGATGCCGCGCAAATCAAGACTGACCGTGCGCTGACCGGCGCACTCATCGAGCGGCTGATCGACCGCATCGAGGTATCCCACGACAAGCAGATCACGGTGCGCTATCGCTTCCAGAGCGAGTTTGAAACCTATGCGGAGGTGCTGGAACAATGCAGAAATATGTGATCGCCCTCTACATCCGCCTCTCCATCGAGGACTACAAGTACGATAGCCTGAGCATTGAAAATCAGAGCCTTGTTCTCCATGGTGGTTTTATCCAGCAGTCTGCGGATGCGTTCGTAATTGCTCTCCACCACTTCCGGAGCCGCCCCGGGAGAAACGGAAGGGGACGGGATGGTTTTGATCAGGGATTCTCCGGGACGGGTAGGGAATTCCACGCCCTTGTAGCCGGGAGGGAGGGCTATGTTGGGTTTTGGCCTGGGGCGCTTCGGCACGGAGGCCGGGCGTTCCATCTCCAGGCCTGGGCCGGATGAAGAAGAGGCGGCGGCCTGCCGCTGGGCCAGCTTCTGCCACTGGTCCAGATTTTCCCTGTTGAGCTGGCGGCGCGTTTGCAGCAGGTTGGGACGCCATTGGGGATAAGACTTAGCCAGGCGTCCGAACTTGTCTTCCGCCTGCTGCGTCAGGCGGATGGCTCCTATATAATCCCGTTTTTCCACCAGTCCTGCGGCTTGGGTCACCAGCCTCAACGCCTCCAGGTACATGTCCGTTGGATCCTGCTTTGTTCCGGAGGTGGCGGGCATGGGGCCGGGCATATACGTCCCCTGGGCCAGAAGGGGCATGGAGCCGCAGGTCAGGGACAAAGCAAGGGTAATGCCAAGGGGGAGAGGAGTCATCATGGGGAGAAGCTTTGTTTACATACGGCACACCGTCCTGAATCGCAAGAATAAACCGTGTCTTGTGCTTGTGTTCGCGGGGGCGGGTGGTAGACTCTTGCCAATCCTTGATTTTTCCCATGAACATCTCCGTTTTAGACCGTTTTTTGAAGTATGTCTCCGTGGGCTCCCAGTCGGACGCGGATTCCGCCACCGTGCCATCCACCCCCGGCCAGACGGAGCTGGCCCGGCTGTTGGCCGGGGAATTGAAGGACATGGGAGCGCAGGCGGAACTGGATGATGATTCCGGAATTGTTTACGCCTCCATCCCTTCCAACGTGGAGGGGAATGTTCCCGTCATCGGCTGGGTGGCCCATGTGGATACGGCTCCGGGAGTCTCCGGCAGCGGAGTGAAGCCCCGCATCGTGCGCTCGTACGACGGCGGAGACATCCTGCTCAATCCGGAACAGGGAATGGTGCTTTCCCCCGCCGTTTTTCCCGAACTGACGGATTATTTGGGCCAGGACCTGGTCGTGACGGATGGAACTACCCTGCTTGGCGCGGACGACAAGGCCGGTGTGGCGGAAA
>OKUQ01000908.1_pt1 | contig 15071 bp, 15 predicted proteins | sample 1606811 | NCBI WGS metagenome assembly OKUQ01 (sample SAMEA3882546, study PRJEB24775) | human gut metagenome | biome: human-associated habitat; feature: intestine environment; material: feces | place: Netherlands | collected 2009/2010
CGGATGGAACAGTAAACTTTGAGCGGCTGGGAGAGATCCTGGACTGGCATGTTGCCCAGGGAACCGACGGTATTCTGGTGCTGGGCACTACAGGGGAATCTTCCACCATGAGCCATGAGGAGGATGACGAGGTCTGCCGTTTCGCCATCAAGAAATCGGCTTTCAACATCGAGTTCGTTCCCGAAGCGATGAAAACGCCGGAACTTTGTCTTGCCGCGGCCAGCTACCGGGGCGAAACACTGAAATTCGTCCCTGACCGTCTGAAGACACCGAAAATGTGCCGTGCCGCCGTCGATAGCAACAGCTACGCGCTGTATTACGTTCCGGAGGGGTTGAAGACCCCCGAACTGTGCATGGCGGCCGTGAAGCGCAACGGCCTGGTGCTGGAGGCCGTTCCCGGGGAATTGAGGACGCCGCAAATATGCCGTGCGGCGTTGAAAGCGGTGGACAGTGCCGATTACAAGATACTCCCTTACATTCCGTATCCCGATATATGCCTGGAAGGGCTGAAAAAATTCGGGATGTCGTTCGTGGACAAGTTCGAGATTTTCGCCTCCATTGCCCCGGAGGTCATGACCGGGGAACTGGCCCTTCACGGCGTGGGGATGGACGCGTCCTGCCTTTCGCTCGTGCCGGTGGAACTGCGCACGGAGGCAGTCTGCCTGCGTGCCGTCAGTGGGGACGGCATCCTGCTCCATGAAGTGCCGGAGGAGTTACGCACGGAACGGGTCTGCGAGGCCGCCGTGTCCTCGAACTACCTGGCGCTGGAGTACGTTCCGAAACATCTGAAAACCGACCGTCTGTGCGGGATGGCGCTGGAGCGCGATCCCCTGGCCATCCGCTTTTTCAACCCCGAACAGCTCACGCCGGAGGTCTGCAACCGGGCGTTGGCCCGTACCGACGACCTGCGTGTCCTCCGCTATATCCCCTTCGAGGAGATACACCTGAAAGTGTTGGGGTTCTATTGCACGAATTACGATAAGACCTTCGATTTTTTGGAGAACATGAACCCCTGGTTCCTCACGCCGAGGGTGGCCCGGGAAATTTTCGCCCTGGAGCCGGAGCTGTTCTACAACCTTCCCGATCACGCCAAGAACGAGGAGATGTGCCGCCGGGCCGTCGGGCACGACGGGAGCTACCTGCAATATGTCCCCGAGAAGTGGAAAACGCCGGAGTTGTGCATGGAGGCCATACGGCGCAGTCCCTATGCCATCGCCCACCTGCCCGAGAGCATGAAAAGCCCGGATCTATACATGAGCCTGGTGCGGGAGAACCCGCAAAACCTGAAAGGCGTCCCCCGCGAAGCCCGGACGCCGGAGATGAGCCGGGAGGCTTTCGAGCGTACCTACGGGAAGGACAAAACCGATTTCTCGGTTATCAGCGCGTTGAGCGACCCCGCCCTGGTCTTGCAGGTGTTCCGCGAGCAGGACGACCCGCAGCAGATACACCGGTTGATGAGTGTCCTGCACCTGAACCGCCGGCTTGTAACGGAGGAGGTGGCGTTGGAGGCCGTTCGCAAGGATGCGGGGGTGCTGTACGACATTCCCCAGACGGCCATCACGCCGCTCGTGGCCGATACGGCCGTGCGGGGCGACCCGAGGATGATCCAGTGGGTTCCGAGGGAGCTTCGCACGTCGGATCTGTGCCTCTATGCCGAGGCCGCCCATCCCGAGTTGCGGGTTTACGTTCCCGACGGGATAGCAAAGGGACGTAATATCTATTCGTTCCACCGTCAGGTGGACGCGAAATTGCGGCAGCCGCTCGAATACGAACAATACAAGACCCTCTACTCGGGCGGCGCGGTGCGTGTGAACAACGTGTGGACGTCGGTTGCGGGTGAGATTGACTGCTGCGAGGTGCGTTACGACCGTAAGACGGAGAAACTCAAACTGCGGATCGTCGAACCGCCCAGGGAGAAGAAGGCGCAGCCGAAGGTCGCGCCCCGCAAACCCGCCCGGGGGCCGAAATTGTAGGACGGCGGGTAGTTCTTTGGCAGGAAGGTTGTTAAAAATCGCACGTGTTGTCGCCGATACCCGGATGAAATCGTTATATTTGCAATCGAATCCTCCGGCGGCGTGCCGCCGGGCGATTTACATACGGAAGGAACACATTATGGTGGGGCATTGAAAACAGCCAAATTTTAATCCGCTCGCAAAATAATGGGTAGTTCTCTTCTTCATCGTCGTGTCTATATGCGTCAAGCGTATGCGATAGCGGCGTGGGGAGAAATTATCTATCGAGTGGATGGGTGCTTGGCTGTACCTCAATGCCGGTATTTAACGTATTCTCACGCCTTTTTCGTATGGTATTTGTCTGAACCTAAAGAAAAGCGATATGGAAACGAAATCGACAAATGAGGTAAAGGGTGATTACGACCGGGTATCGGCGAGTGAATGCCTGGGGTCGCTAATCGAGTTGCACGGGATTGTCATGGAAGACGATCTGTTCGTCATTCCCGATGCGGATGGCACGGCAGTATTATACAATGACGGGAAGATACGTTTTGACGAGATCGCCGACATCGAGGTCGGCTCGGTGTTCGTGGGCATCCTGCTCCGCAACGGCTATCTGTTCTACCTTTCCCGTACCGAACCGCTCAAGACGTGCATATACACGCATGGCGGGTGGGGTTCAATCTCTGAAATTTCTCCCCGTGGCATTGCCGGACATATCGGGCGTGAACTGCACGGGAAGCTGGGCGACCATACGGCGGTCGATTGACGGGAAACAAAAAAATCGGACGGTTGTTTGTACTGCACCCCAAAAGTTGGACACTTTTGGGGTGTTTTTTATGAAATATAATTATGAGATTCGTTTAAAGGCCGTAAAACTGGTACTCGAAGGCGGACTTTCGGTTAGGGAAGCCGGATGTCACTTGGGCTGTGGCCGCTCGCAAGTTCACTTGTGGGTAACATTATTCGAGCGCCATGGCCTTACCGGCCTTAAGCTGCGCCACGGTAGCTACAGTGCAGAATTTAAGTTGTCAGTTTTGAAGCATATGCACCAAAATCATCTATCTTTGCTGGAGACAGCAGTGCATTTCGGCATTCCGGGCCCTTTTGTTATTCGTCAATGGGAGCGGCTCTATCAAAACCAAGGTGCTGAAGGCCTGCGGCGTAAACCGCAAAGAAGGAGGCCGGCCATGAGTAAATCGAAGACTAAAAAAGTCAAACTCAAAACGACTCCGCACGAAGAGTTGCTTAAGGAACTGGAGTATCTTCGTGCCGAGAATGCTTACTTAAAAAAATTGCAGGCCTTAGTCGAGGAGCGCATTGTCCGCGAGAGCGGGAAAGAGCCCAAGCCATCGAAGGACTAAGGCCGCAGTGCCGGCTTTCAGTATTGCTCAAAGCCGCAGGGATGGCGCGAAGCACATTTTATTATCACTTCAGAAAATCAAAACAACCCGATAAATATGCTCGCGAAAAAGAGAGTATTATAAGGTTATATCACGAACATAAGGGGCGTTATGGTTATCGGCGCATTACCGTTGAAATGAATAAGATCGGATATGCGATAAATCACAAAACCGTACTTAAGCTGATGAATATTTGCGGGATAAAAAGTCAGGTCAGGCTCCGTAAATACTGTTCATACAAAGGACAGATCGGACGGATAGCGCCCAATCTTCTGCAACGCGACTTTGCAGCCGAAAAACCGAATCAGAAGTGGGTTACTGACCTTACGGAATTTTCGGTTTGCGGCGTAAAGTTATATCTATCGCCGATTATGGACTTATATAACCGGGAGATTATTAGCTATAAAATAGCTGAACGCCCTAACTTTATGCAGATCATGAAGATGCTGGACGATGCGTTTGCCAGAATACCGGATTCTCCGGGTATTGTCTTGCATTCCGACCAGGGCTGGCAGTATCAGATGAAGCAGTATCAGCTCCGTTTAAGACAGAAAGGTATTACACAGAGCATGTCGCGCAAGGGTAACTGTCTGGATAACGCTGCTATGGAAAGTTTCTTTGGATTATTGAAGTCCGAATTATTATATTTGCAAAAATTCTCATCCATAGACCATTTCCGAAAAGAATTGGAAGAATATATCGACTACTACAATAACAAGCGGATAAAGAAATACTTAAACAACATGAGCCCGGTACAATACCGAACTCATGCCATCTAAACAAATACTAATCCGTCCAATATTTGGGGTGCACTTCAGTTATCGTCCGATTTTTTTCGCGTCGTATTTTCACGGCCGTTGCCTGCCTTGTTCCCGTTTCCGCCTTTGCAGGGCGAGCAGTTGCCGCAACATGTAGGCATGGTTTTCCCCCACGGTATGCCCCGAGGGCATCAGGTAAGGACTTGCGAGGCACTCCCGGCATTGGCGTACCGCCTCTTTTAAGTCGGTAACGGTTATTTCCGCTCCCGTGATGTCTTTAATCTTTGTTTCCATTCTTGTCCTGTTTTTTGGTTCGTACCAACTGTCCCGGTAATTTTCTCCCACGAGCGAGAAAATTCCGCTCATGCCGCTTTCAGCGGCGAAATTTTTGGCTTCCCATATACCGGAAAACTCTCCCAGCAGCCGGTAGCCGATGAATAATTTGTACTTGCGCATGATTTTATCGTTTTTCCAGGTTGATAATCGGTGTGTTCTTTTGCAGCCATTCTTTCACGCTGTCCATGTTGTATTCGGATGTGATAACCGCCGTTCGGTCGTCGATTTCGGTGAAGCGCGTAGTTTCATACCCGTCGATCCACTGCTTCAGCGTGGCAACGCCCCACACCTGCGGGTCGTCGAACATGGTGTCGAGCCGCCCGATACCCTCGCCGAAGGTTACGAGCAGCGTTTCATAGGAGATTTCCTTGTTTACTTCATTCGTTTTCATATTCTCGCTTTTTACGGGCGGCTTTTGCCGCCCCGAAATTTTTTAATCAGACAAGTTCCACTCTAACCCTGCTCATGTTCGCCCAGAACACGCCGTTGCAGTAGTAGGCGTAGCCGTTATGCCAGTTGCTCCTGCGGCGTATCACGTCCTGCTCGGGTGGTCGTATCTCGATACTCGTGGTGTAGATGTTGTGTCCCACGGTAATGACGAGGTTGCACCTTCGCCATATCTCGGAATGGGTTTTGAACCCGTTTTTCCCCTCGACGAGCGCAAGGGCCGTCTTGACTGCTTCCCGAACTTCCCAATCCCACTCCCCGAAGGGTTTGAGCGGGCGTGCCATGTAGCTTTTATAGATGATTTTCATTGTTATATTTTTTTTGTAGGGCGGCTTTCGCCGCCCCGATTTTATAATTCGACAATCCTTTCCACTCTGCCGTACAACATGGAGCGTATGCTCGTCTTGTCCACGCCCTTGTATTCCGTGTAATGCCCGTACTGCTTTACCACGAATGTTTTCAGTACATCGACAAAGTTGAAACGATACCCTAAAAGCGGAATGGAGTCCTTGAAATAGGTGTTATGGTTTACCTCACGGGTAATCCAGTCTTTCTCCTCACGGGTGAGCGTTCCCCCGTCATTGAGCCGTTTGCGTAATATGTACGCTTTTGAGCCTGCAAGGCTTTCGAGTGCGGGAACGTCCCACGACACGAATTTATATGCTATTTGGTTCATTCTATTTTGTTTTGCGGCTTTCGCCGCCCCGATTTTTATGCTGTCATTCGTTTCCGTATAAGGGACATGTTCCCCTTCATCAGTTTCAGTATTTGCCCGTGGTATGGGGTATTCTTGTTACACACGCCACGGCTCTGCACGACCTCCATGCGTTTTAGGGACACCTCTATCGTTTCGATACGTTTGCCGTCGATTGTGGCCGAGAGTATGAGCGAGTCGGCTTTCAGATAGTATTCGTTGGTAAACACACAGTGGTGCATGGCCTCGCCCTCCTGCCGTATGGCTTCAACGCTGTCCAATACCTTGATGCAGATTTCCCCGTCGGAAAACTCCACTCCGAAAAACCGCCCTTTGGCTTCGACAAACGAGGCTTCCTGTTCCAACGCCTTGCGCCGTTCCTCCTGCCGCCGTTCCATTTGCATGTGCCTCCGTTTTTTTGCCATGTAGAGGTCATGCGCTGCGGGCAGGTCTGCGGGACACACGAAATGGGCGTTATGCAGGTCTTTCCCGAAAAATCGCAGCAGGTCGATGTAGTCGCACCATTCCGTCGGTTTCCCGATAGCGTACCCGTTACGGATGGCGATACGGATGGCCGGCCAATAGTCTGCGATATTGCGGGAGGAACGGGCGAAAAATCGCACGAGTGCCGTTTGTCCCGCTTTAAGCAGCGTTTCGGCCTTGTTCTCCGAGAGCAGCAGGTGGATAAGGTCGAAAGGGGTTACATCGGGGAGTTGTTTGCCGTAACCGCTTCGGCGCAGTTCGGGGATAAGCCGTTGCCGGGGATAGATGCGTGTGGGCGTGATGTTGTATTTCCCGTCGTTCTCCGCCCGCAGTTCCAATGCGCTCGACCAACTCCACCCGTGAACGAAGAAGCCCATCGGGCGCAGCCGTGCGAAGGTTGCGGAGCGTCCGTCGGGGGCAATCCACCGCTGTACGGCTTCGATATGGGTGTAAACGGGCGTCTGTCCCACTTTCGCCCAACACTCGATATAGACGAAGCGCAGGACTTGAAAACCCTTGCAGCGGGTTACGATACACAAATACTCGTAATCGTTGAACTTGCGGCGCAGGGTGGTTTCCACTTTCAGCGTGGTGTGGCAGTGCGGACACTCGCACCCTAACAGATTGTCCGTGAGTTCTCCGTTTTCGCTCTGCCACGTGTGGCCGCACTCGGTGCAGGTGATAAGTCCTTTCGGCGTGCGGCGTCCGATATGCTCGATGCAGTTCTTGTACCCCCATTCGATTTGTGCGGGGGTGAGCGGCGGCAGGTGTTTACTTGCCGCCACGACGTTCTGTTGGAATTTTGTTCTCGGTTTCATAACTAAAATAGACTGGGCATTAGTTTGTTATCTTCGATTTTCTTGGGTTTGGACTTGGCTTTCGCCAACTTGGCGTAGGCTTCGCTCTCGGCCTTCCGTATGGCGTTCCGCCGTGCCTCGGCTTTTTCCTCCTCGGTCAGTTCAACGGTGTGATTGACCACTACCTTGCAACTGACGGGTTTGCCGATGTCGATGTCCTCCTCGTCGTAATAGTGGAGTGCCATAGAGTATATTTACTCGTCGGCAAACCCGTTGCAACCGCTCTGCCGTACTTGGTTGATGATGAAAGTGCAGCAATCGTCAATGTTCTTTTTCGGGTTGGCGTATCGGGGTGCGAAAAGTTCGTCCTCCCGTGCCCGTGCGTCGAGATAGTTCTGTATCGTCAGTTTGAAATAATCTGTTCCTTGTGCCATGATTTTTTGGTATTGTGGGGCGGCGAGCCGCCCCGTGTTCAACATTTATTCGTCCTTTCCGAGAAGCCGCCGCACCTCGTCCTCTTTGGTCTTTTGGAAAATCCATCCCGCTCTCTTCTGCCCGTCATGCGTCAGCCGTGCGTTGAAGCGTCCCCCGAGTGCGTGAAGGGCGTCCTTGACGGGCTTGGTGTCCCCGAATACGGCTATCGCCTTCTCGGAATAGTCCACGATGATAAACCCGCCTTGCACGCTCGTTTCAGTGCGTTCCGCCCGTTTTTCGTCTTTCGGCTCGGGCAGACATATATTCTCCTCGTTTCCTGCGATATATGCCAGCCTGTCGATGTACCCTTCACGTGTGTAGTGGGTCAGTTTGCAGACACTCCACCCGTATTTCGGACTTTTGCCGAGCGTGAAAACGGGATAGCGGTGTTCGTTCTTGGGGTCGTATTCGGAGAGGTGCGCCGTTTGCGGGAAATTGGCCGCCGCCTTTCTCAACTCCCCGAAGCCGTTGCGGGAGGTGGCCGAAAAGCCGAGAATGACGGTACGCACGCTTCGGGTGGTCGAACACTCGTAAGAGGGGTCAGTGTATTCCGTTTCGTTGAGTTCGGCGATGATTACGCCCTGCACCCCTTCGGGCATGATGCGGCGTAACCTCTGCGCTCCTATTTCCGCTATGCGGTCATGCTCGGCTTTCTCTTTGGCGGCGGCGATGGCCTGCGCCGTGGCTTGCTCTTCCGCCTGCCCCACGAGCAAAGCCACCTCGAAAGCGTCCATGAACTCGGGGTTCACGTCGTCGTAGTACCTGCCGATACCGAATGTTTGCGAGAGGGGTCGCAGAATGTCCGTTTGGCTGATTTCCTTTGTTTCGGTATCGACCATGTGGTACACGTAGCCACGGGCGGTGTGTTCCACCTTGTAAACGACGTAACGCTTTCTGCTCGCACCCGCACCGATACCGATGATTACCTGGTTTTCCTTGACTACCTGCACCCGTGTGTCCGTGGTAGTCGCTCCGAATAATGAAATGTACTTTGTCATACCTGTAATAATTTAGAAGATGTGAGTGAATAGGAAATAGAAAAAGCCGGTTAGAGCCACGAGAGAAACAAGGCAGGAGAAAATGCCCCGCAGGATGTCATAACAGAACGTGAAGCCCAAAACGACCCAAATAAAGTCGATACCCCACACGTGGAAGCCCAAAGCCACCGCCCCGACCTTTACCGCCAACCCGACCTTTGCCTTTATGCCAAGTGGAAGGTTGGAGGATTTCTGTTTCCATTTATTTTTCTCTTCGTTTCTCATAACCTTTGACTTTTTTTTTATGCCGTAGCGGAGCCGGTATGGATGGAATCTGTTTCGGTAGCATCAAAAGGTGTCGGGGATAGCTGCTGCAAGATTTTGTCGGAAAATACGCTCGCCCGCAGGGAAAGAGGAAGATTTTGCGGCAAACCGCCCCGCGGCCCGATCTTGCAGCAGCGTGAGCCCCGTAACTACCTTTGCTACTGACAACAGATTTCCATACCGCGCTCCGCGGCATGAAAAAAAAGAGAGGAAAAGGTTATGGGAGAGAAACGGGGAGAAAACGATATGCCGTGAACGCTCGCGAAAGTCGGTTCACGGCTCACCCTGCATGGAATGATAAATCGCCCGCGAACATTTCCTTTCACGGGCGATTGGCGTATCGGAACGTGCCGATCCCGTATCGGCGGAGGATCGTTTCCGCCGGACGTGGCGCCACTCGCTGCCACTTTTAAGACGGATACGTCCATATACCACTGGCTGATAACAAGATACTGTTCATTTGTGTACTTTTGGGCATCCGGGAAACAAAAAATGAAACAGAACATGGAAATAATAAGTATGGACGTGAAGGCTTTCGACGCGCTGGCAGGGCACGTGGAAGCCATTGAAAGAAAAGCCGAGGCGTTATGCCGCAGGCAAGAGGACGTGAGTTTGAAAAAATGGCTGGACAACCAGGATGTCTGTGACGTGCTGGGTATATCGAAACGTACCCTGCAAACCTACCGGGAGAAAGGGTTGCTGCCTTTCAGCCGCATCCGTCACAAAATCTTTTACAAACCGGAAGATGTCGGGAAACTGCTGCAATCGTCGCACTATCCTAATACCGCCGCGTTATGAGCCATTATTTCATCGACAAGCACGATCCGCGTGTGGCGGATCTCTTCCGGCGCTTGGAAAAGGCCGGCAAGGCACTGGATAAACTGGAATCCTCCGGAGGCCGGACACTCAAGGGAGAGCGGTTCGTCACCGACGAGGAATTGTCCCGGCTGCTGAAAATCAGCAGGCGTACATTGCAGGAATACCGCACGGCGCGGATCATTCCCTATTATTTGATTCAGGGCAAGGTACTATACATGGAATCCGAGATACAGAAATTCCTGGAAGATTCCCGGAAGAAATGTATCGGGGGACAGGAATGGGTATAAAAGAAGAACGGCCAAAACGTTGGCCGTTCTTCTTTTTCAGTTCAATATCGTGTTCATGCCGGGGAGCTGCCAGACGACAGCGGTCGTCGTGGCCCTTCGGACAAGCCACCGTCGGAAGGCTTCGGCATTCCCGGATTTTAAGCGGAAAGCCAGCGCGGCGATCATTTCGAGCGAATACAGCTCGACAATACCGCCGTCACGGTTGCGCTCCCGGCGGTAAACCCTCTCCTCACAGAGTATGCCGCTTTTGAGTATGGAGCGGATGTTGCTCCCCACGGCAGGAACGAAGACTCCGAACAGGTCGGCAATCTGGTGGCGCGTGAGCCATACACGGTTCTCCGGCGCGTGGATTTCCACCCGCCCGTTTTCAATGCTGATAGGTTCTCTTGTCGTCATAGTCATACAAATTTATCAATTTTTGTTATACTGTTCAACCGTTTACCGTTATAATATCTGCCGTTTCCGGTTCGTCCTCCTCGTAGAGATTTATTTTCCGGCCTTTGGTCTGTTCTTTCAGCCGTTTCATGTCCTCGTCCACCTTGCGGTCGGTCACTTTGGCGTAAATCTGCGTGGTGGAAATGCTCTTGTGTCCCATCATGCGGCTGACAGTTTCGATAGGCACACCCAACGAGAGCGTGATATGTGTCCCGAAATTGTGCCTCGCCTTGTGAAAGGTCATGTCGAAGCCGTATGTCCGTCCCAGTTCTCTGGTGAGCTTGATGAGATACCCCCGGCAATAGAGGTTGAAAATCCTGTCGCTTTTACGCTCGTGGCGGTATTTCTCGATGATCTGCAACGGCACGTTCAGCAGGCGGATGGCCGAGGGCGTTTCGGTCTTCTGGCGCCGGATGTGTATCCAGTACGTTCCGTCGTCCGACTGCGTGATGTCTTTTTCGGACAAGCGTTTCAGGTCGGCGTAGGACAACCCCGTGAAGGTAGCGAAGAGAAACCAGTCCCGCACCCGCTGGAGGTTGGGTTTATCGACGGGAGTTTCCATCAGCTTTTTGAGGTCTTCGAGTTTCAAATGGCGGCTCTTGCGCCGGGGCAGTTCCGGGTGCAGCTTCCCGTAAGGGTCGCGCCGGAGTGTACCCTGACTGACAGCCCGCTTGGTCATTTTCTTCAACCGGTAAAGATGCTCGTGTACTGTCTTGGGTTTCATTTCACGATCTGTACGTAGGAATATTTCAAAATCATCGTAGAACTCCCGGTCAAGGCTCCGCAACGCTACATCCTCCTTTTCCTTCCTTTTTTTCACGAAGGAGGCTAAAATATTATAGGAGTTCTCGTAACTTTCATAGGTTTCTTCCTTGCGATCCACGCCGACACGCTTGCGGAACTCCTCGTTATGCTCGCGGAACAAGGCAAGGAGGGTGAACGGTTTCTGCCCGATTCCTTCCACGGCGTTTTTGACCAGCTCGGCCGTCACGAAACCGAGGCTTTTACGAATATGACGGTAATGCCCGGTGATTTTTTCGGTCAGTTTCTCTATTGCCAGGTTTACCGTTCGGGCGTTCTCGCTTCGTCCGTTCGCCCTTTTGGTTTCCGGATTCCAAAGCGATGGATCGACAAACGCGTTGATATTGATCGGGGCCGACTTGGCGTCGATGCTTACCTTGCATAACAATTTACATGTTCCGTCCTTGCGGACTTTCGTGCGGTTGATGTAGAACAGCAGGGAGAACGTGCTGCGACGTTTTATCTCTTTATTATTCGTTTCCATAATCGTTGTGAATTTGATTGTCAATGATAGATTAAATAGCTACGGAGAAGCGGCCGGCAATCTTTTCCTCTAAAGACCGGGTATCCATGTCGATCTTGTCATCGGTCACTTTGGCGTAAATCTGCGTCGTGGAAATGCGGCTATGCCCCAGCATTTTACTGACGGTTTCAAGCGGGACACCATGCGAAAGCGTGATCTCGGTGGCGTAGGTATGGCGTGCAACGTGAAAGACGAGCTTCCGTTCAATTCCGCAAATGGCGGCAATACGTTTCAGTGTCCGGTTGAGTTCGTTGTTGCTGTACATCGGCAGCAGTTTTCCTTCCGAGGCCATATCCCGGTACTTGTCGAGGATGAGCAACGGTATGTCGAGCAACGGCACTTCATAGTCGATTTTCGTCTTCTTGCGGGCGGTCTTGATCCATACCTCACCGTCCTCGGCCACTTCCAGATCCTCCGTCGTCAGGCGGCACATGTCCCCGTAAGGGATACCCGTGTAGCAGGAGAAGAGGAACAGGTCGCGGATATGGTAGAGTTTCGGGTCGTGCAGGGGTGTGGTCATCAGCCGTTGTAACTCCGCTGCGGTAAGGTATTTCTGTTCCCGCTCGGGATGTTCGGCTTCATAACCCGCGAATGGGTCGGCAGTGATAATCCCTTCCGCGATGGCTTCCCCGACAATCGTGTTCAACCGTGTGACAAGCAACACGATAGTTCCCAGGGCAAAGCGGCGCTCCGTGCGTAGGTAGAGGTCATAGTTGTCGATGAATGAACGGTTCAGGGCCGTGAAAGGAACATCCGACAACTTGTATTTCTCCTGGATGAAAGCAGCCACACAGTTACAAGCATAGCGGTAAGATTGCGCTGTTCCCTTTTCCCGGTTCACGCCGACACGTTTCTCGAAATGTTCGATGAACGTCCGGAAATAACCCAACAGGGTTTCCTGCCCGAAAGCCGTCCCCAACAACAGATTCCTTATTTCTTCAGCCGTTACATTCTCACGGGTGGCTGACAGTTCGTCATAAATGGAAATGGCTGAAGCTCGCAAATCGTCCAGTTGCCGGTTGATTTCCCGCGCGGCGTTACTTTTACCCGTGGCACGTCCGGATGCCCACAGTGCAGCGGGTACGGACATTTTCGCACTAAAAGCCGCTTCTGAAAATTTGCCGACGGCAAGTTTCGCCATGACCGGGCAATGTCCCTCGTCATTCATTTCGCTCTTTTTGAGGTAGAACGTAACCGTTACATCCGTCTGTTTCATAACTCTATTTTTTATGTTGCAAAATTACTTGATATAGAGTTATTTACAGTTATGAAAATTATAGCGGAACAAAGAATAAAACCCCGGATGCCGGTAACATAACCTGTATTTCCATGAAAAACGGAAAAAAACGGTTATCTTTACGGGCAAAATATAGGGTTCTTTGCATGGTGAACGGTAAAACCGCAGGTGGTCAAGCGTTATTTTGCCGGATTATCCGGGGCTAAAAAAGGCAACGGATAAGTAGCAAATCTTTCTCTTAACCTTTCATTATCCTGCATTTTAGCGATTTGGAAAGGTATAGAAGAATTTGGCTTAACTCTCCTCAATACCAAACACTTACTTTATTTATCCAAATTTTGCCGTTTTTTTGCGAGTTCTTCGTATATTTGTAATAGTGCGCTCCTCTTTTACTAACTTAAAAATCATGTTATGTTGAATTTCGCCCAACTGAAGTTTCTCCTAACTGGATTAACTTTACTCACCGTACTCGCTGCGTGCAGCGATGACAACACTTCGACGGAAGCTCCTCCTGCAACCATCGAAATCGCAGAGCTCTCCCCGGAAGCAGACAACGTTTCTTTTCGATTAATTCCGACCAATGCTATCTCGATGGCTTACAAGATCGAGATCGAGGGGGGGGGAGATGACGCCGATTTCGTTTCGATAGAAAGCTCCGAAGAAAAAACGGTCGAAATAACCGACCTGACCCCCGAAACCTCTTATAAGCTGACGGCGATCGCCTATAACGCCGACCAGCGCCCTTCGAATCCGGCCACCGCAACATTCACGACCCCCGAAAAACCGACCACGCCGGATCCCGACAAGGCAACCATCTCCATCGAAGAGGTGAAAGCCACCTATAATTCGGTAACCTTTACCCTGAAAACCGCCAATGCAGCCCGCTTCGGCTACAAGGTCGATGTTCCCGACGGAACGGCCGAACTTACGTTCGTAAACGGCTCCGAAGGCGGCACCTATACAACCGACAACCTGGAGGCGGCGACCGACTATCAAATCACCGCCGTCGCATATGACGAAAACGGGCAGGCCGCCGATCCCGTCACCCACGCATTCAAAACCGAAGCCCTTCCGACCGGCCCCGCCGTCGTTTCGATCGAAGAGGTCGCTACGACCCACAGTTCGATCCGCTTCACCCTGAAACTCGACAATGCGGTCCGGATCGCCTACAAGGTCGATGTCCCCGACGGAACAGCCGAAATGACCGTCGTCGAAAAGCCACAGCAATCGACCTTCCTGGTCGGCAGCCTCCAGGCGGAAACCGACTACGTATTGACAGTCGTAGCCTATAACGGCAAAGACGAACCGTCCGAACCCGCCACGCATTCGTTCACGACCCCCGCCTATACCGCATTCGCACGGATCGACGCCGTGGCGACCGCACACGGAATCTATCTCAAGGCCGACGTGGACACCGGCAAATTCCCGCTCTATTTCCTGAAAATTTTCGACCCGGACCTTACGGAATCCAGCGCCGATTTCGAAGAGCATTTCAAGGTCGATTCCCGGGAGCAGTTCATCCATTACCTCGAAGTCGCCTCACTGACAGCGGGCCTCAAAACCGCCTCGTTCGAAGAGTGGAACAAAACCCTGCTTTCGACCCGGTCGCAGCAAGTCCTTCTCTACGCCGCTCCCGTTGTCCGGCAAGGGGTCGATGTCGTCTGTGAAGACTACGGCGAAATCATCGAAATTCCGCTGACGATCCCCGCCCGCGACGAACTCGGAGCAGGACAGGCCGCTGTCACGCTGGGCGAACCGCAGGTTGCGGGCAAAGAGTTGGAGATCGCCCTGACAAAACAGGACGGCGTCGTTTCCTACTATGCCGGCTATGCGACCAAGTCCGACGTCGAAGCCGCAGGCACCCCGGAACAATTCGTCCACGCCGGACTGGATGCGAAGACCTATGACTACGACATCACGGCCGACTTCCAAGGCACCTGGAAAACAGACCGGCTTTCGCCGGGCAGCGAATATTACTTCTTCTCGTTCGCATACGATGCCGAAGGCAAGTTGGGTCCCCTGCAATACAAGGAGTTCCACACGGAAGCCGCAGGCACCGACTACGATACGTCGCTCACGGTCGATATTGCCCTGAAGACCGCATCGTTCACCTCAGCGACTTTCTCCGTCAAACGGAACGGCTTCGAAAAAGCTTATTACAACTTCATCACCAAAGCCGATTTCGACCGCAAATACGGCGGCAATGCGGATACATACGTTCAACGAGAGTTGATCGGCAAAGAGAGTGGTTATCCGATAACGCTATACAGCGACAACGACATCAACGGATCCCGTTTGGCATACGATACGCAATACGTACTGAT
>OKUQ01000913.1_pt1 | contig 15061 bp, 14 predicted proteins | sample 1606811 | NCBI WGS metagenome assembly OKUQ01 (sample SAMEA3882546, study PRJEB24775) | human gut metagenome | biome: human-associated habitat; feature: intestine environment; material: feces | place: Netherlands | collected 2009/2010
AGGTCTGGGTTCCGGTGCCTGTCAGGTCGCAGACAAAGCTGGAGGTTCCCGGCACGATCTCCCGGGACTCGATGACCTCCTTGCCGTTCAGGAAAATGCTCAGAATGTACGGCTCATCCCGTTCCGGCAGGGAGAACTGCACTCCGATGGTCACCGGCTCGTTGGGATCTTTGGGGGTCGTTGCCTGAGTGGGGCCGGTGGTTTCCTCCGGTCCTTTGGAGATTTGCAGAACGATCTCCGTGTTGACGTCGATCTCCTCGTTTTTCGCCGCGGACTGGTGAATGACCTCGCCCTTGGGCTTCAGGCTCTCCACTTCCTCGGTTCTGACATTGGTAAAGCCGGCCTGCCCCAGCAGTTCCTTGGCCTTATCCACATCCAGCCCCATCACGTTGAGCATCTTCGCCGTGATCACATCCGGGCCGGTGCTGACATAGACGTACACCGTCTGTCCCGCCGTCATTTCCGTACCGGCGGACGGCTCCGTGCGGATGACCTGCCCCACCTCGTATACGTAGCTGATCTCGTTGCGGGTAATGGGCTCAAAGCCCTGCCCCAGCAGGATGGACTTGGCTTCCTCCGCGCTGGTGCCTACGAAATTGTCCATGGTCTTGGCTTCCGGCCGCTGCCCCAGGCTGACGGTGATCCAAAGCTCCGAGCCTTTGACCACCTTGCTGCCGCCGGTCGGCTCCGTGTGGAGGATTTCTCCCTTTGGCTTCGTATCGTCGTACTGCTGCTGAAGCTTGATGGTAAAATCCGGGTACTGGGACGCAAGACTTTCGTCGTAAATGCTTCCCTCCAGATAGGGCACCTCCACCAGCGCCTTTTCCTTGCTCAGCAGCGCGCCGTTGAACAGTGCCATCAGGAAGATGAAGATCGCGATCACCGTCACGGCGCTGCAAACCACGATGGCCGTGGTGGCGACCCGGCTGCGCTCCTCCTTGCGTTCCTCTTTGCGCTGCTGCTGCTGCGCCTGGCGGCGCTGCTGGGCGCAGCGGATGGACTCGTTGTCCTGCCCCGCCTGGGCGTTCTGGTGCAGGCGGATGCTGTCCGAGGACGTCCGGACGGGAGCCGCCCCGGTTTTGGCCTGCACCTTTTTCTCCGCCGTGGTCATGGCACGGGAGAGATTGGGAAGCACGCGGGTAGCGTCGTCCACGATTGTGTGGTAATCAAACGTCATGTCCGGGTTCTGCCGGAATTCTTCCATATCATGGAGCATTTCCGTGGCGGAGACGTAACGGTCGTTGACCTCCAGCGCCATGCCTTTCATGATGATCTGCTCCAAGCCCCGGGGAATGTTGGGGTTCAGTGTGGATGGCAGCGGCGCGCCGCCGTTGATATGCTGAATGGCAACCGCCACGGGGGATTCCCCGTCATAGGGCGGGCGGCCGGTCATCATCTCGTACATGACCACGGCCAGAGAGTAAATGTCGGAACGGTTGTCGGTATGGCCGCCCTTGGCCTGCTCCGGGGAGATGTAATGGACGCTTCCCAGTGCTTCCTTCGTCAGGGTGTTGCTCTTGCTCATGACCCGGGCAATGCCGAAGTCCATCACCTTGACGGAGCCGTTTTTCAGCACCATAACGTTATGTGGCTTGATGTCCCGGTGGATGATCCCCCGGCTGTGGGCGTGCTCCAATCCTTTGGCGATCTGCATGGCAAAATGCAGCGTCTCCTTCCAGTTGAGCACCCCTTTTTTCTCCATGTACTGCTTGAGGGAAATACCGTCGATCAGCTCCATGACGATATAATTGGCGCTGTCGGAGGCGGAAACGTCGTAGACCTGCACGATGTTGGGATGGCTCAGCATGGCCACGGCCTCGCCCTCGGCGCGGAACCGGCGGCGGAATTCCTCATCCCGTGCGAATTCATCCTTGAGTATTTTGACGGCTACCAACCGGTTCAGCCGGTGGTCACGCGCCTTATAGACGACGGCCATGCCGCCGGTACCGATGATCTCCAGAATTTCGTACCGGTCGTCCAAGAGCCGTCCAATATATTGATCCATATTCAGAAATTGCTCCTTTCGCGGTACTTAAGTGGCGATCAGCACACTGGTGACATTGTCCGGCGCGCCCCGGTCTTTGGCGATGTTTAATAGACGCTTGCAGCAGTTCTGCTTGTATACGCCGTGGACGACCTCAAAGAGGATTTCCTGATCGTCCAGGAGATTGCTCAGTCCGTCGCTGCACAGCAGCAGATAGTCTCCCTTGCCCACGTCCAGGTGGAAGATGTCGCACAGCACGGTGGTCTCCGTGCCGATGGCGCGGGTGATGAAGTTCTTTCCGGGATAGCTTTTCGCCACCTCCGGGGTCAGCTCTCCCCTGTCCACCATCATCTGCACCAGGGAGTGATCCTTGGTCACCTGACGGATGCCGCTTTTGCCCACGTGATAGGCGCGGCTGTCCCCCACGTTAACTACGGTCGCCTTCCGGCCACGCACCATCACCGCCACCAGCGTGGTGCCCATGCCGTCGAATTCCTCGAACTGCCGGGACTGGTCATACACGGTGAAGTTCGCCAGCTTCACAGCGCTGCGGAGCATCTGGTCAACCTTGTCCTGCTCCATGACAGGCTTCCAGCAGCGGCGGACTTCCTCTACAAACACGTCCACCGCCAGAGAACTGGCAATGTTTCCGGATTTGGCGCCGCCCATGCCGTCGCAGACGATGCACAGCAGGTTGCCGCGGTCAAGCTGTTCCATTCTGTAAGAATCCTGATTCTGTTTCCGGACACAACCGGGATCGGTCAATCCCCAGCTCTGCATAGGCTCGCGCCCCCTTTTCTCTATCGCTTCTCTTTGCTTTGATTGTACTTTCGTCTCAGCTGCCCGCAGGAGGCGTCGATGTCGCCGCCCAGCGTTCTGCGGACGGTGGCAGTGACGCCGCCGTCTTCCAGCGTTTTCTGGAACGCCGCCACTGCCGCCCGGGTGCTGGGCTTCAGGGGGCTTTCCTCCACATGGTTTAAGGGGATCAGATTGAAGTGGGCAGGCAGCCCCTTCAAGCGCCGGAGCAGCTCTTTCGCATCCTCCGGGCGGTCGTTGACCCCGTCGATCATGGCATACTCAAAAGAAATCCGCCGGGAGGTCGCCTGATAATACCGGCGGCAGGCCGCCAGCAGTTCCTCGCTGGGATAAGCCTTGTTCACCGGCATGATCCGGTCCCGCACCTCGTCGTTGGGCGCGTGGAGGGAAACCGACAGCGTCAGCTGCAGTTTCCGCTTCGCCAGCTCGTCGATCTTCGGCACCAGCCCGCAGGTACTGAGACTGATATGCCGCATGGAAATGTTCATGCCCTCCGGGCTGTTCACCAGCTCCAGAAAGCGCATCACATTGTCAAAATTGTCCAGCGGCTCGCCAATGCCCATCAGCACGATGTGGGAAATGGGCAGGCCGGAGTCCACCTGTGTAAACAGCACCTCGTCCAGCATTTCATAGGGTTCCAGCCGCCGCACCAGTCCGCCGATGGTGGAGGCGCAGAAGGCGCAGCCCATGCGGCAGCCCACCTCCGTGGAAATGCACACGGTGTTCCCGTAGTGATAGCGCATCAGCACCGTCTCCACGCAGTTGCCGTCGGACAGTTCCCAGAGGTATTTGATCGTGCCATCCCGTGCGGATTCCTGCCTGCGCACCACCTTGGGGGCGCAGATGGGATATTCCCGCGCCAACGTGTCCCGGAGAGACTTGGGCAGGTTCGTCATTTCGTCATAGGCGCGGACGCCCTTGTGCAGCCAAGTGTAAACCTGCTTGGCACGGAACTGGGGCTGCCCCAATTCTTTCAGAACCGCCGTCAACTCCGGCAGGGTCATGGATTTCAGATTCATGCTTTTCTCCGCAGACGGCAGATAAAGAAGCCGTCGGTATCATACTCGCCGGGAATCAGGGTGAGCATCCCGGTTTCGTTTTTTGGAAATACATCCGGCAGCGGCAGCGGTTCCGTCGTGAATTCGCCATGCGCTGCAAAGAATGCGGAAACCACATTCTCGTTTTCCCGTTTCAGCACGGTGCAGGTGGAATACAGCAGCGTGCCGCCGGGTCTGACATAGGACGCCTGAGTCTCCAGAATTTTCAACTGCAAGGCCGGAAGGTCTTCCAGCTCTTTCAGGTTTTTGTATCGGATATCCGGCTTTTTCCGGATGATGCCAAGGCCGGAGCAGGGCACGTCGGCAATGACGGTGTCCATGGCGCCGACCCATTCCGGCACAACTTGGGAGGCATCCTGCTGACGCGCCGTAATGTTCGTCAGTCCCAGACGCGCCGCACCGTTTTCGATCAGGGCAGTTTTGTGAGGGTAAATGTCACAGGAGACGATGCTTCCCTTACCGCCCATGGCAATGGCCGCGGCGAAGCTCTTGCCTCCCGGCGCGGCGCAGCAGTCCAGCACGTTCCCGCCGGATTCCGGCAGCTGCGCGCACAGGACACTGAGCTTTGCCGCCGGGTCCTGCACATAGAACAGCCCCTCCCGGAACGCCGGCAGCTGCTCTAAGCTTCCCGTGCCGGACAGCACCAGACAGTCCGCCATCCACTCGTGAGGTTTGACGCAGACGTGTTCCGCCGTCAGCCGCTCGGCCAGTTTCTCCGCAGAAGTCCGGAGGGTGTTCACCTGCACCACCGTCCGGGGTGCGACATTGTCGGCAATGAGCATGGGTTCCAGCTTTCCCTTGGGCAGATTGGCCTTCAAAAGAGAGATCAGCTCGTCCGGGTGGCTGTAGCGATCGGCGTAGGATACAGGCTCCTGCAAGGTTCCCTTCGTCGCCGCCGCCTTACGCAGAACGGCGTTTACCAGCGCCCCGGCCTTCGGATTTTTGCAATATTTTTTTGCCAGCGTCACCGATTCATTCACGGCGGCGCTTTCTGGGACCTTGTCCAGCTCATAAATCTGGTACAGCCCCAGATGGAGGATGTCCCGCACCACGGGATGGAGGTCTTTCAGCCGCCCCGTCAGGAGCTGCTTCAGGTAAAAATCCAGCTTGTTCCGGTTTTGCAGGACGCCGTAGCACAGCCGCGTAGCCAGCGCCGCGTCCCTTGGGGACAGGCGGTCCCGGGCAATATATTCTTTCAGCGCCCCGTTCGGCCATGCGCCGCTTTTACGGCAGGCGATCAGCGCGTTCAGCGCCGTTTCTCTCGCGCCCATCAGCGCTCCAAGGGATGACCCCGGAAATAATCGGGCGCCGCCATGCGCTTGCCGCCCTCGGCTTGCAGGGAAATGATCTCCACCGCCCCCTCGCCGCAGGCGATGCGCAGTCCGGTCTTCGTCAGGCTTAAGATTTCGCCGGGCTTGCCGCTGCCCTCCACAACCCGTGTGGCGTGGACTTTGAAGGTCTTGCCCTGCAATTCCATGGTCGCAACCGGCCATGGATGCAGCCCCCGGACGTGGTTATGCACCTGCTGCGCCGTCTTCGTCCAGTCGATGGGGCACATGGACTTGTCCAGCATGGGAGCATAGCTGACCCCCGACGCATCCTGAGGCGTGGCAGGCACCTTCCCGCTTTCAAACCGGGCCAGGGTCCTGCTCAGCAGTTCCGCGCCCAGCACCGCCAGATGATCCAGCAGCTCCCCCGCCGTTTCGTTTTCGCCGATGGGTGTCTTGGAAATGTCAATGATATCTCCGGCGTCCATTTCCCGGGTCAGGTACATAGCGGTAACGCCGGTCTCCGTCAGGCCGTCCAGCACTGCCCACTGATAGGGGGCGGAACCGCGGTATTTGGGCAGCAGGCTGGCATGGATGTTGATGCAGCCGTATTTCGGCACGTCCAGCACCTTCTGGGGCAGGATGCGCCCGTAGGCCACCACGGCGCAGATATCCGGCTGCAAGGCGCGGAGCTGCTCCACCGTCTCTTCCTCCCGGAAATTTTCCGGCTGGAATACGGGGATTCCGGCAGCCACCGCCACCTCCTTCACCGGGGACGCCACCAGCTTCATGCCCCGTCCCTTGGGGCGGTCAGGCTGTGTGTAGACGCCCACCACATCGAAGCCGTCGGCCAGTATTTTTTTCAGGCAGGTCGCCGCGATGTCCGGCGTACCCATAAACACAACACGCAAGGATGATCCCTCCGTTACTTTTCTTGCTCCAGTTCTTCCTCCGTCAGGAACCGCTCCATGACCTCGGTGTAGACGATGCCGTCCAGATGATCCAGCTCATGGCAGAAGCACCGGGCGATCAGTTCCTCGCCCTCAGCCTCGAACCACTCACCGTTCCGGTCCTGCGCGCGAACCTTGGCATAGTTGGGGCGCTTCACCAGACCGTACTTGCCCGGAACGCTGAGGCACCCCTCCGCGCCGCACTGCTCGCCGCTGGTCTCCACCAGCTCCGGATTCACCAGCTCCAGAATTTCCTCGCCGGTATCCACGATCACCACCCGGCGCAGAATGCCCACCTGAGGGGCAGCCAGCCCCACGCCGTTGGCTTCGGCCAGGGTATCGGTCATGTCGTTCAGCAGTTTGTGCAGCCGCCAGTCGAATTTCTCCACCGGACGGCATACCTTGTGCAGCGCCGGGTCTTTGTATGTCAGAATTTTGCGCAGTCCCATGATTTTACCTCGTTTCTCTTATGGTAAACGGCTTGCCGGTCAGTCGAATCCGTTCACATCGATGTAGGCGCTGACACCCCGGTTTGCCTTGTCCTTTCCGAACTCCCGGAGAAGATAGGAAAGCAGCTGGCGCATTGTCCGGGTCAGGCGGCAGCGCAGGGTCAGCTGGTAGCGGAAATGGTAGTTGACCTTCGGCACGGCGCAGGGCGCAGGCCCCAGCACCGCGCAGCGTTCCTCCCGGTAGGCTTCCTGACGCAGACACGCGATCAGGCTGTCCCGGAATTTTGCCGCGCCCCGAAGCACCGCCGTTTCCTCCCGTCCCGTCACCACCACGACGGCGAGATCGCCGAAGGGCGGCGCGTTCTGTACCCGGCGCAGCTGGATTTCCAGATCGTAAAATCCGTCGTAATCCTGCTCCGCCGCGTACCGGATGACCTGATGGTCGGGCACCATCGTCTGAATGATAGCCTTTCCGGGGCTGTCCCCCCGGCCGGCTCTGCCCACCACCTGGGTGAGCATATTGAAGGTGGTCTCCCCCGCCAGATACCCGCCGGTGTACAGGCTCAGATCGGCGTCCAGCACGCCCACCAGCGTGACGTTGGGGAGGTTCAACCCCTTGGCCACCATCTGGGTGCCAAGAAGCACGGGAACGTTCTCCTTTTGGAAGTGTTCCAGAATTTTTTCGTGTGTATTCACGGCGCTTACCGTGTCAGCGTCCATCCGGTCGGTCTCCATGTCGGGGAAGAGGAACTCCAGCTCCTCCTGCACCTTCTGGGTACCGGTGCCAATGGTTTTCAGCGGGCCGCCGCACTCCGGGCAGCGCTCCGGCACCGGCTGGGAAAAGCCGCAGTAGTGGCACATCAGCCGGTTGTTGGCGCTGTGATAGGTCAGGCGGACGCTGCACCGGGGACATTCCGGTGCTTTCCGGCAGTCCACACACACCAGCGCCCGGCTGTTTCCCCGGCGGTTGAGCAGCAGAATCGTCTGCTTTCCCGCGTCCCGGTTGTCGGACAGCGCTTCCCGCAGAGGGATGCTCAGGGAAAGATCGTTTCCCAGCTTCAGCTCCTCCCGCATGTCCACGATGTCCACGGCGGGCAGCTTCCGTCCGCCATAGCGTTCCGCCATAGTGTACAGGCTGTAAGCGCCGGTCTTCGCCCGGTACATGCTTTCCACGGAGGGCGTCGCGGAGCCGAGCAGCACCAGTGCGCCTTCCTTCGCGCCCCGCCAGATGGCAACCTCTTTGGCGCTGTAGCGGGGGGAATTTTCGGATTTATAGGAATGCTCCTGTTCCTCGTCCAGAATGATCAGGCCGGGGGTACAGGGGGCAAACACCGCCGAGCGGGTCCCTACGACCACTTTCGCGTCGCCGCTTCGGACGCGCTTCCACTGGTCGTACCGTTCCCCCGCCCCAAGGCTGCTGTGCAGCACCGCCACCTGAGCACCGAAATAGGCCGTCATCAGCCCCAGCAGCTGGGGCGTCAGGGCGATTTCCGGCACCAGAAGCAGGGTGCTTCTGCCCGTTTCCAGACAGGTTTGGATGAGTTTGATATAGACGGAAGTCTTTCCCGAGCCGGTCACACCCCGAAGGAGCGCGACGCCCGGATTTTCCTGCGTCATTTGCTTCGCGAGTCCGTCATAGCAGCGCTGCTGGTCGGGGCTGAGCACCAGCGGCCCATTTAGCTTTGCCGGACGGATTTCCCGGCATCGAAGGACCGGCTGCTCGGTCAGCGTCAGATACCCCAGTTTTTCCAGCCGGTTCACCGTCGCGGTAGAAGCGCCGGTAAAATAGCACAGCTCCTTCACGGACACGCTGCCCACGCCGCACATCAGCTCCAGCACATTTTTCTGCATGGCGGCGGATTTGGGGCGGTGGGAGGCGTACTCCATGGCTTCCTCGGCGGAAACCGCCAGAGCGGCGATTTTCTCCGTCTTGTCATTGGTGCGGCGCAGATATTCCGTTTCGGCGGATATCCACTTTTTCCGCGCAAGATACGCGATCACGTCGGAAAGGGTTTCCTCGTCGGGAATCAGAGCGCGCAAAGCAGATTCCTCCGCCTGACCGCCCAGATTTTCCAGCAGCGCCAGCACCTCCGCCGCGCCGTCCTTACGGATGGTCTTTTCCTTCCATGAGCGGTCGCCGGTGAGGGATATCCGTTCCCGCGCCTGAAACCACAGTCCCGCCGGGAGCATGACCCGGAGGCACTCATAAAAGGTGCAGAAATACCGCTCCCGCAAAAATGCCGCCAGCCGCAGCTGATGCTCCGACAGAATCGGTGCTTCGTCCAGACACCGCTCCACGGCTTTCAGCTTTTCCTCATTGCCCGTCTCCACGGTGAGAACCACGCCCTCGGTGCGCTTGTTGGCGCGGCCGAAGGGCAGCTGCACCCGCTGGCCGGGCTGCAGGGTCATCCCCTCGGGGATTTTGTAGGAGTAGGGCTTGTCAATGGCATAGGTCGCGGCGGAAACCGCGATTTTCGCAATCATCCCTCACCCCATCCTTTCCGGCTGCTTTTCCGGAGGACGTTCGCGTCCCCCGGAAAAGCATCATTTCATATACTCTTCCTTCACGGTAGCGGAAAGCTCGCCGTCCGCCACTTCCTCAATGGCCATGGTTACGGGCTTTTCCGGCAGATCTTCCTGAAACGCCTCGGCCTCAGCGGCGATCTGACGGGCGCGGTGCGCCACCAGATTCACCAGCAGATAACGGCTGTCCACTTTCTTCAGCAAATCAGCAACAGGGGGGTATAGCATAATTTCGTTCCTCCAATAAAGTAGCAATATATTCAGTCAGCCAGATTGGCAATGATTGTCAGAATTTCTTCGGCGCAGCGCTTCGCGTCGTCGTTAACGACGGTGTAATCGTACCAGCTTCGCTGCTCCATTTCCCATGACGCCCGTTCCAGACGCATTTTGATCTGTTCCTCCGAGGTATCGCCCCGGCTGCGCAGACGGCGCTCCAGCTCCTCCCGGGACGGCGGCATGATGAAGATCAGCACCGCGTCAGGGGCGGACTGCTTCACCTGCTTCGCGCCCATGGGTTCGATGTCCAGAAGCAGCAGTCCCTGCTCCATTTTTTCCTCCGCCTGAGCGCGGGGGGTGCCGTAGTAGTTGCCCGCGTGGGCGTCGTATTCCAGAAACGCATTTTCCCGGATCATTTCCTCGAAGCGCGCCTTGGTCACGAAGTAGTAGTGTACCCCGTCCGTCTCCCCGGGCCGGGGCGCGCGGGTGGTGGCGGAGACGGAAAATTTCAGGTCGTCCCGGCCGGCCATCACCTGCTTCAGAACGGTGCTTTTCCCCACGCCGGAAGCGCCGGAGATCACAAACATTTTTCCCTTGCTCACGGCTCAATCCTCCTTTATTTCTTCTTCCGGTCTGTCCATCCACCGGGCATACAGCGTCTCGGTGGGGATGCCGGAGAGGATCACGTGGTCGGTATCCATGAGAAGCACGGCCTTTGTCTTGCGTCCGTAGGATGCGTCAATGAGCATTCCCCGGTCCCGCGCCTCCTGAATCACCCGCTTGATGGGTGCGGAGTCCGGCGCTACAATGGCAAGCACCCGCCCCGCGGCGACCATGCTGCCGAAACCGATGTTCACAAGCTTCATAGCTACTCCTTACTCGATGTTCTGGGTCTGCTCCCGGATCTTTTCCAGCTCGGCCTTGATCTCCACCACGACCCGTGCCAGACGCACATCGGTGCACTTGGAGCCGATGGTGTTGGCCTCCCGGTTCATTTCCTGCAGCAGAAAGTCCAGCTTCCGTCCGACGGCGCCGCCGGTGGTGAGCATGTTGTTCATCTGCTCCAAGTGGCTTCTTAAGCGGACGGTCTCTTCGTCCACTGCCACCTTGTCGGCGAAAATAGCGGCTTCCGTCAGGATGCGGCTTTCGTCAATGGCGGTGCTCGCCAGAACCTCTTTGATCTTATTTTCCAGACGGGTGCGGTAGTCCAGCACAGTCTGGGCGCCGCCCGCTTCCACCTGACTGACCAGCGACAGGATCGTCTGTCCCCGGCTGCGCAGATCGTTTTCCAGCGCCTTGCCCTCCGTGGTACGCATGGCGTCGAAGCCTGCCAGCGCCTTATTCACAACGGACAGCATATCGTCCAGCAGCTGCTGCTCGTCCACCTCCGGCTTCTCCACGGTAAACACATCCGGCATCCGGGACAGAAGCGACACGCTGATGTCCTCTTTCACGTCGAAATTTTCCGCCATCTGCTTCATAGCGGCCAGATACCCCGCCACCATGGATTCATTCAGGGTGACCTTTACGTCGGCGGCACCCTCGGAGCGGACGGACAGGAACACGTCCACCTTGCCCCGGGAGATGGTGTTCTTCACAGCCTGCTTCACCGCGTCCTCTCCAAAGGACAGGCTGCGGGGCAGCTTCACGGTGCAGTCCAGATAGCGGTTGTTGACGGAGCGCAGCTCCACCGTAAATTCTCTTCCGTTCACGGTCTCCACGGCGCGGCCGTAGCCGGTCATACTTTTAACCAAACTCATTATCCCCTTTTTTCATGGCTTTTCTCATATTTTCCTTGCGAAAGCTGTGATTGTATAGTCAATATTGGCTTTCCTTGCCACTTTGCGGTCGTATACCAGCACCAGAAGGATGCCAAGCACAAACCCAAGCCCCCCGACCAGCGCGCCGAAGCCGCCCAACCGGAAGCCCAGATAGTACCCTGAGAAGAACAGCACCAGCGGCACAACATACAGTACCGCCGCCGCTTTCAGCACCGGGGCAGTCTCGGATTCCACCTTTACCAGCTCCCCCCGGCGCGCGCCGATGGGGTTCTTTGCCGTAAACGTCACCGTTTCCTTCGCCGCGCCGCAGCCGGAACATTTGTGGCAGTCGCCGGAACAGGCGCTTTCCCGGATACGGAACACCAGCGCCGTGCCGTCGTCATAGGTTTCCTTCACCCGGACGAGCTGTTCCATGCCGTCACCCCTTTACCGTTGCCGATACGGAATACGGCCCCATTACCGCGCCCACTGCCGTGAATTCCTCGCCGAAGGTGATGGATGCCTTGTAGGTGGCCGTTCCCGCCACGGCGTTGGAGAAGTCCACCACCACCTTGATGTCGTCTCCCGTCAGCTGGCTGATCTGTCCGGCCGCGCCCCGCACCCGCACCGTCAGACTGGCGTTGATGATCTCCACCTCCATGCCCTCCGGCACGTTGATGGCCTCAAAATTGTCTACGGTATATTCTCTGGTACTCAGGCCGGAGAACTGGATGCTCACCGTGGCCTCGTTCACGCCGGTCTGGTTGGTAATGCCGTCGGGCAGGTTGATGGTGTAAAGCATATTCTGGGACTTTTCCACCGACCGCAGGTCGATCTCGGCCAGGGTATGGCTGTCGCCCAGCTCTGCCAGTGCGGCGTCGCTGCCCGTGACCCGGATGGACGCAGGGTTGACCGTTATGGTGGTATTTTCTTCCGTGGCGCCGCCGCCGTAGGTGACCTGCGCCACCAGCTGCAGCTCCTTGATCCTCTGGATCTTCATATCCAGATGGATTTCTTCCACATCCGTGGTGATCTCCGCCGCGTCCACGGGGTTGCCCTCCGCGTCACAGAGGGTGTAGCGATAGCTTTCGCTGATGGACTCTGACTGATCCGTCAAGTCCACCTCGATCACCGCCTGCCGGATTTTGTCGGCGACGGAGGCAGGGCCGATGATGTTCACCGTGGAATAGTCCAGCTGAACGTTTTCCGTGTCGTACAGATAATCCTCCGACCGGGTGCCGTCATATTGCACCACCACCGGCACATCCTTCACCCGGCGGTATTCCACATCTACATAAAAGTCGCTCTGGGACAGCGTCTCGAAGGCATTCTGCGCCACGTTTCCGGGGTAGGAAATGGTGTAGCGCAGATTGATCTTCTGCCCCGGCTCGGTGATCGCGGACAGGTTGGCCTTGACCGTAATATTGTTCTGGTTGACCTTGATCAGATCGCTTCTGGCGCCTGCCAGCTGTAACGACACCGTGGAGGAAGATGTGGAGGTACACATCAGCCCCCGCTCGTTCAGGACGCTCTCGCCCTCCAGCACCACCGGGATGTTGTAGTAAGTCTCCTCGGAATTGGGGCTGACGTAAGTGATGACGTACAGCCAGAGGCCAAAGGCGATGACGATGGACAGCAGAATGGAGCCAAGTCTATTTTTCATTGTCGTCCGTCTCCTTTCTGCGGGGCTGCAGCTTCTGCTTCAGCCGCAGACTCAAGTCCTGCTTCTCGTCCCCGTCGTTGGCAGGGCACAGTTCATTGTGCAGCAGCTTGTCCAGCGTCTGGGGCGCAAGGTGCCGCTTGAGCATTCCGCCCACCGCCACGGAAATGGTGCCGGTCTCCTCGGAGACGATCACCACCACCGCGTCGGAAGCCTCGCTCATGCCCACGCCGGCGCGATGCCGGGTGCCCAAGTCCGAGCTGAGACGGTTGCTGTCGGACAGGGGCAGCACACACCCCGCTGCGGCGACCCGGCCGTCCCGGATGATCATTGCGCCGTCGTGGAGGGGGGAATTCTTAAAGAAAATGTTCCGGATCAGCTGCTCGGAAACCTGACCGTCGATCTGGGTGCCGGTTTTGAAGTATTCCTCCAGCCGCTGCTCCCGGGCGAAGACGATCAGCGCGCCCACCTTTTCCCGCCCCATGGCCTCGCAGGCACGCACGGTCTGGGTGATGACCGCGTCCATCTCCTGCTGTACGGGCTTGTTGACGCCGAAGATACTCGTCAGCTTCACGCTGCCCAAATGATCCAGCATCCGCCGCAGCTCCGGCTGGAACAGGATCACCAGCGCCAGCAGTCCGATGGCCAGGAACTGGTTCATGATGAAGCCCACCGTGTACAGATGCAGGAAATCCGTCAGCCACGCGATGATCAGCACCGCGACCACGGCCTTGGCGATCCGGGTGGTGCTGGGTGTCTTGATCAGCGGAAGAATTTTATATATCAGAAACGCGACTACGGCGATATCCAGATAGTCTGACCACTGCATCCGCTGTATCTGATGCAGCAAATTCTGAATGCTCTCCATAAACGTTCTTACCCCTTTTATGTCAACTTTTGTATAGCGCATACTCGGCTATCGTAAATTTACTATTATCTGTTCTATTATAACGAATACCGGCGCTGATGGCAATAGCCAATCTGTAAAAAAATTGCGGCTAAACTCTGGGAAGTTTGGATACCGTTCGGAGAAACGCGTCGGTTTGGGCGTCGGATGCGTCGTGGCCAAAGCTGACCCGCACCGTCCCCGATTCCAGCGTCCCCGCGCTTTCGTGGGCAAAGGGGGCGCAGTGCAGACCCGCACGGACCGCAATGCCCTGCTTCGCCAGAAACGCCGCCGCTTCCTCACAGTCCATCCCCGGCCGGAAGGACACCGTCGATGCCTGATGCGCCCCGGCGAATACCTCCATTCCCAATTTCTGCAAGCCCTCGGCACACCGTTCCAGCTGACGGTGCTCCCGGCGGAAAATGTTCTCCACACCTGTACGGCGGACAAACCGCAGTCCCTCCGTCAGTCCCGCGTAACCGGGTACGTTCAGCGTCCCCGCTTCCAGGCGGTCAGGCAGGTAATCCGGCATGGCCTGATTGACGGAGTCGCTGCCCGTCCCCCCGAACAGCAGAGGCTGGGCATCGCCGCCGCAGAGCAGCAGCCCCGTCCCCTGAGGCCCCAGCAGCCCCTTATGCCCCGGCATGGCGATAAAATCCGCCCCCAGCGCCTGAAGATCCACGGGCAGCGCCCCGGCGGACTGGGCGGCATCGATGATGAAGGGCACCCGCCATTTCCGGCACATCTCCGCCAGCTGCTCCACGGGCAGAATATAGCCGAACACGTTGGAAACGTGGGTAAATACCGCCGCATCCGCCCCCTGCTTCAATTCCCGTCCGAAGCGGGAAAGGGTGTCCTCCCAGTCAAACAGCCGCCGCCCCGCCACCCGGATATCCGCCCCCAGCGCATGAAGGGGGCGGGTCACGGCGTTGTGCTCAAATCCGGAAACGATCACCCGTCCCCCCGGCTTCACGATGGAGCGGATGGCAATGTTCAGTCCATGGGTGCAGCTGCCGGTCAGCGCGACCTGCTCCGGCCGGCAGTGAAACAGCTCCGCAGCGGCTTCCCGACCTGGGCCGGGATCCATCTCGTGAATATCGCCTCGGCATCATGGGCGGCACCTTCGACCCCATCCACTACGGCCACCTCGTCGCCGCCGAGCAGGCCTTCGATGACCTCAGCCTCGACGTCGTGGTATTCATGCCCGCAGGCAGGCCCGCCTTCAAGCTCGACAAGAAGGTGACCTCCGGCGAGGACCGCTATGCCATGACCCTTCTGGCCACCTCCGACAACCCGCACTTCCTGGCCTCGCGCTTCGAGGTGGACCGCGAGGGCGTGACCTACACGGCCGACACCCTCCGCCAGCTTCGAGGGCTCTACCCCGCAAACGTCGAGTTCTACTTCATCACGGGCGCAGACGCCATCACCGAGATCGTCGCCTGGAGGGACGCCGAGGACATCGCGCGGCTGGCCCACCTCGTGGCGGCCACC
>OKUQ01000919.1_pt1 | contig 14966 bp, 9 predicted proteins | sample 1606811 | NCBI WGS metagenome assembly OKUQ01 (sample SAMEA3882546, study PRJEB24775) | human gut metagenome | biome: human-associated habitat; feature: intestine environment; material: feces | place: Netherlands | collected 2009/2010
GCCAGCTCTTTCACCTCCGCCGCGTGGGCGTTTGCCGTAGCCTGATCCTGAATAAGCAGCAGAACGGCCAGAATTTTTTCTCCCGGAGTTTTAGGAACGGCCTGTTCGCTGGGAACCGAAACATCCCGGGGATGATCCTGCTTCTTGCCGCCGTCACAGGCAACAAACACTAACGCCGCCAAAAACGCCGTAAAAGGAATGAGATTTCGCTTCATCATGATGGTTGGTTGAAAAGCCGGAGGCCTCATTGAATTCATCATGAACACTGAGGATTCCGGAGTCAAATCAGTTTTTATCCTTAAAAACTGTTTTTCAGGCAACATATCTCTTTAACCTCTGCCTCTCGTTCTGAACGCAGGAAACAGCCTTTTCCATTTAATAGGCAAAATATAGGGAGTTCATTGACTCCCTCCGCAGAGCACCATTTCCGAGAATGACGGTTGCGCCTATTTTTTGTGTCACCATTTCAATACGACGTTTGATTTCACAGGACGTCACCGTATAATTCCCCTGAGATGGGTTACCCTATTTGGAACAGACGCCGTTTTTTGAAAACCGCCGCGGGAACGGCCGGGTTTCTGGCAGCCATGCCCTGTCTGAACGCCGCTGAGGTTTTTACGGACACAAAACCGCTCAAGGTGGGCCTGGTAGGCTGCGGAGGCCGCGGCCTGGGCGCCATGAAGAATGCGCTGGACGCCGATCCCGGAACCATGGTCTGGGCGCTGGCGGACGTGTTTCAGGAACGTATCGATTTCGGCGCCAAATTACTGGCGGAACAGTACGGCAACCGAGCCCAGCTGGACAGAAGCCGTCTGTTCAGCGGCCTGGACAGTTACAAGAGATTGCTGCAAACGGATATTGACGTGGTGCTGCTCTGCACTCCCCCCGCTTTCCGTCCGGAACATCTGGCGGCGGCCATTGACGCCAGCAAACATATTTATGCGGAAAAACCCGTAGCGGTGGACGTTCCCGGCGTGCTTTCCGTGCTGGAATCCGCACGGCTGGCAAAACTCAAAAATCTGGTGATTCTGGACGGCTTCTGCTGGCGCTACGACAAGGCGAATGAGGAAGCCCACCGCAAGCTTTCTTCCGGGCTGCTGGGCCGTGTCCTCTCCTTTGACGGGTTATATTACACCACTCCTCCCAAGTCTCCGCTGGCCCTGGACTCCCGACCTTCCTCCGATACGGACGTGGCATGGGCGCTACGCAACTGGACCGCATGGAACTGGCTGAGCGGAGGCCAGTTTGTGGAACAAATCGTCCATACGATTGACGGCATGGTCTGGTCCATGAACGAGCAGCTTCCTCTGGCGGCTTTCGGCTCCGGAGGACGCGCTCAGCGCCGGGATGACGGCGACGTATGGGATCATTACGACGTTTATTTTGAGTACGACCATAACGTAACGGCCCACATTTCATGCAGACAGTGGGTTGGCTGCCACGGGGAAATCGTGGACCGCACCATTTGCGAAAAAGGAATGCTGGTTACTCCCTACCGCCCCTACATCCAGGCGAATAACCGCTGGCGTTTCCGCGGGGAACGCGGCAATATGTACGCAGACACGCATGTGGCCTTTTACCGTTTCCTGCGCTCCGGCACCTGGACCCAGACACTGGAAAGCGCGGCCAATAAAACCCTGGCTGCCATCATGGGGCGTGAAGCGGCCCACACAGGCCAGCGCATTACCTGGGAACAGATTAAGAAGAGTACCGCACGGCTGATGCCTGAAGACCTGACGATGGATACGCCCCTGCCGCCCGCCCGCATCCCGCGCCCGGGCAGAACGGCCTGACGGAGGTTCCAGCCCTTTCACTCTACGGTTCATGGCCAACATCTTTCCACCCAATACCAACAAGCGCTTTTACGGGATTGCCGCCCTGGTTGCGCTCGCTGCCGCATTCGTACTGGGAGGAATATATTATGTTAATTTCAGTATTCCGGAGTATGAACCCATGCAGCCCGTCCGCTTTTCCCACAAACTTCACGCCGGAGATCTGAAGATGAGCTGCACGGCTTGCCATAGCGCCGCACAGCGCTCACCCAGAGCCGGCATTCCGGATACGAAGTCCTGTCTGGGCTGCCACCAGCATATTCTTCCGGACAGTCCGCTCATCGCCCCCCTGAGGGAGGCGGCGGACCCGCAATACCCCGGTTACACAGGAGAACCGGTCCGCTGGGTGATGGTCAACCGCCTGTCCGGTCACGCCTATTTTAACCACATGGCCCACCTGAACCGGGGCATCGGCTGCACGTCCTGCCATGGAGACGTGGCGGGCATGGAACGCATCAGGGCTCCACGCGACGCCCGCATGCAATGGTGTCTGGACTGCCACCGCAATCCGGCTCCCCACCTGCGCCCGCTGGAAGAAACGGCCAGTTCCCATTATTCCGCCGCAGATTACCTCCGCACGCATTCCATCCGGGATGAAGAAGGAAAAAGCATCCAAACCCCGCTTCAACTGGGAAATTTCCTGAAACGCCAATGGACCATTCAGCCGAAGACGGATTGCACCGCATGCCATCACTGACCTCCATGGCCTGTTTGACATCCGCGGCTCCAAAGTTATTCCTCTTTGCGTTCCCGGATGCTGCGTCATAAAAAGACCAAAGGGCTTTTCATTAAATGATTCCTTCCTTGAATCCGTAATCAATGACATTGAATTCCACAAGAAAGATTTCCTCCTGTTCCCTGTTTATCCCTTATTGGCCCGAAGATAAAGACTACCGTCAATCACCACTTGATTTCATCCTTCGGATTTCCTAAAAAAAGCCATCCCTGTTTCATCAATCCCCATCATTACCCGGTTTGACTCCCCTCCCTCCATTTTCCCAGAATGAAGTTCCCCAGAACCACCCCGCTTTTCTTCCGGAAGAAGAACGGGGGATGACGCGGCGTTCCTTCATGAAATGGATGGGTGCAGGGGCAGCCCTGGCAGGGATAGGGCTGCCGGCCTGCCGCCGTGTGGAAAAATACCTGGTTCCCTATAACGAAGGGCCTGAATGGTCTGTTCCCGGCGTGGAAACGGCTTACGCCACCTGCCTGACCATGGGAGGAAACGCGCAACCCGTACTGGCCGCCTGTTATGAAGGGCGCCCCGTCAAATTGATTCCCTCCCTGCAATACCCGGAAGGTCCGGGGCTGCCGGCTGCGGCTCAGGCCTCCATTCTGGACCTTTACGACCCCGGCCGCAGCAAACATATCCTGTTCAACGGCAATCCGGCCTCCGAAGACGAATTCCGGGGAGCCTTTTCTTCCTGGTCCCGCAATCTTCGGGATGGTGGCGGCATCGGCCTTCTCCTTCCCCCTTCGGCTTCCCCTCTGCTCCATTCCATGCTGGAGGAAATCACCAGGAAAAATTCACTCGTGCGCATCTACCGGTATTCCCCCGTGCCTGAACCGGGTTCCGGCATGCAGGCGGGGCTGCCGGAAGAAGTACGGTTCCGCGTGCGTTTTGCGCGCTCCAGGCGCATCCTCTCCCTGGATTGCGATTTTCTTCATCAAAACCCCTATGGAAACACGCGCGACTTCATTGCGTCCCGCTCCCCGGAAGGGCTTTATTACAAAGAAGAAAACAGGAACCGAACACGCCTTTACGCCGTGGAGGGACGCGTTTCCCTGACCGGGGCCCATGCCGACCACAGGCTGCCCGTTCCTCCCGCACGCCTGGCGTTTTTCCTGGAGGAACTGTTCCGCTATCTTTCCAGCAAAAAAAACTCCGGCCAAACGCTTTCCCCTCCCCGGCGAACGGACCATCCCCTGACGGAAAGGGAACTCAACTGGCTTCGCCACTGTGCGGATGACTTATTCAGCCACTCCGGAGAAAGCGTGGTCCTCCTGGGGGACAATCATCCGGAATTATCCGGCATCGTCTGGAAGCTCAACTGTCTTCTCGGCTCCATGGGGACATGCATCCAGTTGTTAAAGGCACCGCGCCCAACTCCCTATGGAACGCTGGACGATCTTGTTCGGGACATCCGGGGGAAAAAGGTGGAAATCGTTTTTTTACTGGATGCGGGAAATCCCGTGCTGGATTCCGGGCACAGTTCCGGACTGTCGGAAGCCCTGAACAGGGTGGAAAGCATCCACCTTGGAATGTATGAAGATGAAACCTCCCGCGTCTGCCGTTGGCACCTGCCGGCAGCCCACTTTCTGGAATCATGGGGAGTGGAGCGGGATTACCGGGGCAGATTTTGCTATCGCCAGCCCGTCATTCTTCCCCTGTACGGGGGCATTTCTCCGGAAGAAGTGCTTTCCGGCCTGCTTTCCTCTAAAGGCCATCTCTCCACGGCGGACAATTCCCCCACCCACCTCTCTCCCGTTTACCACAGAGCGCGCAAATGCTTTGAACGCGCCGTGAATCCGGAAAATAAAACTGCGGCCTGGGCTCAGGCGCTTCAGCGCGGCTATTCGGAAGAAACGGCTTATGCTCCCCTGTCCCCGCAGGAAGAAACGGCTCTTGGAACAGCCATGATGCAAACGCCCGCAGCGCCTTTTGGCGGCCACGGGAAAAAATTGGGAACCGGGATGCTGGAATTGCAATTCCGCGCGGACTATTCCATTGGGGACGGACGCTGGAAACGCAATGCATGGATGCAGGAATGCCCGGACCCAATAACAGGCGTCAGCTGGGCGGCGTCCGCACAGGTTTCCCCCGCCACCTTTCTGCGGCTGGGAGGTTCGGATTCCAGGCCCATGCACTGCACGCTTACCGCCCCCTCCACGCAAATGGAAGTCATCCTGTGCCCCATTCCGGGAGTGGCGGATAATCTCATTATTCTTCCTCTGGGTTATGGCGGCATCAACCACGTAGCGGAAAGGCAGGAAAATTCCGGCGGATATGAACTCCGCAGACAGGTGGAAAAAACGGAAGCATACGGCATTGCCCCGGAACAGATTGCCTTGTCTGCCCTCCGGGAGCGGACGGAAGCCATTCAAAGCCCCGTTGTGCAGCCTGCCCCGTTCTCCCTGCATCCCGGTCCGTCCCGCGTCCCGCCTCCCCCTCCCGGCGCGGATGCCGTTTACCAGTGGAAAATGGCCATTGACACGTCCCGTTGCATCGGCTGCAACGCCTGCATGATTGCATGCCGCGCGGAAAATAACATTCCCGTGGTGGGGCGTGACCAGATGGCCAGGGGTCGCGCCCTGGACTGGATACGCATCGACAGGTACTTCACGGAGGAAGGGACGCTCACCTCCATCCCCGTGGCCTGCCAGCAGTGCGGCAAGGCCCCATGCGAATCCGTATGCCCCGTCAATGCCACCGTGCATACTGCGGAAGGCCTGAACGCCATGGTGTACGCCCGGTGCTGGGGTACCCGGTACTGCGCCACCAACTGCCCGTACAAGGCTCGGCGCTTCAATTTTTTTGATTACGCCAAAGCATCGGAACAGGCCACGCGCCTTCAGCGCAATCCCAATGTAACCGTTCGCTCCCGCGGCGTCATGGAAAAATGCACCTACTGCGTCCAAATGGTGGAACGTGCCAAAATCCGGCACAAATCCCGCTTGATGAAGGAGCATCCGGGCCAGCCATCCACCTCCATCCATGTGACGGCCCAGGACATGCTGCTTCCGGACGGGGCGGCTCAAACGGCCTGCCAGCTCGCATGCCCGATGGGAGCCATCACCTTCGGCAATGTGCTGGACCCCGCCGCAGCCGTTTTCCGCGCCAAGTCCCTGCCGCGCCACCAGGATCTCCTCTCCTGCCTGGGCACGTCTCCCGGCACGGGCTACCTGGTTCCGGCAAGAAACCCCAATCCGGCCATGGAGAAATAAAACGCCCTGCCCGGAAATTGATAAAAAACGGCCCTTCCTTAAAAAATAAGGCCGCCTTCTTCAGGAGGCGGCCTTACCAGTCAAAGGTCTTTCGATAAGCTGGTCACTCAATCTTCCACAATTTGCTCCACGGTCGTAATCGTTTCCACCACGTCGATGTTGGCGGCGTCGGCAAAATCATTCACCGCCTTGAGCAGAGCCGGAGTCATCAGCTTGTCCTTTTGAATGCGCTCGCAATTTTCCAGCATGTCCACGATGGTGTCCTGGGCGTCTCCGTTCAATTTGGTGATGCGGATAGCCTGCTCGGAAGTAAGCTTCATCTTTTCCATGGACTTGTCCAGCTGCTTGGCCTGCTGGGTCAACGCATTGAGCTGCTTAATGGCGATTTCAACCGCAGCGTTGTCCTTCACGTCGTCCAAAACCTTGTTGGCGGAAGAAATCAGGTCGATATTCTGCTTGACCATCTGCACGGGATCGGCAGCGTTCTGGGCAAAGGCGGAAGCGGAGCATACGATGGCCACCACAGGGAGTACTTGATACGTTTGAATCATTGTTTTATCGGTGTTCGGGTTGAAGAAGAAACATCTTCTTTGCTTCTTTAGATTCATTCCGGCGGATAAATCGTTGCCCTCTTATCTGTCATGCGCCTCTTACAAGCTGACCGTCAGCAAATGGCAGAAAAACAATCTTACCCGGCCACACGCCTCCCCGCCCCGTCTTCCAGCAAAAAACGGAGAGGGCGGTATTTGGCGGATTCCAGATTGGGATCTTCCGCCAGAATAGCCTCCGCCAGCTGCCGCCCGCGGTGAATCAGGCGCGCATCCAGCAGCCACTCCTCAAAACGTACGCCCTTCAGGCCGCTTTGGGACGTACCCAGCACGTCTCCAGGGCCGCGTAGCCTCAAATCCTGTTCCGCCAGGTCAAATCCATTCGCCGTAGTTTCCACGATGCGCAGCTTCTCCCATTGCTCATCCTCCGGACGGGCGTCCGTCATCAAAATGCAGTAGGACTTGTGCGATCCGCGGCCGATGCGCCCCCGGAGCTGATGAAGCTGGGAAAGCCCGAAACTTTCCGCATTATTGATGATCATCACCGTGGCATTCGGAACATCCACCCCCACCTCCACCACCGTGGTGGACACCAGCACGCTGATGCGGTTGGAGCGGAAATCCTTCATCACCGCCTCTTTTTCCTCTGAAGACATCCTGCCGTGCAGCAGCCCCACATCCACATGAGGCAGCAGAGCCTTCCACTCGTCCCATTCCTTCGTCACGGCTTTCCCCTTCCGGGAATCCTCTCCGTCAATCAGGGGGGAAACCACGTAAATCTGCCTCCCTTCCTCCAGCTGGTTCCGAACGAATGCCAGCACTTTTCCCTTATCCTTCTCCGTACGGATGGCTGTCACGACCGCCCCGCGCCCCCCGGGCACGCCGTCCAGAATGGAAACGTCAAGCTCCCCGTAAAAAGTCAGCGTCAGCGTGCGGGGGATAGGGGTAGCGGTCATCACCAGCACGTCGGGGCGCTCTTCCCGGTCAATCAGCTTCTCCCGCTGATTCACGCCGAATTTGTGCTGTTCGTCAATCACGACCAGCCCCACACGCTCCGGCACATTTTTCCCGTACAGCAGGGCATGCGTGCCAACCACAATCCCGCCCTGCTTCCCGAACGACACATGGGATTCTTCCTTCCTCTCCGCCGTCACCAGGGAAACAGGCACATCCAGCTTGTCCAGCATCTGTCGGAACTTCAAATAATGCTGTTCCGCCAGAATCTGCGTGGGCGCCATCATCACGGCGGAATAACCGTGTTCCACAGCCAGCAGCATGGCGCACAGAGCCACCAGCGTCTTGCCGGACCCGACATCCCCCTGAAGCAGGCGGTTCATGGAACGGGGGGCTTTCATATCCCGGTAAATCTCCCTCACGCAGCGCTTCTGAGCCTCCGTCAGCACAAACGGCAGGGAATCCGCCAGATCCTTTACCAAATGGCTGGAACCTGCGGTCCGCATGCCGGGCATTTCATCCGCCCGCCTTCTTCTGTAGGCCACGTTCAACTGCTGAGCCAGGCATTCCTCCAACGCAAAACGGCGCCGCGCCCGGTCCCGGGCCTCTGCGGTCTCAGGAAAATGAAGATCCCTCAATGCCATTTTGCACGGAGTGTCCGGCACAAACTCATACACCTCCGGTTCCGGAGCCGGGGAAAGCCTGGACAGCGTCTCCCATACGATTTCCCGCAGCCTGCGGACCGCAATCCCCATGCGGCCGCCATACACGGGAACAATGCGGTTCAAATGAATGGACTGCTCATCTCCTTCCCGGATAATTTCAAAATCCGGATGCACCATGCTGAGCTTTTTCCCATACGGTTTCATGCGCCCGTACACAATCATCTCCTGCCCGGCGCACAGCATCCTGGCTACGCCCGGCATGCTGAACCACAGGCAGGAAAAACGGGCCTGCCCCAAAGACTGCTCATCCGCCAGCACGGCTTCCACATACCGGCCGCGGCCCTTGCCGCCCCGTCCGCCCCAGCCTTTCCAGCCCACATCCACCACCCTCCCTCTCAGGCAGACGGGCACACCGGAAGACAGGGAATCATAGCGGTCAAACATGCGGCGGTCTTCATACCTGCGCGGAAGCATGAACAACAAATCCCGTACGGAGGCCATTCCCGCCGCCTGCATGGCCGCCAACTCTCTGGGGCGGATAAAAACGCATTCCTCCAGAGAAGACGTTAAAAGCAATTCTCCAGCCATGAACCCAAGAACGTATCCCTTATCATGCACCATGTGCGCGTACCCGTCAGAGCGCTGCGGCGGGCCGTGTCTCCAGACAGCGCCTGTAATAATCCACGCGGGAAATGAACCAGCTCCATTTATGTCCCGGACGGCCGTTGGTCAGCAGCGGGGCCGGGCAATTCTTCCCCGTCCAATAATAATGGGGTACCACATTACGGAGCGGAATATGGTACTGCTTCATCAGCACTGCCGTCAGCTTGGCGGAGCGGTTCCAGGTAACAATGGGGTTATGGCTCCTTACCTCCCCCATCTCAATGCCGATGGAGTACATGTCTCCGGGGCCGCCCCGGTCCGCATGGCTTCCCGTTTCATTCAGGGGGATATGCTGCATGGTCACGTACGGGTCTACCGTATAATGCCAGTTGCAGCGCAAAGCTCCATTATTCAGGGCGCGCGCATGCTGCATGGCGTCTGCGGACGGGTTTTCCGTGTTGTGCATGGTGATGAAGCGTGGCTTCATTCGGGAAGAACGGCGGCGGAGCGGAGAAGATTTAGGCATGAACATCGGCCGGACGTTACATTCCGCCAGCAATTGGCGCGGAGAACGTTTCACCACGGGGACCCCGGAGGGCTTAAAGGAGATCATGGGAGCCATTCCTGCTTTTCCGGAAGGTTCCGAACAACTGGTCAGGGCAAGCAGGGCGGCGGTTTCCAGCAGAAAAGTTCTGCGGTCCATGCCCTGGACTTTCTCCAGCATGGGCTGGAGCTGACCGGAAAAGCGGGCAAGATAAGTGGCGATGGTGGAAATATTGCTCATACGGAGGCCGGGGGATGGGGAATTTTCAGCACGGATGCGGGAAAAGTTAAGTTCACGCTAAGATTCGCTCTTCTTCTTTGCAACGAAAAAGTGTGAAAGCTTCAGCATTGTGCCGAATTCTTCGCTCTTTTTGTCATATTGGTTTGCTTAAACCGTTGTTGAGAGCAGAACAGTCTCTGCTTCTGCGGCGGTGACGGCATTCGCGCCTGCCGGGGACAGAATGAATTCTCCCTTCCGGGCCGTTTTCCCGTCCCAGAGCACGGAACCGCAGAGGATCGTGAAGACGGCAAAGCGGGAGGAGTCCGGCTGGGTAAACCGTTCTCCCTTATCCAGGCGGTATTCCTTTGTGGTGAAATGCGGCATTTCCGTCAGGTATCCGGGGCGCTGGCAGAGTTCCCGGAATTCCCCGATGGAATCCAATGCCTGTTCCAGGTGCAGTTCCCGTCCTCGTCCGGAGTCATCCGTGCGGTTCCAGTCATAAAGGCGGTAGGTGGTATCGCTATTCTGCTGGATTTCCGCAATGAGGTGCCCGGCGCCAATGGCGTGAACCAGCCCTGCCGGAATGTAAAGGTGTTCCCCCGGTTCCAGATGGGTGGAGCGTATCAGTTGCTCCATCTGTCCTGTTTCCGCCGCATGACGGATGTCCGGGAGTGTGGCGTTTTCCTTCATTCCCCCGTAAATCAGGGCGTCCGGGGATGCATGCAGAACATACCAGATTTCATTTTTTACTTCTCCCTGCCGGGCTGCCGCCGTGCGTTCCGGGGGATGCACCTGAACGGAAAGATTTTCGCGGGCATCCAGAATTTTGCAGAGCAGGGGAAAGCGGGGGAAACGCTCGTAGCCGGGACCGAAAATTTCCTGCCGATGTTCTTCCCACAGCCGATGCAGGGACATTCCTTCCCATTCGCCGTCCTTGACTATACTCATGGCTTCAGGACGGTCGCTGATTTCCCACGCTTCTCCATAAGCTGTTTCCCGGTCGGGCAGTTCCCGTCCCAGCATGGTTCTCATACTTTGTCCGCCCCAGATGCGCGGCTGGTAGATGGAATGGAATCGAAAAGGCTGCATGGTTGTAGCGGAAGCGTAGGATATCTTTTATGGACGGGCAAGCAAAATGCCCACAGGGTTTCCTGTGGGCATGGAGAGAGGAAGACGGAGAATTGCCTGTTATTTGATGGATTCCCAGACAATGCCGATTTCGTCAAATGGCACATGTTCCTTGTTCTTGTCCGGTTTCGGAACGCCGTAGTTGGTCCGGAACAGGGGCAGGATGGGAGCTCCCGTTTTAGGATCCTTGCTCATGGGGGCCATTCCAACTTCTTCAAGCAGAAGAGTCATGCCGAATTCACCACCAGGACCTTCACTAACCAGGATTTCAATGGGGTAAACCTTGCCCTGTTCCACCGTGAACTGCTTGCCGGCTGCCACACCGCGCATAGTGTTGTTCCAGTGCCCGGAAGAACTGTATTTGTAGAACGTAACGGGGGGGACATTGATGCCCACTTCCCGGAGTTCCTTTTTCAAGTCGTCATTGCCGGGTTTGCCTTCCATGGCATCAAGCCATTTGGCATTGTTTGCCGTCATTTTTCCCAGAGAAGCGGATTCCCAGCCGTAGTCGAAGACATTCTGTTTATTGAACCGTACTACTAAGTAGTCGTCTCCCAGTCCCACGAATCGGAACGTGCCGGACTTGGGGGCGCGTACTTTTCCCCGGTAAATGGCGAGCCACTGGCTAGGCTTTACTTTGTCATCGCAACCGTAGGCCTTGGGAGCGTCTTTGGCGGGAGTTCTGGGTATGTAGAACTGGACTGCGTATAATTGTTGCGGAGCCTTGTAAAAACGGTTCAGTTCCGATTCGTTCCAGCCTTTGTTCACGAAGCGAGAAAGGAACTCCCTGTACTGGTTCATGTTCATGTTGGTAGGACGTCCGCCAGGAGTCTGCTTGGTGTCGTAAAAGGTACCTACCAGCGTGCTTCCGGAGGGTTTGGACGTACCGAAGGCGGAGGTAGCGTCTCCCAGGTCGGGGCCGAAGCCGTCCCCCATGCCGAGGGCGGTTCCCTCCTCCAGCATGACAGGTTCATCGGGCGGGTCAATGTCGATCTTGGGGAGGCTCACCGGAGCGGCGGCCGCTGCCACCACGACCTTGACGGGCGTCTCCGCATGGGAGGAAGAGGAAGTTTCCCTCTGTACTTCCGGCGGCGGGGGCGTATCCGACGGCGGCGCATCGTCCGGCGTGATGTAGCCGACGACTTTGGGTTCTTCCGGAGGGGCGATGATGATGGTCAGGGAGTAGAGAATGGCTCCTGCCAAAACGACGGAGAGAATGGATGTCGCTAATGCGGCAATATAATTTTTCCGCCTTTCCTTGCGCAGGGTTTCCACTGCGTCTTCCGTGGGTTCTATATGAAGGCTCATGCATGTATGATAGCACAAGAATCCCATATGTTGAGTAACATGAAGATAACAGGGATAACATGTCGGTAACAAAAAAGGCGCCCTTGCCGTCCTTTCTCCGTATGGGCTTTTCAGCGTTTCCCCCGTCTTTCCGTCCCTCCCGGTGCCAGCGCAATGGCAAGGGTGGAGCAGATGCCCAGAATCAGGGGATAATACAGGTATTTCATGACCAGCAGGGGAGAAACCTGGGAGATTCCGGCGGCCATGAGCATTTGAGCGCCGTAGGGGATGACTCCCTGAACCAGGCAGGAAAAGGTGTCCAGAATGCTGGCGCTGCGTTTGGGTGGGATATGGAATTTGTCGCTTATTTCCTTGGCGATGGGGCCAGCCGTGATGATGACGATCGTATTGTTGGCCGTGCAGAGGTTGGCCAGGGAAACCAGCCCGGCAATGCTGAATTCCGCGCCGCGCCTGCTGTGGATATGGGCCGTAATTTTTCCGATAATATACGCGATACCTCCGTTGAAACGGATGATGGACAGCACGCCGCCGGCCAGCAGAGTGACGATGATCAGTTCTCCCATGCCGGTCATGCCGCTGCCCATGGCTTGGAACCAGGCCATGAAAGAGAAATACCCCATGCCGATGCCAATCAGTCCCGTTGCAAGGAGCCCCATGGTCAGAACGACCATGACGTGGATTCCGGCCAGGGCCGTCACCAGTACGAGCAGATAGGGGAATACCTTCATCCATTCAATGGAGATATCCGCTGTGGAGGGGGACTGCACGTTCCATCCGAGCAGGATGTAGCAGGCCAGGGCCAGCAGGGCGGCGGGGAGCGCCACCTTTATGTTGGCTCGGAATTTGTCCCGCATGGCGCAGCCCTGCGTACGGGTGGCGGCGATCGTGGTGTCTGAAATGAAGGAAAGATTGTCTCCGAAGAATGCTCCCCCCACCACAATGGCCGTCATCATGCCGGCGCTGACCTGCGTGGCCTGTGCCAGCCCTGTGGCTACGGGAGCCAGAGCGACAATGGTGCCTACGGATGTTCCTACGGAGAGGGAGATGAAACAGGAGGCGATGAACACGCTGGCAAACAGCAGATTGTCCGGAAGAAGCCGCAGCGTAAGCTGCACGGTGGCGTCAATGGCTCCCATATCCCTGGCAGACTGGGCGAAGGCTCCTGCCAGCACGAAAATCCAGACCATCATCAGGATGTTCCGGTTGGCTACTCCGGAGGAAAACAGATCCACCCGTTCCGCCATGCTTTTTCCGCGGGTGATGAAAACGGCCCAGACAGCTGCCGCCATAAAGGCTACCGTGACCGGCACAGCGTAAAAATCCTGTACGGCTATGAAGATGACCAGGTAAAGCAAGAAGAAAACCAGCAGGGGGCTCAGCGCCCACAGGCTGGCTTTGGCGGGGGGCGTGTCCTGGTTGTCCGGGGGGCTGGTCATGGAGTTGAGGGGATCTGGCCGAAAAGTCAGTTGCCGACGGCTTCCATCCGGCTCAGATACCACCGGTAAATGCGTTCCACTCCCTCTTCCAGCTCCACCCGGTGTTTCCAGCCCAGGGAATGCAGCTTGGAGACGTCCGTCAGCTTGCGCATGGTGCCGTCCGGCTTGTCTGCGTTGAACGCCAGATTTCCCCGGTACCCTGCCGTAGCGGCAATCAGGCGGGCCAGTCCGCCGATGGAGATTTCTTTCCCGGTGCCGATATTGATGTGGCAGTTCCGCACTTCCCTTCCTCCTTCTTGCAGCTGGCTGAAATCCACTTGCTCCATCACATGGACGCAGGCGTCCGCCATGTCTTCGCTCCACAGGAACTCTCGCAGGGGAGTTCCCGTACCCCACAGTTCCACGGAACCGGGGGTAATGCCGTATTTGGCCAGCACGGCCAGGATTTCCTTTTCTTCAGCCGTGCCGTCCACCTGTTCCACTGGGCGCGCGTTCAGATCTTTCCGCACGGCGTTCCAGTCTCCCTCCATCAGGCACTTGGCCAGGTGTATCTTGCGTACCATGGCGGGCAGCACGTGGCTGTTTTCCAAGTGGAAATTGTCATTGGGGCCGTACAGATTTGTAGGCATGACGGCGATGTAGTTGGTACCGTATTGCAGGTTGAAGCTTTCGCACATTTTCAGCCCTGCTATTTTGGCAATGGCATAGGGTTCGTTGGTGTATTCCAGCGGGGAGGTGAGCAGGGCGTTTTCCTTCATGGGCTGGGGAGCTTCGCGCGGGTAGATGCAGGTGCTCCCCAGGAAGAGGAGCTTGGATACGCCATGCCGGAAGCTTTCCCCGATGACGTTCTGCTGAATCTGGAGATTGCGGAAGATGAAGTCCGCCCGGTAGCGGGAGTTGGCGATGATGCCGCCCACAAACGCCGCTGCCAGAAAGACGTATTCCGGCTTTTCCCGGTCAAAAAATTCCCGGACGGCCGCAGGGTCTTCCAGATCCAGTTCTTTGTGCGTCCGGCCAATCAGGTAGGAATAGCCTTTGTTTTCCAGGGATTTCCAGATGGCGGAACCGACGAGGCCGCGGTGTCCGGCCACAAAGATTCTGCTGTTTTTTTTCATCTCAGAAATGAACGGGAGTTTTTACGTATTTCATGTCGTGGCGCACCATGATGCGCACGAGTTCCTCAAACGGAGTGGAGGTAGGGTTCCAGCCAAGAAGGGTTTTGGCCTTGGTTGGGTCTCCCAACAGTTGTTCAACTTCGGCAGGGCGGAAATATTTGGGGTCCACTTCCACCAGAATATTGCCCGTCTTCCTGTCGCGTCCGCGTTCTTCCACGCCTTCTCCCTCCCATTCCAGCTCTATTCCGGCCTCACGGAAGGCCAGCGTGCAGAATTCCCTGACCGTGTGCATTTCCCCTGTGGCGATGACGAAATCCTCCGGTGTGTCATGCTGGAGAATCAGCCACATGCATTCCACGTAATCCTTGGCGTAACCCCAGTCGCGCAGGGCGTTCAGGTTGCCCAGGTAAAGCTTGTCCTGCATGCCCTGGGCAATGCGTGCCGCCGCCAGCGTGATTTTGCGGGTAACGAAATTTTCTCCGCGGCGTTCGCTTTCGTGGTTGAACAGGATGCCGTTAACGGCAAACATATTGTAAGATTCCCGGTAATTCTTGGTAATCCAGAATCCGTATTGCTTGGCTACGCCGTAGGGTGAACGGGGGTAAAACGGCGTGGTTTCCTTCTGGGGGACTTCCTGCACCAGCCCGAAAAGCTCGGACGTGGAAGCCT
>OKUQ01000928.1_pt1 | contig 14924 bp, 8 predicted proteins | sample 1606811 | NCBI WGS metagenome assembly OKUQ01 (sample SAMEA3882546, study PRJEB24775) | human gut metagenome | biome: human-associated habitat; feature: intestine environment; material: feces | place: Netherlands | collected 2009/2010
AAAAGCGCAGCAGCACCTTCCTATGGCTGCTTGTCATGCTGATTTCGCTGACGTGCACGGCAGGGCTGCTGCTGCTTGCCGCGCCGCAGATGCTGGGCATGGAGTTGGCCGGGCTGCCGACACTGGCTTTCGTCAACGGCAGCATCATCCGGTATGACGCGGAGCGAATCGCGAATTTCAATGAGGCGGTCGCGCTGGTCAACACCGACCGCATTTTCCCCGGCGTGACGATTGACGGCATCAACGTTGGCGGAATGACCCGCGCGGACGCCGAAAGCGCCTTGGGGCAGGGCGGCGTGGACAATTCCAGCGTGAACCTGCATGTGGTGGCGGATGCGTACACCTACGACATCACGGGTTACGACGTGCCGCTCTACCGCAACGTGAGCGAGATGGCGGCGGTTGCCTATGCCGCTGGGCGCGGGAACACAACCGCCCTGCGCGGTTCGGGGCGGACGCCGCTGAGCGAGCGCGTCGCGACGATTCGCGCGATGCAGCAAAGCCCCGTGACGCTTCAGACGCAAATCACCTACGACCGCGATGCCGTGCGAAAAATCGCGGAGAATATCGCGGCGGATGTGACCTGCACGCCTGTGAACGCGACGGTGGAGTCCTTTGACCCGGCGACGAAGCAGTTCACTTTCAACAGCGACATCAGCGGCGCGTATCTGGATGCCAACAGCGTCTATCAGACGCTCACGGGCGTGCTGGACATGGGCAATTACACCGCGTCCCTGCGTTTGCAGTCGGACACGGTGCTGGCGGACGTGACAAAATCACAGATTGTGGGCAAGTTCGGGCGCATTTCCACCTACACGACGAAAACCACCAGCAATTCCAACCGCAACACGAACATCGACCTGTCCTGCCAAGCCATCAATGGCTATAAGGTTGCGCCGGGGGATACGTTCTCCTTCAATCAGGCGACGGGGCAGCGCACGGCGGCGAAGGGCTACAAGGAAGCAACGGCGATTTCCGGCGGGCAGAGCGTGCCGGAGGTGGGCGGCGGCGTATGCCAGACCAGCTCGACGCTCTTCAACGCCGTCGCGCGCGCGAATCTGGAAATCGTCTACCGCAGCCCGCACGCGTGGCCGAGCTCCTACGTCCAGAAGGGAATGGACGCGACGGTCAACTGGCCGAACCTGGACTTCAAGTTCAAGAACGACACCGAGTGGCCGATTTACATCGTCGCGAATTATTCCAAGCAGAAGTGCACCGTCGAAATTTACGGGATGCTCCTGCCCGACGGCGTGTCGATTGACCTGGAAAGCACCGTCACGCGCACGATTGACCCGCCGAGCGACACCAAGTACGTCCAGAACACGAAACTCGCCGCCGGTACGCAGGAGACGACCATCAAAAAGCGCACTGGCTACGTCGTCGAAACCTACCAAATCTGGTATCAGAACGGCAAGGAAGTCGACCGCAAGCTGCTCTGCACGTCAACGTATAAGGCGTATCAGGAAACAGTCGAGTACAATTAAGGTAACACCGCACAAATGAGGTGGTGCCTTAGCGGATGCCCGACCAGAGCGCGTCATTTTCCGCTTGAAACGCTTCCCTCAGCGCATTTTCATCTTCAGTAGATACATCCTGCTCAAAAATCAGGATGCCGTCCATATCCGGATCATGCTCCCAAACCTGCAGGGTCAGCACATCATTGTAGTGCCGGACGGTATAACCATCCGCGTCGAACGTCCAGTCCTCTTTCTCTTCGCCGACTGCCCAGCGCAGCAGCACCGCCTCCGTCCCATCAAAACGGTACAGCGTTTCTCTGTGAATGCCGCCCGCCAAGCCGCCGTTCACAGAACTCCTTACAATTTTGTGTTCCGCGTCAAGGTCGTAATTCGTGAACGTCAGCGGACAGAGAACATACTGTTCGCCATCAAAAATGAAAAACTGGTAGACGAAATTGCTCGCGCCGCGCTGTGTCAGTATCACCACATCGTTGATGCCGTCGAAGTTGACATCCGCATAGGAAAGGCACGGGTCTTTCTCGCCGGACACGAAGCAGAGTTCCTGCCCGTTGTCCGCAATCAGGCGGTGGATGTACTCGTTCTCCGTCGTCTGCCCGATAATTTCCGCGCGGACAGGGGCGATGGTCATCAGGAGAAGCAAGGCAAGCAGGCAGAAACGGGAAATACAGTTCTTCATAAAGAATACTCCTTTCGCATTGGTATGCTAATGAAAGAACGAATACGGGGCGGCAATTCATCCGCAGAAAAAAAGGAAATTTCTTCATCGTCTGAAATGGAAATGCTTGCAAATTACTGATGTTTGCGTTATAATGAAAATGGTAATTTATGATTCATACTATTTCCAGATAAGAATGCGCCAAGATGCGCGGCGAATTTTTCATTCTGGCTAACGTGAATGGAACGCAGCGTAGCAGCGCTACGCTAAGTGGAATGAGCGGACGCCAGAAGGGAAAAGGCGCAAGCAGATGGCGCAGATGAATCTGGAAATAGTATCAAGGTTTCTTGCTGGGGAAGCGGGGAAAGGGGTGTTTGCCACGGCGCACGAAGGAGCAGCACAATACTGCCGCAAAGTGGACAAGCGTGAAATTCCGGTCTGTCCGATTTTAGGGGTCAATATTGCAGTCATCAACATGAATTGGCTGCTGAAATATTTGGCGCAGAATATTCATCAATTGCAGGGAGATTACATCTGCGTATCGAATGTACATACAACCGTCGTCAGTTACGAGGATGCGGACTACCGTGCCGTGCAGAACGGCGGTCTGATGGCGATTCCGGATGGCAATCCGCTGGCGCAGGAAGCGCGGCGGCGCGGGTATCCGCAGATTCAGCGGACAACCGGGCCTGACCTGATGATGGAGGTCTTTCGGCAGTCCACGGCACACGGCTGGCGGCATTATTTCTACGGCAGCACGCAGGAAGTGCAGGAGAAAATGATTGCGCGCCTGCAGCAGGAGTATCCGGGACTGGTAATTGCGGGCACAGACGCGCCGCCTTTCCGCGAACTGACACCGGAGGAAGATGCGCTTGCCGTGGCGCGCATCAATCAGGCGCAGCCGGATTTTGTGTGGGTCGGGCTGGGAGCGCCGAAGCAGGAGCGCTGGATGGCGGCGCACCAAGGACGTGTGCATGGGCTGATGATTGGCGTCGGCGCGGGCTTTGATTTCTTTTCGGGCAACGTCAAACGCGCCCCGTTATGGATGCAGAAGCACAGCCTGGAATGGCTCTATCGCCTGATGCAAGACCCGAAGCGGCTATTCCAGCGCTACTGGAGCACGAATCTGAAATTCATCTGGAACGCGACCATCAGGAGAAAGTAAATGCAGCAAGCGACAAAACAGCCCGCTGTACTGCTGGTACACGATTATTATCAGGTTCCCGGCGGCGAGGATGTCGTTGTGGCGAACGAGAAGCACCTGCTGGAAACGCACGGTCACGCTGCGGCGCTGTATGTGCGGCGGAACGAGGAGATTTCGCGCATGGGAGCGCCGGAGAAAATTCGCAGTGCGCTGGGGATGTTTTTCAGCATCCGTACATACCGCGAGGTTCGACGGAGCATCCGCGAAAACCGGATTTCGCTGGTGCATGTGCACAACACGCTGCCGCTGATTGGCCCGGCAGTGTATTACGCGGCATTCCGCGAGGGCATTCCCGTGGTGCAGACGGTGCACAACTTCCGTCTGCTCTGCCCGAACGCGCTTTTCTACCGCGACGGCCATATCTGCGAGGACTGCGTGAAAAAGGGACTGCACTGCGCGGTGAAGCACCGCTGCTACCGCGGCAGCCGCCTGCAGACGGTGCTCTGCGTGCTCAGCACACGTTTGCACCGTGCCCTCAAAACGTACAGCCGCCTGCATTACATCACCCTGACGGACTTCAACCGGCAGAAGCTGCTGGCGCTTAAGCAGATTCCGCCGGAAAACGTGTCCGTAAAGTCGAACTTTGTGGAACCGCCGGAGACGATTGTGCCATACGCGGCGCGCGAAAATCAGGTGGTGTACATCGGGCGGCTGGATGCGCTCAAGGGCATCCGGCTGCTGCTGGAAGCGTGGGCGCGCTACGAGCGTTCCGGCGGGGGCATGAAGCTGATCATCTGCGGTACAGGGCCGGAGGAAGCATGGTGCCGCGAATATCTGACGCGGGAAAAGCTGAAGCAGGTGGAGCTGCGCGGCTTTGTGCCAAATTCGGCGGCACGGGCGCTGATGGGGCAGTCCAAGGCGCTGATTCTGCCAACGCAGTGGTATGAAGGCTTCCCGATGACAATTGTGGAAGCCTTCAGCGCCGCCACGCCGGTGATTTGCTCGGATTTAGGCAACGCGGGTTCCCTGATTTCGGACGGCGTGACGGGCTTCAAGTTTCCGGCGGACTCGGCGGAGCAGCTGGCGCAGACGCTCAACCGGCTGCAGCACGCGGAATCCGTCAGCGAAGGCGCGCTGAAAACGTATCAGGAGAATTTCACGGCGGAAGCAAATTATCGTCGGCTGATGGCGATTTACAGCAAGGCGATGCAGAAAAGCGGCGAAAGGAACGAACCATCATGCGGCTGATTGTGGCAGATGTACGGAGCACCAGCACGGACGGCATTGCCGCTGGGCATTATTTCACCGTCGCGCAGAATTATCTTGACCTGTTCGGCGCGGAGATGGATGTGCGCATTGCGGGCGGGCCGGTGTACGGCGACCGCTTCGGGGACAAGCTGATTCGTCTGCCGCATGATTACATCGCGGGCAGTTCTGCAGTGCGCAACAAACGCGCCGTGTTCCAGAACGTGCGCACGCTGCTGCGGGAAGCGCAGGATGACGTGATTGTCCTCCAGTGCAGCGCCGTCGCAACAGCGTATCTGGGGCTTGCACTGTTCAAGAAGAAAGAAACGCGGGTCTACACCATCCAGTACAGCACCGACGGCGTAAATTCGGTGCTGAAGCAGGGGCTGTATGCGCTGTGCAGGCGGAAAATCAGCGGCGTTATCTGCCCCAATGCAGCCATTGGCGCGGCGTACGGGCGGCCGATGTGCGTCGTATCCGATTACATCAGCACAGGAACGATGCAGCCGCCTGTGCCGTATGCGCAGAAGCGCTATGATTTCGGCATGGTCGGGCTGATTACGTCGGACAAAGGCGTTGTTGAAGCGGCAAAGCAGCTGCGGGACACGCCGTATCGGGTGCTGATTGCGGGTCGGGTGCAGGAAGCGCCGCTGGAAACGGAACTGCGGGCAGTCTGCGCGGGGGCGAAGAACATCGAGCTGCGGCTGGAATACCTGTCCGAAGCGGCGTATGACGAGGCGATTCGCCAATGCCGTTACTGCATCCTAAACTATTCGGAGAATTACTCCCTGCACAGCAGCGGCGTTGTATTCGATATTCTCTTCCGGGGCGTGCCGATTGTGGGCAGCCGCTGCGGGACGCTGCAAATGGTGGAAGCAAACGAATTGGGCAAAACGGTATCCCGCATGGCGGATTTTGCGCCGGAAAGGCTGCTGGATGAAGCCGTGCATGACCGCTATGTGCGCAACATTGCGCGCTACTGCCAATCGCAGGCGCAGGAGCGGGAAAAGCTGCGGGATTTTCTGACGCGGGGCGCGGTGGAATGACGGATGCCGCACAGCGCAAAGTGAAAGGAGGGGCTGAAGCGTGAAGGTCATGTGGATGGGGAATATTATCCTCCCTGCCATTGCGGAAAAAGAATCGCTTCCCCCGGTGTATATCGTGGGCTGGCTGGTCGGGCTGTCGCGGCGGCTGACGCAGCTGCCGGACGTGGCGCTGACGTATGTGTTTGACGCGCCGAAAGCGTTGACGGGCGAAGTGGACGGCTACCGCTATTACGGGCTGGTCAACCCCACACGCCCTACGCAGCGCTGCGGGGAAGCCTATACCCGACAGCTGGAGGAAATCCTGCGCAAAGAGCAGCCGGATGTCATTCACCTCTGGGGCACGGAAAATCAGCACACGCTGGCCATGGTTGATGCGGCGGAACACATGGGGATGCGCGAGCGGATTGTAATTTCCATTCAGGGGCTTCTGTCCATATACGCGGAGCATTATCGCGCTTATCTGCCGGAACACGTCTGCCACGGGCACACGCTGAAGGACTTGGTGAAGGGCAATATCGTCCGGCAGGAAGCAATCTACCGCCGCGTCGGGCAGTATGAACAGGAAGCCCTGCGCAGGGTGCAGCACGTTATCGGGCGCACCGACTGGGATGCTGCCTGCATGGCGGAGCTTGCCCCGCAGGCGGCCTATCATTTCAACAACGAAACGCTGCGGGACGAGTTCTACACCGGCGAATGGTCGCTGGACAGCTGCGAGCCGCACAGCATCTTCTGCAGTCAGGCGCATGTGCCGCTCAAGGGGCTGCATCTGCTATTGCAGGCGCTGGCGATTGTCCGCAAGCGCTATCCCGATGTCAAGCTCTATGTGGGGCGCAAGGACTATGGGCGCATTCCGCTGCCTGCGCGCAATGCCTATGAACGGTACATCCACCGCCTGCTGCGCGAAAACGACCTCTACGACCATGTTGTTTTTACCGGAAGCCTGAATGCACAGCAAATGAAGGAGCGGTATCTAAAAAGTCAGGTGTTTGTGCTGCCGTCGAGCATTGAAAACTCCCCCAATTCGCTGGGCGAGGCGATGCTGCTTGGCGTACCGTGCATTGCGTCGGATGTCGGCGGCGTGCGCTGTCTGATGACGCACGGCGTGGAAGGGCTGATTTATCCGGCAGACGACCCGCATTTGCTGGCATATGATATCTGCGAGATGTTCGCGCATCCGGAAAAAGCGGCGCAGATGGCGCGCGCCGGACGAGAACATGCCGGAAAAACGCATGATGCGCAGAAGAATCTGGAGATACTGCATCAGATTTATACGGAGATTGCACGATGAAAATCCGAATCACAAAGAACCATGTGGATGCACTCTGCGTGCTGATTGGCGTGCTGGGCATGGGCTCGCTGTATTTTCAGGTGCTGCGGATGCCGCTGATGGCAGCCATGCTGATTGCGTCGATTCTGCTGCTGACGCGGGCGCATCATCCGAAAATCAGCGCTCAGAACATACGCCTGACGCTGCTGCTGACGGCGGCGCTGCTGCTGACGAGCTTCGTCAACCCGCAGAACGGCATCCACATCAACGATATTGTCATTTGGCTGTGCAACATCGGCTATGTGCTGGTTCTGCAAAGCTGCATCGGGTATCGGACGTATATGCGGCTGTATACCAAAGTCATGCTGGCAGAGGCGGCCATCAGCCTGATTTCCTTCGTCATCGGCGATTTGCTGTCGCTGCCGCTGCCGCTGCTGCACTACGAAGTTTCCAGCGTCAACGGATTTTATCTGACGCCTTATTTTACCTTAGGCTGGCTGAACATCCCGGTTTTCCACCGCAATGCGGGTATGTTCAACGAGCCGGGCAGCCACCAGATTTTCCTGAACTTCGCGCTGCTGTTCCTGATGAGCGACGAAACGCGCATGGGCATGAGCAAGAAGAAATACTGCTGGGCAATTGCGCTGCTGATCGTCACCATCCTCAGCACGCTGTCCACAACAGGCTTTATTTGTCTGGGCGTTGTGCTGCTGAAGGTGGCATTCCGCAAAAAGGGCGGGAAAATGGCGCGCAGCATCAAGATGGCGGCGTTCGTTGGGCTGGTACTGCTGTTTGTCATCGAGTCTGTCACGGGCGTGGTGGAAAGCAAGATTATCGGGCGAAATTCCGGCGGTTCGTTCTACACGCGGTGGAACGACACCTTCAGCGGCTTTGAAATCGGGCTGGAATCCCCCATTGCGGGACAGGGCGTTTTCTCGGAGCGAAAGGCGGAAATCCTGCTGAAACACAGGGTGCAGAATATTTCCAACGGCTTTGCCGCCTTCGTCATGGATACAGGGTTGATTCTCCCGGCAGTTTGGCTATGGCTGATGTACCTCGGTATCCGCACCAAATTTGCCAAGGAGCGGCTGCTGTATGTGCTGGGCGTTTTCCTGCTGTATTTCCTGTGCATCAACACGGAGGGCGTTTTCCTGAACATACTGTTTTTGGGGCTGCTGGGCAAGTGGCAGCCGGACGCGGAGGAAGCGCCTGATCAGCAGGCAAATGCGCGCAGCCAGAAGAAGCGCAGGTGGCGATGCACTGTGCCGCCGGAAAAACTGCGCCTGACGTTTAACCCGCAGCCGGAGGACGCGGCGCAGGAGCAGACGGGCGAAACAGGCGGAGAGGAATCATGAACACAGCATCAAGGAGCGAAAACACGGCACGCAACATCGGTGTAGGCGCAGTACGGCAGGTGGTTACGCTGCTGTTGGCTTTTGCCGTGCGAACGGTGTTTGTGCGCCGGCTGGGCGCGGATTATACGGGTGTCAACGGGCTGTACAGCAACATTCTGGCCATGCTGTCACTGGCGGAGCTGGGCGTGGGCAACGTGCTGGTGTACAGCTTGTACGCACCGCTGCACCGGGGCGACACGGGCGAAATCCAGCACCTGCTGGGCTATTATCGTCGCATTTACCGCCTGATTGCGCTGGCGGTAGCGCTGCTGGGCGCGGCGGTAATCCCCTTCCTGCCGCTCATCATCAGCAGTGAGCTGCCGATGGCGCAGCTGATCGTCTACTATGTGCTGTACCTGGCGAACTCCGTGGCATCCTATCTGGTCATCTACAAAACGACGCTGATTCAGGCCGACCAGAAGGCATATTTGCAGAACATGGTTTCCGCCGTGGCGCTGGTGTTGCAGTATGCGGCGCAGATCGCGTGCCTGCTGATTTGGGGCAGCTATCTTGGCTATTTGCTGATTCAGATTGCCTGCACCCTCCTGCAGAACGCGGTGCTGAGCCATTTAGCGGACAAGATGTACCCCTTCCTGCGGAAAAAGCAGAAATGTGCGCCGATGCACCGCAAGCAGGAGCTGAACGACAACATCCGCTCCATGTTTCTCTACAAGCTGGCGACAATACTCATCAACAACACGGACAACATTCTGATTTCCGTCATGCTGGGCACGGTGTTCGTCGGCTACTACTCCAACTACGCGTCGCTGACGACGTATGTGACAACGTTCGTTTCCATCGTGATTACCGGCATTTCCGCCAGCTTGGGAAATCTGAATGCCGAGAAGAATTCGGAAAAGTCATACGCCATGTTCCGCAACCTGATTGTCCTCTTCGGGGCGATTACAGGCTTCTGCGTCGCCGCATACGGCGCGATTGTGCAGGATTTCATCCCGATTTGGGTGGGCGAAGAATACCTGATGGACACAGGGACAGTGGCGGCGGTGCTGTTCACATTCTACCTGAGCACCATCGTCGCGCCTGTGTGGATGTACCGCGAAACGCTGGGGCTTTTTCGGCAAATGAAGTATGTTATGTTTATGACGGCGCTGGTCAACATCCTGCTGTCCATCCTGCTGGGGCACTTCTTCGGCGTGGCGGGCATCATCGGCGCAACAGGGCTGGCGCGGCTCTGCACCATCTTCTGGTATGAGCCGAAAGTGCTGTTCCATCGCACCTTCGGGCGCAGCGCTGCCGCGTATTTCAAGGCGCAGGGCGGCCTGCTGCTGCTCAACGGCGCGGTGATGGCGCTGTCGCTGCTGCTGTGCGCGCGGATGGGGCATACGCTGATGTGGATTATCATCAAGGGCATCACCTGCGCGGCGGTGACGGCGCTCCTGTACACGTTGGCGCTGGGGCGGACGGCAGAATATCGCTGGATGCTTGAAAAAGGGCGGAGTTTCTTGCGCAAATGGAGGAAAAAGGCATGATCGATCAGGAAATGCAGCACTGCCGTAAAATTGTGCGTTTTGACCCTACCATCTCAACAGCGAATCAGGGAGATTTCATCATCCGCAACGCCTGTGAGCATGTGCTGCACGACTGCTTTCCTGTGCAGTTGTCCGTCGCCGTGCCGGTTCGGGACAGGCTGTCGAAAGTGTCGATGAAGCACGTCGGCAATGCGGATTTCGCATTTGTCTGCGGGACGAATCTGCTTTCCTCGGACATGCGCCGCCAAAGGATGTGGAATATCCGCCTGCGGGACGCGGTGATGATGCGCTGCGGCGATTTGCACAAGCGGGAGCTGCTGAATTTCCGCCTGATTCGTGAGAAATTTCAGCGCACGCATGTCATTTTGCTGGGCGCGGGGTGGTATCAATATCAGGACGAGCCGACAGGATACACGAAGCGGATTCTAAAAACGCTGCTGGATGGGCAGTACCTGCACGCGGTGCGCGACGAATACACGCGCCAGCGCCTGCTGAAGCTGGGCATCACGAACGTGCTGAATACGGCGTGCCCGACAATGTGGGGGCTGACAGACGACAAATGCGCGCAGATTCCGACGCACAAGGCGGAGCGCGTCGTGACAACGCTGACGGACTACCGCAGCAGCCCGGAGCAGGATGCGCAGATGCTGACCATGCTGCAAAAGCACTATCGCGAGGTGTATGTGTGGCTGCAAGCCGTTGAGGACTACGCCTGCCTGCGCCAAATGGATGCGCGTGTGACGCAGAATTTGCACCTGATTCAGCCGAATCTGCGAGATTACACAGCGCTTTTGGCATCAGGCGGGATTGACTACGTTGGCACGCGGCTGCACGGCGGCATCCACGCAATGAACATGGGCTGCCGAAGCCTGATTCTGGCGGTAGACAACCGCGCAAGTGAAATCGCGAAGAACACGAATCTGCCCGTCCTGCCCCGCGGCGGGAATTTGGACGTGCTGGAGGAGCGAATCTGCTCCGCATGGGAGACGCAAATTGATTTGCCGACCACGGCAATTCGGCAATGGAAAAATCAGTTCCGCGAGACAGATGCAGAGAAAGTGCCTTGATTTTCGTATAAAATGCGGCTTTCTGCGCGGTAAGTATTGACAGCCGACTTGTAATTTGTTACAATATAGCTGGAATTGGGAAAGAGATTGCTATATCCACCGGGAGCACTGCAGCTCGCCGCGAAAAGAAAGATGGAAAGCAGCAATCGCTTGCCATTGGCACAACCATACGTCGTGCCGGAAGATTGCACAGAACAAGGAGTGAGGACGATGAAGGACAAAAAGTGGATGCGAAAGGCATTGTCTTTCCTGCTGGCTGTATTCATGGTAACGGGCAGTATGGGAACAGTGCTGACGGCGGCTGCAGAAGAGCCGGAAACTCCGCCGACGGAAACGGTTGAGGTCGTGCCGACGGAAGCACCGGAAGCAACGGATGTTCCTGAGGTAACGGAAATCCCCGAAGTGACGGATGTTCCCCAAGCAACGGAAGCGCCCGAAGCGACGGATGTTCCCGAAGCAACGGATGTTCCCGAAGCAACGGAAATCCCCGAAACAACGGAAGCGCCCGAAATCGTGGACGAAGCAGCCGTAGATTACAGCCGCTCCGTGCTGGATAACGAGTTCTTTGACTCCGGCTTTGCCGCGACGTTCAGCAGCGCACAGCTGTACCTGAATCCGACGGGCGATGAGCTGGTTGGTCGTGTAACCGGCGTAGTGTATGTGACGCATCGTCCGCAGAAGGGTCAGCTGAATGAACGGATTTCCGTCTGCGTGTATGACCAGACGGCTGGCGTTGCATATGGCTATCTGGCGGCGGATGCAGTGCATCCCGTGCCGGAAGAGAGCATTGAGAATCAACGTCACACCGGTGTTTTCGCGAGCGGCGTGGAAATGCCCAGTGCCCTGCTGGTGCTTGCGGCTGCGACGGAAGAACCCGTGCCGACCCCTGCACCCACGCCCGTGCCGCCGGAAGAGCCCGTTGTCGTGCCGACTGAGGAACCTGCTGTCATGCCGACCGAGGAACCCGTTGTTGAGCCGACCGAAGAGCCCGCTGTCGTGCCGACTGAAGAGCCCGCTGTCGTGCCGACTGAAGAGCCTGTTGTCGTGCCGACCGAAGAGCCCGCGTCGACCCCCGCGCCTACGGACGTGCCGGATGACCTCGAAAACATCGACCGCGCGGATGTGATTATTCCGGGCAAACCGACGTTCGAAATGGACAAGGCGACGGCGGAACTGGGCGAGAATATCACCTTCACCATCCACACGAAGAACGCCACCAAGATTTTGATGTACATTGACGGCAGCGTCAACCGCTACATCTACGACGTGCCCACCGACACGTCGACGCTTACCATGTCCTTCTCCTCGATGGGGAGCAACGGGGGCAAGCGCACCATCGCGTTCCAAGCCTACAATGGCAATACGCCCGGTGAAAAGTCCGCTGAACAAACGATTACGCTGACGAAGCCGTCTGTCAAGCCGCAGGTAACGGTAAAGAATATCGACAAGACGACCGTGGGTCTGGGCGAGAACATCACCTTCACCCTGAGCATCAAGAACGCCACGAAGGTGCTGATGTACATCGACGGCAGCGTCAACCGCCGCTTCGAGGACATCACCCCCGATATGACGGAATACACCTTCACCATGTCGTTCTCGTCGCTGGGAAGCAATGGGGGCAAGCGCGCCATTGCGTTCCAAGCCTATAACGGCACGACGGCGGGTGAAAAGACCTCCGAACGTGTTGTGACTGTCGCAAACGAAAGCCCGAACAAGCCGACCGTGACCAGCTGGAGTTTGGACAAATCCACGGTTGATTTGAACGAAACCATCACCTTCACCATCAACACCAAGAACGCAACGAAGATGCGTGTCTACATTGATGGCAAGCTGAACCGCTACATCTACGACGTGAAGGACGGCGCAACGACGTTCCAGATGTCCTTCTCGACGCTCGGTTCAAACGGCGGCGTGCGCACGGTGGCGTTCCAGCCCTACAATGGCAACACGCCCGGCGCTATGTCCGACACCAAGACGATTACCATCAGCGTGGCGAACAAGCCGCGGGTTGAGCTGCTGAAAATCAGCAATCCGAACGCGACGCTGGGCGAAAATATCACCTTCACCCTGCGCATCAAGAACGCCACGAAGGTGCTGATGTACATCGACGGCAGTGTCAACCGCCGCTTCGAGAACATCACCCCTGATATGACGGAATACACCTTCACCATGGCGTTCTCTTCGCTGGGGAACAACGGGGGCAAGCGTACCATTGCGTTCCAAGCCTACAACGGCGCAGTCGGCGGCGACAAGACCACCGCAACCACCATTTCCCTGACGAGCGGTTCGTCTGCTGCCCCCGTGATTGCGAATGTCAAGATTGACAAGACGACCGCGGTGCTGGGCGAGCAGATTAAATTCACTGTTTATCTGGACAACGCGACGAAGCTGCTGATGTATGTCGATGGGCAGGTGAACCGCCGCTTTGAGGACGTAACGACCAGCATGTCGAAGTACGAGTTCACGATGTCGTTCTCGTCGCTGGGGAATAATGGCGGCGTCCGTACGATTCAGTTCCAGCCTTACAACGGCACGACGGCGGGCGAAAAGTTTAAGGCGTACACGATTACACTGACGACGACCGTGGTCAACAAGCCGGAAGTCGTCAACTTCACCATGAATCCCAGCCGCGTGAAGCTGAATGTGCCGGTGACGTTCACGGTCAACACCAAGAACGCGACGAAGGTCGTCCTGTATGTGGACGGCAAGGCAAATACCAGCTATCCGACGACTGGCGATGTGACGGTTATCGAGCGTGCTTTCGCCTCTCTGGGCAGCGGCAACGGTGTCCGCACGATTCAGTTCAAGCCCTACTACGGAACGACCGCTGGCGAACTTTCCCCGGCGCAGTCCCTGACGCTGTATGTGACTGACGATCCGCTGACTGTGACCGTTCCTGCCGCGAAGCAGGGCGAGGACCTGACGGTGACGTGGACGGCTGCTGGCGGCGCAACGAAGTATCAGCTGCTGCTGACCACGCCGGATGGCACGGCTGCGCTGCTGGGCGAAACGGCGGCGCTGAACTACACGGTGCCGGGTCTGAAGCTGCTGCAGCCGGGCGACTACACCATCACGATTAAGGCGCTGTCCGGCAATACGGAGCTCGAATCTGTCAACAAGGCATTCACCGTGACAGGCGACTTCGTGTTCGCGGTTCGTGACGACTCGACGGGCATTGTGGTCGTCAAGTACAACGGCACGGCATCGACGCTGACCGTTCCGAACACGGTGGCGGGTCTGCCGGTGGTGGAAATCGGCGCGCAGGCGTTTGAGGGCAACACGAAGCTCAAGAGCGTAACCCTGCCCGCGACGATTGAAATCATTGGCCGCCGCGCGTTCGCGGAATGCAAGAACCTGCTGGAAGTCAAGTAAGGGTTCATTGGGATTACGAAAGCCGGGGATTGCTGGAAAGGCAGTCCCCGGCTGTTTTGCTGCGAAAAAAACATACTTGCGATTGACGTTTCCCTGCCTATCTGCTATCATAAGATAAGCGCCCGCTATATGCCGCACACAAAAGGAGGTATGCCCTATGGAGCAGCTTGAAGTTCTGACCGAAGTGCAGGATTTGCGGAAGGTTTGGCCGCATGAAGCACTGGATTTTACGCCGTGGCTGGCGAAGGATGAGAACATCGCGATTCTGGGCAATGAAATCGGCATGGAAATTGCAGTCGACGGAACAGAATCTGCTGTGGGCGATTTCAGCGTGGATATTATCGCGACCGATATTGCAACAGGGCAGAAGGTTATTATCGAAAACCAGCTGGAGGATACCAACCACGACCATCTGGGCAAGCTCATCACTTACGCCGCCGGAAAAGATGCGCAGACGATTATCTGGGTGGTAAAGCACGCACGCGAGGAACACCGCGCGGCGATTGAGTGGCTGAATAACCACACGGATGACGACATTGGCTTTTTCCTGTGCGAAATCCACCTGTATAAAGTCGGCAGCTCCAATCCTGCGGTGAAGTTCAGCGTGATTGAGAAGCCGAATGACTGGATTAAGAGCGTCAAGAAAAATCAGCAGCAGACAGAAAGCCAGCAGTTCCGTTTGGACTACTGGACAGCCTTCAATGAATATGCGTATGCAAACGCGCAGTTCGCAAGGCAATTTGGCAAGCGAAAAGCATCAAACAAA
>OKUQ01000929.1_pt1 | contig 14923 bp, 15 predicted proteins | sample 1606811 | NCBI WGS metagenome assembly OKUQ01 (sample SAMEA3882546, study PRJEB24775) | human gut metagenome | biome: human-associated habitat; feature: intestine environment; material: feces | place: Netherlands | collected 2009/2010
AAGGGCTCTCCCTTTGGGAGAGCTGGCAAGCCCGACAGGGCTTGACTGAGAGGGCGAGTCCTTTTCCCGCAGCGCCGCGCTTTCGCAGAAAGCGGCGCTGCAAATGCCGTTTTCCTTCACGACCCCACCCGTGAAAATACAAGCCCGGAAAGTCCGCAGACTTTCCGGGCTTGTTCTAATTAAAAATAATTTTTCCGCTGAATATGCGCAAAGCAAACGCGGAGCGCATTCAAATCGTCAGGCTCAGCCCTGCGCCTTTTTTCTGCGGCGAAGCTTGCGCACCAGCTTACGGAGCAGCAGCACAAGGCACACCACCAGCAGAATGGCGGTAAGGATCAGGCCAAGGAGGATAAAGGCAAAGCGGTTGGGCTTTTTCAGCAGCGCGGAAAGGTTGCGGCTGTCCTCCACCTTTTTGCGGTCGTGCAGGGTGCTGTAATAGTCCGGCACGTTGCCGATGCCGTCGCCGTCGGTGTCCTCGAACGAGGCCATGTACCGCGCAATGGCGTCCCAGCCCTTCAGCTCTTTGCCGTTTTCGGTCAGGATCACATCCTCAAAATCTTCGATGGGAGTGCCGTCGGCGTATTTCGGCACGATAGACAAAATGCCGTAGGACATATCCGTCACGGCGCTCAGCATCTGCCCGCTGTAAAGGTCTGCCACAATGCGGTACAGCTTGTCGTCCTGCAGCTCCACGCGCTGCCCGTCCTTGACCAGATAGACATCTGTCACCTTGTTCAGCAGCAGGCGGTGGGGGTTATAGGTGAAGTTCAGGCCGCTGCAATACAGCCGCGCGGTGGTCATGAAATCCGACACGGAAGCATCGATCTCGGCGGCGGTGCGCAGTTCCTTGCCGGTGAGGTAGACTTCGATGAGAGGATAGCCCGGCACGCCGTCCGCGCCGATGCCCAGCGAGAAGGAGTTGAACACCTGCTCCACTGTGATATCGCCCCGGGCGTAGGTGTCGCGCACGGTGCCGCTGGGCACCACCGCCAAGTCTACCGGCACGCCGTCATAGTCGGCGGCGTTCTCCACCGCGTACACATAGGCATCCGCGATGAGATCACCCAGATTGTGCTCGGTGTGCACCTTGCCCAGATCTTCCAGGTTGGAAAAAACAACGTCATTTTCCGCCAGCACCTGATCCTTGGTGTAGCCGAACTGCGCCAGATAATCTTCGTCCACTGTGTCCATAAAGCGGTCGATGACCTCTTGCGTTTGTGCATCGGCGGGAATATCGGAAGTGATGGGGATCAGCTGGTAATCGGTCACCTGCCAGCGGCCGTCCGCTTTTTGTGCCATGGTAAGGCTGCCCAAATTTTTGCCGTATTCGCCGCAGGAGACCACATAGGTGTCCCCGTGCCGGATGGGTTCCCGGATGCGGCTGTGGGTGTGGCCGCTCAGGATGAGGTCGAGCTCGGGCACACCCTTGGCCAGCAGCTCGTCCTCAGACTTTTTGGGGTCGTCCCATGTGCCGCTGTGGGAAACGCAGACGATCATATCTGCATTTTCGTTTGCCTTGATCTCTGCCACGGTGGCTTTTACCGCCTGTACCGGGTCCTTGAATTTCAGTTCACAGGTGGGCGCGCAGGAGAGCGCATCCTTGCCGAAAACGCCCACCACGGCAATGCGCACATCGCCCTTCTGCAGCACGGTGTAGTCCTGCACGCCGTAGGCGGCAAAGGCGTCCTTGAGCAGCTGCTGGCCCTCGGTGAGGCCGGCGGCTTCCATGGCATCCCAGTCCACATTGCAGACCACGATGGCCGGGACGGCATCGCCGGAGGTGCGGGCGCTGGTAAGCATATTGGCAAGCCCCTTGGAGCGGTAGTCGAACTCGTGGTTGCCGAAGGTGGTCACATCGTAGCCCATGTAGCCCAGCATCCGCAGCTCTGCAGCCTGCGTTTCAAACACGGTCTGGATCAGGGTGCCCATGGAAAAGTCACCGCCGTCGATCACAAGGGTGTCCGGGTCTTTGGCGCGCTGCGCCTTGATGAGGGTGTTGGCGCGGGCAAAGCCGCCGATGTCCGTCTCCTCATCCTCCACCACGGTGGTAAAGGTATTCAGGTGGGAGTGGGTGTCGTGGCTGAACAGGATGTCCAGCGTTTTGCCCGTCTCCGGTGCCTGCCCATAGGCGGCGGGAATGCCCAGCAGCACCGAAAACAGCAGCAGCACGGCCACCGTCATGGCGAAAAGCTTTTTCATGGCGTGTTCTCCTTTGTTGCGTCCTTATTTTTTCGGCTCAGCCGAATTTTTACAGCATCGGAAAAGTAATACCGCTCTATAAAAATCAACCATCTGCACGCTATTTTAGCATAAATGCACAAAATAAACAAGACGGCAGTTGCCTTTTTGCGCCGATATGCAACGCTTTTTATAAAAAAGACGCAGTACCTCCTCAGCCGCCTGCGGATGAACTCCCTCTGGCGCAGGACGATTTTGAATGGCCTCCGCTTGCGCTCTGGCCATGTTCAGCGGAAAAAATATTTTAAATTTTGCGTTTGTCGCGCTCTGCGGAGCGCTCCAAACGCTATTTTCACGGGAGGGATATCCCGCAAAAACAAAACCAGCCAAGCCCGCAGGCTTGGCTGGTTTGAAAGCGCTTGATATTCTCTGATCAGGCACCCACGATCAGGCGCACGGCGCCGTAGATGCCGGCGTCGTTGCCAAGGCTGGCGGCCTTGATGGGAGTCTCCTTGCAGGACTGGAAGGCGTACTCCTTGTAGTGGCGCACCAGCGGGTTGAACAGAACCTCCCCGGCGCGGGCCACGCCGCCGCCGATCATGAACATTTCGGGGTCGGTGGTGGCGGCAATGTTTGCCAGTGCCATGCCCAGCGTGGAGGCCATCTCGTCCACCTCACGGGCAGCCAGTGCGTCCCCGGCGCGGGCGGCGTCGAACACGTCCTTGGCTTCAAAGTCCTTGCCGCGCAGGGTGCAGGCGGTGTCCGGGTTTGCGTCCAGCAGCTTCTTCATGCAGCGCACAACGCCGGTGGCGCTGGAATACTGCTCCAGACAGCCGCGCTTGCCGCAGCCGCAGACGGCGGTCTCGTGGGGGTTGACGGTGATGTGGCCGATCTCGCCGCCGGCACCGTGAGCACCGTCGATGACCTTGCCGTTCACGATGACGCCGCCGCCTACGCCGGTGCCCAGGGTGACCATGACAGCACTGCGGCAGCCCTTGGCGGCACCCATCCAGATCTCGCCCAGGGCAGCCACGTTGGCATCATTGCCCACCAGCACCTTCAGGCCGTCCAGCAGGCCGGAAAGCTGTGCAGCCACATTGCGCTGGCCCCAGCCACCCAGGTTGGCACAGACGATGGGCACCACGCTGCTGTCCAGCACCGGGCCGGGCACGCCGATGCCCACGCCCTCCACCTGCTCGGCGGGAATGGCCTTTTCCTGCATTTTGCCCATGATGGCCGCAGCCAGATTTTCCAGGATGTGTTCACCGGCATTGGAGGTGTCGGTGGGCACCTCCCACTTTTCCAGCAGGGCCCCGGCGGTGGTGAACAGGCCGATCTTGGCGGTGGTGCCGCCCAGGTCGATGCCAAATGCGTATTCCTTCATAATCTCATTTACCCCTTTGCTGCAGCCCGGAGGCTGCCGTATTTTGTTGACTTCCAGTATAACACAGCGCTCTGCAAAAAAGCAGAGCCGCAGCAGCTTTTCATGCAATCAGACGGAAATGCTGCACAGAATTTGGACAGTTTTACAACAGCTCAACGCACCGTGTTGGTCAGGCTGCCAATGCCGTCGATCTCGCAGCGCACCGTGTCGCCCGGCTGCAGGAACTGCGGCGGATCCATGCCCATGCCCACACCGGCGGGGGTGCCGGTGGCGATGATGGTTCCGGCCTTCAGGGTCATGCCCTGCGAAAGCTCGTGGATAACATGGTCGATGTCAAAAATCTGCAGACGGGTGTTGGAGTCCTGCCGCTTTTCGCCGTTGACAAAACTGCGGATGCCCAGCTGCGGCGGGTAGGCTTCAAACTCATCTGCCGTCACGATGCAGGGGCCGATGGGGGTAAAGCCGTCCAGACTTTTGCCAAAGTACCACTGCTTGTGGGCCGTCTGCACATCGCGGGCGGAAACGTCGTTCAGGATGGTGTAGCCGAACACATAGTCCCTGGTCTGCCCGGCGGGCACGTCTTTGGCATCCCGGCCCAGCACCACGGCCAGCTCACACTCGTAGTCCAGCTTCTTTACAAGGTCGGTGTGGGCCTCGATGAAGCCGCCGTCCGGCACGGCACGGGTGACCCGCTTGGAAAAGTAGATGGCGTCCTGATGCTGGGTGGCAAAGGCGTCGGCGGAATACTTTTCCGCTTCGTCCGAGTGAGCCATGTAGTTGATGCCCAGGCAGACAACGTCCTGTGCCGGGCAGGGAATGGGGCTCTGCAGCTGCACGGCATCCAGCGGGACCGACGGGATGGCCGACAGGGCCAGCGCCAGCCCGGCCCGCACGGCGGGGGTCAATTGCGGGATGGCCTCGGTCAGGGTGTCGCAGGGCAGGCCCAGCCAGCGCAGCGGGGTGACGGCGGTGCCGTCGGCAGAGAGGACGGCGGGCTCCTCCACACCATCCGGGCCAAGGCAGGTGACAAAACGCATGGAACAGGCCTCCTTTCAGTGCCGGTAGGCGATGGCGTTCCGGATGCGGTCGGCCTCGGTCTGCCCGGCCAGCTGGCGCACCAGCTCCAGTGCAAACGGGATGGCACCACCCAGACCGTAGCTGGTGGTGATGTTGCCGTCCACGACCACTTCGGCGTCCAGCACATGGGCACCGGCCAGCTTGTCCTGAAATCCGGCGTGGGCCGTGGCATTTTTGCCTTCCAGCAGGCCCAGAGAGGCCAGCACGCTGGGTGCGGCGCAGATGGCGGCCACCTTTTTGCCGGATTTTGCAAAGGCGGTGCAGGTGTCGGTTACGGTCTTGTTGGCGGCCAGATTCGGCGTGCCGGGGATGCCGCCGGGCAGCACCACCAGATCCACGTCGGAATAGTCCACTTCTTCGGCCAGTGCGTCGGCGGTGATGCGGATCTTGTGGCTGCTCAGGATCTCGCGGCTGCCGGATGCGCTGGCCACGGTCACGTCCACTTTAGCGCGGCGGAGCAGGTCCACCACCAGCAGGGCCTCGCACTCTTCGGTGCCCTCGGCAAAAAACACAACAGCTTTGCTCATTGGGATAAAACCTCCTTGAAAATAAGAACGCCGCGCACCGCAAAGCGGCACGCGGTGAAAAAATCAGTGCGTATTCTTGTCGGCTTCCAGCAATTCACGCAGGACGCTGCCGTCTGCGCTCAGTACCCGGCTGACCCGGCTGATGATGGCACTGGACGCGCCGGTCTTGTCCATGATCTCGGTATAGATGCGCTTGTCTGCCAGCATCTCCGCAATGTTGAAGCGCTGTTCCATTGCACTCAGCTCGGAATAGCTGCAGACGTCCTGCAGAAAACGGTAGCACTGTTCCGGGGTCTTGAGCTGCAGGAAAGCCTCGTACAGACCGGATTGCCCGGTCGGATGATCTTTTGCCATGCGCGTTCTCCTTTTTCTGTCCGGCGGCGGGTGCCGCCACTTCATTGCACTACACCAGTGTAGTACAAACCGGGAGAAATTTCAATGCCTTTTTGCGGCAAACCGGGCACAGCCTTACAGGGTGTGCTCAAACACCAGCTCATTGCGGGGCACGGTGCCGGTTTCCTGCTCGGCGGGCTTCAGGCTGCGGTAGCGCAGCGCCTTGAAGAACTGCTGTACGGGCAGGGCCTTGGCATGCACGGTGCACCACATGCGGCCCTTGCCCTCGCCCCGGGCCAGACGCTCGCAGGAAAGCACGATGTCGCGGCCGATGGCCTTGCCGCGGTACTCCGGCCTGAGGTACAGGTGCATCAGGTGCAGGGCGGTGTTCTCCATCTTCCAGGCAAAGTAGCCGATGTTCTTGCCGCCCAGCACGACGAGAAAATAGTTCACGTCGTTGTCGATGTCGGCCTCGATGGCTTCGGCGCTCTGCAGCTCCTCCACCAGAGTGTCCAGCTGCTTGCCGGGGTAATAGCGTTTGTAGACCTCGTGCCAGATCTCGCTGGCAAGGTCGGCGGTGGTGTGGATGTATTTGGCCTTGGCGACCAGTTTGTAATCGGGTTTCATAGTGCTCCTACTTTTGTCGGGGATCACACCTTGAGGATGTAATCCGATTTGCGGGGCGCGGCGGGCTGAGGGTCCCCGGCGGGGTAGCCCAGGATGCAGTGGCCGACGCCGATCCACTCGCCCTCGATGCCCCACTTCTTCAGCAGGGTCTTGCCCTCTTCGCTCTCAAACTCTTCTTTGGCGCGGTTGATCCAGCAGCTGCCCAGCCCCAGCGAGGCGGCGGCCAGCATCAGGTTGCCCATGACAAGGCTGCCGTCCTGCACAGCGCACTTGGCGTTGGCATCGGCCAGCACCACCAGAATGGTGGGCGCGCCGTACATGGGGTCGCAGTCCTTGCCCATGATGGCGGCGTTCATGCGGGAGAGCTTTTCCCGCGTGGCGGCGTCCTGCACCACCACGATCTTGGCGCTCTGCTTGCCCATGGCGCTGGCAGCATAGGTGCCGGCACCCAGAACGGCTTCCAGTTCTTCGTTGGTGATCTGCTCCGGTTTGTAGGCGCGGCAGCTACGGCGGCTCCGGATGGTCTGAATAGTCTCATTGGTCATGGCAATTTCCCTCCTGTGATCGGATAAGTTTATTGTACCACATTCCACGGCAGAGTGCAAAGTGGCCGGAACTCTCGGAAAAAGATGCAAAATGCACAAGAAATTGAAAAAAGATTATGGAAAAGCATCCTTGTTGCCGCGCGGCCGATACGTTATAATAGGGCTACCAGGAAGGAAAGGAGTCGTGCTCTATGGCGAAGGCATCGCAGGTCGTTATACTGGAAAATGAATTTTACATCATCAAAGCCCCGAACGGGAAGGTGCTGGAAGTAAAGGACTTCAATACGGAGAACGGCGCCGCCATCCAGCTGTGGAGCTACGCGGGCCATCCGTGGCAGCAGTGGCAGTTCGTGGACGCAGGCGGCGGGCGCTGGCGCATCCAGAACCGCTTTACCGGCAAGGTGATCGACCTGGCCCTGGGCGGCGTGGTGGAAGGCACCTGGCTGCACCAGTGGAGCCGCACCAACGGCTGGAGCCAGTGCTGGACGCTGGAACCCACCCGCAGCGGTCACACCCGCATCCGGAATGTGCTGGCGGACAAATACATTGATCTGGTGGGCATGAACACCGCAAACGGTGCCCAGGCCCAGATCTGGACCTATGTGGCCGGCGGCAACCAGGAATGGGATCTGGTGCGCATCGACCCGGACGCCGCCCAGACGGCAAAGCGTGCGGAGGAAAAGCCGGACCCCCAGCCCACGCCCAGCCAGCGCAAGCATCAGAATGATCTGGTGCGCAAGCTGAATAATGCCGGACAGGGCCGCGCCAGCCGGAAGGGCTGACGGCTCCCCGACACCGAAAAAGCATACGAAGTGACCCGGCAGAGCCTGCGGGCTCTGCCGGGTCCTCTTTCTGGCCGAAAATAACGCAGAAAAAGGAGAATACACCCATGAACTTAGGTGCTTTTATGGATCCGGAGTACCCCATCTTCAGCACGACGCTGTGCTATCTGGAGCGGGATGACGCCTACCTGATGCTGCACCGCATCAAAAAACAGGACGACTACAACCACGACAAGTGGGTGGGCGTAGGCGGCAAATTTGAGCGCTTTGAAAGCCCGGAGGACTGCCTTGTGCGGGAGGTGCGGGAGGAAACGGGCCTTACCCTGACGCGCTGGCGCTGCCGGGGCCTGCTGACCTTTGTATGGGGCAACATGACCGAGTTCATCCACCTGTACACCGCTGACGGCTGGCAGGGCGAGATGGTGCAGGGCGACGCCTGCAAAGAGGGTGTGCTGGAGTGGGTGCCCAAGGAAAAGGTGACGGAACTGCCCATCTGGGAGGGCGACAAAATTTTCTTCCGCCTGCTCAACGGGGATCGGCCGTATTTTTCGCTCAAGCTGGTGTACGATGGCGATACCCTGAAACAGGCGGTGCTGGACGGGGAACAGATCGTCGGAAAGACCTGACCGGCAGCATGTCTGGGAGCTTTCCCACGCAAGTGAATCGGGCCATTCCATCGCCCGCCCTATTGCCTAGCGGCAACAGGGTCCCACCCCAGCGGACACTTGCTTTGGGAAACTCCCTGCCATACTGCCTTCAAAGCTGGCATAAAGCCAAAAAGCCGGAGACGCATTGAAACGCCTCCGGCTTTTCATATCATAATGCTTTAGTTCAGCTTCAGATCGCCGTCCTTGATCCAGCCCAGCTTGCGCTCTGCCTCACAGAAGAGGACGCTGAGCACGGCGGGCAGGACGAAGCACAGCAGGATCATGGCCGCCCAGTCCATGGGGGTGATGACAGCTTTGGTGCCGGCGGCAATGTCGCTGACCCAGCCGGTGTACACGCCGATCTGGCCCACCAGACCGCAGGTGCCCATGCCGGAGGAAACGGCGGCACCGTTCATCTCAAAGTGGAACAGGCAGGTGGCCAGCGGGCCGGTGATGGCACTGGCCAGCGTGGGGGCGATCCAGATGCGGGGGTTCTTGATGATGTTGCCCATCTGCAGCATGCTGGTGCCCAGGCCCTGACTCACCAGACCGCCCACACCGTTCTCGCGGTAGCTCATCACGGCAAAGCCCACCATCTGGGCGCAGCAGCCCGCCACGGCGGCACCGCCGGCCAGACCGGTCAGGCCCAGTGCGGCGCAGATGGCTGCCGAGGAGATGGGCAGGGTGAGGGCTACGCCCACGATCACCGACACCAGAATGCCCATGATCAGCGGGGCCTGCTCGGTGGCCCACATGATCAGGGTGCCCACCTGGCTTGCGGCTGCGCCGATGGGGGCAGCGATGAGCATGGACAGACCGACGCCCACAAAGATGGTCACCAGCGGGGTGACCAGGATGTCCACCTTGGTCTCCTTGCTCACGGCCTTGCCCAGTTCAGCGGCCACGATGGCAATAAGCAGCACGGCCAGCGGGCCGCCGGCCCCGCCCAGGGCGTTGGCCGAGTAGCCCACCGTGATCAGACTGAACAGCACCAGCGGCGGGCAGTGGAGTGCCCAGCCGATGGCGCAGGCCATGGCCGGGCCGCTCATGGCCGTAGCGTAGCCGCCCAGATCCACCAGCATCTCCAGCCCGGTCTGTTGGCCCAGCGTCTTGATGATGGTGCCGATGAGCAGACTGGCGAACAGGCCCTGTGCCATGGCACCCAGTGCTTCAATGAGGTAGCGCTGCGGAGAAATGACGATGTCCTTGCGCTTTAAAAAATCTTTCACATTTTCCATAAATAACCAACCTTTCCGGTCTGCGGCGCGGTACGCCGCAGAGAAACTGCATGTCAAGTATAATACCATACACCTGTCAAGACAGCAAGAAAAAACGGGATTTCGGGCGGCAAAAACAGGAAATTTCGGCTTTGTGCAATGTTTTGCCCCAGCGAAACGTATCCCTTTTGGAGCATTTTTCGGGTGTGCGGACGCAGGCCTGCCCGTGCGCGGCGGCCGCGGCGGCAAAGTCCAGCCGATTGACGGCGGGACGGCATCGGGTGTATACTGAACCTGTGTGAAAATGCATGAATGGCCGTCCGCTTTTGCGGCGGCAGACTATAACCAAAACAGGGATCCGGAGGCGAAGAAGTACGGCATGAAACGAATTTGGAACAACAGATTTTCGGCACGCGGCTGGGGCAAGGCTGCGGCTGTTTTTACCATGGCCATGGTGCTGGCCGTCGGCGGTCTGGGGGCGGCCATGAATCTGGCCGACCTGCAGGGGGTTGTGACGGTGCAGCCCATCGTCCGGCAGCAGAGCGGGACGGAACCGGAGCAGAAAACAAAGCTCTTCGGGAAGAAACAGACCGGGTCGGCGGCTTCTTCGGAAGAATGCGCTGCGGACAGCACGGAAGAGCCCCGGACGGCGGAAGGACCCACGGCACAGGCACAGCCGGAAGCCGCCGAGCAGCCTGCCGCACAGACCGCGGAGTCTGAGACGACCGCAGAGCAGGGCGAAGAGCCCGCCGCAGCGGAGAACCCGGCGGAGCCTGCACAGGACACCGCAGAGGAACCGGACCCGCTGGTGCCGGGCCGCGCGGAGGACGCAGAGCCGGACACCACGGAAAGCACGGAAACGGCAGAGACCGCACAGGAGAACAGCCCGGTGATCCTGCAGCAGGAAACGCCGGAGCTGGCCGCACAGGACCCGCAGGCACCCCCGGAGGAAACGGACGCCGCAGAGAATGACCTGTCCGGCCGCACGCCGGAGGGGACCATGCTGTTGACCGACGAGCAGATCCGGAAGGCACTGGACGAGGGCGCGTTGGATGAGGCCGAGGCACAGTGCATCGACCTGGGCGACGAGAACGGCTTTTTCAGCTGGCTGTGGAACTGGCTGTTCGGCAAAAAGGACAACCAGGAGGAATACACCGGCTGGCTGACCAAGAACGGCAAGACCTATTACTACAGCGCCTCCACCCATAAGCCGGTCACCGGCATCCAGTCGGTGGACGGCAAGCTGTATTACTTTGACGCCGACGGCGTGATGCAGAAGAATGTGAACTTCGGCATCGACGTGTCCAAATACCAGAGCAACATCGACTGGAACAAGGTGAAGAAGGCGGGCGTGAACTTTGTGATCATCCGCATCGGCTACCGCGGCTACGGTGCCAGCGGCACGCTGGTGCAGGACCCCATGTTTGAAGAGCACTTCACCAACGCCCGCAACGCGGGCCTGAAGGTGGGCGTGTATTTCTTCACCCAGGCGGTGACCGAGGACGAGGCCCGCGAGGAAGCACAGGGCTGCAATTGGGTGCTGAACGGCCGCAAGCTGGACTACCCCATCTATTATGATACCGAGGCTTCCACCTCTCCCAACGGCACCGGCCGTGCCGATGGCCTGGGCAAGGAGGACCGCACCAAGTGTGCCATCGCCTTCTGTGAGGAAGTCAAGGATCTGGGTTACAAGCCCGGCGTGTACGCTTCCACCACCTGGTTCCGCAAGCGGGTGAACCTGGACGCCCTGCGCAAGTACACCATCTGGAACGCCCATTACGGCGTGTCCAGCAGCCCCATCGACTGCGATATGTGGCAGGGCACCGAGAAGGCCCGCATCAACGGCTACAGCGGTGAGCTGGATGCCAACATCAGCTACATGGGATGACAGGAGGAGCGCGATGGACCGCATTCGTCTGATCGCGTCGGACATGGACGCGACCCTGCTGGACGGGCACAGTCAGCTGCCGCCGGACTTTCTGCATCTTGTGCAGGAGCTGGCCGGACAGGATATCCTGTTCGCGGCTGCCAGCGGGCGGCCGCTGTACAAGCTGGAAGAGATGTTTGCTCCGGTGCTGGAGCAGACCCTTCTGGTGGCCGACAACGGCGGCGCTGTGCGCTGGCGCGGCAAAGACCTGTTCGTCTCCCGCATGGAGCCGGAGGTCTGGCACCGGCTGACGGCCTGCGCGGAGGAAAACGGGGATTCCTTTGTGGTCTGCGGGCTGGAGAACGCCTATCTGCGCCCCTGTGACCGGTGCTATGATGCCGTATACCGCAACTTCTACAACCGCATTGCCTATGTGTCGGATCTGTACACCATCGACGCCGCAGTGGACAAGTTTACCATCTATCTGCCGCAGGACAATGCGCAGGAGGTGTACGAGAAGGTCTACGGCCCCCGCTTCGGGCAGGAACTGGCCGTGGCGGTGTCCGGCAAATGCTGGATCGACGTGACCAACCCCGGCGTGACCAAGGGGAAGGCTGTGGAGCGTCTGAGCAGGCTGCTGGACATCCCATCCGGTGCCATGATGGCCTTTGGCGACACCTACAACGACATCGAGATGCTGGAGGCCGTGGGCTACGGCTTCCTGATGGAAAACGGCAGCCCGGAGCTGCGCAGCCGGGTGCCGTATCTGGCCCCGCCCAACACGGAATACGGGGTGGCCCGGGTGCTGCAGCAGGTATTGCGGCAAAAGGGCTGCGTCTGCCCGGCGGATTTTACAAAAGCACACTGACCCCATAGGGGAGCTGCTGCACGGAAAAAGCGTGCGGCGGCTCCTTTTTTGTGCCGCATACCGGCCCCGAGCGGTGCATACACTGGTTCCAGAGTGTGCAACGCAAAAATGGTGCTGGGGAGGCAGGGCGATATGTTTGTGATCACGTTGAGCAGAACGAGCCTGAAAAAACTGGGGCTGGGGGCCATGTGCTGTGCCCTGGTGGTGTGCAGCGCGCTGCTGGGGCGCTACATCAGCACCCGCACGGTGACGGCTGCGGCGTCGGTGAACAAGATCGAGAGCGCACAGGACATCCAGACCTGGTTCACCGGCTACGGGCTGGAGGTGGACGGTGCGTCCATCACCGCCGACAAAGTCAAGATCCCCCGCAAATGGGACGACAGCTTTTCCGCCTTCAATGGGGTGGTGCAGCAGAGCGGCATGGATCTGACCCGCTGCAAGGGCAAAACGGTGGAAAAATGGACGGCCCTGATCCCGGCGGCCAGCAGCGGCGAGACCAGCCGCTACGGGGTGTTGCTGGTGTGGCGCAAAAAGGCTGTGGGAGCCTACCTGCTGGAGCGGCCCTCCGGCGTGGTGGTGGGTCTGAAGGACCTGCAGACGGCCATGGCCGAAGCCCAGCAGACTTCCGGCGAGGACTACAGCGGGGACTGGGGCGAACGGCACGACGAGGAACTGGACGCGCAGCAGACCTCCGGGGAGGACTACAGCGGCGACTGGGGCGAGCGCCATGACGAAGAACTGACCGGCGACGCGGCGCAGCAGACTTCCGGGGAGGCCGGAGAGCAGGCCCAGGCGGTGGATTATGCGTCCCTGCCGCTGGACGCCGAAGGCTACCCCGTGGAATGATGCGGACCGGAACTCCCGGCAAAACCGGTACGGTCCCGGAACGAACAACCGGTTTTGCATGGAAAATTGGGTCGCAGAATGCATAAATTTTGCAAACAAAAATGAAAAAATGTAAAAAGTGAGCATTTTTGGAGCTTTTGTATGTTCAAAACTACCAAAATTTTGCCGCAAAAATCAGCAATATAGAACGGTGCAAAAAGACGGTGCAGGGTTTATAATAGATGTATAAACTTTTCCTGTATTTTTACGCCCCATGTGCTGGAGTTTGCAGCGCCGGGCACAGGAAAATCAAGTAAGGAGAAAATGATTATGAAGGAATTCCAGTATACCGTTAAGGATGCCTGCGGCATCCATGCTCGTCCGGCCGGCCTGCTCGTCAAGACCGTGAAGGGCTTTGCCAGCACCGCCACCCTCGAGAAGGACGGCAAGAGCTGCGACATGCGCAAGCTGATGGCTCTGATGGGCATGGGCGTCAAGCAGGGCGAGACCATCACCATCAAGGTAGAAGGCGACGATGAAGAGGCAGCCGCTGCAGCAATTCAGAAGTTCCTGACCGAGAACGTCTGATCCCGCCGTGATGCCACAGCCCTCGCGGAGTGATCTGCGGGGGCTTTTTTGAAATGGATGAGTAAGAAGGAGAATGAGCGATGCAGGTAGGCACCGGTAGAAGCATTCTGAACGGCATTGCCATCGGCAAGCTGAAGATCTATAAGAAAAAGGACACCGTGATCTCCACCGCAGAGATCGCCGACACCGCTGCAGAGGTGGCCCGCTTTGAGGCTGCCCAGCAGAAAGCCATTGAGCAGCAGACTGCTCTGTACGAAAAGGCATTGGCCGAAGCAGGCGAGGACATTGCCGAAGTGTTCAACATCCACGCCATGATGCTGGAAGATGACGACTTTGTGGACGCCATCAAGGAGATCATCAACGGCCAGCACAAGTGCGCCGAGTACGCTGTCAAGACCGCCGGCGACAATCAGGCTGCCGTGTTCGCAGCCATGGATGACCCGTATCTGCAGGCCCGCAGTGCGGACGTCATCGACATTGCACAGGCGATCCTGGACATCCTGCAGGGGGTGGACAATGCCAGCCTGCAGGGCACCGAGCCCAGCATTCTGGTGGCCGAGGATCTGGCCCCGTCCGAGACGGTGCGCATGGACAAGAGCCTGCTGCTGGGCTTCATCACCCGGGAGGGCAGCTCCAACAGCCACACCGCCATTCTGGCCCGCAGCATGAACATCCCTGCCCTGATCCAGTGCAAGGATATCCAGGATGACTGGGACGGCAAGATGGCCGTGGTGGACGGCTACAATGCCTGTGTGTATGTGGACCCCACCCCCGATCTGCTCAAGAGCCTGAAAAAGCGCCAGCAGGAGGACCAGAAAAAGCAGGCCCTGCTGCAGGAGCTGAAGGGCAAGCCCAACACCACGCTGGACGGCAAGACCATCAACGTGTTTGCCAACATCGGCGGCATGGGCGACGTGGGTGCTGTGCAGCAGAACGACGCCGGCGGCGTGGGCCTGTTCCGCACCGAATTCGTCTACCTGAACTGCAAGGACTTCCCCACCGAAGAGTATCAGTTCGAGGCTTACAAGCAGGTGGTGGAAAGCCTGGCTCCCCGCAAGGTGGTCGTGCGCACCTGTGATATCGGTGCCGACAAGACCGTGGACTACATGAAGCTGGACCACGAGGACAACCCGGCCCTGGGCTACCGTGCCATCCGCATCTGCCTGACCCGGAAGGACTTTTTCAAGACCCAGCTCCGGGCTCTGCTGCGGGCCTCGGCCTACGGCAACATGAGCATCATGTTCCCCATGATCACCAGCCTGCGGGAACTGCAGGATGCCAAGGCCGTGCTGGAAGAGTGCCGTGCCGAGTTGACTGCCGAGGGCGTGAAGATGGGCCAGAACATTGAAGTGGGCACCATGATCGAGACCCCCGCCGCCGTGCTGATCGCGGACGAGCTGGCACAGGAGTGCGATTTCTTCTCCATCGGCACCAACGACCTGACCCAGTACACCTGCG
>OKUQ01000943.1_pt1 | contig 14791 bp, 10 predicted proteins | sample 1606811 | NCBI WGS metagenome assembly OKUQ01 (sample SAMEA3882546, study PRJEB24775) | human gut metagenome | biome: human-associated habitat; feature: intestine environment; material: feces | place: Netherlands | collected 2009/2010
CGAGCCGGTTCACCGGGTGCTGACGAACGTCCATCCGGCGGATGTTTTGGCGGACTGGTCAGCCTACTGCGCCGCGCACGGGATGGCGCTGTCTTTCGTTCCGCCGGATGCGGATGCGCAGGAACTTCGCGTCATTTCCGCGTCGGGCGAACAGACGGCGTTCATTGCCCACCCGGACGGCGCACTCCCCGTCGCGACGCTCCAGCGCTATCTGGACGACTTTCTGCGCCGCCACCCCGAAGCCGCGATTGACTACATTCACGGCGACGAGGTACTTCGCCGCCTGAGCCGCGCGGACGGCGCGATGGGCTTCCTGCTGCCTGCGCTGAACAAGGCGGATTTCTTCCCGGCGATTGAGCAGCTTGGCATCCTCCCGCGCAAGACCTTCTCGATGGGCCACGCGCACGACAAGCGCTTCTACATCGAGTGTCGAAAGATTCTTTGATTTGCAAAAAAGTTATCCACAATCCCTGCACACCATGAGGACAACCAAAAGCCCCTCGACGGATTTTGCTTCGTCAAGGGGCTTCATTTATGTTTTGGGGAACGTTGCACGCCCAGCCTTCTCCTTTGGGAACGTTGGCTGAGCGCAGCGAAATTGGATGAGATGGATGCTGCAACGGGGAAACCCAGTAACATGGTTATGCACTGCGAAGCGCGAAAATCCCCTGCTTCCGCGTGTTTATCCCTGTTGACCTTAGGCTTACCCTTTCCCCAATTTTTCCTTCAATTCCGCGAGGTGCCCTGCTTCCTCCCGCACAATCTCCAAAAACGCTGCCTGCGCCTCTCCCTCACACTTCTCCGCGAATTTCGTATATGTCTCCACCGCATTCGCTTCGCTCTCCATCGCATACCGATACAATCCCGTCAGCGTCGTCAGCGCATCCTCCCGCGCCATTTCCGTTACGCCGCCGCGGAACAGCACATCCGCCGCCATCGCCTGCAAAAGCACCTGCTGTTCCGCCGAATTGACGGTCTTGTCCCACATTTCGGTAAAGCGCTTCAAGTGCCGCCGTTCGTCGCTCAGAATGTCCTCAATGCCCTTGCGAACTTCCTCGTCCTTCGCCAGCAGCAGCGCACGCTCGTAAGTCCGGATAGCGCGGCGCTCCATTTCCATCGCGACGGTCAGCGCCTGTCCCTGATGCTCAATAATCACTTTTGCACACCCCTTCCACAGGAAATTCCCATGTATTCCACAGCTGTTCACTGTTTTTCCACAGACTTATCCACAGTTTCCACATTTCTGGGAAGGCTAACAGCCTGTTAATCCACAATATCCACAGGGTTATCCACATGCCCCGTTGATAGTTTTTTTCTGCGGAAAAGTCCGAAAAGCCAGTAAAATCAACGGTTTGCTCGTTTATACTATTTTCGGATGAAAATGCGCCAAGATGCGCCGCGAATTTTTCATTCTGGCTAACGTGAATGAAACGCAGCGTAGCAGCGCTACGCTAAGTGGAATGAGCGGACGCCAGAAGGGAAAAGGCGCAAGCAGATGGCGCAGGTGAATCTGGAAATAGTATTATACTATTTTCGGATGAAAATGCGCCAAGGTGCACAGGTGAATCCGAGAATCGTATTACCAAAATCAAATTGGGATTCCCCTGCCTGTGGGCAAAGGAATCCCGTCTGTGCTTATTTGGCTTGGAAAACGGTATTGAGCTTTGCGACCAGCTCATCAACGTCGTTGCCATGCACCATCGCGGCTTCTTCGAGCGTTTCCGCCGTCGAATGCGGGCAGAACAGGCAGTGCATCCCCATATCGGTGAAAATCTTCACCACCGCGTCCATCGCCGCGTCCGAGCAGGAGCGCAACACTTCGCCTACGGTCATATCCTTGTTAATCATGCGTGGAACTTCCTTTCCCGGCGCACGATTGGGCGCGCCGCTCTTCTATGATACCCCGGAAAGGCGCATCTGTCAACCCTTTCGACAGGAAAATCACTCCATATCCACCGGCAGGTCAGAATCGTTAAACGGATTCTCGCCGTCGTATGCTTCCAGCTGCACCTTCTTGTTCCGGGCGACTGGCGCGCTGGTGACGGACTGCATGTGAACAGTCATGTTCTCCTGCTCATCAAATTCAAGCAGAATCATGTCGCCGGGTGTCGTCATGGCGATAATCTCCGTCTGCGGAGAACGGCTTCTCCGCGCGTATTCGCGGATGACCTCCGCCCGCTCCCAGAAATGCATAGGAATCATCAGCCGCGGCTTAACGACCATTGCGAAATAGTTTGGTCCCGCGTCGAACATCATTCCCAGCCGCGGATCTACCGGGAAGAACGCCACATCGACCTTTTCCCCGCGCATCGTCTCCATCACCTGCTGAAAATCGCGTTCCGCCTCTTCAATCTCGCGCGGCGTTGATTCCTCCCGCCAGTGCCAGTTGTTGAGGTCGCCCGCGTGGAAGATGCGGATGCCGTCCATCTCCACAAGGTACGACAGCCCTTCATCCGTGGAGTCGAACGCCTTCACCTTCACATGCCGCGACAGCGTGATTTCGCCCCCCACGCCCATCCGCCGCCCATGCAGCGATGCATCCATCGTTTCCGGCAAAATGTACGTCACCGGCGCATACTGCTCCCATGTATACACAACCGGGTCGAAGTGGTCCTCATGCCCGTGGCTGATGAACACGAACACCTCGCTGAAGTGGCTGAGCGTTTCTGGCGTAATCCGCTGCGCTGCGGGCAGCTTTTTCCCCTGCCGCCCCATCCAGTAGTCAAACACCAGCAGCGTTTCGCCGCTCGCCACCGAGAACCCGCTGTGGTAGTAGTATTTCACCGTCATCTGTTCCGTCAAGAATGAGCACCCCCGTCAACGCCCTTCGGCTTTTCACCGCGGACAAAATGAATTTTACTTGCCGCCGCCGGAGCGCTCCCACGCGCCTGCGGATTGATTTCGCTCATCCTCTTTATTATGCCACGATAAACCCTTTTTGTCAAATTTTTTGGCGTTTTGAGTGCTGAAAACCCATTATTTCTTTGATTTCGGCAAAAATTCAGCGTAATTTCCCCACTTTGCAACCACTTTTCGCACGGAAAAGCCTCCTGCTTCCCCTAACCTCATATCTTCCAATATATCGCCTTGCGCCCCTCAAAACTGACCTGATACTTTCCCCCAAGCGCCCGCACCATCTCCTTCGCCCGTTCCACATCCGCATAATCCCGTGCCGTATCATGGCTATCGCTGCCAAACGTGAAATTCTCACCGCCCAGCTCAATATACCTGCGAATCAGCGACGAATGCGCAAACGTATCCCCCGTCGTCGCGTACCCTGATGTATTCACCTCAATACACTTCCCCAGTGCAATCACATGGCGGAAAATCGCATCAAACGCATCCGGCGCATCCTCGTACACCAGCGCGCGTTCCTTCCCTGTGTAGATGGAGAACTTCGCCACATACCCGATGTGCGCCACGCTGTCAAAGTCCTCCCAGTCCAGTATCGACTCCGCCTTCGCCTCGGCGTATTCCCGATACGCCTGCGCACGCGTTTTGCCTGTGAAATACTTTTCCGAATCGTAGCAGTCCACGCCGTTCACCAAGTGCAGCGACAGCAGGCGGAAATCCAGCGGCAACGTGTCCAGCAGCGCCTTCGTCTCCGCCCGGCACAGCGGATTGTCCCCAATCTCGATGCCGCTGCGGATGACCAGCGCCGGATACGCCGCCCGGCAGTGCGCAATCTCCGCGAACCAATCCGCCCACACCGGCGGCACGTCCATCTCTTCTTCAGGATGACCGGGTTCGATATGCTCCGTCAGGGCGATTTCCTGCACGCCGCGCGCCAGCATTGTTTCGCAAAGCTCAGGCATTGTCTGCCGCCCGTCCATCGAGTGATTCGTGTGCAAATGGTAGTCCATTCGACGATGTTCCACGTGAAACATTCCTTTCTCGCCTTATTTCGCGTCTATCTCCGGCACGGCAATCGCCTTCCCCACGCGCAGCGCAAACAGGTATCGCTCCTTGACCGGCTTCCCCGTGATTTCTGTCAGTGCCCGCGCGTACCACGTCAGCTGCTCCGCGTACCGGTTCACCAGCGTCTGCTCGTCGTCCACGCGATCGGTCTTGTAGTCCACCAGCACCCACGCGCCGTTTTCCTCGAACGCGCAGTCAATCACGCCTTGCAGCAGCAGCGCCTGCTGACCCTTCAAGCGCAGGTTGAACGCCCACTCGCGCCGGACATTCCCGCTTTGCAGCATCCGCCGCCCGATTTTGCTCGTGAAGTACCCGCTGATGGCGCTCACGCTGATGATGTGCAGCTCCTCCTCCGTAAACAGCCCGCGCTTCTGCATCATTTCCAGTGCCTCGCGGATGACCATCGGGATATCTTCCGCCGTCCGCAGCGCATCCAGCGGCATCAGCGACAGCGCCCGGTGCGTCAGCGTGCCGCGCTCCGCCGCCGTCATCCGCTTTTCCTCCATGAATGCCGGACGACGCGGCAGTTCCGACAGCAGCAGCGGCGTGCCGTTCTCATCCACCGCGTGCTTCGTCTCAGCGTCCTCCTCCACATCCGAAAGCGGCAGTGCGTCTGCCTGTTTTTTCACCAGTGCGGATACCGACGTTTTCAGCGGCAGAATGTCCGTCTGAACCGTTTTTTCCGGGAAAACGCCCTCTGGCGGTGCCGTTTGCAAAAGCGAAAGCACCTTTGATGCATCCGCCTCCGTCTCCCCTACTTTATCCACAGTTTTCTGAGGCAGTTCGTCCCAATCTCGGCAATCCCATGGGGTTGAGGCCTGTGGATAATTTGTGGATTTCGTGTGTGCATCGGTGGATATCGCCTGCATCACCCATGTAATCATGCTCCCAGCCTCTCGCACGCGACTGTCACTCGGCGGCAAATCCAAATCCCACTTCGTGCGCTCAAGATCCGCCACAGTTGCCACCAGTTCCAGATGCAGCTTCGCCCGCGTCATCGCCACATACAGCAGGCGTGCCCGTTCCGCCAGTTCGTCCAGCCGCCGCTGTTCGTCGAAAGCCTCTTGCATTAGCGTTCTTCGGCAGATGTTCAGTTTCCGGTTAATGTACGGCATCGCCACGCCCAGTTTCGGGTGCAGCATCAGCTCACTGGTCTGCATCAACAGAAGCCTGCGCTCCATGTTCATCAGGAACACCACGGGGAACTCCAGCCCCTTTGATTTGTGCATCGTCATCACGCGCACCAAATCTTCGTTTTCGGTCAGCATTTTGGCGGATATGCTGTCCCCGCCCCGCTCCTGCTCGTCCATCCGCGTGATGAACGCCGCCAGCGTGACGCCGCCTTCCGCCTCGAATGCCTGCGCCCGCTCGTACAGCATCCGCAGATTCCCCTGGCGAACTTCCCCTTTTGGGAGCGCCCCGACCGCCGCGTAGTAGCCCGAATCGGTCATCAGGTGCCAAATGAAGTCCGATAGCCGCATGACTTCCGCCTGGAACCGCCATGTTTCAAGTTTTTCGCTGATTTTTCGGCACTTTTGGGCGAATTCATCCTCTCCGCCGCACGCTTTGGCGAACGCCTGATAGAATGGCACGTTCTGCCCCGTCTGCATCAGGCGAATTTGCGCCAATTCCTCGTCCGTCAGCGAGAACGGCACCATTTTCAGCACCGTCAGCAGCGGAAAATCCTGCTGCGCATTGTCCAGCAGGCTCAGCAGCGCTTTCATATCCATGATTTCCGGCAGGTTGAAATAGCTTTCCGCACCGTCGTAAAAGGTCGGAATCCCCTCTTCCGTCAGCGCATCGACAACTGTCTGCGCCAAATTCGTCGTCTGCGCAAGCAGAATCACCATGTCGCGGTACGAAATCGTCTTTCCATCCGGCATCGTCGTTCCCAAAAGCTCCTTGATGCGCCGCGCCACCACGCGCGTCTCTGTCTGCAGCACTTCCTCGTGGCCGGCCGCCTCGCTCGCACTCCCCTCCAGCGCATCCCTGATGTTCGGCCCACGCAGCAGGTGCACCATCACAGGCGGATCATCCTCCCGCGCGCCCAGCCCGCAAATCAGCTCATCCTCCGGCGCATAGGTCAGCTCCGTCACCGCGGGGCGCATCGTCTGCCGGAACACGCGGTTCGTCGCATCCAGCACCGGGAAGCTGCTTCGGAAGTTCTGCTGGAGCACGATTTTCCGCTCCCTCGCCCCCTCGTCTTCCGAAAACGTCTGCATCCGCCCCAAAAAGAGTGTCGGATCTGCCTTTCGGAAGCGGTAAATCGACTGCTTCACATCACCGACCATGAACAGGCAGTTCTGTTCCCCGTGGATGGCCTGCAGAATCGCGTCCTGCACCTGACTCACGTCTTGGCACTCATCCACGAAAATGTGGTCAAACTCCCCCTGCATTTGCGCCCGCACTTCCGGCTGCTCCAAAATGTCGAGCGTGTACTGCTCCATGTCCCCAAAGTCCATGCAGTTCCGGGCGTTTTTCTCCTCGCGGAAATGCTGATGCGTCCGTTTGACCAGTGCCGCCAGCCCGCGCAGCTGCGCCTGAATCGCCGGAAGTTCCCGTTCCAGCTGCGCAAAATCGGGATTCAGCAGCTCGTTCGCCCTTTCTGCGCGCTTTTTGATTGCCGTCCGCCCATCGCTGAAGCGCTTCCCCCATTCCTTTTCTTCCGCCGACAGGCCACGTTTCGGGGACAATCGTGGCAGGGAGAAGTTCGCAACCGTCGTCCGAAGCGCCTCCCCCTCCAAACCTTGCAGTGCCGAAACAAGCTGCGCGTCCGCATTCAGCGCTTCCATGCGATCCATCACCGCGTTCGGCATGTCAAATAGGCTGCGAATCGCTATTAGCGCATCATCCATCGCTCCCACCTGCAATTTCGCCGCATTTTCGAGCGTTTCCACCCACGGCTGCTGCATAAGCGGCTGCGAAAGCTGATCCACATGCTCATCCAGCCACGCAAACGGCTTCGGCAGGGCCATCAAAAAGTCGTACAACTGCGCCGTCAGCGACAAAAGTTTGTCCTGCTTCCACGCATCCGCCAGCAGAAGGAAGTTTTCATCCGTTCGCTCGTCTAACAGCTCGTCCATTGCCGTCGTGAACGCGGCTTCAAAGAGCAGTTTCTGCTGCTGTTCGTCGCACACGCGGACAAGCGGGTCTACGCCCACCTGCTCGAAGTGGCTGCGAATGACGCGCTGGCAGAATGCATGAATCGTCGAAATCTGCGTCGTTTCCAATTCATCAAGTGCCTTCACCATCGCCGGTTCGCGGCTGATAGCCTCTCGGCTGATTCGCTTTGCCAAGCGCTGGCGCATTTCCGCTGCCGCTGCCTTCGTGAACGTGACGATGAGCATCCGATTCATCGACGCGCCTTCGCGGACAAGCGAGACGATCCGCTCCACCAGCACGGCGGTTTTGCCCGACCCTGCGGCGGCACTGACGAGAATGGTGTGGTTGCGCGCGCGAATCGCCTGCTCCTGCTGCTTCGTCCAATTCGGCATCGTGATTCCTCCTGCGTTTTTGTTGTCTCCATTGTACCACAAAGGCGGATGTGATTCAATGTTTCACGTGAAACATTCCTTTTTGCGCTGCTTTCATTGACGTTCTTTGTATGGTGATGATAATATAATTATTTTATTCTTGAAGTGCTTGATTTTCCTGCATTCTATCGGAATTTTGCTCACATTCTCATTCTAATTTACCTTGATGATCATCCCTTTGTCCGTCGCATCATTCGCTCTGTCTCAGCGCATTATACAAAAACAGCCGGCAGGCACTTTTTTGCCCGCCAGCCGAATGTTTCACGTGGAACAATTTCATTTTCCGGATGGTTCATCGAGTTCCGGGTCATGCAGCAAATCCGGCTTCATCACTTCATCGCCCGCCGACTCTTCCTGAACATGCCCCTCCCCGTCGCTGTCCATCCACACGCGGTAACTCCGTTTTTCTCGGCAGCCGTCGAGGTCGCTTTCGTCCGTGCAGGTGATGAATGTCTGCACGCCCTCGATTTCGCGCAGCAGCCGCGTGCGCCGCGTCATGTCGAGTTCGCTCATCACGTCGTCGAGCAGCAGAATCGGCGTCTCCCCTGTCTCTGCGCGGAACGTCTCCAACTGTGCCAGCTTAATTGCCAACGCCGCCGTGCGGATTTGCCCCTGCGACGCGAACACCTTCATGCTTCGCCCCATCAGCGACAGCCCGATGTCCTCGCGGTGAATACCGCAGCCCGCACCGCCGACGCGAATATCCTCCTGCCTGCTTTTTTTCAGTTCCGCCCGAATCGCCGGCACAGGATTGCTCGTTTCCGCCACGCACGGCTGATAGGTCATTCTGAACATTTCGTTCGGCCGTCCGCTGATTCGCTCATACTTCTCCGCCGCGATTTTCGCCAATTGCTTCACCAATTTGTCCCGCAAAGGCATGATGATGCCGCATGGTGTCGCCATTGCATCTTCAAACGTATCCAGCAGCACCGGATCAGGCGTTATTCCGCGCTTTGCCTCGCGAAGCAGTGCCGTCCGCTGCTCCAGCGCCTTTTGATACTGCTGAAGCGCACTGAAATACGCCGTTGACAGCTGAGAAAGCATCATATCGAGCATTCTGCGGCGGATTGCAGGCCCTTCTTTGACCAGCATCAAGTCTTCCGGCGAGAAAATCACGCACTGAACGTGCCCCATCAGCGCTGAAATGCGTTCTGCGCGCTTGCAGTCAATAAAAACCGTCTTTTTCCGCGCTTCTGATGGCGTTAATTTTACCGCAATTTCTGTTTTTCCACTTTTTTTGCGCAGCGTCACGCCAGATGCCGCCATCATTGCGCCTTTCCGCACCACTTCGCGGTCTAATCCTGTGCGGTGTGAGCGTCCAAGGGCACAATAATGAACGGCTTCCAGCAGGTTTGTTTTGCCGGAGCCGTTTTGTCCAAGGAGAATATTTACGCCCGGATGAGGGGTCAATATTAGCGAATGGTAGTTGCGGAAGTCCCGCAGCCGAATGGTTTCTATCTGCATTTTCGTTATGAATCCATATCGGATTGGTCGCGAAATGGGCGCACAGCTTTTCCCCGTGCGCCCGGTTTTCTTCCAGCTTTATCCTCTTATTAGGTGAACACGCGCACCGGAAGAATCAGGTAAAGGTAATCCTCCCCTTCCTGCGGCGCAATCACACACGGGCTGACATTGCTGTTGAAGCGCATGCACAATTTTTCATCCGTGATGTTGCGAATCACGTCGGTGATGTACTTCGCATTGAAGGCGATTTCAATCGGGTCGCCCGTCAGTTCCGTCTCCAGCTCTTCCAGCACGTCGCCCAGTTCCGCGTTCGACGAGATGGCAAGCGTATCACCCGAAAAAGACATGCGAATCAGGTTATTCTTGCCTTCCCGCGCCATCAAGCTCGCACGGTCAATGGCGTTCTGCACGCCCACGCGATCCGCCAGCGCCGTCGTGCGGAAGGAAGCAGGCAAAATTTTCCGATAGTCGATGTACTCGCCCGTCAGCAGCACCGTCGAAAGCGTCGTCGTCCCGAACGATGCCGTCATGCGCGACTGGTCAAACACCAGCGTGCAGTATTCATCCGTGTCGCCGAGCACCTTGCTCATTTCGTTCAGCACGCGCCCCGGAATGACTACACGCACATTTTCTTTTCCGCCGGGCAGCTCAAAGGGCATAACCGCCTTCTGAATCGCCAGCCGGAAGCCGTCCAGCGCCACCAGGCGCGCTTCGGTGGGCTCAACCTCCAGCAGACATCCTGTTAAAATCTGGCGGTTATCTTCCGTTGCAATCGCGAACACAACACGGGAAATCATTTCCTTCAATTTATCCTGCGGAATGCGGACGGTCGTGCCCTCCGACACACGCGCCATCTCCGGATAATCAGTCGGATTCATGCCCGCCAGATTCGATTTCGAGGATAAGCAGCGAATCGAAGCCGCATGATTTTCGCCTACGCGGATGGTCACTTCCCCGCCGGGCAGCTTGCGGCTCAGTTCCGTAAACAGGCGGCCCGGCAGAACGGCAGTGCCTTCTTCCTTCACGTCTGCCAGAATCGACATTTCAATAGAAAGGTTGCCGTCGGAGCAGGTCAGTTTCACATGCTCGCCCGCGGCGGAAAGGTGCACGCCCTCTAAAATCTGTTTTGTCGGACGAGCCGACAGGGCGCGGGTAACGGTATTCAAGCCGTCCAGCAGCAGCTGAACATTGGTAGTAAATTGCATGGCGCGAAGCCCTCCCATGAGAGAATGCAGGGAATTATATTTCCGCAGTCGTAGTAGGGGATGTGGATGCTGTGGATAACCCCTTTCCTGCTTGATTTTGCAAGGGTTTGTCCACAAGGATAACGCTGTGGATATCCATCCTGCTTCTCCACAGCGCTGTGGACACGGCGGTTGCGTTCCAGTCAGGGAATCCCCTCTGACTCTGTATATTCGAGTTCCTGAAGGGGGATTCCTGCCTGTTTTCCAAGAAAATCTCGATTTTTTTCGCAATGAAGTTGCAAGAAATCCTGCAAAACGCGGTATTTCCGGCTTATCCACCGTATCCACAGGCTGCACATTCCACCGTTTGTGGATATTTCCAGCGGGTGATTACGGGAACTTTCGGCAAAACCTGCGGAGATTCCACAGCTTTTCCACAAGTTTGGCTGTGGATAATTTCCCTGCCCTCTCTGCCTCTGAAAATGGCGAATAACCCGCTGGTTAATCACTTTTTTCGGACACCTGCGAAAGGAAAAACGCCATGTAACCTTTTCGCAGGCACATGAAAGCGCTGCAGAATTCCCTGCAAAATTTTGAAGGCTACATGGCAAGCAGGTTGCAAATTTTCCGCGCGCGTGATAAAATTAGAATGGAAAAACGTCTGCGGACGAAATGGAGGAAAAGAAACAATGAAAATTGCGCTGATTAACGAGAACAGCCAGGCCGCCAAAAACGCGATGATTGAAGGTGTGCTGCGCAAGGTGGTTGAAGCGATGGGCCACGAAGTGGTGAACTATGGCATGTACACGGCGGAGGACGAATGCCAGCTGACGTATGTGAAGGCGGGGCTTTTGGCGTCGCTGCTTTTGGAAACGGGTGCGGCGGATTATGTCGTAACAGGCTGCGGAACGGGCGAAGGCGCGATGCTGGCGTGCAACTCCTTCCCCGGCGTGCTGTGCGGGCATGTGGTGGATCCGTCGGACGGCTACATGTTTGCGCAGATCAACGACGGCAACTGTGTGGCGCTGCCGTTCGCCAAAGACTTCGGCTGGGGTGCGGAGCTGAAATTGGAGATGATTTTCCAGCAGCTGTTTGGTTTCGGGCATGGCAATGGCTATCCGAAGGAGCGTGTTGTGCCGGAGCAGCGGAATAAGAAGATTCTGGACGGTGTGAAGAAGGTAACGTATCGTCCGCTGCTGGATATTTTGAAGGATTTGAATCAGGATTTTGTGAAGGAAACGATTTCGGGGAAGCATTTCGCGGAGTATTTCTATCGCGACAGCAAGGACGAAGCGATTAAAGCGTACTTGAAGGAACTGCACTAATACGATTGCTGCATATATCTGCGAATCTGCTTTACAGTATACAAGGATAAGCCCCCTGCGACCGCGTCATGGCAAGGAGGAATTATGAACATGAAGACAAAACATCACCCGCTTCGAACGATTCTGCTGTCCCTGCTGATTCTTTTGCTGCTGCTCCTTGTCGTTTTTGTCGGCTTTTACTTTACCCGCTTGCAGACGATTCAGAGCATTGAGCAAATAACAGACTATGATGATGGTTACAACCTATACCGCATGAATGTGCAGTACGATTATAGTCTGGATCGTGTAATTGCATATGGCATTACGGATAATCAGACGATGCTGGATGCAATTTTGAAGGAGGCATTGCCGCTTCTGCCCGTCAACATGAAGGTGCCGAATTACGGCTGTACGGCGTTTACGCTGACGGATACGGATGGCAGCGTGCATATGGGGCGCAACTATGATTTCAAGCGAGATACGTCCGCGATGCTGGTATACTGTGCGCCAAAGGATGGGTATCGGTCTGTCGCCTTTGCTGCGCTGGATAATGTGAGCGCGAATATACCGGATGAAAGCCTGAAAAAGAAGTTAGCAACCCTTACTGCGCCGTTTATCTGTCTGGATGGCATGAATGAAAAGGGTGTTTCGATTGCGGTGCTGACGCTGGACAGTGAGCCGGTTCATCAGAATACAGGAAAGCCGACGATTGCGACCACGCTGGCGATTCGTCTTGTGCTGGATCGTGCAGCAACGACAGAAGAGGCTGTGCAGCTGCTCAGCAGCTATGATATGTTTGCTTCGTCGGGGCGTGATTATCATTTCTACATTACAGATGCCAGCGGCGATGGGCGTGTCGTGGAATACGACTGCGAGAAGGAGACTCGTCCGCTTGTTGCAACGCCAATGGAAGCCATCACGAATTTCTACGGTCTGTACCGAGACAAGGTGCTTCCGAACCAGCGTAATGGCATTTACGGTCATGGCAGGGAACGCTATGATGCGGTTATGAAAGTGCTGGAAGAACAGGCAGAAGGGTATACCAATGACACCGTATGGGATGCGCTGAAAGCATCGTCGCAAGAACCGAACCCCGTGGACATCACGAGCAATACCCAGTGGTCGATTGCGTATAACAATACCGGCTTGACGGCAGAAATCGTGATCCGCCGCCATTGGGACGAAATAATTTCGTATTCCCTGTCGCAGAATGATGTGACGCGATAAGCAATGATTTGGAGGAATCTGCCCTATGACAGAAGCATCTTCCCCGACGCCGCGCTTCCCGGTTTTCCTGCACGGCGGCGACTATAACCCTGACCAGTGGCTGGATCATCCGGAAATTCTGGAACAGGACATCGAGCTGATGCATAAGGCACATGTGAACTGTGTGTCGATTGCGATTTTCGCGTGGGCGCGGCTGGAGCCGGAGGACGGCGTGTACGACTTCGCGTGGCTGGACGAAGTCATCGACCGGCTGTGGCGCGGCGGCATCCACATCATTCTGGCAACGCCGTCGGGCGCGCGTCCGGCGTGGATGGCGCAGAAATACCCCGAAGTCCTGCGTGTGAATCAGCACTACGAGCGCTACCACTTCGGCGGACGGCACAATCACTGCCTGACCAGCCCGGTTTACCGCCGCAAGGTACGGGAGATGGACACGGCGCTGGCGCAGCGGTATGCGCATCATCCGGCGGTCATCCTCTGGCACCTGTCCAACGAGTTTTCCGGCGACTGCTACTGCCCGCTGTGTCAGGAAAAATTCCGCCAGTGGCTGAAAAAGCGCTATGGAACGCTGGAAAATCTCAATCAGGCGTGGTGGACATCGTTCTGGAGCCACCGTTACACCGACTGGTCGCAGGTGGAAGCGCCCGGTGAAATGGCGGAAACCAGCACCAACGGCATGTTTATCGACTGGCGGCGCTTCTCCACCCATCAGTGCAAGACGTTCATGATGGCGGAGCGCGACGCGGTGCAGGCGGTGGATGCCTCGCTGAAGTGCACGGCGAACCTGATGGAGCGTTTCTGGGATTACGACTATTTCTCCCTTGCAGAGGGCATGGACGTTGTCTCGTGGGACAGCTATCCCGCGTGGCATTCAGGGGATGATGTGGCGAAAGCAGCGGAGTTTGCCATGAACCACGACATCATGCGTTCGCTGAAAAATCAGCCGTTCCTGCTCATGGAATCGACGCCCTCGCAGGTCAACTGGAAGCCCGTCAACAAACTCAAACGCCCCGGAATGCACCTCTTGTCCTCCTTGCAGGCAGTGGCGCATGGCAGCCAAAGCGTCTGCTACTTCCAGTGGCGCAAGGGGCGTGGCGCGGCGGAGCAGTTCCACGGCGCGGTCGTTGACCACGACGGGCGCGGCGATACGCGCGTTTTCCGCGATGTGACGCAGGTCGGTCAGGCGCTGGAGACGCTGCAGCCCCTGTACAGCAAGCCAAACGCCCCCGCGAAGGCGTGTATCCTCTTTGACTGGAGCAACTGGTGGGCGATTGACTACGCGCAGACGGGGCAGAAGGGCAACATGCGCTACTTTGACAGCGTGAACATGCACTATCGCGCACTGTGGGAGCAGGGCATTGCGGTGGATTTCCGCGATATGCGCCCCTGCACTGATTTGAGCCAGTACCGGCTGGTCGTTGCGCCGATGCTCTTCCTGATGAAGGCGGGTTTCTCCCAAAAGCTGCGTGCGTTCGTCGAAAACGGCGGTACGCTGCTGATGACGTATTTCTCCGGCGTGGTGGATGACAGCGGGCTGGCGTATCTGGGCGGTACGCCGCATGACCTGACGGATGTGCTGGGCGTGCGCGCGACGGAACTTGATGCGCTCTATCCGCAGGATGTGCAGCACATGGTTTTCCCGGACGGGCGGCGCTATGCGGTGCATGAGCTGTGCGAACTGCCGGAAAAGCACGATGCGCAGGTGCTGGCGGAGTACGGCGAGGACTTCTATGCAGGACTCCCCTGCCTGACGAAGCACGCCTTCGGCGCGGGGCAGGCGTACTATCTGGCGGCAAAGCCGGAGCAGGACGGTCTGGATGCGATTTACACCGCGATTGCGGCGGAGCTTTCGCTGCCCAAGGCGATGCAGGAGAAGCTGCCGACCGGGGTGATTGCGACGGAGCGCGGCGGCGTGGCGTTTGTGCAGAATTATTCGGGCAAAACGCAGCAGGTCACGCTGGATGGCAGCTATGAGGAGATGCTGACGGGCAAGGTGCTGTCTGGCACGCAGGAGATGCCGGTGAATGGTATTTGGGTGCTGAAAAAGCAAGCCTGATGTAGTCTTGACGCAGGAATTTCGCCTCTGCGGAGGCGACCAAAGGGCATGAAAACAGACGAAGTCTGCGATCGCCCTTTGGAAACCTTCGGTTCGCTGGATAAA
>OKUQ01000945.1_pt1 | contig 14748 bp, 14 predicted proteins | sample 1606811 | NCBI WGS metagenome assembly OKUQ01 (sample SAMEA3882546, study PRJEB24775) | human gut metagenome | biome: human-associated habitat; feature: intestine environment; material: feces | place: Netherlands | collected 2009/2010
TTTCGGCGTTCGGCTGCCACAAACAAAGCAACTAGCGAAAATGGGCCGTACCGGTTTGGTTTGTCCGGTAGATAGTGGTGAATAATTACATGACGCGGCAGGATTAAGGCTTACCAGGAGGCGCAATGGTTCGGGCGGTGATCTACACGGATTTCGACGGTGTGCTGAACGCGTTCCCCGATGACAAGGTGCTTCGGCGGGGAGGGGTCGGCCATACGCAATGGCTGAAGGAAGGTGACCCGCATAAGGAACTGTATGATTCCGTGCGTGCGTTTCCCCTGACGGGCAACGAGCAGGTGCGTACAGGGCATGGGCGCTTCCGTGTGCACTGGTCGCGTGAACTTGCCGGCATGATACATGACCTGGCCCTTTCCGGCACCGTCGAATTGAACTGGCTGACCACATGGCAACCGCGTACTGTTCGAGAGTACTTGATCCCATGCTTGGCTCGGGATCCGAGAATTGAACGGACTGTTGTCTGGTACGATCCGGTCACTAACGAGCGGAGATGGACTGGCAAGCTCGCGGAGATTATGTCACGTGTCCGGTTCGAACGGCGACAGCAGGAGCCGTTGCCGATTGTCTGGATTGATGACGAGGAGTGTTATTTCACCTCGAAAACGCAGATCGAATCGCTGGAGCCCGCGGCGCCGGTGCTCATGGTGAGGCCGGACGAACGTATTGGCATAAGCCGGCGCCAGTGGCGGCTGATCTGTGACTTTCTTGATGATTCGAGTGGTTTCCCGTCTGTCAGTCTGGATGAGGAGGGCACGGTTCGCGATCATGCGGCACACGTGGGGCTGTGAGGGGATGGCGAACGCCTCCCGTGGCGAATCTTGGGATTGAGTCTCCTCGGCTTTGGCTGTACCACTTTCTGTACATATGTTGTCGGATTGAAGAGGAGATTGCCATGTGGTGGTGATGAGCGCCGACGATTACGAGTCGCTCATGGAAACGCTGCGCGTCTATCTCGACAACAACCTTTCCGTCACCAAAACGGCGGCGGCGCTGTATCTGCACCGCTCGACGCTGCTGGATCGCCTCGCCCACATCACGCAGCTGCTCGGCTGCGACCTCAAAAACCCGGATTTCTGCCTGACGCTCGGTATCCTGCTCCGGGCGGAGCTGCAGCAGAAACGGATCGCGCAGCCCAGAACATAGCGCGGATCGCACGATATATCCGTAAACGCACGGGACAAGGAAGCACCTTGTCCCGTGCGTTTCATGTCTGTTACCGGTTGTCCGGGATCCGCACGCAGAGCGCGCCGGAGCCGTCATAGTATTTACGGCTGGACATCATCCATGGTTTTTCCTCACGATCCCGCGGTTTCCACTTCGCTGATCGGCAGAACAAGATCGTCATAGACGATGCTGTCCTCCTGCAGGCTGCAGCGGATGCGGTAGATATAGTCGCCAAATTCGCGGACAGCCGTGCTCCGGCCGCCGATGTCCCATACAGCGCCCGCCTGCACCGGGCTGACCGCAAAGATCCCTTCCGTCCCCGGAATGCAGTCCGCGATACCGGGCTGGACGGGAAATTCTTCTTCCGGGACAGGTTCCCCCGTATAGCATTCGCCGGAGACGATGTCGATCGTCGGCGCATCCGCTTCCCCGCGGATCACCGTGTCCACGGCGACGCGCATCGTGGTGAGATACCAGACCGAATCCCCGGCCCGGATGCGAAGGCAGGAACAGTCCTGTACCGTCCCCCATACGACGATGTTGTTCACCAGCATGTTTTTGAGGTCGTCTCTTTGCATCACCGGCTCTTCCTCCCGCGAGACGAACACGGGATTTTCCACCTGCTCGACCGGCAGGGCTGCCGCACGCTGTCTGATTACAAAAAATCCGGCAATCACAATGCAGAGACAGGCCGCGATCACGCCCCATTTGACCCAGGCATGCGGTTTCTTTTCCAGAAGTTCTTTCCATCTCATCATAGGTAGTCCTCCCTTTCCGGATTCTCCCGCAGCCCTTTGCGGCAGCGGGCGCGTGTGCTTTTCTGCTGTGTCTCGTTTTATCAAAATTATAGCATACATGCGGCAAAAGTAAAAGGATATCCAGCAGATTTTTCAAGTTATGGAAAACGCCAGACGGGTCCCGTCTGGCGTTTTGCGGCTGGGAGCGTTATTGCTTTCGCGGCCTTCTGCGGTACAGGAGGGCGAAGAGGGGGGCGGCGGTGAGGGGCAGGAGGGAAAGGGCGTACAGGAGCAGGCTGTCTGAGGGGATCGCCGCGGATGCGTCTGCGGAGCTGCCGGGGAAGCTGCCCGGATCCGGCCGGCCGCCGGAAGTGGCATCGCCGGAAGCCGGTGCATCTTCGGCTGTCTGCTGCGGGTCGTCAGCGTTCTGCCCTTCCCCGCTGAACTGGAGTGGGTCAAAGCCTGCGGACGGCGTATGTTCAGGCCCGTCGGACATGTCCGGCGCGGTCCGCGTTTCGGAAGCAGCTGGTGCATCGAAGCCGCCGCCACCGCCGCTGTTCATATAGCCCATGGTGCTGAGGTCCAGCGCGGAGGCGTCCACGAGCGCGTCGCTGGTGCGCTGCGCGGCTTCGGTAGAGGGGATCGTCCCGTCCAGCTGGCCCTGGATGGACTGCCCGCGCAGCTTGACCACCTGATAGAGGGTCTTGGCGGCTGTCAGATACTCGTCATAGGAATAGAACGCGGTGGGGTCCGACTCCACGAGCGCATCGATCTGGCTGCGTACGCGCGTGTAGAACGCGTTGAAGCAGCCGCCACCTATATACTCGCTTACGAGCTGCTGCAGATAGGCGTAGTATTGGCTGTGATATGTCTCGTTCTCCATCAGGGTATCAAAGAAGGTCGTGCCGGAGAACGCGTTGTCGATGGCGCTGTTCACAACGCTGGTGGCGTCATTGCTGCGCCCCATGCCGCCGAGGGCGAGGTTATAATCCCACGGGATGAGGTTCAGCTTTCCGCCGGCTTCATAGAGGTAATAGTTGTGGGCCATCATGCCGGACAGGCTATCCTCGTTGACCGAGAAGACGTGGACGGCCATATAGCGGAGCAGGTTGTCGACGTCCATATAATCTTCCAGGGCATTACCTTCCGAAATGTTTTTGAGAGCAGTGACCACGCGCTTGTGGTCGGCCTTTGTGGTATCTGTGATCTCGCCGTCCCAGATGGTCTCGTAGCTGTCCAGCTCATCGTCTGTATAATTGAGGTCCGCGCCGCCTCCGCCCATGGAGAAGCCACCCTTGCCGCCGCCAAAGCCGAAATCGTCCGCAGGGCGTTCTCCGGCGGCGGCCGTTTTTTGTTCCGCAGGCGCGGCATTCCTATCCGGCGGGGTCATGTCGCCGAGATCCAGATCACCGAAATCCAGATCGTCGGCATTGAAGTCACCGAAATCTTTTCCGCCGCCGATGTTCATGCTGTCCGGCTTATAGAGCTCGCCGTCCTGCACGCCGTAATTGCGGAGCAGGAAGCTGTCCTCCACGGCCTCGAGCGCAAGATAGACGCCCCAGTATTCGCCATTGACGGAGAGTTTGGCATAATTGTAGAGGGAGGCATCTGCGCCGAGATACTGGTACATATCGTAGATCAGCGCCTCTTTCATGTTGGTGGCGTCGGCATAGTTGTTGTTCAGGATGAGCTTATCCAGACCGAAGCAGGTCTGGCCGTCCACATAGTGGTCAAATTCCAGCTTGAAGCTGTAGCGGTCGGTCGTGGGGTCGCTGGCGATGGAGGTCAGGCTGGTGTTGCCCTTGGGGCGGATGGCGACGCGGTAAAAGGTCGTACCGCCGATCTCGACGTCGCACTGGTAATATTCCTCCGCCGCGGCGTTGGCCGGCATATCGTTCCAGTCGGCCTTGTCCATGCGGATATTGACCTCGAGCACGCTGCTCGTATCGAACAGCGCCGTCTCATACGCCATGGAAACGCCGGTCTCCCCTGCCGCTGCCGCGATTGGACCGGAAAACGCGACTGTGCACAGGCACAGGCAGACGGCGGCCGCCATGCCTGCAGCGATGATAGCAGAGCCGATGACCGCCAGCGGGATCATGCCCGCACCGATGACAATGCCCACCGCGAGCGACCAGAACAGGAACACGATCTCGACCGGCTCCTTGATGGCCGTGCGGAAGCGGACGATGGACAGCGCGCCCACCATGCCGAGAGACAGGACCACGTTGCTCGTGACGGCCATAATGACCAGCGTGGTGACAAGGGACAGGCCCACCAGCGTCAGCGCGAAGCCGCTGGAATACAGCACGCCGGTCAGCGTTTTCTTGTAGATGATGAAGATGAACAGGCCGATCACCAGCGCGACGGCCAGGCCGATGAGGGTATCAAGGATGGAAAACTCGGAAACGTTCTCCAGAAAGCTGGATTTGAAGATGTCGTTGAATGTCATGGCAGTTCCTCCTGTTTTTTAACCGAACCGGCGGCATAGACATACGGCCCGCGCACGTAGGACACCAGCACGCGTGGGCGCAGCTGCTGCGTCTTCATTTTACAGCACCAGCCTGAAATCTTCCTGAAATGCAGCCGGAGATCTGCATTTTTTTCTTTTTCGCGGGTGTTTTTGCGTAAAAAAACAGCAGGGCCGATGCGTTTGCATCGGCCTCTGCCGGGAGAAAAAGAAGACCGCCCCTCTGAGAGGGGCGGTCGGGGGTTATTTCAGCTTCCACGCGAGGTCGTTGAGGAAGAGTTCGTGCTCCAGGGATTCGACGGTGGTGTCTTTGGTGATGTGGACGAATTCGATCTCCATCATGCGGGCCCAGTCGCGGAGCTGCTCGGCGGTGACGTCGTAGCTGAGGACGGTGTGGTGTGTGCCGCCCGCCGTGATCCAGCATTCAACGCCGGTGGTGAGGTCGGGCATGGCGCGCCACATGACGCGGGCGACCGGCAGGTTCGGCATGGGCATGATGGGCTTGACGGCCTCGATATCCTGTACGATCAGGCGCAGGCGGCCGCCCATGTCAATGAGGCTGACCACGACCGCCTTACCGGGCTTTCCTTCAAAGACAAGGCGCGCCGGGTCCTTTTCGTTCATGCCGATGCCGAGAAAGTGCGTCTCAATGCGCGGACGGCCGACAGCGACGGACGGGCAGACCTCCAGCATATGTGCGCCAAGGCTGTATTCCTGCCCCTTGACGAGGTGGTAGGTGTAATCCTCCATGAACGCGGACGCGCCGTTTCCGTTCTCGCCCATGGCTTTCAGGATCGCGGTCATCGCTGCGACCTTCCAGTCGCCTTCGCCGCCGTAGCCGTAGCCCTGCGCCATCAGGTGCTGGGAAGCGAGGCCCGGCAGCTGCTCCATGCCGTAGAGATCCTGGAAGGTATTCGAGAAGGCTTTGCAGCCCTCGGCGTCCATCATTTTCTTCATGGCGATCTCTTCGCGCGCCTGATAGCGGATGGCGGCGATATCGTCGGTCGCGAAGTCGTACTTTTCGCGGTAAACGTCCATCAGAGCGTCAATTTCCGCCTCGGTGACGGCGTTCATTTCCTTGACCAGATCGCCGACGGCCCAGGTGTTGACCTCCCAGCCGAGCTTCTTCTGGACTTCGACCTTATCGCCTTCGGTGACGGCGACGTTGCGCATATTGTCGCCGAAGCGCATGACCTTCATGTCCTTCGAGACGGCAACACCGATGGCGGCCTTCATCCAGCTGCCGATGCGGGCCTGCACGTCTGCGTCCTGCCAGTAACCGGCGATGACCTTGCGCGGCTTGCGCAGGCGTGCGCCGATGAAGCCGTGCTCCCGGTCGCCGTGGGCGGCCTGGTTGAGGTTCATGAAGTCCATGTCGATCTCCTCGTTGGGGATCTCGCGGTTATACTGGGTGGCGAAATGCAGCCACGGCTTCTGGAGCAGATCAAGGCCGTTGATCCACATCTTCGACGGGCTGAACGTGTGGCACCAGGTGACGATACCGGCGCAATTATCATCATAATTGGCCTCTTTTACGACCTGCGTGATCTCGGCGCTGGACTTGGCAGTCACTTTATACTTGAGCGGATACGGCAGCACGGCGGAGAGCTTCTGCGCCATTTCCTCCGCGCGGTTGGCGACGGTGGTCAGAACGTCGTCGCCGTAGAGCGTCTGCGAGCCGACGACAAACCAGAATTCATAGTGTTTCATGATATCCTCCTTAGAATGCTGCGACGGCGGCCTTTTCCGCTGCGAGGCAGCTGCGGTAGCTGGCGAGGTAACGGTCGAAGCCCGCGGCGTCTTCGGGGTCGGGAGCGAGCGTCGTGCTGCGCACTCCGGCGAAGATCTCGTCCGCAAGGTAGTCTTCAAGCGTCTCGCCGTCTTTCCCCTGCACCATGTAGGATGCGAGCAGGGCCATGCCGTACGGGCCGCCCTCGCCTGCCGACTGCATGCACGTGACCGGCGCATGGCAGGCCGCGGCCATGTACTTCTGGCCGACGACCGGCGTCTTGAACAGGCCGCCGTGGCCGGTCAGGCTGTCGATCGCCACGTGTTCCCCGGCAAGGATGTCCATGCCGAGCTTCAAGGTCGCCATCGTGGCGTAGAGCTGGGAGCGCAGGAAGTTGGCCAGGGTAAACTTGCTCTCGGGCTTGCGGACGACCATCGGGCGGCCCTCATCGAGGTGCGTGACGCCCCCGCCATATAGTTATAGGTCAGGACGCCGGAGCAGTCGGTCTCGCCCTCGAGACTCTTCTGATAGAGCTTCGTGAACAGCTCGCCGGTGGAGACCTCCGCGCCGAACAGCTGCGCGGTCTCGCCGAGCAGGGAGACCCAGGCGTTCATGTCGTTCGTGCAGTTGTTGCAGTGGACCATGGCGACGGGCTTGCCCGTCGGGGTGGTGACCATGTCGATCTCGGGGTAGAGCTTCGACAGAGGCTTCTCCAGAACGACCATGGCAAAGATGGACGTGCCGGCCGAGACGTTGCCGGTGCGGGGCGCGACGGCGTTCGTCGCCGTCATGCCAGTGCCGGCGTCGCCCTCAGGCGGGCAGAGGGGGATGCCCGCGGGCAGGAGGCCGCCGAGGTATTCGCTGCCGCTCGGCGTCAGCAGGCCAGCCGACTGACCGGCAGTCCGGACCTCCGGAAGGACTGCACGGATGTTCCAGTCAAAACCGTATTTTGCCATCAGCGCGTCGAATTTGTCCAGCATCGCCGCGTCATACGTCAGTGTCTCGCTGTCGATGGGGAACATGCCGGAGGCTTCGCCGACGCCGAGGACATTTTCGCCCGTCAGCAGGTAATGCACATAGCCCGCGAGCGTGGTGACGTGGGCGATGTTCTTGACGTGCGGTTCGCCGTTCAGGACGGCCTGATACAGGTGCGCGGCGGACCAGCGCTGCGGGATATTGAAGCCGAAGGCCTCGGTCAGCTTGTCCGCGGCCTCGCCGGTCATGGTGTTCTGCCAGGTGCGGAAGGGCGCGAGCAGGTTCCAGTCTTTATCAAAGGCCAGATAGCCGTGCATCATGCCGGAGACGCCCATCGCGGAGATCTTGCCCGGCAGCTCGCCGAGGTTGCGGATCGCCGTGCGCAGGCCCTCCTGCACGTCCTCCATGTGGTACGTCCACACGCCGTTTTCCAGACTGCTTTTCCAGGTATAGTCGCCGCTTTTTACGATCGCATGCTTCTCGTCAAGCAGCACTGCTTTGATCCGTGTCGAGCCGAATTCGATGCCGAGAAAATACTGTTTCATACTTGTCACCTCAAGAATCCTTATTTTTGCGGGAAAGGACCAGACTTTGAATTACAAGGAACAAGCATATCATACCAGCTACCGTGATATTTGTCCACCATGCTTCGTCCAAACCGAGGGAAGAAACGATATTTTTGATCGTGCTGAGCGACAGAACGCCGAAAAATGTGCCGATGATGTTGCCGACGCCGCCGGTGAGCATCGTGCCGCCGATGATGGAGGCCGCGATGGCGTTCATCTCCGCGCCGCTGGCGTGCGACGGCGAGCCGGAGCCGACGTGCAGGAAATAGACGAAGCCGCCGATGCCCGCGAGGATGCCGCAGATCAGGTGCGCGAGGAACTTCGTGCGCTTGACGTTGATGGCCAGCATGTTGGCGCTGTAGCTGTTGCCGCCGACGGCGTAGACGCTTCTGCCGAACCTCGTCCAGCGGAGCACCACGAACAAAACTGCCACGACCACCAGCGCGACGACGACGCCGATCTCCACATAGGCCGGGACATACGCGCCGAGCTTATTGACCGAGCCCATGCCGGGGACATAGATGCGCGTCTCCTTGAGGGCCTTGAAGGCCTCGTTTTCCACGTTGAACTGCGTGGCGTTGACGATGGTCGTCATGCCCTTGGCGAAGAACATGCCAGCGAGGGTGACGATGAAGGGCTGGATCTCCAGATACGCGATCAGAAAGCCCTGCACGAGGCCGAAAGCCGTGCCGATGCCGAGCGCAAGCAGGATGGCCGTCAGGACCGTGCCGCCATGGAAATCCAGATTGACCGCGCAGCTCATGCACACGAGCGCGGTGAGCGTGCCGACGGAGATGTCGATGCCGCCCGTGATCATGACGAGGCTCATGCCGCACGAGAGGATGAGCAGGGCCGCGTTTTCGTTGAGGATATTGAAGAAGGTCTGCGGCTTTTTGAAGCCCGAGCCGAGGAACAATACCGCGCACAGATACATGACGACGAAGACGCAGATCGTGATGATGAGCAGCAGCTTTGCGTCCGTCAGGCGGCTTCCGCGCGTGAGCGGCGTATGGTTGGTTTTATTCCGCATGGGTGCCGGCCTCCTTCTTTTCTTCGGTCCTGTGCCGCTTTTTGAGCGCCTCGAGCTTTTCGCGGACGGTCGGCGCGCTCAGCACAACGAGGATGATGACCACGACGGCCTTGTAGGCGGGCAGGGCGCTGGAAACGACGTTGAATTTAAAGAGCGTGGTGGTGAGGAACTGGATGACATATGCGCCGAGGACGGAGGCCCAGATGTTGAACTTGCCGCCGGAGAGCGCGTTGCCGCCGAGGGCGACGGCCAAGATCGCGTCCATCTCGATGTCCTTGGCCACGACGGAGTAGTTGATGGTGGAGAAGCGGCTGACCTTGATAAAGCCCGCCACGGCCACGCACAGGCCGAGGATGACGTAGGTCAGGAACTTCACGAACTGCGGGTGGATGCCGTTGAGCCGCGCGGCGCTGGCGTTGATGCCGACAGCCTGCGAGTACAGGCCGATGTTCGTGAACCGCAGCAGCGCCCAGGCGAGGATCATGCAGATGACGGCGATGAAGATCGGCGTCGGCACCGCCACGCCCGGCAGGAAGTTGCCGTAGTAGGCGAAGGACGGGTCGGAGATCATGGGCAGCTCGTTGTTGTTGATCCAGGCGGCGATGGAGCGGCCGGCGGTATAGAGGATCAGGGTCGCGACCATCGGCTGGATCTTGAAGACGGCGACGAGCGTGCCGTTGAACGCGCCGAAAAGCATCGAGACAACGCAGCAGGCCAAAAACGCCACGATGATGGGCGCCTGCAGGGTATCCGGGCGGGAATTCGTGCCGCACAGCACGCGCAGCACGACGCTGCCCGCAATGGCGATGGCGGAGCCGACGGAGATATCCTGTCCGCCGGAAGCCGCGGTGACGAGCGTCATGCCGATGGCGAGGATGACGAGCTCGGAGGCATTGTCAAGGATGGTGATGAGGTTGCCCGTCAGGACCAGATCGCCGAGGCTGTTTTCCTTCAGCGTGATGGCAAAGAAGGAGGGGTCCGCGATGAGGTTGAATACGATCAGCAGCAAGAGCGCTGCCAGCGGGATGAAGATCTGCTTCCGCACCAGGCGGGTCAGGAAGTTCCCCTGCCGCTTCTGTGTCGTTTCGTTCATGCCTGTTCACCTCCGGCGATGGTTTTCATGATGCTGCTCTGGTTTAGGTCGCTGCCGCGCAGCTCGCCGACGACCTGCCGGTCGCGCATGACGACGAGGCGGGAGCAGACGCGGAGCATCTCGTCGATCTCGGACGAGATGAATGTCACGCTCTTGCCCTCGGCGGCCAGCTGCAGCACGAGCTTCTGGATCTCGACCTTCGTGCCGACGTCGATGCCGCGCGTCGGCTCGTCGAGGATCATATAGACGGGATTGGCCAGCAGCCAGCGCGCGAGGATGACCTTCTGCTGGTTGCCGCCGGAGAGCGACTTGATGGGCGTGTCGGTCGAGGCCGTCTTGATGCTCAGGAGCCTGATGTACTCCTCGGCATACTTCTCGGCCTTGGCCTTGGAGATGGGATGGAAGAAGCCGTCGAGCACCTGGCGGGCGAGGATGATGTTGTCGCGCACGGAAAGATCGCCGATGATGCCGTCGCGCTTGCGGTCCTCGGGCAGGTAGCTGATGCCGTGCTTCATGGCCGCGAGCGGCGAGGTGATCTTCACCAGCTTGCCGCCCATCTTGACCGTGCCGCTGGACACGTGGTCCGCGCCGAAGATCGCGCGGACGGACTCGCTGCGGCCGGAGCCGAGCAGGCCCGTAAAGCCGTTGACCTCGCCCTTGCGGATGGAGAAATCGAACGGGCGCACGCCGGCCGCGCTGGAAAGCCCGGACGCCTCATAGACGACCTCTGCGTTCTCCAGCGCGTCCTCGGCGCCTTCGGTCTTGATCTCAGACAGATCGTCGAGCTCCTTGCCGAGCATCTTGGACACGAGCTGTACGCGCGGCAGCTCCGCGATCTTGTACTCGCCGACGAGCTTGCCGTCGCGCAGGACCGTGATGCGGTCGCAGACGGCGTAGACCTGCTCGAGGAAGTGCGTGACGAAGATGATGCCGACGCCGCGGGACTTGAGGTCCAACATGAGCTTAAAGAGCTTTTCGACCTCCTGCTCGTCCAGAGACGACGTCGGCTCGTCGAGAATGAGCACCTTGCACTCCATATCGACCGCGCGGGCGATGGCGACCATCTGCTGCACGGCGATGGAGCAGCTCGACAGCTGCTGCGTGGGCGCGGCGGGGATGCCGAGCGAGCTGAGGAGCTTCTTCGCGCCCGCGTTCATCTTGCGCCAGTTGGTAAAGGCGCCCTTGGTCCTGCCGATATATAGATTCTCCGCCACAGTCAGATTCGGGCAGAGGGTGATCTCCTGATAAACCGTACTGATGCCCGCCTTGAGCGCGTCCTGCGTCGTGCGGATCTGTACGGGCGTTCCTTCCATGGAAATGGTGCCCTCGTCTTTGGAATACACGCCCGTGAGTACCTTGATGAGCGTGGATTTGCCCGCGCCGTTCTCGCCCATCAGCGCGTGGATCTCACCCTTGCACAGGGTAAAATCCACACCGTCGAGCGCGCGGACGCCGGGGAAGAATTTGCAGATCCCCCGCAATTCCAGTAAAGCTGTTTCCTGCATCGTATTCGCCTCCATAGTGGCATGCTGCGTGCAGCGCGGGTACACGGAATGCTCCATATACGCCGTGCCGCACGCAGCCGAATTTTTGATTATGCGATGTTGTGTGTCAGATCAGATGCCGTAGTTGTCGACGTCTTCCTGCGTGATGGTGGAAGCATCGAAGCCCTTCTCGTCCATGATGATGGTCTTTTCAGCGGGAGCCTTGCCGGCCTGCAGGTCCTTGATGATGGCGTCGATGTAGGAAGCCTGGAAGGGGTTGCACTGGCCGTCGTAGTTCCAGTTGCCGGCGAGCAGCTCTTCAAGCGCCCACTTGTTGCAGTCGAAGCCCATGACGATGACGTCCTTGCCCACGCCGTGGGAGATGTTCGCCTTGTCCAGAGCCGCAACAGCACCCTTGGCCATGTCGTCGTTCTCGGCGTAGATGACGTTGAATTCCTTGCCGGAGTCGATGACGGACTGGACGATCTGCTGGGCAGTCTCGGCGTTCCACTCAGCGGTCTGCTGGGTCACCATGTTCCAGTTGTCGTTGGCAGCGACCTGCTCGTCGAGCGCGCCGGTGCGGCCGATCTGGGCAGCGGAGCCCATGACGCCCTGGATGTGGATGATGTTGTAGGTCTCGAGGTTCTGGGAAGCGAGCCAGTCAACAGCGGTCTGGCCTTCCTTGGCCATGTCGGAGACGATGGAAGCAACGTAGAGGCTCTCGTCAGCGTCGATGGTGCGGTCGAAGAGGATGACCTGGATGCCGGCGGCCTGCGCGTCCTGCAGGACGGAATCCCAGCCGGAGGTACCGGCAGCGGAGATGAGCAGGTAGTCGACCTCGTCCTGGATGAACTTCTGGGCGGCAGCGATCTGCTCGTCGTTCTTCAGGCTGTAGGCGAAGGAAGCGTCATAGCCGTTTTCCTCGGTGAACATGGCCTTCAGGTCCTTGTCGTTGGCGGTGCGGTAGCCGGACTCGTTGGGGTCGTTGTTGATGATGCCGACCTTGATGAGCACGCCGAAGTTCAGCACGAGACCCATCAGAATGAGCGGCATGGCGGCAGTCGCGCCGACCTGCGTCAACGGAACGATGGCGTTGCGCAGGCGGATGGGCGAATAGCCGACCGCATACTGCACCGCATGGCCCGCCTCATGCGCGGCCACGCCGATAGACGCGACCGAGGTGGACTGATAGACCGACGCGGACAGGCGGATGGTGTTCGTCCGCGGATCAAAATGGTCGGTCAGCTTTCCGGCGACATATTCGATGCTGACGCCCGTCACGCCGTTCGCACGCAGCACGGCCTGAGCCGCCTGCGCGCCGGTCAGCCCCCGGCGGCTCATGACGCGCGAGTAGCGGTTGAACGTGCCGTTGACCTGCGACTGCGCCCAGAACGCGAACAGCACGCACGGCAGCACCAGCACGATATAGTACATATCAATTCCGTAATAACCCATATACGGCATGGAAAAACCTCCCTTGATTGCTGGGATTACTCGCCCAGTCTGCTGCCCTTTTCGACGGCATGGCCGCGCAGGAAATCGGTCGCCTTCATGCGTCTGCCGCCGACGAGCTGAATTTCGGTCAGCGTCAGCGCGCCCTCGCCGCAGGCGACCGTCAGACCCTTTTTCGGGTCGGCCTCGAGCACCGTGCCCGGCTCGCCGCAGCCGTCCGCCGGCTCAGCGGCGTAGACCTTGAGGCGTTCGCCTGCAAGGCTGGTCAGCGCGATCGGCCACGGATTGAGGCCGCGCACCAGACAGTCGAGCTCGCGCGCGGACTTCGACCAGTCGATGACCGCCATCTTCTTGTCGAGCATATGCGCGTAGCAGCTCTCCGCGTCGTTCTGCGGACGCGGTGTGATCTCATCCAGTCTGACGAGCGTTTCGGTCAAAAGTTCCGCGCCCGACTGCGCAAGGCGGTCGAACAGCTCGCCGGCAGTCTCGCGTGCGCCGACCGGCGTCTCGCTCGTCAGCAGCATATCGCCGGTGTCCAGCCCCTCCGCCATCAGCATGGTGGTAACGCCGGCTTTCTCGTCGCCTGCGATGACCGCCCACTGAATTGGCGCCGCGCCGCGCCAGCGCGGCAGGAGCGAGCCGTGGACGTTGATGCAGCCGCGCGACGGAATGTCGAGCACGGCCTTCGGCAGCAGCTTGCCGTAGGCGACGACGATGATGACCTCGGGAGCAAGCTCGCGCAGACGCGCCTGCTCCTCCTCTTTTTTGAGCGTATCCGGCTGAAAGACCGGGATGCCGTGCGCGAGAGCAAGCTCCTTGACCGGCGGCGCGGTCAGGATCTGCTTGCGGCCCTGCGGCTTGTCCGGCTGCGTATAGACCGCCGCGACCTCATGTCCGGCGTCCAGAAGCGCCTGAAGGCTCGGTACGGCGAAATCCGGCGTACCCATGAAAACGATCCGCATTACTCTTCCTCACCGTCCTGCATCTGCTCGACATCGACATATTCCTCGACCTTTTCGATGAACAGGTGGCCGTCGAGGTGCTCGGTCTCGTGGCAGAAGCACTGCGCTACAATGCCCTCGCCCTCACGCTCGAACCAGTTGCCATTGCGGTCCTGTGCGCGAATCTTCGCCCAGGTCGGACGGGTCACATAGCCGTAAACGCCCGGAACGGACAGGCAGCCCTCTACGACGCGCTCCGCGCCGCGCTGCTCGATAACCTCGGGATTGACCAGCTCGACCATCTCCTCCGGGTCCTTGTTGACGTCGAGGAGCACAACGACGCGGCGCAGGATGCCGATCTGCGGGGCGGCAAGGCCGACGCCGCCCGAGTTTTCCAGCGTCTCGCGCATATCGTCGATCAGTACATGCAGACGGTCGTCGAACTTTTCGACCGGACGGCAGTGCTTTGCCAGCTGTTCGTCGCCCTTGGTAAGAATTTTGCGAAGTGCCATGATTATTTATCCTCCAAATTCAGCTTTTCTGTGTAGATATTGAGTGTTTTCTGTATAATGTCCCCGTCAAGCTCGGGAAACGGAACGACCGGCTTCGGCTCGCCCCCGCCCACGTGCTTTTCAAACCACGCGACGTCGTGCCATGCGCCGAACTTCCAGCCGGATTTATGCCAGACGCCCGCATCCTCAAAGCCGAGCCTGTGCTGCATGCCGACGCTTCTCGGGTTCGGCATGGTCACGCAGCTGTAAAGATGGCGAAGGCCCTGCATCTCGAGCAGCTCGATGAGGCAGGCGAGCAGCACCGTGCCGATGCCGCGCCCGTGCGTACCCTGCTTCAGGTAGACGGACAGCTCCGCGTCCCAGTCGTACGCCGCGCGCTCACGGATGCGGTGCGCGTAGGTGTAGCCGATGATCCCGCCGTCCTTTTCGCACACGAGATAGGGAAACTGCGCGGCGGTCTCGCGGATGCGGTCGGAAAACGCCGCGTCCGTCGGCACCTCGTACTCAAATGTGATGGTCGTGTCCGTGATGTACGGCGCGTAGATCGCGCAGAGCGCCGCGCCGTCCTCCGCCTTTG
>OKUQ01000959.1_pt1 | contig 14553 bp, 10 predicted proteins | sample 1606811 | NCBI WGS metagenome assembly OKUQ01 (sample SAMEA3882546, study PRJEB24775) | human gut metagenome | biome: human-associated habitat; feature: intestine environment; material: feces | place: Netherlands | collected 2009/2010
GGACCTCATACTGCTTGATGTGATGCTTCCGGATGAGAGCGGCTACGATATCGTGAGAAAGCTCAGAAAACGTCCGGCCACACAGGATATTCCTATTATAATGGTCACAGCCAAGACCACAGAGATGGATATGATAAAAGGGCTTGACGGGGGCGCAGATGATTACATCAAAAAGCCTTTCTCAATCATGGAGCTTATCACAAGAGTAAAGGCACTGCTCAGGAGAACTGTGAAGGAGGAGCCGAAGCTTTTAAAGCTGGATGATCTGGTGATTGACCATGAGCGCCATGTGGTTACAGTGAACAATGAGCCGGTTGACCTTACATACAAGGAGTACGAGCTTTTAAGGCTTCTGATGGGCAGCCAGGGCATAGTCATGACCAGAGAGGTCATCATGAGAAGCGTCTGGGATACTGACTTTGAGGGCGAGACACGTACAGTGGACATGCACATAAAGACACTCCGCCACAAGCTGGGTGACTATGGCAGCAGGATAAAGACAGTCAGAAATGTGGGCTATGTTATAGAATAATAGCTGTTATAATGATTTCTAATATACATAAGCGGAGCGTACAGCATGAAAAAGAAGATTAACTATTATCTGGTAGCAACAGCACTTTTTGTAGCAATTGCCACTATGGTTTCCATGACAGTAATCAACTATTACCTCTTTCAGAAGCAGGTAAAGGAAGATCTGCAGGTCATGGCAGAGACAATAGAAAGCACCGGAATACTAAAACAGGATATAAATGAAATCCCGCAGATTGACGTGGAGGGTATTCGTGTCACCTGGATTGACAAGGACGGCACAGTGATGTATGACAATCAAAATGATGTGAAAAAACTTGAAAATCATGGCGATAGACCGGAAGTTGAATCAGCATTTGATAAAGGTACGGGAGACTGCGTGAGAACATCAGCCACAATGAACAGCAATACCTTCTATCATGCCATAAAGCTCAATGATGGAACGGTACTGCGTGTTTCTATTGCAGCGAGAAGTATCTGGAACATGTTTGCAAGCAGTATACCTGCCATGCTTATAGTGACGGTTATAATAGTAGGAATATGTGTGGTTCTCGCAAAGAGCCTGACCAGAAAGCTCATGAAGCCAATCGAGACACTCGCAGGCAACCTTGAGCAGGCCTCTGTCATCCAGAAAAAGAAAGAGAACAAGGAACTCGTGCCGTTCATGAATGCGATAAGGATACAGCATGAGGGCGTGCTTGCCGCGGCAAAGAGCAGACAGGACTTCACAGCCAATGTGTCACACGAGCTAAAGACTCCGCTCACAGCCATCTCCGGCTACGCAGAACTCATAGAAAACGGCATGGTCGAAAAGGAGCAGCAGATTCATTTTGCCACTGAAATCAGAAGAAATGCACAGCGCCTGCTTTCATTAATCAATGATATCATAAAGCTCTCGGAGCTTGATTCCAGCGAGGCGCAGCAGGGCTTTGAGCAGCTTGATCTGTACGATCTGGTCAAGGACTGCATGGAAAATCTACAGGTGAATGCCGAGCAGAGAAAAGTAGCACTCAATTTTGACGGCACTGACTGTATGGTACGAGGCAACAGGCAGCTTCTCACGGAGCTCGTTGAGAATCTCTGCCAGAATGCTATCCGCTACAACAATGAGGGCGGCACCGTAAATGTGACGGTACACAAGCTAGGTGGCAAGACAGTTCTCACGGTCGAGGACAACGGTATAGGCATCCCAAAGGATCAGCAGGAGCGCGTTTTTGAGCGCTTCTACAGAGTGGACAAGAGCCGCTCGAAGGAGACCGGCGGCACAGGCCTTGGGCTTGCGATAGTAAAGCATATAGTGGAGCTGCATGATGCAGGGCTGACGCTCGACAGCGAGGTGGGACGTGGCACAACAATAAAGGTGGAGTTTTAGCTCCGCCTTTTTACGTCTCCTGCGCCATACCGGGCACACAAGCTCTTGCAAAATCGTGGCGCAGTGTTTATAATCATATGTTAGCAGTGAAAACAAGGCAAAACCAGGAGGAACAGCCATGTATCAGGAAATATCAAAATTACTTATGTACGGAGATTTATCTCAGGATGAGATACTTTATAAATTGGGACAGCTCTTTGAGCAGTTTGAGGTGGGCGAGTACAACAAGACAGAGCTTGTGCGCGACATCAATACACAGGTCAAGAGAATCCTAAAGGTAGCGACAGACTATGGTTTTGATGACAATCTGTGGCACAACTATCTCACTTTCTTCCTTATGATGAGTGAGAATCCGTTTTCCATCACCTGTGAGAAGGTCGGAGCCAGCGATGGCAGCGTAAATGGGCTTGTGGCAAACGATTTCAGGATTTTTAAGAAGCCAATCGAGTCAGCACTCGGAATCGACTGCTTCACACAGATCAGCAATTATAAGGCCATTGTGAAAAAGGACCTTATGTACAATCACAATGTCAGCGAGAAAGTAAGGGCGTTGAGCAAGAAGCTTGAGGCAGCTAAGGACGAGCAGGAGTTCTTTGACGTGGTAACAGGCTTTTACAAGGCATACGGAGTCGGCATGTTTGGTCTCAACAAGGCATTCAGGATTGAGGAACATCTGGATGGTGGCTTTTCTTTCATGCCAATCAACAATATGGATGCGGTCATGCTCGATGACCTGATCGGCTATGAAATCCAGAAGAAAAAGCTCACAGACAATACAGAAGCGTTTGTACAGGGCAAAAAGGCCAACAATGTGCTGCTTTTCGGAGACAGCGGAACCGGAAAATCAACAAGCATCAAGGCCATTGTCAATCAGTATTATGATGACGGACTGCGCATGATTGAGATATACAAGCATCAGTTTAAATATCTGTCAAAGATTATCGCAGCAATCAAAAACAGAAACTACAGATTTATCATATATATGGATGATCTCTCATTCGAGGAGCATGAGATTGAGTACAAGTTCCTAAAGGCAGTTATCGAGGGCGGTGTGGAGACAAAGCCTGACAACATACTGATTTATGCAACCTCTAACCGCCGTCACCTGATAAAGGAGACATGGAATGACCGCAATGACCAGGACAACAGCAATGACAAGCATCACTCAGATACAGTTGAGGAGAAGCTGTCACTTGTAAACCGTTTTGGTGTGACGATCAGCTACTCAAAGCCATCACAGAAGGAGTTCTTCAATATCGTAACAGAGCTTGCGAGAAAGAGCGGCTGCACACTTTCAGACGAGGAGCTGTGCAGGGAGGCAAACAAGTGGGAGCTCAGCCATGGTGGCATTTCGGGACGTACTGCAACACAGTTTGTCAACTACATTATGGCTAACAATTAAGCAGCAGGCATAAGCATGAAAGGATAGTATATGCTCTACCAGATAAGTAATGGCGCTGTCGCATTTGGCGACGACGTCATTTTGCATAGTATAGATTTTGAAATCAGAAACACAGAAAAGATAGCGATAGTCGGCAGAAACGGCTGTGGCAAGACAACACTTTTAAAGCTCATTTCAGGCGAGGTTGAGATGGAAAAGCTCGACAGCGATGAGAGCGCCTTTATTGCAAAGGCAGGAAACCCGGAGATAGGGTATCTGAAGCAGATTGCGTTTGATGATCCTGATGTGACACTCGAGCAGGAGGTGCGCAAATGCTTCGTGAAAATGGACGAGCGAAAGGCAGAGCTTGCGCGCGCGGCGGCAGAGCTCGAGCATGATTATTCCGATGAAAAGGTAGCCAGATATACCGCGATGGAGGAGGCCTTCAAGGATGATGGCGGCTACTATTATGAGAAGGAATATGAGGTCATGATCCGCAAGTTCGGCTTCTCGGATGATGAGCGCAAAAAGCCAATCCGTGACTTTTCCGGAGGTCAGCAGACCAAGATAGCATTCATAAAGCTGCTTTTGTCAAAGCCTGACATACTGCTTTTGGACGAGCCGACCAACCACCTCGATGTCACGACGATTGAGTGGCTTGAGGGCTATCTGAAGTCGTACCCGAAGGCAGTGGTTGTCGTATCCCATGACCGTATGTTTCTCGACAATGTGGTAGATGTGGTATACGAGATAGAGTACGGCACAGCAAGGCGCTATCCGGGCAATTATACCAATTTTATCGCCCGCAAAAAGGAAAACTACGACAAGCAGATGAAGGATCACATCGCCCAGCAGAAGGAGATAGAGCGTTTGCAGCGTATGGTTACGCGCTTCAAGGGCAAGCCGACCAAGACATCCATGGCGCAGTCAAAGCAGAAGGCTATCGACCGCATGGTGATTATCGAGGCGCCGGACAAGTACGACAACAAGACCTTCCATGCCAATTTCCAGCCCGAAAAGGAGACCGGAAACGATGTGCTTTATACATCAGAGCTTGCAATCGGCTATGACCATCCGCTCTCCGTAGTGTCGCTTGATTTGAAAAGAGGCGAAAAGCTTGGCATACTCGGCGGAAACGGACTTGGAAAATCGACATTTTTAAAGACTATCGTGGGTAAGATCCCTGCGCTTTCAGGCGAGTACCGCTTTGGAACCAACGTGCAGATAGGATATTTCGACCAGCAGATGGCCATGTATACAAGCAACAAGACTGTGCTCGATGATTTCTGGGATGAGTATCCGAATCTCACGGAAACCGAGGCCAGAAATGCACTCGGAGCCTTCCTTTTTTCAGGGGAGGACGTGTTCAAGAATGTAAATATGCTCTCCGGAGGAGAAAAGGTCAGACTGGCGCTTTGCAAGATTTTAAAGACCAGACCGAACGTGCTCGTGCTCGATGAGCCAACTAACCATATGGATATCGTAGGCAAGGAAACGCTGGAGAGCATGCTTAAGGACTACAAGGGCACACTGATTTTTGTATCACACGACAGATATTTTGTGAAAAAGGTAGCCACACAGCTGCTTGTGTTCGAGGACGGCACGACCAATCTCTATCAGTTTGGCTATGAGCAGTATCAGGAAAAGCTCGACAGGGAGGCTGAGGAGAGCAAAAATGTATACAGAGGCAATGCAATATTTGGCGGTGTGATAAGTCAGAACGGCAGCAGTCAGACCGGCAGTGATGCAAACCGGAGCACGTCACAAAATGCTGCAGCAGGTAATGTGGGCGAAAGCACCAATGCAAATAGCGCAGCCCAGGCAGGCGGCATGGCTGTCTCATCAACAGGCAAGGCATACTACAACCCGGGCAAGGAACGCTCAAAGATACAAAAAAAGGTCAAAAAGGCCGAGGAGGACCTGGAAGTCAAGGAAGCAAAGCTCGATGAGCTCAAGGCCGAGCTTATGAAGCCGGAGTATCAGTCAAGCTACTCAAAGCTCACGGAAATCCAGAACGAGATAGACGCTCTCGAGGAAGAAATCCTTATAGATATGGAGGCGTGGGAGGAGCTCTCCTCTCAGCTTGAGGCACTGGGATAGGTTAGATGCGCTGTGGTAGCTTAGAAACGTTGTGATAGCTTAGATGTGCTGTTGTAGTTGAGAAATGTTGCGATAGTGTATAAAAAATCACTCGACTTGATGTTTTTTATTCTGATGAAATCCCTAATCATAGCGAAATCAAGCGATTTCGCGAAAAACCGTAAATAAACCCTTGATTATTTATATAAATTGCATAAAAATGATTGATGAAAATGAAATTTATGGTATAATATTTACATGATATAGACAACGTATCAAATAAACGACAAAGGGGTTGGACATCATGAGAATAACAATTTCAGGAAAAAACATCGAATTAACAGAGGGGCTTAAGCAGGCAGTAGAGGAGAAGCTGTCAAAGCTGGAGAAGTTTTTTAAACCAGACACAGACGTATATGTTACACTCAGCGTAGAAAAGGATAGACAGAAAATCGAGGTTACTATCCCGGCAAAGGGACATGTTATCCGTTCAGAGCAGGTCAGCAATGATATGTACGTATCAATTGACCTCGTAGAGGAAGTAATCGAGAGACAGCTTCGCAAATACAGAACCAAGATTTCCGCAAAGAAGTATGCACCGGCGATATTCCAGGATGATTTCGTGGAGGCAGACGATGCAGAGGACGAGGAAATCAAGATTGTCCGTACAAAGAGATTTGGTATGAAGCCTATGTATCCTGAGGATGCCTGCATCCAGATGGAACTGCTGGGACACAGCTTCTTCGTATTCTGTAATGCAGAGACTGATCAGGTGAACGTAGTTTACAAGAGAAAAGGCGACACTTACGGACTGATCGAGCCGGAAGTATAAGCCGTAAAAACAGTGTAAAAAGGTACAATTAAATAAGCAATGACAGACAGCCTGCCGGACTTACGGCAGGCTGTTTAAAATTGCATCAGTTATTTTGTTATTTTTTTGACAAAATCATTGCAAAACCGATTTCGCTATGTTAAAATAGGAACAGTGAAATGATAAAAAAATAACAATCTAAAAACATTTCAGAAAGCAAACCAAGCAAAACAAAAAAATGGAGGACAAACAAATGGCAAAGAAAGTTGTATTAGCAGGCGCTTGCCGTACCGCGATCGGTACTATGGGTGGAACCTTAAGCACAACTCCTGCACCGGAGCTGGGCGCTATCGTGATCAAGGAGGCTCTGAAGAGAGCAGGCGTTGCTCCCGAAGCAGTTGACCAGGTATATATGGGATGTGTTATCCAGGCAGGTCAGGGACAGAACGTAGCACGTCAGGCTGCAATCAAGGCAGGACTTCCCATTGAAGTTCCCGCAGTTACCATGAACGTGGTATGTGGTTCCGGTCTGAACTGTGTGAACCAGGCTGCACAGATGATCATGGCAGGCGACGCTGACATCGTAGTAGCAGGTGGTATGGAGAACATGTCCATGGCTCCTTACGCAATTCCTCAGGGACGTTACGGATATCGTATGGGTAACGCAACCATGGTAGATACCATGATCAAAGATGCACTTTGGGACGCTTTCAATGATTATCATATGATTAAGACCGCAGACAATATCTGCGAAGAGTGGGGACTTACCCGTGAAGAACTCGATGAGTTCGCATTAAAGAGCCAGTTAAAGGCTGAAGAAGCTCAGAAGAACGGTGCTTTCAAGGCAGAGATCGTTCCCGTGGAAGTTAAGAAGAAAAAAGAGACCATCGTATTCGATACCGATGAAGGCCCTCGTCATGGTTCTACCATCGAAGGTCTGGCTAAGCTTCGTGCCATCAATCCCGGTGGATTCGTTACCGCAGGTAACGCTTCCGGTATCAACGACGGCGCAGCAGCTATCGTTGTTATGAGCGAGGAGAAGGCTAAGGAGCTGGGCGTTAAGCCTATGGCTACTTTCGTAGCAGGCGCTCTGGCTGGTGTTCGTCCCGAGGTTATGGGTATCGGCCCTGTAGCTTCTACCAAGAAGGTAATGGCTAAGACCGGTATGAAGATCGAAGACTTCGATATCATCGAGGCTAACGAAGCATTCGCAGCTCAGTCCGTAGCAGTTGGTAAGGAACTGGGTATTGATGTAGATAAGCAGCTGAACCCCAACGGTGGTGCTATCGCACTGGGTCATCCCGTAGGAGCTTCCGGATGCCGTATCCTGGTAACTCTGCTGCATGAGATGCAGGCAAGAGGTGCCAAGACCGGTCTGGCTACTCTGTGCATCGGCGGTGGCATGGGCTGCTCCACCATCGTTAGGATCGAGGATTAATTTTATAAATATTCGCTGGGGCGGTAGAATCTCTATCGCCTTAGTGTGGTTTTGAAAACACGAATAGAAATGTGAAATGAGGTAAAAACATGGATTACATTTTGTATGAGCAGAATGGTAATGTGGCAACCATCACCATTAACCGTGAGAAAGCACTGAACGCACTGAATTCTCAGGTGCTGGATGAACTGAACGCTACATTGGATGCAGTAGATCTGGCAACGGTTCGCTGCCTGGTGATCACCGGTGCAGGTGCCAAGTCCTTCGTAGCAGGCGCAGATATCGGAGAGATGAGCAGCCTGACCAAGGCAGAAGGCGAAGCATTCGGCAAGAAGGGTAACGATGTGTTCCGCAAGATCGAGACCTTCCCCATTCCCGTGATCGCAGCTGTCAACGGCTTCGCTCTGGGTGGTGGATGTGAGATCTCCATGAGCTGTGATATCAGAATCTGTTCCGATAATGCAGTATTCGGACAGCCTGAAGTAGGACTGGGAATCACTCCCGGCTTCGGTGGAACCCAGAGACTGGCTCGTCTGGTAGGTGCAGGCATGGCAAAGCAGATGATCTACACCGCACGTAATATCAAGGCAGCAGACGCTTACAGAATCGGTCTGGTAAATGAAGTATACAGCGCCGAGGTTGATGCTGATGGCAATGTAGTAAAGAGCGCACAGGAAGTAATGCTGGCAGCAGCACAGAAGATGGCAGCGACCATCGCCAAGAACGCTCCCATCGCTGTACGCAACTGCAAGAAGGCTATTAATGATGGCCTGGATGCAGATATGGATCAGGCAGTAGCCATCGAAGAGAAGCTGTTCGGAGATTGCTTCGAGACAGAAGATCAGAAGTATGGCATGGCTTTCTTCCTTGACAAGAACAAGGAAAAAGTAAAAGAGCCTTTCCAGAATAAATAGTTATAATAGTTTTTCAAATAATGATAGAATGTATAGAAAACAGGAGGATTTACCATGAAAGTAGGTATTATCGGTGCAGGTACCATGGGACAGGGCATTGCAAAGGCATTTGCCCAGGTAGACGGATATGAAGTAGCTCTCTGCGATATCAAGCAGGAATGGGCTGAAGGCGGCAAAGCCAAGATCGTAAAAGGTTATGCAAGACTGGTAGAAAAAGGAAAAATGACCCAGGAAGCAGTTGACGCTATCGTAGCTAAGATCACTCCGGGTCTGAAGGAAGACCTGTGTGCAGACTGCGATCTGATCGTAGAAGCTGCATTTGAGAACATGGAAGTAAAGAAGACCACCTTCGGTGAGCTGGACAAGATCTGCAAGCCCGAGTGTGTATTTGCTTCCAACACTTCCAGCCTTTCCATTACCGAGATCGGCAACGGACTGACCCGTCCTCTGATCGGTATGCACTTCTTCAATCCCGCAGACCGTATGAAGCTGGTTGAGGTAATCGCAGGTGTGAATACTCCCGCAGAGACCGTGGATACCATCAAGAAGATCTCCGAAGAGATCGGCAAGACCCCTGTTCAGGTAAACGAGGCAGCAGGCTTTGTTGTTAACCGTATCCTGATCCCTATGATCAATGAAGCAGCTTTCATCAAGATGGAAGGTGTATCCGATATCGCAGGTATCGACGCAGCTATGAAGCTGGGCGCTAATCATCCCATGGGACCCCTGGAGCTGGGTGACTTCGTAGGACTGGATATCTGCCTTGCCATCATGGATGTTCTGTACAACGAGACCGGCGACAGCAAGTATCGTGCATGCCCTCTGATCCGTAAGATGGTTCGCGGCGGTAACCTTGGTGTGAAGACCGGCAAGGGCTTCTATGTATACAATGCAGACCGCACCAAGACTCCTGTGGATGCACAGTAAAGTATAAACAATCCGTAGGCATCAAAGTCGGGGTTCTTAGACCCCGACATCATGATAATTACAACCAAGTATAAATAACAATGGAGGATTAACATCATGGATTTTACATTATCCAAAGAGCATGAGATGGCGAGACAGCTGTTCAAAGAGTTCGCCGAGAACGAAGTAAAACCTCTTGCACAGGAAGTTGACGAGACCGAAACTTTCCCCAGAGAGACCGTTGAGAAGATGGCTAAGTACGGCTTCATGGGAATTCCTGTTCCCAAGGAGTATGGCGGACAGGGCTGTGATACCCTGACCTATGCTATGTGCGTTGAGGAGCTTTCCAAGGTTTGCGCAACTACAGGCGTTATCGTTTCCGCACATACCTCTCTGTGTATCGATCCTATCATGACCTTCGGTACCGAAGAGCAGAAGCAGAAATATGTTCCTGATCTGGCAAGCGGCCGCAAGATCGGTGCTTTCGGTCTGACCGAGCCCGGTGCAGGTACCGATGCCCAGGGTCAGCAGACCAAGGCTGTATTAGATGGCGATGAGTGGGTCATCAATGGTTCCAAGTGCTTCATCACCAATGGTAAAGAAGCAGATGTTTATATCGTAATCGCAGTTACCGGCATCGTAGAGAAGAGAGGCAGAAAGATGAAGGAGATCTCTTCCTTTATCGTTGAGAAGGGAACTCCCGGATTTACCTTCGGTACCAAGGAAAAGAAGATGGGTATCAAGGGTTCTTCCACTTACGAGCTGATCTTCACCGACTGCCGTATCCCTAAGGAGAACATGCTGGGCAAGCAGGGACAGGGATTCAAGATCGCAATGCACACTCTGGACGGCGGACGTATCGGTATCGCTTCCCAGGCTCTGGGTATTGCAGAAGGCGCTTTGGAGAGAACCGTTGCTTACACCAAGGAAAGAAAGCAGTTCGGAAAGTCCATTTCCGGATTCCAGAATACACAGTTCCAGCTGGCTGATATGGCTACCAAGGTGGAAGCTGCCAAGATGCTGGTATACAAGGCTGCACGCAAGAAGGACGAGTACAAGACCAATCCTAAGATCTCTTACTCTGTAGAAGCTGCTATGGCTAAGCTGTATGCTGCTGAGGTTGCTATGGAAGTTACTACCAAGGCTGTTCAGCTGCACGGTGGTTACGGTTACATCAGAGAGTACGAAGTTGAACGTATGATGCGTGATGCAAAGATCACCGAGATCTACGAGGGTACTTCCGAAGTTCAGAGAATGGTTATCTCTGCAGATCTGTTGAAGTAAGCGTTGTTGAATGAATAATTAGAAAAGTAAGGAGAAAATACAATGAAGATTGTTGTTTGTATTAAGCAGGTGCCCGATACCAAGGGCGGTGTTAAATTCAATCCTGACGGAACTCTTGACAGAGGCGCAATGCTTGCTATCATGAATCCCGATGATAAGGCTGGTCTGGAAGCTGCACTGAAGCTGAAGGACGAGTTCGGCGCAGAAGTTACCGTACTGACCATGGGTCTTCCCAAGGCAGCAGATGCTCTTCGTGAGGCGCTGGCTATGGGTGCTGACAAAGCAATTCTGGTTACCGACAGAGTACTGGGCGGTGCTGATACCTGGGCTACTTCCACTACCATTGCAGGTGCATTGAGAAACCTTGACTATGATCTGATCATTACCGGTCGTCAGGCAATCGATGGTGATACCGCACAGGTTGGTCCTCAGATCGCTGAGCATCTGGGACTTCCCGTAATCTCTTATGCACAGGACATTAAGGTTGAGGGAGACAAGGTGATCGTTCAGAGACAGTATGATGACAGATATCATGTAGTAGAAGCTAAGATGCCCTGCCTGATCACTGCATTATCCGAACTGAATAAGCCTCGTTACATGACTCCCGGCGGAATCTTCGATGCATGCAAGGCAGAGATCACTACCTGGGGCAGAGCTGATCTGAAAGATGTTGATGACAGCAACCTTGGTCTGAAGGGATCTCCTACCAAGATCGCAAAGGCATCCGATAAGGTTCGTAAGGGCGCAGGTGAGAAGATCGTTCCCGATTCACCCGAAGACGGAGCAGCTTACATTGTTGCTAAATTCAAAGAAAAGCACATCATCTAATATAGGAGGCAAACCATGGTAACCAATAATATTGAAGAATACAAGGGTGTATATGTGTTCGCCCAGCAGGTAGACAATGAGATCAGTGGTATCGCATTAGAACTGCTCGGCAAAGGTAAAGAGCTGGCTGCAAAGCTGGAGACCGAGGTAACCGCGGTTCTGATCGGTTATAACGTAAAAGGACTGGCTGATAAGCTGGCTGAGTATGGTGCAGATAAGGTGATCCTCGTAGATGATCCCGAACTGGAGACTTACAGAACCGAGCCTTATGCACATGCACTGGCATCTGTTATTGAGAAATATAAGCCTGAGATCGTTCTGGTAGGTGCAACCGCTATCGGACGTGACCTGGGACCTACTGTTTCCGCAAGAGTTCAGACCGGTCTGACCGCAGACTGTACCGTACTGGAAATCGGTGATTTCCCTCTCGTTGCTATCCCCGGACAGGAGCAGAAGCACAATCAGCTGCTGATGACCCGTCCTGCATTCGGTGGTAACACCATCGCTACCATCGCATGTCCTGACAACAGACCTCAGATGGCAACCGTTCGTCCCGGCGTTATGCAGAAGATTGCTCCTATCGCAGGTGCAAAGGCTGTGATCGAAGAGTACAATCCCGGATTTACTCCGAACAACAAATATGTAACCATCAAGGAAGTCGTTAAGGCTGTATCCGATACCGTTGACATCATGGATGCCAAGATCCTGGTATCCGGTGGACGTGGAGTAGGCAGCGCAGAGAACTTCAAGATCCTGGAGGATCTGGCAGAGGTTCTGGGCGGTACCGTATCCTGCTCCCGTGCAGTTGTAGATAACGGCTGGAAGCCCAAGGATCTGCAGGTTGGACAGACCGGTAAGACCGTTCGTCCTCAGATCTACTTCGCAATCGGTATCTCCGGTGCTATTCAGCACGTAGCAGGTATGGAAGAGTCTGATCTCATTGTTGCCATCAACAAGGATGAGACAGCTCCTATCTTCGATGTAGCTGACTACGGTATCGTAGGAGATCTGAACAAGATCGTTCCCGCTCTGACCGAACAGCTGAAGGCTGCAAAGGCTGAGAAGGCAGCGAACTAAGAGCCGTTTTTTGACGGATATTCGAACCCTCCCTGTTGATCTCAGGGAGGGTTTTATATTGCACTTCGGACGCTTACATAGTAAAATATAATGATAATCCCACGATATGCGAATATTGGGTGGGATTGTGGAGCAATCCGCAGGTATCATACAGAGCAAGAATGTGAGATGATATTTTATGGCAAAACAAAAAGAAGTAAAAACCAACGCCATGCGTATCCTGGAATCTCTGAAGATTCCTTATACCCATCACACCTATGAGTGCGAGGAATTCGTGGATGGGCTTCAGATAGCAGACAAGCTGTCCCTGCCCTATGAGCAGGTCTACAAGACGCTGGTCACCGTGGGCAGCAGCAAGAATTATTTTGTATTCGTCATCCCCATTGCGGAGGAGCTGGATATGAAAAAAGCAGCGAAATCCGTCGGAGAAAAAAGCGTGGAGATGATCCACGTAAAAGACATCAATGCCATCACCGGCTACATCCGCGGCGGCTGCACAGCCATCGGTATGAAAAAACAGTATGTGACCAGAATTGATGAAAGTGCGAAGACACAGGAACAAATCTATGTCAGCGGCGGCAGGATCGGCTCTCAGATCCAATTGAAACCGGATGACCTTGCGAAAGCAGCGAAAGCGGAGTTCGCAGATATTATCAGACACGAAAATTAATGCATCAAATGTAGCAAAAGGATGCTGAAGATAAAGGAGTACACATGGAAAACCAAAAAAACATCCTTGATTACGATACCGTAGCACTGGACGAAGCACAGGATGCGGTGATCATCATAGACCAGACCCTGCTTCCGGGTAAGATCGAACTGATCGCATTACATACGGCACAGGAGATGTGGGATGCTATCTATCTGCTGAAGGTCCGGGGAGCCCCGGCCATCGGTGTAGCGGCGGCATTGGGTATCTACCTGCTGGCGAATCGCATTGAGACGGAAGACTTCGAAGAATTTTATCAGAAATTCACAGAATATAAGGAATATCTGGATTCTTCCAGACCCACCGCAGTTAATCTGTCCTGGGCACTGAAGCGCATGGATGCTGTGGCTGTAAAGGCTGGCAGAGAAGAGCACAAGACTGTCGCAAAAGTGAAGGAAATCCTGCATGACGAAGCACTGCAGATTCGGGCGGAAGATGTGGAAGTATGTCGCAAAATCGGAGAATTTGGACTGGAACTGGTAAAACCGGGAGATGGTATTCTGACCCACTGTAATGCAGGACAACTTGCAACCGTAAAATACGGTACCGCAACCGCACCGATTTATCTGGGACAGGAGAGAGGTTACAACTTCCATGTATTTGCGGATGAGACCAGACCGCTGTTACAGGGAGCCAGACTGACTGCGTTTGAACTGCATTCCGCAGGCGTGGATGTGACACTGATCTGTGACAATATGTCCGCTTCCGTCATGTCCAAGGGTTGGGTGCAGGCAGTGTTCGTAGGCTGTGACAGAGTGGCAGCCAACGGAGATACTGCGAACAAGATCGGTACCAGCGTGGTGGCAGCAGTGGCAAAACAGTACGGTGTGCCGGTATACATCTGTGCACCGACTTCCACGATTGATATGGCGACTGCCACCGGTGCGGATATCTGCATCGAGCAGCGTAAGGCGGAAGAGGTTACTGAGATGTGGTACAAGGAGCGCATGGCTCCGGAGGGTATAAAGGTCTACAATCCGGCATTCGATGTGACGGACCATGAACTGATCGCCGGAATTGTCACGGAATACGGGGTGGCGGATTTGAAATATAAGAGCACCCTGGAGCGGGCCAAGGCCCTCACCGGCGGCCACGGTTTCGACTATGTCTTCGAGGCGGCGGGCAACCCCGTCACCATGCACATGGCCTTTGAGGCCGCCGCCAACAAGGCACGGGTGTGCTTCATCGGCACCCCCCACAAGGACATGAGCTTTACCCCCGCCCAG
>OKUQ01000964.1_pt1 | contig 14494 bp, 15 predicted proteins | sample 1606811 | NCBI WGS metagenome assembly OKUQ01 (sample SAMEA3882546, study PRJEB24775) | human gut metagenome | biome: human-associated habitat; feature: intestine environment; material: feces | place: Netherlands | collected 2009/2010
AGAAAGGGGAAGTGCAAGTGAGCACGGAGTATCTGTTTGAAATGCGGGGCGTTACAAAGGTCTTCCCGGGTGTAAAAGCTCTGGACGATGTGACCTTTTGCGTGAAGCCCGGATCTGTCCATGCGCTCTGCGGCGAAAATGGTGCTGGAAAGTCCACACTGATGAAGGTGCTTGCCGGTATCTATAAACAGGAAGCTGGAGATATCCTGATCGAAGGAAAAAAGGTACAGATCACCGACGCCCATGATGCCATGGAAAAAGGCATTGCGATGATCCATCAGGAGCTGAACTACTATCCGGATATGACCGTTGAGGCCAATCTTTATATTGCGAGAGAAAACACATACTTTGCCGGGATCGTCAATCAGAAAGAGAATCTCCGACAGGTACACAGTATCCTTTCTGAATATGGCATTGAGCTTAATCCAAACGCGAGAATGCGTGAGCTGACGATTGCAAAGCAGCAGATGGTTGAGATCGTACGTGCGATCGCATTCAATGCGAAAATCATCATCATGGATGAGCCGACTTCGTCTCTGACAGATAATGAGATCCGTATCCTGTTCCAGATGATCCGTAAGTTGGCATCCGAGGGTAAGGCAATTATTTATATCAGCCATAAGCTCGATGAGATAACGGAAATTGCCGACACCGTGACGGTCATTCGTGACGGGAAGACCATCGGTTCTGCACCGATCACAGAGCTTACACAGCTTGATATCATCCGAATGATGGTCGGCAGAGAGCTTACAGATATCTATGACAAGCGGCAGCTGCCGATCGGTGATGTTAAGCTTTCTGTTGAACATCTTTCCAGCGGTACAGCACTTCAGGATATCAGTTTTGAGGTGCATCGCGGTGAGATCTTTGGCTTTCTGGGGCTTGTGGGCGCTGGACGATCGGAAACGGCAGAAACAATTTTTGGGTTGCGGGAAAAGACCGGTGGAAAAATCAGCATTGACGGAAAAGTGCTCCGCATCCATCATCCGGCAGACGCAATTCGCCACAATATGGCTTTTATCACGGAGGACCGCCGGCAGTATGGACTAAGCCTGATCCACTCTGTTCGGCAAAACTGTGTGATTTCCAGTATCCGGCGTTATTGCCATTCTCCTTTGCATATCGTCTCGGAGAAACAGGAACAGGATGCCACCGCGCGGATGATCCAGGCCCTCGGCATTAAAACACCGACGCAGGAAACCTTGGTCAACAACTTGTCTGGCGGTAATCAGCAGAAGATCGTTGTTGCAAAATGGCTGCTGAATGATCCGGACCTGCTCATTATGGATGAGCCCACCCGCGGCATCGACGTCGGTGCAAAATCTGAGATTTACTCTATTATGAGCGATATGGCAGCCGACGGAAAAGCGGTTATCATGATCTCATCCGAAATGCCGGAGCTGCTCGGCATGTGTGACCGAATCATGGTCATGTGCGAAGGCCGGAATATGGGTATTTTTGACCGCAATGAATTTGATCAAGTAAAGCTGATGGCTGCCGCGACCGGCACCAAAAAGGAGGATATCAGGCTATGAAAAAGAAGCAGACGCTCGGGACCTTTATTTCGAAAAACATTATTTATATCGCATTTGTGATCATGTTGATCGGGCTTTCTGTATTTACGAGTTCGTTCCTGCAGATGAAGAACCTGGTCAATGTTCTTCGACAGGCTACTGTCGTCGGCGTTCTGTCCATGGGCATGACGTTTGTGATCATTGGAGGCGGCATTGATCTTTCCGTCGGTTCTACGATGGCGCTTGCTTCCTGCATTGCCGCGGCTTATTCGACTTCGACGACTGCGATTCCACTTCCTCTGGCGATCGCGCTGGGCTGTTTGGTTGGTATTGTTGTTGGCGCCCTGAACGGTATTGTTGTGGCTTATCTTGGGGTTGTTCCGTTTATTGCAACGCTCGGCATGCAGTATGCCGTTCGCGGTGTTGCGCTCGTTTATACTGGCGGCCGCCCAATCAATGCATTGACGACGGCATTTACCAACCTTGGCAAGGGGTATGCTGGTCCAATCCCTGTTCCGGTCATCATCTTTGCAATCGTAGCCCTGATTTCCTGGTTCTTCCTTGCAAAGACGCAGTTCGGTCGTTATATCTATGCGATCGGTGGTAATGAAAAGGCTGCACTGGTCTCCGGCTTGCGTGTAAAGCAGCTGAAATTTTTGAGCTATGTCATCAACGGCATGACTGCTGCGTTGGCAGGTATTCTTCTGGCGGCTCGTGTGGCTGTCGGCTCTCCGACAGCCGGCGAATCTTACGATCTTCTCGCTATTACAGCAGTTGTTGTTGGCGGTACTTCCAATGCAGGCGGTACCGGGGGCATTCTTCCTTCTATCATTGGTGTTTTCATCGTTACCGTTATGAATAATGGTATGGACCTTCTGGGAATCTCCGGATACTATCAGAAGATCGTCACCGGCGTTGTGGTTTTGTTGGCCGTTATCATCGACCGCAATAATGTCAACCGCAACCACTGATTTCGTTCTCTATATGTGCACAAATATAGAAAAAAACAAAAAAGGAGCATTCAAATGAAAAAGGTATTATGTATCGTCCTGTCCCTCGTTCTAGTGCTGGCGCTGGCCGCCTGTGCATCCCCCGCAGCCTCTAACGCAGAATCCTCTTCAGAAACCACGACTTCTGACAAGAGCAGTGCTGTCACCGTTGTTGATGCCAGCAAATCCGACACAGAAATGGTCGAAGCAAAGGACTCCTATACGGTCGCAATGATCTATCAGGATCTGTCGCAGGAATTCAACATCTATTTCCAGAACGTTATGTCCACGCGCTGCGCGGAAGCCGGTATCACCCTGCTTGAGTTTGATGGCAGATCCGATACTGAAACGCAGTTGAACCAGTGCGAAAACGCTATCGCTTCCGGCGCTGATGCACTTCTGTTCATCCCGTTCGATAAGGACGGCGCAGCTCCCATTATTGATAACTGCAACGAAGCTGGCATTCCTGTTATCTGCTGCAACAACATTACCACGAACGTTGATCAGGCTACTGCTTACGTCGGGGCAAATGACGTAGAAGCCGGCATCATGGAGACAGAATACATCGTTGATCTGATCGGCGGCAAGGGCAATATCGCTGTTGTGGAAGGTCCGTTCGGCCACTCTGCACAGGTCGCCCGTCAGGAAGGTCTCGAGCAGGTCCTCGCAGGCTATCCCGATTGCAAGATCGTTTTGGATGATACTGCCAACTGGAACCGCGACGAGGCAATGGAACTTGTTGAAAACTGGATTGCAGGCGGAACGCAGATCGACGCTATCATCTGCCACAATGACATCATGGCAATGGGCGCTTTGCAGGCCTGCCAGGATGCTGGCCTTGAGATCCCCATCATCGGTATTGACGCGACTTATGACGCACTTTGCGCCGTAAAGGATGGTACGCTGGCGGCTGATGTCTATCAGGACGTTTACGGCCAGGCGGAGGAGGCGTTCAACGTTTGTATGCGCATCCTCAATGGCGAGACTTTCGAGCAGACGACTTACGTTCCCTTCAAGCTCATCACGAAGGACAACGTTGACGAATATCTTGCAAATTTCTGAGTGATCGTTTGATTAAGTACGCATTTACAGCACACGCGTTTGTGGCAGCGGCCGTTTGGCCGCTGCCAGATAAGGAGAATTGAGCAATGATTAACTATGAATTTTACTGCCCGACCAAGATCCTTTTCGGTAAGGATACGGAGCTGAAAGTCGGCGAAGAGACAGTGAAGCACTCCAAAAATGTTTTGATCGTTTATGGCTCGGACCGTATCAAGAAATCCGGCCTGTTCAGCACTGTGACGGCTTCGCTGGAGAAGTCCGGCGTTGCATGGAAGGAACTTGGCGGCGTCAAGTCGAACCCGCGTGATGACCTTGTTTATCAGGGAATCCAGATCTGCCGTGAAAACAACATCGACTTTGTCCTCGGTGTCGGCGGCGGCAGCGTTATCGACACGGCAAAGGCGATCGGTTACGGCGTGGAATACGATGGCGATTTTATGGATCTCTATCTGGGGAAGGCTGCGCCTGTCTCTTGCTTGAAGATCGGTGCGATCCTGACGATCCCTGGTGCAGGAAGCGAATCGAGCAATGGCTCCGTCATCACGAGCGTGTCTGAGGGACTGAAGCGTTCGTGTGATACGGACCTTGCCAGACCGGTCTTTGCAATCATGGATCCGGAGCTGACAAAGACCGTTCCGATGTATCATACGCTTGCTGGCGCATTTGACGCCATTGCACACGCGATGGAGCGTTATTTTACGAACACTGCGTTTGTCGATTTTGGCGACCGTATGGCAGAAGGCGTTATGAAGTCCATGATGAAGTACATGAAGCTCATCAAGGAAGATCCCGAAAATTACGATTACCGCGCAGAGATCATGTGGGGCTGCAAGGCTGCACAGGATGATTTCATCGGTGTCGGCAGAGAGCAGTGCTGGGAGAGTCATCTGCTGCAGCGTGATATCGGCTCGATTTGCATGGATTCCTCTCATGGTGCGGGTCTGGCTGTTGTTGTCCCGCATTGGATGCGGCATGTCTATAAGGTCAACGTGCCTCGTTTCGCTGAATGGGCAAACCGCGTCATGGATGTCGAGGTCAATACGTTTGACCTGGAAGCAACTGCACTGGAAGGCATTGACCGCCTGGCTGCATTTATCAAGAGCGTTGGCCTGCCGACCACACTGCGTGAACTCGGCGTATCCAGCAAGGATGATATCGAAGTTATGGCCAACAAGGCATACCCGGCTGGTACGGAAACACTTGGCGGTTTCTCGCACATGACCAGAAAAGACTTCGTTGAGATCCTGACGGCAGCTTTTTAAGTAAGCAATCCTCATCATATCTACATTTTAAGGAGACTCTGAAATTATGCTGAAGAAAATTGCACCCCTGATCAGCCCGGAATTGATCAAGATCCTGATGGAAATGGGACATACGGATGAGATCGTGATCTGCGACGGCAATATGCCTGCCTGCACGCTCGGAAAACGTGTTGTCCGTTTGGATGGCCACAACGTTCCTGAGATTCTCAAAGCGATCCTTGAACTCATGCCGCTGGATCCGACTGTTGAGCAGCCTGCTGCAATCTGCAGATGGGATGGCCCTGACGCTCCGATTTGGGACGAATATGCAAAGATCATCAGTGAGAGTGAAGAGGCTGACAAATTCCAGCATGGCCTCAAAATGCTTCCCCCTGCGGAATTCAACGCCGCAGTTGCGAACGCCTATTGCTTGATCACCACCTCTGAAAAGGCACTGGCTGCAAATATTATTCTGAGAAAAGGACTTATGTAAGCTTCTCGAATCGTAAACTTGTAAAACAGGCAGCAGAGCTGGGCCTCTGCTGCCTGTTTTGAAATGGAGAACAATATGATTACGGGTATTCATCATATTACGATCAACGTAAAGAATCTGACGCAGACACATCGATTTTACGGTGAACTCCTGGGCTTGACACGGCTGGAGGATATCGATATGGGCGATCATACGCTTTCATATTATGCTCTGCCAGGTGGTGCAAAACTAGAATTGATCTGCTATCGTGCGGTGACGCCAGTATGTACAGCAGGACTTCTTGAAAGAGGACGTTTTCGCCACCTGGCGCTGCAGTTTGATACAGTAGATGCGCTGAATTCGGTTGTAGACCGGCTTCCCTTGTATGGCGGCCGAGTCCTGCAGCCGCCTAAATGGGTAGAAGCTTTGCAGTTCACCGGGATGCTGGCAGAAGATCCCAACGGCTGCGAACTGGAATTTTTGACGCTGGAAGGATCTGCAGCGCCGGTTGAAGAGAAGGAGACAGATAATGAATAAAGAAAAGCAACGGTTTTTGCAGTGCAGGGCCCAGGACATCCGGATCACGGGGCTGAAGATGGTGCAGGAGAGCCGGTCGGGGCATCTTGGCGGGGCGTTTTCTATGGCGGAGCTGATGGCGGTGCTCTATTTTGATAAGATGAATGTCCGTCCGGAGCAGCCGGACTGGGCGGAACGGGACCGCTTTGTGCTCTCAAAAGGTCACTGCACGGTTGCGCTTTACCCGACTTTGGCGATGCGCGGCTTCTTTCCGGCCGAACGGCTGCAGGAATTCCGCAAGATCGACGGCCATCTGTCTGGTCATGCGGAGATGCGCTATGTGCCCGGCGTCGATATGTCGACCGGCTCGCTCGGCCAGGGCTTCTCAGCCGCTGTCGGCATGGCGCTCGGCGCGAAGCTCTCGGGCTATTCCAACACGGTCTATGCCGTCATGGGTGACGGTGAGATCCAAGAGGGGCAGTTCTGGGAGGCATGCATGTACGCAGGTGCGCACAAACTTGGAAACTTAATCGGAATAGTGGATTCCAACAAAATTCAGCTCGACGGCCGCGTCAGCGAGGTGCTGGATACCGGCGATCTGCAGGCTAAATTCGAAGCCTTCGGCTTTTTCGTCCAGTCGATCGATGGACATGACGTCGCGGCGATCTCCGACGCGATCGACCGCGCAAAGGCCGAGACCGGCCGCGCGAGCATGATTATTGCCAACACGGTCAAGGGTAAGGGCGTGAGCTTTATGGAGAACACCTGCAAGTGGCACGGCCGCGTCCCGACGGACGAGGAATTTGCTGCGGCTTTCGAAGAACTGTATCAGCGCAAAGCGGAATTGGAGGGCTGAATCATGGCGGAAAAAATTGCAACCAGACATGCGTACGGCGAAGCGCTGGCCGAGATCGGCAGCGATCCGAAAATCGTTGCGCTGGACGCGGACGTATCGAGCTGCACGATGTCGTGCATGTTCGCACAGAAGTACCCGGAGCGCTTTTTCAATATGGGTATCGCAGAGGCCAATATGATCGGTGCGGCCGCCGGTCTGTCCACGTACGGTTTTACGCCGTTCGTCCATGCGTTTGCCATGTTTATGGCGGGGCGCGGCTATGACCAGATCCGCAATTCCATCTGCTATCCGAACCTGAACGTCAAATGCGTCGGCACGCACGGCGGCCTCTCCGTCGGCGAAGACGGTGCGACGCACCAGTGCGTCGAGGATATCGCGCTCATGCGTGCGGTCCCCAATATGACGGTCATCTGCCCGGCAGACGCGAACGAGACCCGGGCTGCGGTCCACGCGATCGCGGCGCACGAAGGGCCGGTCTATCTTCGCCTCGGTCGCGTCCCGGTCGAGACGGTCACGGACTTCCCGGGCTATCAGTTTACGATCGGCAAGTCCGTCACACTCCGCGAGGGCACGGACCTGACAATCATTGCGACAGGCATGGTCGTTGCCGACGCGCTGGCCGCAGCGGAGGAGCTGGAAAAGGAAGGTATCCACGCGCGTGTGATCGATATGCATACGATCAAGCCGATCGACCGCGAAGCGATCCGGAAGGCGGCGAAGGAGACCGGCGCAATCGTCACGGCAGAGGAACACAACATCCTCGGCGGTCTTGGCGGCGCAGTCGCTGAGGTCGTATGCGCGGACTGCCCGGTCCCGGTCGAGCGTGTCGGCGTGAAGGACTGCTTCGGCCGTTCCGGCAACGCGCAGGCCCTGCTGGAGCTCTACGGTGTCAGCAAGTCCGCCATCGTCTCCGCTGCCCGGACGGTCCTGAAGCGATAATTCCCGGCAGATCACAAAAATACCGCCCGCCAGACAGGATCTGGCGGGCGGTGTTTTTTATGGGAGATCCGGCCGGGATACGGACCGGTGCTGTTGGTTTAGGCCTGCTTCCATTTGCGGCAGCGGCGGGCTTTTTTGCGGCGCTTGACGATGCCGGAGATGATGAAGAACGCGGCGACGGCGGCGATGGCGACGAGCGTCAGGATGAGATAGGTCGTAGTATTGGCGGTCGAGGTCTTGACCGACAGCCACAGATCGTTCATCGTCTGCGTGGCTTCGACACCGAGCTCGGCGAACGATTCGCTGCGCGCGAGCGTCTCGTCATCCGGGTAGGAGACAGGGCTGGAGATGACTTCTTCGTCCAGATACTCCTTCGCGGCGGTCTCCGGTGTGGAGTAGCCGATGTAGTCGAGGTTCGCAGCCGAAATGTCCGGGCGGCACAGGAAGTTGATGAAGGCCTCTGCACCCGCCTTGTTCTGGCAGCCCTTCGGGATGCACATGGCGTCGATGAAGATATTGAAGCCCTCTTTCGGGTGGCTGAAGCCGAGATCGGGGTTTTCCTCGACCATGGTCAGATAGTCGCCCGCGTAATAGGGGGCCGCCCAGGCTTCGCCGCGCTCCATGCGGTCAAAGATCTGGTCCATGACGTAGCCCTGCAGGACCGGGGACTGCGTGGCGAGCAGATCGGCGCAGTTTTTGAACTCCTGCTCGTCCTCGGTGTTGAAGCTGTAGCCCAGCATCGACTCGGCAATGGCGAACGCGTCGCGCGGATTGTCAAACATCAGGAGCTTGCCTTGGTACTTGGAGTTCCACAGGCAGGACCAGCTCTGCGCGTCTTCTTCCGAGACGTAGTTCTTGTTATAGATCAGGCCGACCGTGCCCCAGGTATAGGGGACGGAATAGGCATTCTGCGGATCATAGGCCTGATTGCGGAAGGCCTCGTCAATGTACTCGTAGTTCGGGATGTTGGCGAAGTCCAGCGGCTAGAGCATATCCTCGGAGATCAGCTTGGCAATCATATAGTCGGACGGGATGATGACGTCGAACGTCGTGCCGCCGGTCTTGAGCTTGGTGTACATCGACTCGTTGGAATCAAAGGTCAGGTAGTTGACCTTGATGCCGGTCTCCTCCTCAAAGGCCTGGATCACGTCCAGACTTTCGTCCGTGCCGTCGGAGATATACTGGCCCCAGTTATAGACCGTGATCTCGTTGGCTGCGGCGTGGACGGGCAGGGGAAGGGCGCAGAGCAGAAGCGTGAGCGCCAGCAGGAGGGAAAAGACTCTCTTTTTCATGCGCGGGCCCTCCTCGGCTGCTGGCGGTTTTTCTCGGACTTCGCCTGCAGCAGGTTCATGACGACCATCAGGACCAGGATCACGATGAACATGAGCGTAAAGAGTGCATAGATCTTCGGCTGGATGGGCTTTTTCGTGTAATTGTAGATCTCGACCGGGAGCGTGATGAAGCTCGAGCCGGTGACGAAATAGGAAATGACGAAATCGTCCAGACTCATTGTGAACGCCATCAGCGCGCCCGAGATGATGCCGGGCATGATCTCATGGATGACGACCTTGGTGAAGGCCTGCATCGGTGTGCAGCCGAGATCCAGCGCGGCCTCGACCAGATCCTTGTCCATCTGCTGGAGCTTCGGCATGACGTTCAGGATGACGTAGGGGAGATTGAACGTGATATGCGCGATAAGAAGCGTCCAGAAGCCGAGCACGGAATTGGTCTTCAGCACTGTCCCCGCGAACGCAAACAGCAGCGCCAGCGCGACGCCGGTGACGATATCCGGGTTCGTCATGGGGATGTTGGTCATGGTCATGACGGCGGAGCGGAGCCGGCCTTTCATGCCATGGATGCCGACGGCGGCCATCGTGCCGACGATGGTCGAGATGAGCGTGGCGAGCAGCGCGATGATGACCGAGTTGCGCAGCAGCGTCAGGAGCGTACCGTCGCGGAACAGATTTGCATACTGCCGCAGCGTAAAGCCCTTGAAGCTGGCGATATCCGTGCCGGTATTGAACGAGGCCACGGCCAGAACGATCATCGGGATATAGAGGAAGATGAAGACCAGAATGGTGATGGTACGGTTGACGTGCTTCATACCTTGATGACCTCCTCTCCGTCGCCTTCGCCGAAGCGGTTCATCACGGAGACACAGATGAAGATCAGGATCATGAGGACCAGACTCATGGCCGCGCCGAGATTCGGGTTATAGGCGGTCTTGAACTGGGATTCGATGACGTCGCCGATGAGCGTCGTGCCGGTGGAGCCCAGCTTCTGCGAGATATAGAACGTGGACACCGCGGGGACGAACACCATCGTGAGGCCCGACAGGATGCCGGGGCCCGACAGCGGCAGGATGACCTTCGAGAACACCTGCGACGGGCGGCAGCCGAGGTCAAGTGCGGCCTCGATCAGGCGGTTGTCGATCTTCATGATGACGGAATAGAGCGGCAGGATCATATACGGCAGGTAGTTGTACACCATGCCGAGGATGACGGCGCCGTTCGTGCGGATGAGCGGCAGCGGGCCGATGCCGAGCCGCTGCAGGATGGTATTGAGAATACCGGTATCCTCCAGCATGCCGACCCACGCGAGCGTGCGGAGCAGGAAGCTCATGCACATGGGCAGCATGATGAGCATCTCCAGAAACCGCTGCGTGAGCGGCTTGCACTGGGCGATGAAGTAGGCCACCGGATAGCCGATCACCAGGCAGATGAGCGAGGCGAACAGGCTCAGCCAGATCGAGCGCAGGAAGATCGGCAGATACGTGCCCATCCCGGCCAGGTTTGCCAGCGTGAACTGACCGGTGATCGAATCGGTCAGCGCGTAGTAGAAGACGATGCCAAGCGGGATGATCGTAAACAGGATCATCCAGACGATATACGGGCAGGCGAGCAGCTTGTTATTCTTCATCGTCTTCTTCCTCCGAGGCGTCGGCGATCTCGTCATATTCCGCGCTGTAGGAGGAGTAGTCGCCGTAAAGACCGGAGTACTCGCTCTTGTGCATGATATGGATATCCTCAGGATTGAGGCGGATGCCGATATACGCGTCAACAGGGCAGTAGTCCGTGGTCTGGATGAGCCACTTGAAGCCCTTGAAATCGACGATGGTGTCGTAATGGACGCCCTTGAAGGTGACAGACGTGACTGTGCCGCACAGATGACCCTGCTCCGGCGGGACGATATCGATATCCTCCGGACGGATGACGACGTCGACCGGCTCGTTGGGCGCGAAGCCCTTATCGACGCACTGGAACTTCCGGCCGAAGAACTTGACCTGATAATCCTCCAGCATGACGCCGTCGAGGATGTTGGACTCGCCGATGAAATCCGCGACAAACGCGTTCTTCGGCTCGTTGTAGATATCCTCCGGGCGGCCGATCTGCTGGATCTTGCCCTTGTTCATGACGACGATGGTGTCGGACATGGTCAGCGCCTCTTCCTGATCGTGCGTCACATATATAAATGTAATCCCCATCCGCTGCTGGATGGTTTTCAGCTCGTTCTGCATGTCCTTGCGCAGGCGCAGATCGAGCGCGCCCAGCGGTTCGTCGAGCAGAAGGACCTGAGGCCGGTTGACGAGCGCGCGGGCGATGGCCACACGCTGCTGCTGACCGCCGGACAGGCTCGTCACCCTGCGGTTCTCGAAGCCCTTGAGACTGACGATCTCCAGCATCTCGGTCACGCGGTCGTCAATCTCCGATTCCGGCACCTTTGCGATCCGCAGGCCGAACGCGATATTGTCATACACGTCCAGATGCGGGAACAGTGCGTAGCGCTGGAAAACGGTGTTAATCTTCCGTTTATAGGCCGGTACGTCGTTGATGCGCTGGCCGTTGAACAGCACATCGCCGGAGGTAGGCGATAAAAAGCCGCCGATGATCCGGAGCATGGTGGTCTTTCCGCAGCCGCTGGGACCCAGCAATGTGAGGAATTCCTTGTTGTTGATGTACAGATTGATGTTGTCGAGAATCGTCTCTCCGTCCTCGAATGTCATAGTGAGATTCGTGAGGCGAATGAGCTCTTTGGACATGTATCCTCCCCCATTTCGAAAAAAATTCGTATGCGTCGGAAGCTGACAAAAACGCCCGAAACATACTGGATTGAATATATCCGGCAGGGGTAGTTTTGTCAATAACAAAACGAAAAAATGTGCAAAAAAGTTGGAAGAACTTTTAGAAAGTTCTTCCAATTTTGGAGAAAATACAGCATAAAGTACGTTATGTAAAGTATTCCTGCACGAAATCCACAGATTCGACCTCGAACGTCTTTCCGTCTAAGTACGAGAGGCATCCGGCGTCGGTCGTGAATCGGAAGGTGAGCTTGTAGGAATAAAGGGCCTGATATTTGCGGTCATAGCGCTTGTCGAGCCGGCCGTATTTCCCGTCGCCCAGCAGCGGCCAGCCGGCGGCGGCCATCTGCGCGCGGATCTGGTGGGTGCGGCCGGTGATGAGCTCGCATTCGACCAGACTCAGCCCGCCGCGGCTCTGTAGCGTCTGATAGAACGTGATGCAGGTCTTGGAGCCCTTCTGCGGGGTCTTGGTGACATAGACGCGGTTTTCCTTCGCGTCCTTGAACAGCTGCCCCTCGAGCCGTCCGCTCGCCGGACGCGGCGTGCCGTGGACGATGCACAGATACCGCTTGTCGATCTCACGGTCCTTGATCTTCTGGTTGAGGATGCGCAGAGCCTCCGCATTTTTCGCGGCGATGACGATGCCGCCGGTATTGCGGTCGATTCGGTTGCACAGGGCGGGGGTAAAGGCGTGCTCCTCCCGCGGCCGCCATTCGCGCTTGGCGTAGAGATAGGCCTGGATATGGTCGATGAGCGTGCGGCCGTATTCCGCGCCGTCGTGCGGGTGGACGGCCTGGCCCGGCTTTTTGTCGACCAGCAGGATGTTTTCATCCTCATAGACGATGTGCAGCTTCGGTGCGGCGACGGTCAGATAGGCATTTTCTTCTTTGGGGGTATCAAAAAACTCGTCGTTGATGTATAATTGCAGTGTATCTCCGGCGGTCAGGCGCGTATCGCGCTCGGCGCGCTTGCCGTTGAGCTTGACGCGCTTGAGGCGGATGTATTTCTGCGCCAGCGAGGCCGGGAGCAGGGGAACGGCCTTGGCCAGAAAGCGGTCGAGCCGCTGCCCGGCGTCATTCTGGGTGATCGTGAATTCTTTCATGGCAGTCTTGACGTCTCCGATCTTATTCTGTGCCTATTTTACCACGCGGCCCGGTTCCTGTAAAGAATCCGCGGCTGCGGAAAAAGAACGAAAAATTTGTGAAAAAGTATTTGACTTCCACGCGATTATTCGATATAATATCCATCGCACGATTATGGATTGGAGGGCGCTATGCTGCTGGATTTAAAGCCGATTCTTGTCACACCCGGCGCAAGCCTTCCGTTCGAGACGAGCGAAGATCTGTCCGATCTTGTTTTCGGCAGCTGCAAGCCTGCAGACGAGCCGGTCCTTGCGCGCGGCAAGGTGCGCAACACCGCCGGTGTGCTGGAGCTGACCGGTGAGATTTCCACCACGCTGCACGGCGTGTGTGACCGCTGCGCCGCCGCGTTTACGCGCGCGATCACGATCCCGGTCCACGCGGTCCTGGTCCCGGAGCAGGAGCTCGAGCAGGCGGAGGACGAATGGACCTTCGGCATCCATGACGGCTGCGCGGATCTGACCGATATCGTGACGACGGCCTTCGTGCTCGGCCTTGACAGCCAGCTTCTGTGCAGGCCGGACTGCAAAGGCATCTGCTTCCGCTGCGGGAAGAACCTCAATGAGGGGCCCTGCGGCTGCAAGCCTGAAGTTGATTCCCGTTTTGCTGTTTTACAGCAGTTACTGGATAAATAAGTAGATAATGTGCCCTCGGGCATTTGAACCAAGGAGGTGTACCACATGGCAGTACCCAAGAGAAAAGTATCCCGTGCAAGAAGAGATAAGAGACGCAGCTCCCACTGGAAACTGGCGATCCCCGGCGTCGTAGCTTGCCCGAAGTGCGGCGAGCCCCGCCTGCCTCACAGAGCCTGCAAGGCTTGCGGCTACTACAATGGCCGTGAAGTCATTTCTGTTGAAGCTAAGTGATTTCGCTGAAAGAGATGAGAGGGAGGCCGTGCGCCTTCCTCTTTTCTTGTCTATGAAAGGAGGCAAACCGGTATGTCAAAACCGATCGTAGCCATCGTCGGCCGGCCGAACGTCGGCAAATCGATGCTCTTCAATAAGCTGACCGGCAAGCGCATGGCGATCGTGGAGGATACGCCGGGCGTCACCCGTGACCGGATCTACGGCGAATGCGAGTGGAACGGGCGCGGCTTTGCGCTCGTCGATACCGGCGGCATCGAGCCGGGCACGAACAATGAAATGCTGAAATTTATGCGCCGTCAGGCGGAGATCGCCATTGAGACGGCGACGGTCATCATCATGGTCGTCGACGTGACGGTCGGCCTGACCGCCGCGGACGCGGAGGTCGCGTCCATGCTCAAGCGCTCGAAGAAGCCGGTCGTGCTGGCTGTCAACAAGTGCGACCAGACCGGCCACGCCAACCCCGAAGCGTATGAATTCTATGCCCTCGGCCTCGGCGACCCGATTGAGGTCTCCGCGGTCCATGGCCACGGCACGGGCGATCTGCTCGACGCCTGCGTCGCCAGCTTCCCGCCCGATGACGGCGAGGAATACGACGAGGACGTCATCAAGGTCGCCATCATCGGCAAGCCGAATGTCGGCAAGTCGAGCCTGCTCAACAAGATCCTCGGCGAAGAGCGCGTGATCGTCTCCAACATCGCGGGCACCACGCGCGACGCCATCGACAGCTACTTTGAAAACGAGTCCGGCAAGTTCCTCTTTATCGATACGGCCGGTATGCGCCGCAAGTCGAAGGTCGACGATGCAGTCGAGAAGTATTCGAAC
>OKUQ01000967.1_pt1 | contig 14472 bp, 14 predicted proteins | sample 1606811 | NCBI WGS metagenome assembly OKUQ01 (sample SAMEA3882546, study PRJEB24775) | human gut metagenome | biome: human-associated habitat; feature: intestine environment; material: feces | place: Netherlands | collected 2009/2010
GACGTATTGCAGATAATGGAGCCGATAGCGTTGCCGTAGGACATGGCGCCCTGACCGTTCAGTGCGCCGGTGGCGGACACCATCACCTCCGGCAATGTGGTTCCGATGGACACCACGGTGGCACCCACGATGATCTCGGGGATGTGGAACCGCCGGGCAAGGCCGGTGGCGCCGTCCACAAACCAGTCGCCGCCCTTGATGAGCAACACAAGACCAAGTGCGAATAACAAAACGGGTACAAGCATAATGATTCTCCTTTTCCTTATTGGGGTTTTCCCCGAATCATAATGGTATATCCGAAGGACAGCGGGGAAGCTCTGAATCAAAGATTCCCAAAATAAAAAACCTGCCCACATCCGAACGGATATGTCAGGTCTGAAAAAAGAGACAGATCATGCATAACCGAAAGGACGGATATACATGAGTCTGGCAAATTAAAGCAAGCCAGGCTTTCGCCGTACTGTTGACTTGCTGCGCGGCGGAAACCGTGCTTGCTACTCCCCCACATGTTTATTACATTCATTACATACGGGGATTATACCACGTTTGTCCGGGAAGTCAAGACGCTCCGGCAAAATCTTTGAAAAACTTTCCTGTGAGCGCATCCGGATAAAAACCGGAGTGGCGCCGCCAGCGCTGCGCCACTCCATTTGAAACGAAACATTCCCGCTCATGGCCCTGTTTTTTACCATCCGCACGAACCGGTGCGGTTCATTTGGGGTGTGCCCTCACATTATTTCTGCCCTTCCCAGAAGGGTTCCGGCTTGGTGCATGAGGCGCAGTTTCCTTCGCAGTTCCGGGGCTTGAACTGCAGCTCCTGACTCTTGACGCTCACTGTGGTGCAGGGGGGGATGGAATGGGTGATGAAGACGTTGGAGCCGATGACGCTGTCCCGGCCGATCACCGTGCCGCCGCCAAGGATAGACGCGCCGGCGTAAATGGTCACATTGTCCTCGATGGTGGGGTGGCGCTTCTTTCCCCGCAGGCTCTGTCCGCCCCGGGTGGTCAGCGCGCCAAGCGTCACGCCCTGATAGACCTTCACGTGGTCGCCGATGACCGTGGTCTCGCCCACCACAATGCCGGTGCCGTGGTCAATAAAGAAATACCGGCCGATGGTGGCGCCGGGGTTGATGTCGATGCCCGTGACGCTGTGGGCGTGCTCCGTCATGATCCGGGGGAGCATGGGGACTTTCAGCATATACAGCACGTGCGCCAGCCGGTACACCGTGATGGCAAACAGTCCGGGGTAGCAGAAGATGATCTCGTCCGTGCTGAACGCAGCGGGGTCGCCGTCGTAGAAGGCCTCCACGTCTGTCTGGGCCACCGCCCGGATGCCGGGAATTGCCCGGAAGAACTGCAAACTCAGCTCCTGCGCCGTTTCCTGCGCTTCCCGCTCCGTCCTGTCGACCCGCAGGGCGATAGCGATCTGCTTGTTCAGATTGTACATCACGTCCTCAATGAGCATGGAGAGGTTGTGCTTGGTGTTGTAGATGCGGTAGGCTTTGTCCCGGGAGGAGCCGGGGTAGACAATGCGCAGAAGCTTGCCGATCATGTCAATGACCACGGCCTTGTCCGGGTGCTGGAAGGGGTCGAGCTTGTCGATGTCCCGGCCGTGGCGGTAATCCTCCAGAATGCCGTCCACAATGCCTTCGATTTCCTTTTCGATGGGGGTCATGGGTATCCCTCCTTGTGTTCTTGATCTCAGTTTAACATATGCAAAGGGCAAAGTCAATGAAACACTCCGGCACATTCCTCTTGCATTTCCCGGCCATATCAGGTATAATCATCCCAAAATCAATCCCAATATCAGGAGGGACTTTTTATGGAAAACGAAAACATGGAACAGGAAGAAAGCATTCTGACCCTGACCGACGAAAACGGACAGGATATGGACTTTGAATATCTGGATTGCCTTACCTACGAGGGCAAGGAATATCTGGTGCAGACGAGCCGTCCACCGAGATCGTGATCCTCGAGGTGGAGCCGGTGGACGAGGAAAATGAAAATTACCTCGCCGTGGAGGACGAGGCAATTCTGGACGCGGTCTACGGTCTGTTCAAGGAAAAGTATAAGGATATCCTGACCTTCGAGGAAGATTAAAAACCATCAGGCCGGGGCAGCGCTGCCCGCCCGGAAAAAAGCAGCCGTTTTTGGGCTGCTTTTTCAAGCCTCCGGTGCAGCCATCGCGATGTCCCGTACCACTTCCCCTGCCAGAATCAGCCCCGCCGTTCCCGGCACGAAGGCTGAGCTGCCGGGGATCTGGCGCTTGCCAAGGGCGGCGGCTTCCGCCTCCCAGCCGGTGGGGGTAAGGGCCTCCTCTTTGGAATAGACGACCTTTAAGTGGCGGATGCCCCGCTTGCTCAGCTCCCGGCGCATGACCCGCGCCAGAGGACACACGGAAGTCTTGGTGATATCCGCCACCTCAAACATGGACGCGTCCAGCTTGTTGCCGGTGCCCATGCAGCTGATGATGGGCGTCCCGGCGTCGTGGGCGTTCTGAACCAGCGCCAGCTTGCCGGTGACGGTGTCGATGGCGTCCACGATGTAGTCGTATTGGGTAAAATCGAACTGCCCCGCGGTCTCGGGGGTATAGAAAACGGCATAAGTCCGCACGACGCACGCGGGGTTGATGGAAAGCACCCGCTGCTTTGCCGCGTCCACCTTCCGCATCCCCACGGTATCATATGTCGCGAGGATCTGCCGGTTCAGATTGGACAGGCTGACGGTGTCGTTGTCAATGAGATCAAGCTGCCCCACGCCGCTGCGGGTCAGGGCTTCCAGTGTGTAGCCGCCCACGCCGCCCAGCCCGAACAGGGCGACCCGGGCATTCTGTAGCCGCTCCAGCGCTTCGGCGCCCAGCAGCATTTCGGTACGGATAAATTGTTCGCGCATGTTCGCTTCCTCCCCCAAAGTCTGATCGTTTTATATCATGCCTCCGAAACAAAGTCAATGGGGGCACCGGCCGGGAGGAGCATGGAATCAGAAAGGAATCTGGGTATGACAGTGAATACAAAGAGATATCTGGTAGCAGCCCTGTGTGCCGTTATGCTTCTGGAGGGCCTGACGGGCTGCGGGAAAAAGCCCCCCGTGAAGACGGAGACTACCGCCCCGTCCGCGGCGGAGACTACCCAGCCCACCGTCCCGGCAACGATGCCGCAGGACGGCAATCCCGGCGACGTGACCTGCAAGGGCAGCTATACGGCGGATTCCGTCAACGCTTCTGCCGTGGTGGCGACCGTTGGAAACGAGCAACTGACAAACGGGCAGCTGCAGGTCTATTACTGGATGGAAGTCGCCTCTTACCGTCAGGCAGCGCACGAGACTGCCCCGGACTTTGATAAGCCTCTGGACACCCAGCCCTGTGAAATTGACGATAGCGTCGCCAGCTGGCAGCAGTATTTCCTGAAACGGGCGCTGAACAGCTGGCACAGCGCTCTGGCGCTGTCGCTGCAAAGCGTGGACGAGGGCATCCCCACAGAGGAAGCCTACCAGCCCAACATGAAAAACCACGAGACCTACATGTCCGGCAAGCCTGCCACGGCCTATCTCTACGGCTACAATAAGAATTACCGGCTCAACACTCTCCACGAGCAGTATCTGGAGAACATTCCCCAGGCGCTGGCGGCTCTGGCGGAAAAGTACGGCTTTGCCGACGTTTCCGCATTGGCGAAGGATATCGCCGGTGCGTCGGCGGAGGATCTGACCGCCTGCATGGAGCTGTACAACCGGGGCTATATGTACGATACCGCCCTGAGCTACTACATCGCGCCCACTGAGGAAGAGGTGGAAGCCTACTTCACGGAACATGAGTCGGATTATGCCGAAGCGGGCATTACCCGCAGCAGCGGCAAGCTGGTGGACATCCGCCACATTCTGCTGATCCCGCAGGTGCCGGAGGACGGGACGGGAACCGTCACCGTGGCGCCGGACGGCACCGTGACCTGTTCCGAAGAACTGTGGGACGCGTGCCTTGCCTCCGCCCAGACACTGGTGGAGGACTACGAGAAAGCTTTGGCAGCGGACAGCAGGCGCGGCGACAACAGATCCACCAATGACGCTATCTTCGCGGATTTGGCCAATAAAAATTCCGCGGACGCCGGTTCCGCGCTGGACGGCGGACTGTACCAGAAGCTGCATAAGGGGCAGCTGACCCCCGTGCTGGACGACTGGTGCTTTGACGATGCCCGCCAGAGCGGGGACGTGGACATCCTCCGTTCAGGTTTGGGCTATCATATCGTCTTTTTCAAGGGCAGCACCGACATCTGGTACGACGCCGCCCGGAAAGACCTGACCGCCGCCCTGGGCGGGGAGAAGATCGCGCAGGCGCGGGAGAAATACCCCGCCGAGATTGACTACAGCGCCATTACGCTGGGCACCGCGGCGCAGACCGCCCCGGTGACTGCCTCTGACCTGCTCTATCCCGACGTTGGGCACCAGCGCTACCCGGAAGCCCAGCTCTATCTCCAGCAGGATTACCCCACCACCATGTACGGCGCGTACCGGATCGTCACCCACGGCTGTGGCATCACCACCATGGCCATGCTGGCGACCTACATGGCCGACACCGAGCTGACGCCGCCGGAGATGTGCCGTCGCTACGGCGGCTACTGCTACGATCACGGCACCGACGGCAGCCTGTTCGTCGTCGCCCCGGCGCAGATGGGCTTTTACCTGAAGAAAAAGACCTTCGAGTGGCGGGAAGCCAGAGACGCCATGCGGGAGGGCTATGTGGTGGTCTGCGTCCAGACCAAGGGCTACTGGACCCGGGGCGGACACTATCTGCTGCTGGAAAAGATGTTCGACGACGATGTGATTCAGGTACGGGACTCCAACATTTACAATTACGGAAAGCTGGAAGGCCACAAGACCGACCGCTTCGACTTTTCCACGGTGGTTCCCTCGGGGACGGCCTACTGGATCTTTGAAAAGAAGATCGTAACGATCCCAGCCTGCGCCCGCTGCGGCGGGACAGCGGAGGGCGCGCCGGAAGCGCTGCTCACGGAGGATTACCTCTGCGAAAAATGCGCCGCCGCCCTGCTCAGACGGGGTACATATCTGGAATACAGCGGCGTCTGAATGATGAAAAAAACTCCCAACCGAGGGGAATCGGTTGGGAGTTTTTTGTGTGGTGGCTTTTAAGGGAGAACAATCGTAAAAATGTCGTCGCACATTTTGAACTGAGGTAAGTCGTTTACATCGATTACTTTATAGTCAAAGTTCTCCGTAAAGCCCACCTTTATTTCACAAGTTTTATAAGAATCAATCAGCTCCTGCGGTACAGCAGCGTAAATGTAATAGTTCACTTCGGCAAGCGGAGAAACATCAGTTATGAAGTTGCCGATTGCATCACTTACGCCGGAAATCTCTCCTCTGTAATTATATGTCCCGTCAAAGCACATTTGCACGTAGATATTCCGAATATCCACAGGCTTTCCGCTTAAATTCTTAAACGAACCAAAGATATAGAAATATGGGTCTCCGTTTTCCGATGTATAGTATCGATAGGATCCACTTTGACCTGTCCCGGAGGTTATTTCCATGCCACTGTCATACTTGTCAAGCGTCATCCGGCAATAATCCGTTTCAACGGTATCTCCTATTTTCAGAACGGACTCAGGCTGACTCTCGGAATTGTCTGCTTCTCCAAGAACAGAAGAATCAATGCTTTCATTTCCGGGTACGATGTCAAACTTCATGCCTTGACTGTTGACAGATGCGGTTGCTACTTTTACAGTTCCGGCATACACATCATAGTCTGCGCCGTTTTCCTTCACGGCAAACCCAAGTTTCTGAATATGCTGAACGTAATCCTGAAATACTTCCTCCATATTATCGTTTCTGCCAAGTATACCCATATAGGAGTAGTAGATAGACGATGCCTTTCCATTCAACGACGAAGAGCCGGAGGAGGCTATGCTGACCGGCTCAAAACTTTCCGGTGTGGGCAGAATGGGGCATTCGTCAAAGAAAATGCTTGCCGTACCGGTTGCATCCAATGCGGCCGCACAGTCATTTTCACTGAGCTTTACTTCGTATACGAAATCGCCATCGTCAACCGTCTTCGGATACGTGGCGCAGTCTTTATTAAAGGAGAAACGTACCACGCAACTTTCCAGTTGGTCAACCAGATTCTCCGGGATTTCGGCATATACCCAAAAACCGTTTTGCTCAAGCGGAGCAAGGGATGCGGGTATCCTATCGCTGTCTATCATTTTGCCATGCGCGGTATACGTATACTGGTCATTAAACACCATTTCCGCGCACATGGTCTCAATCGGCAGCGGTGCGTTTCCAGTGTTTTCCGCAATGCCCACCAGACTGAAGCATCTTTTCCCATCCCCGGCGGTTGTGGAAAAGCCATGCCCGCCGACCGAATACGTCAGTGCCGCCGAAGAAAATTCCAACGATACAAACCCTGCGTCCGCTTTCTCTCCAAGCTGAAGCAGATGGACACTGTTTCCTGCTTCTGTGGAAACCGTTGCCTGCTGTGATTGTTCCGGCGCTTTAGATGTCGGTTCGTTTACTGTTTCGGTTTTGGTGCAAGCACATAATGAAATGCACAACATCACTGCCATGGCCAAAGTGACTATTTTTCTCATATTATTTCCCCTGAATCCTTTCCAACGCTTGATTGTAGTCGTCAAAGTCGTTTTTTACCTCGTCATACTGCTTTGCGGCATCCTCTGCCACTTTCCGGAATTCCTCCGCGGCCTTTTCCAAGTTTTCCAAGTCTCGTTCTGCTTTGCTTTTACAGCCTGCAAGACTTAGGCAAAGCGCGGCGGCAAGAATTGCTGATAGAATTCGTTTCATGTATTTTCACCCTCTCATAATAATAAGTGTATCTGAACACAACAGTATCATACAGCAAAATATCAAGTAATGCAATATGTAATTTATACAATATTAGTTGATGTTAATTTGTGAAACTATCACCGATACTATATGCTGAGGTGACAGTAAATGTATATGCGAATTCGCAAAGCGCGTGAGGAACTGGGCTACACAAGAGAGAAATTCGCGGAAAAACTGGACGTCAGTGTCTCTTATCTGGCAGAGCTGGAACGCGGCAGAACCGGGATTTCTGTAAAAATGTTAATCAAGGTCTGTAAAGTGCTCGGCCTGTCGGCGGATTATGTTCTGTTCGGCAATGACAGGCCGGAAGATTCCAAGCGGCTCGATGCCATTCGCCGGATTGATGAGAAATATTTGCCCCTTCTGGATAAAGTAATTGCAGAGCTGCTTACGTTAAGCGGCGAATAGATCACTATAAATAGAACGCTCCTGCCTTATTGGGTGTAAAATTCCCAATAAGGCAGGAGCATTTTCAGAACGATAAAATTTACTTGCGATATTCAAATGGAAAAATCGAAATTCCCTAGTGCATCCCTCAATACTGCGCCGCCTCGGCGCTCTTGAGCTGGAGCTGCAGCCGGTCAGCGATCAGGGCGATAAACTCACTATTCGTAGGCTTCCCCTTGGTATTGCTCACGGTATACCCAAAGAACCGTTGCAGGGTATCCAGATCGCCCCGATCCCAGGCTACCTCGATGGCGTGGCGGATGGCACGCTCCACCCGGCTGGGGGTCGTCCCGAAGGTTTTCGCTACCTGGGGATAGAGTACCTTCGTGATGGCGTTGATTACGTCCATGTCGTTTACCGCGATGATGATGGCCTCCCGCAGGTACTGGTAGCCCTTGATGTGGGCGGGAACGCCGATCTCGTGGATGATGCCCGTAACCATGGACTCGATGCTGGTCTTGTCCGGGCGGCGCTTTTCCGCGGCCTTCTGACCGTCTCCGCCCCGGATCTCCTCAAGCCGCTCCACCAGCGCGGTCATATCGCAGGGCTTCAGCATCAGATACCGCACCCCCAGATTGGCCGCCGCCGCAGACACGTACTGCGTCACAAAGACGGAGGTCGCCAGGGTGATGGGGCGGCGCTCCATGCCGGATACGGCTTTCAGAACGCTGATGCCGTCCTTTTTGCTCAGCATCAGATCCAGCACCAGAACGTCGGGCTTCCGCTCCTCCACCATGCGAATGGCCTGTTCCCCGTCGTTGGCCGTTCCAACGACCTGAAACCCGTCGGCGTGCTGCAATGCGGCGGTCAGGGCGGTGCAGAAGTCGTCCGCGCTGTCCGCGATCAATACGGTTGTTACATGTTCCATATACAGTCCTCTCCTGTCATGTAAAAGATTAGATTTTGCTCCCCAATGCCACGAATCACGAAAACCCGTGTGCGACAAATAAAGAATACCATGAAGCACGCAGTTTTGCAAGGAAAAACAAAAATAATCGCTCGTCAAAAACAGCGCATTTTCGACAATTTCGACGGATATCGAGAACTTTTCTACATTTTTCGACAAAATGCGGCAGTCCGTGCGGGCAGTTGACGGAAGGGGAAGACTGGTGTAAAATGGCCGTGAATACTGTCAGGAGGGACAAATCATGAACGAAGTATGGAATCTGGACGTTATTTACCGCGGCTTTGACGACCCCGCCTTTGCCGCGGACATGGAAAAGCTGGAGAAGCTTGTACAGGATTATGTGGCCTTTGCCGGGGAACTGGATAAGCAGACGCCCTTGGACGGCCTGAAAAAAGGCGTCGCGCTGGAAGAATCCCTGTCGGAGCTTTCCGGGAAGCTGGTGGAATACGCTTTTCTGCGCCAGTCGGGCAACACCCGGGACGCGGAAGCCGGCTCCCGACTGGGACAGGTGATGCAGATCCTCACCGGCGCCGCAGGCGCGCAGGCGCAGTGGCGGGAGTGGGTGTCGGAAATCCCCGATTTGATGACGCTTGTGGGCAGCGATGAGACGCTGAAGGACTACACCTTCCTGTTTGAAAGCCTGCTGCGAAACAGCTCCCATCTGCTGGGAAGTCTGGGCGAGCAGATCAGCGCCAAGCTGTCCATGTCCGGCTCCAGCGCGTGGAGCGACCTGCAGGAATATCTGACCAGCACCGTGCCGGTGAGCTACAACGGCGGGACGACCAATCTGTCCGCCATCCGCAATCTGGCCTATGACCCCGACCCAGCCGTGCGGAAAGCGGCCTATGAAGCAGAGCTGAGCTGTTACGACCGGATCAAGGACGCCGTGGCCTTCGCCCTGAACTCCATCAAGCTGGAGACCATTTCGGACTGCCAGCTCCGTGGCTATGCGTCGCCCCTTGACCGGACGCTGGAAAAGTCCGACATGAAGCGGGAGACCTTAGACGCCATGCTGGGGGCGATGGAAGAATACATGCCCAAATTCCGGCAGTACCTCCGCGCCAAGGGAAAGGCGCTGGGCCACGAAAACGGCCTGCCATGGTACGATTTGTTCGCGCCCATGGGCAAATCTACTGCGCGGTACACCACGGAAGACGCCAAAAGGATTCTGGTGGAGCTGTTCTCCACTTTTGATTCCGAGCTGGCGGACATGGTGGCGCGCGCCTTTGACGAGGAATGGATCGACTTCTATCCCCGGGACGGAAAGTCCGGCGGCGCGTTCTGCGCCGGGGTGGCGAGCATCGGCCAGAGCCGCATTCTGACCAATTTCGACGGCACTTTCGGCGATATCGTGACCCTTGCCCACGAGCTGGGACACGCTTTCCACAACCAGTGCATCCGTACCCACCGGCCGCTGAACCGGGATTACTCCATGCCCGTGGCGGAGACCGCGTCCACCTTCAACGAGTGCGTGGTCATGGCTGCGGCCATCCGGCAGGCAAAATCCCACGACGAGGAGCTGGCGCTCATCGAGTCCCAGCTTCAGGACGTCACTCAGATCATCTGCGACATCTATTCCCGGTACCTCTTTGAGAGCATGGTGCTGGAAAACCGGGAGAAGCAGTTCATGAACGCGGAGACTCTGTGCGGCATGATGCTGAAGGCGCAGGAGCAGTCCTACGGCGACGGTCTGGACGCAAGCTTCCGCCATCCCTATATGTGGGTCTGCAAGAGCCACTACTACGGCTCGACCTTCTATAACTATCCCTACGCCTTCGGCGGTCTGTTCGCCCGGGGACTGTACGCCCAGTACGAACGGGAGGGCGCGGCTTTCGTGCCGAAGTACAAGAAGCTGCTGCGCACCACCACCGTCGCCACGGCGGAGGATGTCGCCAAGGTGGCGGGCATTGACCTGACAGACAAGGAATTCTGGCGCGGCGCATTGCAGACCGTCGCCCAGCAGATCGATCTGGTCTGCGGACTTCTTGAGGAGGGAAAACAGTAATGGACAGCCGGACAAAAGCACTGTGTGATTTTCTGAATGCAGCCCACAGCGTGTATCACGCCCAGGCGTATCTGGCCGAGACGCTGAAAAATGCCGGTTATACCCGGCTGTACGAGCAGGACGAATGGGCGCTTGCCCCCGGCGGAAAGTATTTCCTGATCCGGGGCGGCTCTGCCCTCGTGGCGTTCCGGGTGCCGGAGGGAAGCCCCAAGGGCTTCCTCATGAGCGCCAGCCATTCCGACCGTCCCACCTTCAAGGTCAAGGAGAATTTTGAGCTTGCCGCCGCCTACACCCGCATGGCTGTGGAGCGCTACGGCGGAATGCTGATCTCCCCATGGCTGGACCGTCCCCTGTCCGTCGCGGGACGGGTGACGGTGGAGACGGAAGCCGGTGTGGAGACGAAGCTGCTGGACATCGACAGAGACCTGCTGCTCATCCCCAACGTCGCCATCCACATGAACCGTCAGGCGAACGAAGGCTACAAATGGAACCCGGCAGTGGATACCCTGCCCCTCATCGGCAGCGCGGGCACGGCAGGCAAACTCCCGGCGCTGCTGGAGAAGGAAGCGGGCGGAAAGATTCTGGGACACGACCTGTATCTTTACATCCGGCAGAAGGCGTCGGTCTGGGGCGTTGACGAAGAATACATTTCCTCCGCCGCGCTGGACGATCTGGAATGCGCATGGGGCTGCACGCAGGGCTTCCTCAAGGGCAGGGACAGCGCGTCCATCCCGGTTCTGTGCGTTTTCGACAGCGAGGAGGTCGGCTCCGTTTCCCCTCAGGGCGCGGGCTCGTCTCTGCTGGAGGATACGCTGGGCAGAATTTGCGGCAACCTGAAGCTGAACCGTGGGCGGATGCTGGCGCAGTCTTTTCTGGTGTCCGCGGACAATGCCCACGCCGTCCACCCCAACCACCCGGAGTATGCCGACCCCGGCAACGCCCCGGTCATGGGCGGCGGACTGGTGATCAAGTACAACGCCAATCTCAGCTACTGCACCGACAGCGTCAGCGCCGCAGTGTTCCGGAAAATCTGCGGCAGGGCGGGCATCAAGGTGCAGACCTACCACAACCGGGCGGATCTTCCCGGCGGCTCTACGCTTGGCAGAATCTCCCTTGCCCACGTGAGCGTCCCCACGGTGGACATCGGCCTTGCCCAGCTGGCCATGCACTCGTGCTACGAGACGGCCGCAGTGTCCGACGCCATCGACTTAGAAACCGCCATGGCCGCCTACTACGGCTCGACACTGGAAGCAACGGAGAGCGGCTTTTCCATCCTGTAAAAAGCCCAGATTGGCAAACTGCCCAAAAACTATTATCCAAAATTGTAGAAACCAACCATTGCGTGTTCTTGCAGAATATGGTAACATTTATTTATCCAGGTGGATTCTGTCTACTCCACATAATAGACAGAATACCGCTAAAATAAAGGAGGATAAACCCGTCTGACGCACGGTGCGGCAGTGTGGAGACCTGTCGTAATGCTCCCGGAATATTGCTTTCCGGTCAGTGAGAACGCATGCGAAAATGGTAGGTGCGTTCGGCGTCGAAACAGTATGGCAAGTGTAACCCTGAAGAACGTAAAGAAGATCTACCCCTTCAACGGCGACGACGCAAAGAAGAAGAAAAAGAAGAAGGGCGAGGAGACCACCGAGAAGAAGGTGAACCTGCAGATCACCGACAAGGGTGTCGTGGCAGTGCAGGAGTTCAGTCTGGACATCAAGGACAAGGAATTCATCGTTCTGGTCGGCCCCTCCGGCTGTGGTAAGTCCACCACCCTGCGTATGATCGCCGGTCTGGAAGAGATCTCCGAAGGCGAACTGTACATCGGCGACCGCCTGGTCAACGACGTTGCCCCCAAGGACCGCGATATCGCCATGGTTTTCCAGAACTACGCTCTGTACCCCCACATGACCGTTTACGAGAACATGGCCTTCGCTCTGAAGCTGCGTCATGCTCCCAAGGACGAGATCGACAAGAAGGTCAAGGAAGCCGCTGAGATCCTGGATATCACCCAGTATCTGGGCCGTAAGCCCAAGGCTCTGTCCGGCGGTCAGCGTCAGCGTGTTGCCATCGGCCGCGCCATCGTTCGTGACCCTCAGGTCATGCTGATGGATGAGCCCCTGTCCAATCTGGACGCCAAGCTGCGTAACCAGATGCGTGCTGAGATCATCAAGCTGCGCGAGCGCATCAACACCACCTTTATCTATGTTACCCACGACCAGACCGAGGCTATGACTCTGGGCGACCGGATCGTCATCATGAAGGACGGCTTCATCCAGCAGATCGGCACACCTCAGGAGGTCTTCAACCATCCTTACAACCTGTTCGTCGCTACCTTCATCGGTACGCCTCAGATGAACATGTTCGAGAACGCCAAGCTGGTCAAGGCTGACGGCAAGTACGCCGTGCAGCTGGACAACCAGACCGTGGTTCTGTCCGACGAGAAGCAGGCCAAGCTCGCCGCCAACAACGTTGCGGAGCAGGATGTCGTTCTGGGCGTCCGTCCCGAGCACATTGAGCTGACCGCCGGCGGCATCGAGGGCAAGGTTGACGTGTCCGAAATGATGGGCTCCACCGTCCACCTGCATGTCACCTCCATGGGCCGCGACGTGGTTCTGGTGGTCTCCACCATGAACATGACCGGTGCGGAAGTCGCTGCTCTGTCCAGCGGTTCCACCGTTCACTTCTCCTTCCCCGGCCAAGTATGCCACATCTTCTCCAAGGAGACCGGCATCAATCTGGAAGCCTGATTCTGAACCAAAGTACAAACGGGTCTGCCTTAACCGGCAGACCCGTTTTCATACTATTTCCTGATTAGGGTCTATCTGAAAACCGTCAACACGCCCAAACAGCGGGTCTTTTCCGTCTGCTGTGCACCATTTTCCCTTGCAATACACAAAGTATTCCTGCGGAAAAATGGCTTCATCAGACGAAAAATCCCTCGCTGTTGGTCATATTTCCGGTTTTCAGATAGACCCTAATCTAACGTTCAATTGACAACCTTCCCATTGCCCTGTATAATAAACGGTATATGGAAAATCCGAGGTGTGCATATGAAAGGAAGCAAGATTTTATCTGCCGTGTTCGGCGTTCTGGGCATTCTGCTGATGGTGGCGACGGCAGCGGTGAGCATCGCGTCGCGGAACGCCCAGCCGAGGATGCTGGAGTCTCCCGAAGCCGCCTCGGCGCAGGCACAGCACATGATGGACGCTCTGTGCGCCGGCGACTATGCCACCGCCCAGAGCTGCATTTACGGTCAGCCGGATCTGGGTGCGGGAGAGCCGGAGGATGCCGTGAGCAAGCTGCTCTGGGACGCCTTCACGGACAGCCTTTCCTACGAATTTACCGGGCTGTGCCGGGTCACGGACACGGGATTTGCCCGGGACGCGACGGTCACCTGTCTGGATGTGTCCGGCGTGACGGCGGCAGTTCCCCAGCGGGCAAAGGCGCTGCTGGAGGCAAAGGCCGCGGCGGCAGAGGACAAAACGGAAATTTACAACGAGGATAACAGCTACCGAAACGAGTTGGTAGATCAGGCGCTGAACGACGCGGTAACGCAGGCGCTGAGCGAGGACGCCCAGACCGTCACCCGCGATGTGACGCTGGGTCTCATCTATCAGGATGGCGCATGGTGGGTGGTGCCGGATCAGGCGCTGCTGCAAATCATCTCCGGCGTGGCGTAAGGAGGACGGACATGGCATATCAACCGAAATTTGCCCGAAAAAAGGACCGGGTCAGTCCGTTTTTCGTCCTGCTGGGGGTCATCGTGGTGCCGATTTCTCTGGCTCTGACGGCCGTTCTGCTGGGAAAGATGGCACAGTCCCTCAGCCGTCCCAAAGCTGCGGCGCAGACTGCGCCCGCGGACATGGCGATCATGGAGCAGTTTGACGGCTTTGTTTCCGCCAAAATGGACGCCGCCCGGGATACGCTTACCGCCGCGCAAACGCCGGAGAACGTTCCCGAAACCACCGTCCCCGTGAGGGAAAAGGTCATCATCGAGATTCCGGACGACGCGCAGGTCGCCCCGGAGCCGAACCCGGACTGCTACGGTCAGACCGACGACCCGGCCTCCCTGCAATGGCTTCTGGACGAAGCGGCCTTTCTTCTGGACGGGCAGGAGCTGTATTTCAGCGCCGACGTGGAGCTGTTTGAGGGCAGTCTTGTCAACTATTATCTGGACGACACCATATTCGCTATCACATGGAAAGAGGTTCACGACGGCTCCGTATACACCTTCTCCGAGGAAACTTGAGATCGGAAG
>OKUQ01000975.1_pt1 | contig 14415 bp, 10 predicted proteins | sample 1606811 | NCBI WGS metagenome assembly OKUQ01 (sample SAMEA3882546, study PRJEB24775) | human gut metagenome | biome: human-associated habitat; feature: intestine environment; material: feces | place: Netherlands | collected 2009/2010
TGTCAAAGATTCCCCCAGCAACGATTACCGGAATCTTTGTTCCATATTTTTCTTCATAAGGTGCTTTACATGCAATGATTTCCCTGATTTCATGATCATAATCAAGAGTCTCCAGATTCTCCAGCTGATCCCGGGAAAATCCCAGATGTCCGCCTGCTTTTGGGCCCTCAATCACAATAAAATCTGCTGTCCGGTTATAACGATGTGCCCACATTTTCAAAATAAGCTGTGTCGCTCTTCTGGAAGAAACGATCGGTGCTATCTTTGTCTTATTGTTTCCCACCAGTTTTGGGAGATCCATTGGAAGTCCTGCTCCACTGATGATCACATCTGCACCTGCCCGGACCGCTTCCTGTACATGTTCTTTATAGTGTTTCAGTGCGACCATGATATTTACTCCAACCAGTCCTTTTCCCTCAGCTATTTCTTTTGCCCTGTGAATATGCTTTCTTATTGCAATACGATTGCATCCTGCCTGATCTTTTTCAAAGCCTTCTTCATCATATCCTATCTGAGCCGTCGAAATAATACCAATACCTCCCTCTGCCGCCACTGCTCCGGCAAGACTGCTTCGACTGACACCAACTCCCATACCTCCCTGTATGATTGGTTTCTCTACTGTCAATTCTCCTATTTTCAGTGGCTTTAACGTTTTTCTATCTGTATGCATTTGTATTTCCTCCTGTTATCCCGCATTTATTTTGATTATCAAACTATTTGATAGTATAAACCGTTTAATTATTCCTGTCAACGTATTCTTGATTCTTTTTCTTTATCATGTAGTTTTCATTACTACATTCTCTATAAAAAAGAAAAGGGAAAGATCTCATCAGTCTTTCCCATTTGTCCCAAAAACTTTCTTCATATGTACATTCATAATATAAAAATACATAACAAGCAACAAACCGCCTGCCAGTACCCATGCTGCCGGACCTGCAAGACAAACTCCAGGATAACTTCGCATTTTACCAGCAATCACAGCCACTATTCCACGTCCGGTCAACTCTGCAACACCTGCCATCATCGGAAGCAATCCATAGCCCAGGCCCTGAATTCCATTTCGATAGATATTAACCACAGCAAGAGGAATAAAAAAAATCCCAATACATTTCAGATAAATATCTACAGAACTCATGATCACCTTCACATCCTCAGAAACAAACAGATAGGTCATGAATTTTCCGACAGTCATAATAAACGTTGCAGCTACAATGGAATATACCACACCAACGATCGTACATGCTTTGAAACCTTCCCGGATTCGTTTCACAGAGCCAGCTCCCATATTCTGTGCTCCATATGTTGCCATCGTCGTTCCCATTGCAACATAGGCCTGGGTGACCACCTGTTCAATCTTACCTGCTGCCGTATACGCTGCCACCAGTGTAGATCCCAGAATATTCAATGAAGACTGTACCATCATAGTTCCAATTGCTGTGATTGAATACTGCAGTGCCATCGGAATCCCAATCCGAAGCTGATTGCTATAAATCGTACCGCCCACCTGAAGGTCATCCCTTTTGATATGAAGTACCGGTACTTTTGCAATGATATACAACAGACAGAGTACACCGGATGTTCCCTGTGCGATCACCGTTGCCACTGCCGCACCTTTGGCTCCCATCTGAAATCCAATGATAAATACCAGATCAAGTACAATATTCAAAAGTGCACTGATGATCAGAAAGTATAAAGGAAGTTTGCTGTTACCAAGCGCTCTCAGAATACTGGACAAAAGATTATAAAGCATCTGTGCAAGAATTCCTCCACTGACGATCATAATATATGCATATGCATCTGCAAAAATGTCAGATGGCGTATTCATAAGGATCAGAAGTGGCTTCATAAATACCATAAACAAAATCGTCAGTATTGTTCCTATCACAAACGAGAGAACACCTGCTCCGACAACCGTCTTACGCATTCCCTCCATATCACCTGCTCCAAACTTCTGAGCCGTAAGAACTGTAAACCCGGCGGTCATTCCAACTACAAATCCATAGATCAGAAACATGATCGTTCCTGTTGAACCAACCGCTGCCAGCCCTTTTGTTCCTACAAATTTTCCTACGATTATGGCATCTGCCATGTTGTAAAACTGCTGGAATACATTACCTATAAATACAGGTATCGTAAAGTCAAGTATCATCTTCATTGGTTTCCCAACTGTCATGTCTGTCTGCATTCCAATAAACCCTCCCAATCCTTTTTTAATCCTCTTTATTTGCTGTTTTCGATATCTGTTTTATCAGATATCAGAGCGATTATAGTTGAAAAAATTTTCCATTTCAAGATGTGTTTTTTAATTCCATGATTTTCTACATAATCACCAAAAACAAACAAAAAACCCTCTGATTTGTGTCAGAGGGTTTCGTCAATATCACGAACTGCTGATGTCTGCAAAGCAGTTCTCACAGTTTTTGTATTATATTATTTCTCTACAAGAAGTGATTTTCCTGTCATTTCCGCAGGCTGTTCCATTCCCATAAGCTGGATCAGTGTAGGAACGATATCTGCAAGACATCCGTTCTCGCGCAGTGTATATTTCGGATCTGCATTTACAAGAATAAATGGTACAGGATTTGTTGTATGTGCAGTCCACGGAGCACCTGTCTCATAGTCGATCAGCTGTTCTGCATTTCCATGGTCAGCACAGATAAACATCTGTCCGTCCACTTCCTTAAGAGCCTCTACTGCTTTGCCAACACATTCATCAACAGTTTCCACTGCTTTGATGGCAGCTTCCTGTACACCTGTATGTCCAACCATATCCGGGTTTGCAAAGTTGATCACGATCACATCATATTTGTCAGATTTGATCGCATCTACCAGTTTCTCGCAAACCTGAGGTGCACTCATTTCCGGCTGAAGATCGTAGGTTGCAACCTTCGGAGATTTAACCAGAATTCTGTCTTCTCCTTTGTTCGGCTCTTCCACACCGCCGTTGAAGAAGAATGTAACATGTGCATATTTCTCTGTTTCAGCAATACGCGCCTGAGTCATATTGTGTGCTGCAAGATACTCACCAAATGTATTGTGAAGCTGAACCTTGTGGAATGCAACCTGTTTATTCTGAATGGTATCATCGTAATCTGTGAAGCATACGAAAGTAACCTGTGGTCTTGCTTTTCTTTCAAATCCCTGGAAATCATCATCGCAGAATGCTCTTGTGATCTCACGAGCGCGGTCAGGACGGAAATTAAAGAATACAACAGAATCTTTATCAGATATAACACCTGTCGGCTGTCCGTCTTTCTCGATAACTGTAGGAAGAACAAACTCATCTGTCTTATCATTATCATAAGAAGCCTGAACTGCTGCCGGTGCATCTGTTCCCTTTACGCCTTCTCCTGTTGTAAGAGCATTGTATGCAAGTTCTACACGATCCCAGCGGTTATCACGATCCATTGCATAGTAACGTCCGGAAACAGTAGCAATCTCACCTACACCGATCTTCTTCATCTCTGCTTCAAGAGCCTCTACAAACTCTTTACCTGATGCAGGAGGTGTGTCACGACCGTCAAGGAAACAATGTACGTAAACCTTCTCAACGCCTTCTCTCTTAGCCATCTCAAGTAATCCATAAAGATGTGTATTATGACTGTGCACACCACCATCAGAAAGAAGTCCCATGAAATGTACTGCAGAGTTATTCTCTTTTGCGTTCTTCATTGCTGCAAGAAGAGCTTCATTCTTAAAGAAATCACCGTCCTGGATTTCTTTTGTGATTCTGGTAAGTTCCTGATATACGATACGGCCTGCGCCCATATTCATATGTCCTACTTCAGAATTACCCATCTGTCCGTCCGGAAGACCTACTGCCAGTCCACTGGCGTTTCCTTTTACAAATGGATATTCTGTCATTAATTTATCCATAACAGGGGTTTTTGCTTCATAAATTGCATTTCCCTCATGTCTGTCATTCAGTCCATAACCATCCAGGATCATTAATACAACCGGTTTCTTTCTCATCGATCGTTCCTCCATTTTATTTTATCATTATTACCTGTACGGTTCCGGGGTTTGCACATCGGAACCGTTATAAAAGCTTACATTACGTCCACGGAGATTATACACTGAAAATGCCGGATGCGCAATAGCAACCGCTGATTTCTTGCTCTGCATCTTTGGGCGTTTTTTCTGCGAATCCTTTTTCTGCAAATCATCCGGATTCACTTGTATTTTTCCTACATATGCGCTACAATATCGTTTAAACTCTCATTTGGGAAAAGGGGTTATCTTATGGTTACATTATTGGCAAAATTATTTATCAGGGATCATGAAAACGTTACGGATCCCGGCGTTCGTCAGGCATATGGAATACTCTGCGGTATCGTCGGGATCTGTTTCAACCTGATCCTGTTCACTACCAAGGCTCTGGCAGGCTTATTCAGTCATTCCATCGCCATCACGGCAGATGCATTCAACAACCTGTCGGATGCGGCATCCTCCATCATTACGCTGGTAGGCTTCCGGATGGCGGGACAGAAGCCGGACTCTGACCATCCCTTCGGACACGGGCGGATCGAATATATCTCCGGATTGTTAGTCTCTATCCTGATCGTGCTCATGGGCTTCGAACTGGTGAAAAGCTCTGTAAGCAAGATCTTCCATCCGGAAGCTCCTGATTACTCCCCTGTCATTATTGGCATACTGGTATTTTCAATTGTGGTAAAATGCTATATGTCACTATATAACCGCCGCATCGGTACCCGGATCAGCTCCGTAGCCATGAAGGCTACTGCCATTGACAGTTTAAGCGATGTGGTGGCAACTACGGTGGTTCTCATCGGCACTATCGTCTCCGCCGCCTCCGGTATCATTATCGACGGTTACTGTGGTGTGCTGGTAGGTATGTTCATCCTCTACTCCGGCTTTGTCGCAGCAAAAGACACGATCAGTCCCCTGCTTGGGCAGCCCCCCGAGCCGGAACTGGTACAGCAGATCAATGACATCGTATTATCCTATGATAATGTCATCGGCATCCACGATCTGATCGTACATAATTACGGCCCCGGAAGGACTCTGATCTCTCTGCATGCAGAGGTGCCTGCGGACGGTAATATTATAACCCTGCACGATACCATCGATACCATCGAACATGAACTGCGCAGAAAGCTGAACTGCAATGCTGTGATCCACATGGATCCTGTAAGCACCAGCGATCCCGAGACCCTTTCCCTGAAGGCAGAAGTCTCCGGATACCTGGATCAGATCGATCCGAAGCTTAGCATGCATGATTTTCGCATTGTCAAAGGTCCCACCCATACCAATGTCATCTTCGATATCGTGATCCCATATGATTATCCGGTCTCCGATCAGGAAGTCATGGATTCCATTACCAAACGTATCCAGACCAGCCATCCGGATTTCTTCACTGTCATCGAAGTGGACAAAGCGGTCGTACAGTAACGGAAAGTTTTATGCAAGACTATTCCAGCATATTTTCAATAAAAATCCCATATCCCCTGGTGCTGTCCTGCACCAGGACATGGGTGACGGCTCCCACGAATTTCCCCTTTTGAATAATCGGTGCCCCACTCATCCCCTGGACAATACCGCCGGTCACCGATAGCAGCTCCGGATCCGTTACCCGAAGTTCAATTCCCCGATTCACATTGTCATGATCCAGATGAATCTCCGTAATCTCAATGTCATAATATCTTGTGGTTCCGTCCACAGTACACAAAATCTGTGCAGGTCCTTTCTCTATCTCCTGTTTTAATCCAATGGGCAAAGCTTCCTCCGTTCCGAGTGCCAGTGCCTTCTGATTGCATTTTCCGAATATCCCTCTGATACTGTTGCTCGTGATATCTCCCAGGATCCTGTCATCCGAATATACGATCATTCCCGTCATCTCTCCCGGCTGGCCCGCCGCCCCTTTTCGTATAGAAATAATCTCAGTCTGGTAGAGTGTGCCATCATTCATCTCCATCAATGTGCTGGTATCCACATCATTGATTCCATGTCCCAGTGCACCGAAATTCCCGTTTTCGTCAATATATGTCATGGTACCAACTCCCTGCGCATTATCCCTGACCCAGACACCGATCTTATACTTTCCCGTCCGATCCCTCTCCGGTTTTATTCTCACATCATAAGTCTCAGCATCCCTCCGGATGGTCAGGATCTGTTGTTCTCCGCCGCAGTTCTCGATTCTCGTAATGAAGTCATCTTTTCCGGTGACTTCCGTACCGTTTAACTTTATTACATAATCACCGCTTTTCAAAATATTTTTTGCCGGAGATACTTTTCCCGCCCCTTGTGATGCGAACTCTCCGGTACCTACTACCAGTACACCTTCCGTTTTGACATAAATTCCTATCGGGACTCCCACCGGAATCAATTCCTGGTCTTCGATCACTCGTATGCCCACCTGTTTGAACGGCAGGATGCCGAACAATTTCACCTGCATCTGCAGATTGTCCGCATTTCCGGTCTTCAGCGTCAACGGACGGCTCAGATCTATCGTCACCGCACCATCGGGAATATTACTGTTTCCCTGCCTGCTGACATTAACTATTTCTCCCCTGGCAGGAATACTCAGTTCCAATGACTCCTCCGATTCCGCACGTACATGGATCACAGAAGGGATACTGCTGTCCACCAGATAATAACTGTAACCCATGAGCCCCAGACAGGCCAAAATGAGCACAGCACAAAGGCAGGCCCGGTAGAGGCGAAGTCTTCTTACTTTCTGTCTCCAATGTTGTAAGATGACTACGGCCTCTTCCTCTGCCTGCCTTTTCACTTTTTCCGTCTCTGTGATCCATAGCTTCATACACATTCCCCCCACTGCATTTCTGTCATCTCTGTATAGGGTATAGTGTACGTCGCATTCTGTTTTTTAACCGAAGATCTCAGGATTACTGTCTTACATTTTTTTCCGGTCTATCCACATATCACCACGTTGCCGCTGTTTTTATATTCCTCCGGACAGGTGTCCGTAAGGATGGTACCGTTTTGGAACGAACCGAACGTCACGGAACTGATATTGCCGAATTTGGAATGATCTGCCAGAACAAACACCTCTCTGCATTGTCCCATGGCTGTCTTTTTCACCATAGCTTCATTCATATCCGGTGTGGTCAGTCCACTCTGCTTGCTGATCCCGTTCGTACCGAAGAAGCCTTTGGTAAAATGATAGTTCTGCAGAGTCATCAGCGCCTGGTTCCCCACCACAGCCTCCGTGGAGCCTTTTAATTCTCCGCCGATGAGATATACGCGGAATCCTGCTGCTGCCAGTGTCTTGGCATGCGCTACCGCATTGGTCACAAAGGTGGCACTTTTCTCTGTCAGATAAGAAAGCATACTTGCTGTGGTCGTACCTGCATCCAGATAGATAAAATCCTCCGGCCGGATCAGTGCTGCCGCCTTGGCAGCCACCAGCTGTTTGGCTTCCACATTGACTTCTGCCTTCTGTTCCACCGTGGGTTCATGTGTTATCACCGTCCGGTCACATGCCACAGCACCTCCAAAGACCTTTACCAGCTTCCCGGCATTATGCAATGCTGTGATGTCCCGGCGTACCGTGGATTCCGACGTATTTAACAGATCTTTTACCTCGGCCACCGTAATGCTGTTTTTTTCTTCCAATAATTTCAGAATGACCTCATAACGTTGTTCTGTCAGCATAAATTGTTATTTTCTCTTTCCTTTGTCACATCTGTCTCCAGTATGATCTTCCGCACGGGAAGAATACTTCCGGGAGACATGGATAATTCATCAACACCCATAGCCAGAAAACGTCTGGTCAATGTCGTATCTGCACCCAGTTCTCCGCAGATACCTGCCCAGATTCCGGCCTTATGCGCATTTTCCACGACCATCTGTATCATACGCAGCACTGCGGGATGATGCGGATCATAGAAAGCATCCAGCTTGGGATTCTGCCTGTCGATCGCTAATGTATACTGCGTCAGGTCATTGGTTCCGATGCTGAAAAAGTCCACTTCCTTTGCCAGTTCTTCGCTCATCATGACAGCCGCCGGAGTCTCGATCATGATCCCCTGCTTCGGTTCACCGAAAGTAACTCCCTGTTCTGTCAGTTCCTGTCGGATCTCAGCCACGATTGTCTTGATCTTCCTTAGCTCATCTACACTGATGATCATGGGATACATAATGGAAATATTGCCAAAGGCGCTGGCGCGGAACAGTGCCCGCAGCTGTGTCTTGAAGATTTCCGGTCTGGTCAGACAGATACGGATAGCCCGACAACCCATAGCCGGATTTTCCTCCGGTTCCATTTCAAAGTAATCGCATTTTTTATCCGCACCGATATCCAGTGTACGAATGATCACAGGTTTGCCTGCCATAGTCTCCGCTACCGTACGATAGATCTGAAACTGCTCTTCTTCGGTAGGGAACGTATCTCTCTCCAGGTAAATAAACTCGCTGCGGAACAGACCGATACCTCCGGCATCATTCTGCAATACTGCCGCCAGATCCTTGCTGTTACCTATATTAGCATAGAGCATGATCTTCTTACCATCAATAGTGATATTTTCTCTTCCCTTCAGGGTCTGGAGCAATTCCTTCTTCTCCTGTTCCTCCAGCTTTAACTGTTGCATTTTGCCCAGGGTATCTTCATCTGGATCCACATAAATGCACCCGTTTTTTCCGTCTACAATACCGACTTTTCCGTCGATATCATCTGTCAGAGGAATTGCGGTACCGATCAGTGCAGGGATGCTCATGGTCCTGGCCAGAATTGCCGTGTGGGAATTGACGGAACCGTGTACCGTCACGAAGGACAACACCAGATCTTTGTTCAGCTGTACTGTCTCAGAAGGAGCCAGGTCGTCTGCAACGATGATCACCGGTTCCCCGGATGCGTCAATCCCGGTGGCCCGGCCTCCGAGCACGCTTAACACGCGCTCGGAAATATCCTTGACATCCGCAGATCTCGCTCTCATATAGTCGTCATCCATGGCAGAGAACATCTGTGCAAAATTGTCACCGGTGGAAGCTACCGCATACTCTGCATTCACCTGCTGCATGCGGATGATATTTTCTACCGACTCGTTATAGTCATCATCTTCCAGCATCATCTGATGGATTTCGAAAATAGCGGCATTGGCTTCCCCGACCTCCTTCAGAGCCTTCTGATACAAACCCTGCAGCTGCTCCATGGCTGTCTGTTTCGCCTGTCTGTAGCGTAAGATCTCCTGTTCGGAGTCCTCGATCCTGACACGTTTTACCTGCTGCTCGTCTTTTTTATGAACACTGATTCTGCCGATAGCGATTCCGCCAAATACGCTTTTACCCTGGTAGACTTCCATGACTCTTTTCCTCTCCTGACGATTATGCTTCCTCTATTTTAGAGATTTGCTTTTACAAATTCCGTTACTGCTGCGTATGCTGCTTCCTCATCCTCACCGTCGAAGGTCAGAGTGATCTCATTGCCGGCTTTGACAGCCAGACCCATGATACCGAAGATACGCTTGCAATCTCCGCTCTTGCCATCCTTGGTCAGAGTGATATTAGCGGCAAATTCCTTGGCTGCCTTTACCAGTTCCCCTGCGGGGCGGGCATGAATGCCTTCAGGATCTGTGATAACATATTTGAATTCTTTCATTGTCTTTTTCTCCTTTTATTTTCCTATGACTAAGCATTAAGCAACTTTTTTCTTCAATACACCAAGCAGTAATGCGGATACGACCGTGCCTGCCGCCAGTGCTACCAGATACATCAGTGCATTTCCCACTACAGGGAATACAAAGATTCCGCCGTGAGGAGCCATCAGTGTGCAGTGGAATGCCATGGACAGTGCACCTGCCAGTGCAGAACCGATGATGCAGGAAGGAAGGACATGCAGAGGATCGGACGCTGCGAAAGGAATGGCACCTTCCGTGATGAATGCCAGACCCATGATGAAGTTGGTAGGACCTGCATCTCGCTCTTCCTTGGTGAATTTATTCTTAAATAACAGGGTTGCCAGTGCAATGGCACAGGGCGGAGTCATTCCTCCGATCATAACTGCTGCCATGATATCATAATTGCCTGCCGCAATTGCTGCGGTTCCGAATACATATGCTGCCTTGTTGAAAGGGCCACCCATGTCAATCGCCATCATGCCGCCCAGGATCAGACCCAGTACAACCCGGCTGGAATCACCCATTCCGCTTAAGAAATTATTCAATCCGGTATTGATACCGCCCATGATCGGCTCCACCACAAAGTTCATGGCAAGTCCCATGATCAAAATACCCACTACCGGATAGATCAATACAGGCGCCAGTTTTTCAACAGCATCCGGAAGTTTGTCACAGATCTTACGGAGTCCTACGATCAGGTAGCCTGCCAGGAAGCCTGCCACCAGTGCTCCTAAAAATCCGGACTTACCGTTTGCCGCCAGCATACCGCCTACGAATCCGAGAGCCAGCGCCGGTCTGTCGCCGATAGCCATACCGATGAAGCCCGCCAGTACCGGAAGCATCAGACCGAATGCCACGCCGCCGATGTTTTTAAACATAGCTGCTATGGGAGTGATCGTACCGAAATTACTTCTCTGATCTGCGGGAAGTGCATTGATGTCAACATTCAGTCCATCGATCAGGAATGCGATCGCGATCAGGATACCTCCGCCTACTACAAAAGGAAGCATATGGGATACACCGTTCATCAGCTGTGTGTAAATCTTATGAGCCACACTTTCTTTGCCGGCGACTGCAGTCTTTACCGCTCCGCTCTCACCGTGAAAGATTTCCACCTCACCGCTGATGGCCTGTTGTACCAGCCGATCCGCCTTGCTGATGCCGTCAGACACCTGACAACTGATCACTTTCTTACCGTCAAAGCGATCCATGGGAACTTTTGCGTCTGCCGCTACGATGATGCAGTCCGCTGCGGCGATTTCTTCCGCAGTCAGTACATTTTTCGCACCTGCGGAACCTCTAGTCTCGATCTTGATCTGGCAGTCTGCTGCTTTTGCTGCCTTCTCCAGCGCTTCCGCTGCCATATAAGTGTGCGCGATTCCGGTCGGGCAGGAAGTCACTGCCAGGAGCTTAAAGCTCTTTTTCTCTTCGGTGGTAATGCCGGTATCACTTAATCTGTCGTCAATGCTCTTGGCACTCTCATCTGCTGCATCGATGATCTGTAAAAATTCCTCTACGCTTTTGGCATTTCTTAAAGATGTGGTAAAATTCTCATCCATCAGCATAACGGACAATTTGCTCAGTACATCCAGATGTACATTATCCTTGGTATTGGGTGCAGCGATCAGGAAAAGCAATGTCACCGGTTCGCCGTCCAAGGAATCATAATCCACACCGTTTTTAATTACCATGGCTGCCAGTCCGGGAGTCTTCACTGCATCACATTTGCCGTGAGGGATTGCAATGCCTTCGCCGATTCCCGTGGTGCTCTCTTCCTCTCTTGCATAGACCTGTGCACGGTACTGCTCCACATCCATAAGCTTTCCGCTCTTCGCCATCAGTTCCACTGCCATATCCAGTGTTGCCTTTTTGTCAGCAGGCGCTGCATCCAGGGAAATACTTCTTTTGTCCAATAAATCCGTAATTCTCATATTGTAACCCTTTCTCTCTTTTTTATTGTTTCTTTTTATTATTTTGTTATGATTTTACCTGTTTCAATACCTGCATAACTTCATCTTTGGTAGCCAGATTCTCGGAAAAAGCGCTGGCGCTTCCCGCGGCGATTCCCATGCAGAAAGCATGTGCGTATTCCTTCTCTTCCAGCCATCCGGTGAGGAATCCCGCTACCATGGAATCTCCGGCACCGACACCATTGACCAGCTTTCCTTTCGGAGCCGGAGCCTCCAGGCATTGACCGTCCGCTGCGATCAGTACCGCTCCTTCTCCCGCCATGGAGATCAAAACATTCTGTGCTCCCATGTCCCGGAGCTTTTTCCCATAAGGGACCACTTCCTCTCTGGTAGAAAGCTTCACGCCGAAGATATCCCCCAGTTCATGGTTGTTGGGTTTTACCAGAAAAGGATGATACGGCAATACCTTTACCAGCAGGTCTCTGGTGGCATCCACTACGGTGAGAACACCTCTTCCCTGAATTCTCTCCAGAATTCTCTGATAAATATCATCCGGCATCGAATAGGGAATACTTCCTGCCAGTACCAGGACATCTCCTTCCTGTAATCTGTCAATTTTTTCCATCAGCTGTTCCAGCGCTTCCGCATCGATATCCGGTCCACAGCCATTGATCTCTGTACCGTCAATACTTTTCAGTTTCAGATTGATTCTGGTCATTCCGTGATTGATTTTGATGAAATCGGCATTCACTCCAAAATCAGTCAATCTTCGGATCAATTCTTCTCCGGTGAATCCCGCCACATATCCCAGCGCTGTGGAATCCAGACCCAGATTCTTCAGCACAATGGATACGTTGATTCCCTTTCCTCCCGGAAGAATCAGCTCTGATGAAGTTCTGTTGGTCATTCCCAGCTGAAAGTCATCCACGGATACGATGTAATCCAGTGACGGATTGAATGTCACAGTACAAATCATTTCCATTCCTCCTGTCTGTTACCTTTCGTGTTCTTATGATGTTATTATATGCTCATATTCAGTCAAATTCAATCAATTTAATTCACAAATTTGATGATTTATTTTGGTTGAATTTGCACAAAGAAAAGGATGAAGTCATCCTTCATCCTTTTGATCTCGCTTCCACTATAGCATTCCCTTACCTGGTTTCTTTAAACATACCGGCCTGCTCTTTCATTTCTTTGGCATTGGAAAGTGCCGCCTCCGTCAGTGCATCACTGCCAAGAAGTCTTGCCAGTTCCGCCAGGCTTTCTTCCGCCGACACTTTATGAATATCCGTGATGGTCATATCATCCGTACTGCTCTTCTCAATCACAAAATGTACATCTGCCATGGCAGCGATCTGGGGCAGATGGGTAATACAGATGACCTGATGGGCTCCGGATAAAACGCTCAGCTGTTCCGCTACTTTCCATGCAGTCCTTCCACTGATACCGGTATCGATCTCGTCGAAGATCAGAGTATCGATTTCATCCCGCCCTGCCAGCACTGTTTTGATAGCGAGCATAATACGGGACAATTCACCGCCGCTTGCCACCTGACTTAAGGGCTTCAGACTCTCTCCGGGATTGGTGGAGATCAGGAATTCCACATCGTCATATCCTTTTGCCGTAATGGTCTGACCGGGTCTGACCGCAATATCAAATTCCACTGTCAGAAAATTCAGACCGATCAGCGCATCCTTTAACTTTTGTGTCAATACGGTTGCATTTTTACGACGGATACCGGACAGTTCCTCACAGGTCTTCTCCAACAGCTTCTGTTTTTCCGTCCACTCGGCATTCAGTTTCTGCATATAAGTATCATAATCCGCCAGTTTTTCCAGATACGCTTCTTTTTCTTCTTTGTATTTGAGTATCTCTTCGATCGTATTGCCGTACTTTCCTTTGAGATGATTGATGGTATTCAGCCGTTCCTCGGTGCTCCTGAAATCCTCTTCGTCAAATTCCAGATCCGACATATATTCCGACACATCATGATTGTAATCCGATAACAGACTTTCCACCTCTGCCAGCTGCTCTTCCATCTGTTCCAGCGCAGGATCATACATAGTCACGCTGCGAAGTGCCCTCAGTGCCCTGCTTAAGGAATTCCCCGCACCGTCTTCTGCATCATTACCGCTGAGACGATAACTCTCTGCCAGGCTTTCCGCAATTTTACGGCTGTTGGACATTTTGCGGTATGCCTGTTCCAGCTCCTCATCCTCACCGGGCTGCAGCCCGGCATCTGCGATCTCCTTCTGTTCGAATTCCGCCAGGGACTGTTCTCTGCCTCTGGAAGCATCATCCAGTGTCTCTGCGGATATTCTCTTCTCTAAAGCGGCACATTCATGATACAATGCACCCACCTGCTCTGCGCACTTTGCGAATTCCGCTCCGGCATAAGCATCCAGGATCTCCATATGCTTTTTCTTATGGAGCAGCGACTGGTGTTCATGCTGTCCGTGAATGTCGATCAGCAATTCCGAAAGCTCTTTGATCTGCTTTGCCGTTACGGTCTCGCCGTTAATACGGCAGATGCTCTTCCCCGAGGACAGTTTTCTGCTTAAGATCACTGTTCCGTCCTCCGAAGGTTCCAGATCCATACTTTTCAATTTTTCTGCCAGTCTGGGTTCCTCGCAATCGAAGACCAGTTCTACCAGGCCGCTCTCTTCTCCCCGTCTGAGCATATCCTTCTCGAACTTTCCTCCCAGTGCCAGATTCACCGAGCCGATCAGCAATGACTTTCCGGCACCGGTCTCTCCCGTCAGTATATTCAGTCCTTCTCCGAACTCTACCTCTGTCTCCCGGATGAGAGCCAGATTTTTCACGTGTAAGCTGCGAAGCATGTATTTCCCCCTGTCTATCTTTCTATCATCAGATGGATCTTATCCATGAGGATCTGGGTATCCTCC
>OKUQ01000980.1_pt1 | contig 14375 bp, 10 predicted proteins | sample 1606811 | NCBI WGS metagenome assembly OKUQ01 (sample SAMEA3882546, study PRJEB24775) | human gut metagenome | biome: human-associated habitat; feature: intestine environment; material: feces | place: Netherlands | collected 2009/2010
AGAAGGGAAAAGGCGCAAGCAGATGGCGCAGGTGAATCTGGAAATAGTATTATACCACATCCGCCGCGCGCTGCATAGGATGGCGACAGGAAAAGAACAACGGAACACATCCACCTATCAAAAACGCGCCTCCCGAAGTTTCCGGGAAGCGCGCTTTTGTCTGACAAGTTTTGAGAGAAATCAGTGGCAGCCCTTGCATTTGCCGCAGTCGCCGCCGCAGCTGCAAGCAGAATTGCCGCTTTTCTTGTCCTTGATCATCTTCCAAATGACTGCGCCAACAATCACCAGAAGTACACCGCCAACAATCCACGTTGCCATGATTCGTTCCTTTCTGCGCCTGTGCGGATGGAGGAAAACCGCTTTTGCGCGATAGAACATATGCCGGAGGGAAAGCGCAGATGATGCAGAACCCGCGCCAGCCCTCCGGCGTTCACAAGAGGGGTTTCAGAAAGCACCGGATGCAGCGGCGCTTTCCTCGGTTAAGCCCGATGGAAAATCAGGCGGAAACCTTCTGCGTGAGGTGGTTGTCGTTGTAAGGATTCTTACGAACGACCAGATACACCAGACCAGCCAGCAGCAGGATGGCAATCGCCGTCGCAACGGTGAAGCCAGCGCCGCTGAAGAGCAGGCCAAGCTGATAGACAATCAGGGCGACGACGTAAGCGAACGCGCACTGATAGCCAACCGCAGCCAGCGTCCACTTGGCATTGTTGAACTCACGCTTCATCGCGCCGATGGCCGCGAAGCAGGGAGCGCACAGGAGGTTGAAAATCATGAAGGCATACGCCGCCAGACGGCCGTGACCGTTCGAGGACTCGTTGAACGCCGTCGCAATCGGGCTGAGGGCTTCCGCCTTCTCTTCCTCGGTCATGTCCTCGTGATAGGGCACATCCGCCAGATACGCCGCCTCGGTGTAGTTCGGCACGATGCAGTCCGCCACGGCGACCATCTTGCGCATGTGGGCGACGGTTTCCTCCCCTACGCCGTTGTACAGCTTGCCCTCGTCGCCCATGATGGGGTCAACAAAGACCAGCGCGCCTTTCTTCGCGGACTGCTCACAGAAGTCAGACACCAGTGCCGCCTGTTCTGCTGACAGAATCATGCCTGTGGACACCACATCAAACGAGAATCCCAGTTCCGCCCAGACTTTCAGCGACTGGCGCATGTATTCCGTCGTTTCCTGAATGTAGAATTTCCCGTAATCCAGCGTGTTGCTCACCAGCGCCGTCGGCAGCGTGTACAGGTGATGTCCCATATGCGACAGCACCGGCATCATTGCGCTCAGCGACACTTTCCCGTAGCCCGCCAGATCATGCACCAGCAGTATATGCTTACTCATCTATCTTCTCCTTATTTTTGAGGGAACGCCAAAGGCTCTGCCTCTGGACTCCGGCAGGGGCGCTGCCCCTGCACCCTGCAAGGGACTTCGTCCCTTGACCCTTTCGCGCGATTGGATTGGTAACACTCTCATGCAGTTTTCGCGTGGTTATCCGTAGAAAGTAGCGGAACAACTCAAAGAGCAAATCCCCTGTGATATTCTTGTTCGCTTACACCGTTTTCTCTGCCATAAACTCTCGAATATAGTCAATGTCCGAAAGCTCTGGATTCTCTCGAATCGCCGCAGACAGAAAAATCCGTGCGAGTTCGCGATTCAGTTCATACAAGTAGCCCATATTCCCATTTCCAGCCTTATCAAACGGGCTGTACTTCGCTTTGCAATATCGCAAAATATCGCTAAGGAAATCCGACGTTTTAATCGGCATTGCAAAACGGGTATATCTGAGGTCTACGCGGCGACCCTGGTTATTCCATGCGTTCTCAAAAGCCCGTTCTGCCGGCCTATCGCAGTCATAGCAGTCCGAAACGGCACTGCTCACCGCTACAACGCGCCCGTTGCATCCGTGAAGCACAATGTCGCCTGTTTTAACATGCGCCATGTTTTCCCAGTGAAAAATTTTGCTTCCGTTTTGGCTATGCTGCGGTGCCCAAATAAAGCCGCCGCGATACTCAATATCGAAAGTTTCACCTTGAAAAACATAAAACGTCATAGGCTTACCGGGAATCCGCTCAGATTTTTCCTGTATAGGTTCGCTTTCTACAATTGGTGTGACAGCTGCTACCATTTTTGCTGCATTACGTTGCTGATCTGCAAGACGTGTCTCTTCGACTTCATGAACCACGGCATTGTGAAGATCTTCATCCACCAATGTCAAGAATTTCCCAAATGTATCCGGATTGGTATACACAAAGTTGCTCGTTTTTGAAGCAAATGCTACCGTGATGTACTTGTCATCCTGCGCAACAATTGTTCCTCTCCCCAACATTTTGTGCTTTACCAATTGATTCTTAAGGTCCATGTCGTTTCTCCTTCTTGCCTCCGCAGCGGTGAAATCCCCTGCCCCACAGCAGTCAGCTGCCCCAAAGGCACTTACCCCTTGACGGCAATCGCCTCAATCTCCACCTTCGCATCCCGCGGCAGCTTCGCCACCTGCACACACGCACGCGCCGGCGGATTCTTCGGGAAGAACTTCCCGTAGGCTTCGTTCACCGCGGCAAAGTCGTTCAAATCCTTCAGGAAAATCGTCGTTTTCACGATGTCCGCCAACGTGCAGTCCGCTTCCGCCAGAATCGCGGCAATGTTCTTCATGCACTGCTCGGTCATCTCGCCAATCGTGCCTTCCAGCAGTTCGCCCGTTTCCGGCACGAAATACAGCTGTCCGGACACATACACCGTATTGCCCGCCTGAACGCCCTGCGAATACGGGCCAATCGCGGCGGGTGCGTTTTTCGTCGAAAGAATCTTGTTCATGGAAGAGAATCCCCCTTCATCTTAGTGCGTCAGAAACGCTGTCTGCATTATACCATGATTATGCGTCGAAAACAACACCGGAGGTAGAGAAAACCGCCCCCGATTTCTCGAAGGCGGCTTTCTCAGGTACCAAATCAAAGACCGTAGTAATAGAAGATGAGGCACACACCGGCCAGCAGGATGAACGCCAGCCCAACCACCAGCGGCGCATGTGTGCCCTTGCCGCGGTTGGCTTCCTTCGCCATCTTGTAGTCGTAGTAGTGCTGATGCTTATGCTTTCCGGGCGCGAAAAGCACCAGCAGGTTTCGGAAACCGTAGGAAATGATGTCCAGCACACCTTCGCGCGCCGTGAACGTCAGCAGACCCACACAGGTCAGCAGCGCACCCGGCACAAAAAGTGCGTCGCACAAACCGCTCAGGATTTCCTCCCGCTCGCTCAGCGTCCAGATACTGCGCATCGAGGCAACGCCAGCAAATATCAGCGCGCCGATAGCGATGCAAATCCAGTAGGGCATCGCCCGCTTTGATTTTTTCAAAGCCCAAGCTCCTTCTTATACCGTTCAAACTCTTCGTCGTTGCAGTTGATGAAGTGTCCGGGTTTGATTTCCCGCAGGGACGGCTTGTTCACCGAGTAGTCATGCTCCTTCAGGGGCTTGTACTCAATGCGCTGCCGATGCTTCTCGTGATGCGGATCCGGGTACGGAATCGCGGACAGCAGCGACTTGGTGTACGGATGCAGCGGATGCTCGAACAGCTCGTCGGAATCCGCCAGCTCCACCAGCTTGCCGTAGTACATGACACCGATGCGGTCGGAGAAGTACTTGACGACGGACAGGTTATGCGCAATAAACATGATGGTCAAGCCCATCTTGTTGCGCAGGTCGTTCAGCAGGTTGATAACCTGTGCCTGAATCGACACGTCCAGCGCGGAAATGGGTTCGTCGGCGATGATGAGGTCAGGCTCCAACACGATGGCGCGGGCAATGCCGATACGCTGGCGCTGGCCGCCGGAGAACTCATGCGGATAGCGGTCGGCGTGCTCGCGCACCAGACCAACCAGATCCAGCACCTCGTAAACCTTTTCGTCGATGTACTTTTCGTCCTTGATGCCGCGGATTTTCAGACCTTCTGCGATAATCTCACGCACAGTCATGCGCGGGTTAATCGAGGCAATGGGGTCTTGGAAAATCATCTGCATCTTGGTCATGATGTTGTCCTTCGCGGCAACCTTCATGTCCTGTTCGTAGCGCGCCTTCCGTTCCTCCAGCGCCTGACCGGACAGTGTCTTGCTGTCTGCCTCAAACGCCGCGGTCAGCTCTGCCTTGCGCTTCTCGCGGTACTTCTCGACGCACTTGCTCTTTTCCACAGAAGATTCCAATGCGTTCGTGCGTGCCTGACGGATTTTCTCCTTCAGTTCCTTGCGCATTTCCTTAATCTTCTGGTCGTATTCCGCCTTCAGCGCCGCCGCCTGCGCCGGATTCTTCTCCGTTTTTTCCTTCAGCGCGGCTTTCATCTGGCGCTGCTTTTCCTCGAAGTCGTTTTTCAGGCTGCGAATCAGCACCGGCAGACCGTTCTGCGTGGACGAAATGCGCAGACCCTGGAAGTACACGTCACCCTCGGTCGGGTCGTACAAGTTGATGATGGTGCGGCCCGTCGTGGTCTTGCCGCAGCCAGACTCGCCCACCAGACCAAAGACTTCGCCCTTCTTGATGTAGAAGCTGACGTCATCAACGGCCTTGTTGATATAGTCGCCGCTGCGGAAATACTGCTTCAGGTGATTGACACGCAGGAGGACGTCGCTTTCTTCCTCAATGCCCGCGTGCTCCAGACGAGCCAGCGTCACCTTGTCCGTGATGGCGTTCATCACACGCGCGATTACCAGCAGCACGATGCCAACCAGCCACAGCCACACCCAGCGCGCCGCCAGCCACCACAGCGCAATCACCAGCGAAATGGCGTTGCTGTCATCAGACTTCTTGACGGTCGTTTCTGCCAGAGACTTCAGCGCGGTCTGGTAGGTCGGCGCTGCCGCCGCGGATACTTGAACCGCCTTCAGCAGGCTGCTGAGCGAGCCGTCAAAATCTTCGCTCTGCACCCGCTCCAACAGCGTCGTCGCGAACACATCCAGCGTGCCGAGGTTTTCGCTCGGATAGCGTGCCTGAAGCGCCTCGTACTTGCTCTGCACGAACGCTTTCAAGTCAATCGCTTCGCCCTGCTTCTTCTGCTCCACCAGCGCGGCAAACTCGTCGCGGATATCCTCCGTGTCGACGCGCTCCAGCGTGCGCTGCTCCGCCAGTGCAGCGGCGTAGTCCTCAAAGCTCAGTGCATTCAGATATTTCTTCATGGAAGCCGGCTTGTTGCCCGCATCCACCGACGCACGAACCATCGTCGTCAGCGTTTCCACAAATTCCAGATAGCTGCCAGCTTCTTCGCCGTGCTCCTGCGCAAACGTTTCGTAGAACGCTGCAACATCCGGCTCGGTATTGGCGGTGGCAATCTTAATCGGCTTGCCCTTGGGCGCCGCCGGCGTCATGACTTCGTTCAGGTAGTCAAACGATTCCGCCAGCAGGCGGCTGTCACTGCCGCTTTCCTGCTGCTCATAGAGCGTCAGATACGCATCCACGTCGAAATTCTGATCGAAATCAGCGCAGAAAGCATCCAGCTTCTGCTTGGACAGCGCGTCCTGCCCCGCTGCCAGTTCATTCACCCACGTCGTATAGAACGTCAGCGCGCGATTCTGGCGCACGTCCCCGCCCAGCGTCTTGGTGGACGCGGCATCAATCATGGCGGAGAAATACTGCTTGTCGAACCAAGCGCGCGTAACCACGGAAGCGTTCTGCTGATAAGAGCGCAGCGCCCCCGATAGCGTAGACCATCCCGCACCGTCATTCGCCACAACATAGATGCTCATTACGATGGCGATGGCCATAACCACCAGCCCAATCGTTTTCAGCACCGAGGCGATTCCCTTTGCGATTTTCATGCTTCGGCGGCTCCTTTCTTCGCGTTCTGCAAGGCTTCTGCTGCCTCTCGTTCAGCCTGCTCCTTCTTCATGCGTTCAATGCGTTCCACCACAATCGCCGGCGGATTTACCTTCGGCGCATTCGGATGCAGCAGCCACGTCGCCGCCATATGCGTCTCGCTGACATGGAACATCGGCGGCTGTTCCTCAAAGTCGATTTCCATTGCGTACTTGTTGCGCGCGGCGAAAGCATCGCCCTTCGGCGGCAGAATCATATCCGGCGGCGTACCGGGGATAGCTTCCAGTTTCTCGCGCGTCTCCAAGTCCGGCATGGAGGACAGCAGCGCCCATGTATACGGGTGGCGCGGGTCGTAGAACACATCATCCGCCGTGCCATACTCGACAATCTTGCCGGCGTACATGATGGCAATGCGGTCCGCCATGTTCGCCACAACGCCAAGGTCATGCGTGATGAAGATGACCGACAGGCGGCGTTCCTTCTTCAGGCGGTTAATCAGTTCCAGAATCTGCGCCTGAATGGTCACATCCAATGCGGTTGTCGGTTCATCGCAGATGAGGATATCCGGGTTCGCGGACAGCGCAATAGCGATAACAATGCGCTGACGCATACCGCCGGAGAACTCAAAGGGATACTGATAGAAGCGCTTGTGCGGCTCCGGAATACCGACTTCCTTCATCAATTCGATGGCGCGGTGGCGTGCCATGCCCTTGGTGAGCTTGAAGGCGTAATCCTGCGCGCGCGCCTTCATGTAGTCCACCATTTCCACCGCCAGCACGTCAAAGTCCTTCGTCTCGCTTGCCGCGATGAGTTCCTCAAAATGCTTCAGCAGGCTCCGGGTCATTTCGCAGAGGTTGTGCTGCGCCATATCCGCGTCAATCAGGTTTTTCGGGATGACGGACGGCGGATTCTTGCCCTTCGCCTTCTGCGCCTCAAACTTCTTCTGCTCGCGGGCGTAGCGCTTTTCTTCCTTCGGATTGTGCGTCTTGGAGCGGGCATAGCGGTCGATGTAGGACTGTGCGCCCGAACGGTAGACGTACGCCTGATTGTCCTTATCCAGCTGCAGCTTGTCGATGGCTGCTTCAACCGCCGCAGCCGATTTGTGCAGCGCTTCCTTGCATTCGCCCTCGTTCAGCGGCTTTTGCTGATAGACCTTCAGGGCGCTGCGGAGCGTATCCACCGCCGCCTGCTGCGATTTCGCCGCCTGCTGGCTGGAGTACTGGAGCGCGTGAGCAATGTCCTGCAAGAAGTCAATCATGAACTCGCGGTAGAGCGTTTCGCGCGCCATCTGGTTCAGCTCGGTGATGGACTGCTTCTTCGGGTCGGGCGTTTTGCCACTCGCCGCCAGATAGCCGATGCAGAAGAAGTTCGGCTCCTGCGCATTCACCATCGCGCCCAGCTTAGCGGTCATGTCCGCCATCAGCGCGCGCATTTCGCTTTCGCGGCGGCGCGTGTAGTTCTTCTGGAAGCCTTCCAGCGCCGTATGCCACTTCGCGATTTCCGGGTCATTCTCATCGAAGGTGTACGGGTCGAAGATATGCTTCAGGGACTTGCGGATGCGGCCGCAGATTTCGCGGACATCCTTGTCCTTGCTCGTCAGGATGGCATTGTCGATTTCATCCATGCCGTCCATGCACTCAACGATGGATTCCATCGCTTCCTTATAGGTATATTCCATCTTCAGCCCGACGGAAGCAAAGTGGTCGAACTGCTTCGTTTTGGCGTGGATGGCTTCGCGCGCCTGTGCGCCCTGTCCACGCGCCTCGGCATCCGCCACCATCGTCTTTTCGAGCTGCGCCAGCAGGCTGTTGAAGCGTTCCTTGCCATCGCGGCGGCGTTCCTTGTTGTTCAGCAGCATGGCTTCCGTCAGCTGCTTGCCGATGCGCATGATGGGGTTCAGGGCACTCAGCGGGTCTTGGAACACCATGGCCAGCTTGTGGCCGCGCAGGGTGTGGAACTCTTCTTCCGGAATCTTCAGCAAATCCTTGCCGTCGTAGATGATTTCGCCCGCATCCACCATGGCGTTGACCGCCAGAATGCCCATGATAGCACGGGTGGTGACGGACTTGCCGGAACCGGATTCACCGGCGATGGCGAGCGTTTCGCCTTCCTCCAGATTGAAGGAAATATCGCGCACTGCGCGAACCGCACCGTTGTTTGTGCGGAAGGAGATGGTCAAGTTTCGGACTTCCAGCTTTGCCATATCAGTCGTCCGCTCCTCTCAACGAAGGATTCAGCGCGTCGCGCAGGCCATTACCAAACAGGTTGAAAGCAATTTCCAAAATGGCGATGAAGATTGCCGGGAACATGATGATGTGGGGATAGGTGCTCAAGTACGCCTGACCGCCGGAAAGCAGCGTGCCGATGGAGGTCAGCGACGACGTTTCCAGATTGATGATGTGCAGGTAGCTGAGCATGGATTCGGAGAAAATGACGCCGGGGATGGTCATGACCGCGCCGGTCACGATGGTGCCCAGGCTGTTCGGGAAGATGTGCTTGAAAATCAAGCGAGCGTCGGATGCGCCCAGCGTGCGCGCCGCCAAGACGTATTCCTGACCCTTGAAGCGGTAGAACTGCGTACGCACACGCGCCGCCGTACCAACCCAGCCGGTCAAGACGAAAGCGAACAGCAGGGATGGCAGCACGCCCACCTTTTCCGCCAAGTGCAGCTGGAACAGGGTTGCGACGACCATGAACGGCACGCTGTTCAGCACGTCGGAGATACGCTCCATCACCATGTCAACCGCGCCGCCGTAGTAACCCTCGATGGAGCCGTACAGCACGCCGAGGATGAAGTTGATGCTCGCCACGACGATGGACAGCAGGAAGCTTAGGCGCGCGCCGACTGCCAAGCAGGTGAAAATATCCTGCCCGTAGTTGTTCGTGCCGAAAATGAACGTGGGTTCATAGCCGTTGACATAGCGGAAGTACTCCAGATAGTGCACACGCACGCGGTAGCCCGTCTGGTTCTTCTGGGCGTAGGTGTACCACTGCCCATCCGCGCCGTCGTCGCCGGCAATGCGCTTGCTGTTGTAGTTCGCCTTGTTCGGGTTGTCGGACGTGAGGTAGTTCGGAATCAGGCTGCCGTTTTCATCCAGCGCCGGATCACCGTTGGTGTTCACGCTCTCGTCCTTGAGCTGGTACCAGAAGTTCGCGCCGCCGTTGCCCATCATGTACTGCGAATTGTGGGTCTTCTGCAGCGGGTAGATGACCTGAATGTCCTTCTCGTTCTGATACGCCATCAGGTTGTTGTATTCCGTTTCGCTCAGGTTGACATACGCGAAGCCGACCAGCGCGTAGGAATCCACGCGCAGGTTGTAGTACTTCACGCCATTGGCATCGGTGTAGTGGTCGTATTCCTTCTTCACGACCGGCACACCCGTTTCCTGACCGATGGCGTTATAGTAATGGTAGCCGATTTCGCTGACCTTTTCCTTGCGCGCGCCATCCCAGAAACCCGCGTTTTCAAACAGAGTGTTCTTCGGCAGCACCGACTTGTAGTAGCCGTCGCGGAACTGCACCGTGTACGGCGAGACAAACGGCGTGATGATGGCAAACAGCAACAGGAACACAATCAGGCAGAACGCCACAACGGAGGACTTGTTCTTGCGGAAGCGCAGCCACGCGTCGCCCAGATAGCTGATGGACTTGGTCTGCAGCTTTTCGTCATGGATGCGCTCATCCTTGTGAATAAACGCAAACTTTTCCTTCGGGATTTCCGGATACAGATTCTTTTCCATCATTTCTTCGACCCCATTCTGATGCGCGGGTCAATAAACCCGTAGCTGATGTCAATGACAATGCCCGAAACCAGGCCGATTGCCGTATAGAACACGTTCAGCGCCATGAAGAAATTATAATCGCGGACATTGATGGAGTTGATGTACAGGTTGCCGATGCCGGGAATGCCGAAGATGTTTTCGATAATCATCGAGCCGCCCAGAATACCGATGAATTCACCAATAATCATCGGCAGGATGACGACCATTGCGTTGCGCAGCGCGTGACGGGAAATTGCCTGTGCCTTGGTCAGACCTTTCGTGCGCGCCAGCAGCATGTAGTCACCGGTCAGCACCTCGCTCAGCTCCGCACGGGTGTAGCGCGTCAAGCCTGCCACAACGCCGAAGCCCAGCGACAGCACTGCCGGAATCAGCGATACGAACATCGTCCAGCTGAACAGTGACCCGCCTGCCTGTGACAAACTTGCCGCCTGCAAGGGGAACCAGCCGAGCTTGAAGCACAGGAAGTACTGCACCAGGAAGGCGTACACATAGCTTGGCACCGAGATGAAGACCATGACCATGGTGGAAATGAAGTTATCCTGCCACTTGTTCTTCTTCAGCGCCGCATAGATGCCGAAAGCAAGGCCCAGCGGGATCGCAATCAGGATAGAATACAGGTTGACAAGCACCGTATAGGGCAGCTTCTGCATCATGACGTCCCAAACGCCCATGCCTTCATACATCTGTTCGCCGACGCCCCAGTCCCATTCGGTCAGGATGCTCTTCAGGTACAGGAAGTACTGCACCATGATCGGCTTGTTGTAGCCCATCTTTTCGCGCTTGGCGAGCACGAGGTTGATGTCGCGGCCCATTTCGCGGACGGCGGGCAGCGGCAGCAGCTTAATCAGGATAAAGCACATGGTCATGATGATGAACAGCACCAGGAACATGTACAGGACACGCTTGATGATGTATCGTGTCATACCATTTTTGGACATTCCACGTTACCTCCGTTTTTCATATTGAGCGGAAGGGGCGGGAAACCCTGCTGCCCCCCTGCTTCCGGCCGTCAGAGTGCGTCGCCCCACCCGTGACGGGGTCGCGGAGGATGCGGCTGGAGGTGCGCATCACCGCGGACTGGGCTTGCCTGACTGAATTGAATCCCTATTGGGCATTTCTTAAGGAATCACTATCTTGTACCATTTTTCTTTGGAATCATAGCGTCCCCTTAAGAAACGCCCGAAAATCAACCGGTTTTTAATACGCACATCGGGCATGGGGGTCAAAAGGCCCCCATGCCCGTGCCGAGTTTCAGAGAATCACGGCAAATGTGCGCCTTGAATTAGTATTCCAGGGTGTTGTTGGCGATGTAGTCCGCCCACTCAGCGTCATCGTAGTTGTACGTCATGTACTGAATACCGCCGAAGCCGATCAGCGTGACGTAGGTATCAACAACGGTGTTCACCTTCTGGGAGTTCATGCTCGCGCTGTTGCGGTAGTAGATGGAGGAGCAGGGATACCAGTTCATGAACGCGCCTTCGACAGCGGTCGCGAACTGCAGACGAGTGTCGTAGGTGTAATCAGCGAACTTGCCCAGCTTTTCCTCGATGGACGGAACGTTCTGGCTGTTGCACCAGTTCGCCCAGTTCTGCAGGTTGTCGGTGATTTCGCCAACGCCTTCCACATTGTAAACAACGTCGATGGTGGTGGTGTCATAGCCGTATTCTTGCTGGTTGCCGGTGCCGTACGCATCGTCGGTGTAGCAGTTGCCGAACACGCCGAAGGGAGCCATCGTCGCGCCGCCCCAAGTGGTGAAGATCATGTCCGCGTTGCCGGACTGCATGGTTTCGTAGTAGTCGGTGTCCACGGTCATGGTCATTTCGACCTTGCCTTCAAACGGCGTGCCAACGCAAGCGTTCTTCAGCGCGGCGTTCAGGTAGTTGAACATGTTGACGTAGATAGCGTCGCTCTGGTACACGCGCAGGTCAATCTTGATGTCGCTGGTGCCATCGTAGATGCCGGCAGCGACAGCCTTGTCATACGCAACCGCCATCAGCGCGCGCGCCTTTTCGACCTCGTAGCCGGTCATGGCTTCGTACGCTTCGTCGAGGGTGTCGTAGTCGCCGCCCTCGCCCCAGGTCAGGTCGAACAGACGGCAGAGGACTGCCTTCGCGGGTTCGCTGTCACGATACAGCGCGCCGGTGAAGGGGTCGTAGCAGTACAGTTCGTTGATCAGACCAAAGCCAGCCGTGCAAGCCGCGGTGAAGGAGGAAGCGAATTCCTTACGGTCATAGGAGTAAGAAATCGCCTGACGGAATTCCGGAATCACCAGAACCTGACTATTGGTGCCGTGAGACAGCAGCTTCTCATAGTCGGTGTTCATGGTCAGCTTGGTGGTGTAGCCGTTGTTCGGGCCGTACTTGATGTACTTGCTGTTGCCGTACTTCTTCAGGTCGTCCGCCTGCAGAGCGATGTCATCAATCTCGCCCTTTTCGAACGCCAGCACCTGGGTCGCGTGGTCGGCAATGCAGGTCACCTTGTAGTTGTCCGTCTGATACTGGCCGACGTGGTTGCCGTCATGATAGCCATACCAGTTGTCATTGCGGGTCAGGGTGTATTCCTTGTCCAGTTCGAAGGAAGACAGCTTGTACGGGCCGTAGGAAACCGTGTTCTCTACGGAACGGCCGTACTTGGTCTTCACTTCGTCCGCTTCTTCCTCGGTGGCAACTTCCTTGCCGTCCTTGTAGAAGGTCTTGCAGGCTTCGTAAACGGGCTTGTAGACCAGGTAGGAGGAAGACAGGTTGTAGGGCACATAGAAGTTCGCTTCGTTCAGGGGGTTGGCCAGGATGAAGTCAACGGTGTAATCGTCAACCTTCTTGAAGCCAACTTCGTCCCACGTTGCGGCATCCGCAACGCTGGCGGTGTACAGATACTGAGCCTGCATGGACTCATACTGCTGACCCGCGGCGAAGTAGTTGTCAAACAGGTACTTCGCGGAGACCCACGCTTCGGCAGCGGTTTCGTCTTCAACAGAAGCATCGCGGTACATCGTGTCGTCCGCAATGTTCACATACTGCGGCGCGGGATTGCCCTCCGCGTCCAGCGCGCCGACCATGCCCCAAGCGCTCATGTCGAGGTACACATCGGTGCCGGCGGCAATGAGGTTCTCGGCAGTGTCTGCAATCAAGTCATAGGTCGTCTTGCCCGCGTAGAGGTAGTTCTTCGCGTTGTAGATGACGAACTCGCCAGCATAGTAGCTGTCAGCGCGGCGATTCAGCATCTTCGGGTTGAGCAGCTGCTGCATGGAGTACACATAGTCATCAGCGGTGATGGGGGTGCCATCTTCCCACTTGGCGAGCTTGTTCAGCGCGATACGCCAAGCCTTGGCGGTCTCGCCTTTCTTCACGCCGTACTGACCGACATACTCAGCAGTCACGTCCACCGGCATTTCAGCAGCCAGTTCGGGCATGACGGAGTAGCCATTCTTTTCGGAATTCAGAACGAAGGTGTAGAAACCAGAGCTGACATTGTTCAAAATATCAGTGTCTTCGTTCGTTTCCCAGGAGAGCGGGTCCCAGTTCAGAGAAGAGTTAATGCCGGGGGTGTAGCTGTTGTAGGTGTACACCTTTTCATCGGTGTAGTCCTTGCCAGCTTCGCCGACATACTGATCGGTAGAAACCGTCTGCGCGCTCCCCTCGCTCTTTTCCAGCGTGACAGTGCCCGCGTTGTACACGCGCTCACCGACATCGTAGGAATCAGCAGGCGTGAACGTGCCTTCTGCCAGCGCAGCCGCACTCAGCATCATGCACGCAGACAGGACCAGAGAGAGAATCTTCTTCATGGTCTAACCCCTCCAATTCATTTCGTACCAGATGACACGATGCAAATGATACGTTGATATTCATTATAGAGGAATTGACGCAAGGTTGTCAAGGGCTTGCCGCTTGCAATTTTTGACCAATCTTCCTGCAAAATTCCCCACTTTCACAGCAATCCCTTGATTCGACGATGTGAAATCGTTTTCGCGCAAAATTGTTTTTTTTTTGTTTTTTTCGTTCTTTGCCTTGATTTCTCTGCCTTTGCGCCATACTTGACGTTTCCCGTTTTTTCACCTATACTATCCTGTGCAGTGAAAGGAGAATTCCTTTATTATGAATGTTGACTTGACCCATGGTTCGATTTTCCGCGGACTGCTCCGTTTTTCTCTGCCGCTGATGGCGGGCAATCTGCTCCAGCAGCTTTATAACCTTGTGGACACCTTCGTCGTCGGGCGATACTGCGGTGAAATCGCCCTTGCCGCCGTCGGCAGCGCGTTTTCCGTCATGATTCTGCTCACGAGCATCGTCACCGGGCTGTGCATGGGCAGCGGCGTGGTTGTCAGCCAGCTTTTCGGGCAGAAAGACGATGCCGGCGTGCGCAAAGCGGTCGGCAATGCGTTTGTGCTGATTGCGGGCGTATCGGCGCTGCTGACCATCCTGTCCTACGCGCTCCTGCCCGTCATGATGGCGCTCCTGCGCATTCCGCCTGAAGCGCAGGGCGTTCTCTCCTGCTACCTCTTAATCGTGTTCATTGGTATCATCCCGACGTTCCTGTATAACTTCGGAGCGTGTATGCTCCGCGCCGTTGGCAATTCAACCGCGCCGCTGGTTTTCCTGCTGATTTCGTCGCTGACGAACGTCGCGCTGGACTTTCTGTTCGTGGCGGTGCTGCCGTGGGGCGTGGCGGGCGCTGCCGTCGCGACGCTTATTTCGCAAGTACTGTCCGGTTTCCTGTGCTTAGGTTATGTGCTCTTCCGCGTTCCGGCGCTGACGCCCTCGCAGCACGACCTGCGCCCCGACCGTGCGCTGTTCAGGCGCATCTTCT
>OKUQ01000989.1_pt1 | contig 14269 bp, 10 predicted proteins | sample 1606811 | NCBI WGS metagenome assembly OKUQ01 (sample SAMEA3882546, study PRJEB24775) | human gut metagenome | biome: human-associated habitat; feature: intestine environment; material: feces | place: Netherlands | collected 2009/2010
CGACACGCTGACGCGACTGGCCAACGTTCTGCGCGAGGCCAACGCTCAGCGCGATTCCGAGAATCCGATTATGCTCATCTCGGATGAGCCGTACCGCGAGATTGTGTACGGTGCCGAGGTACCTTGGGTACCTTCGATCTATGATCACACCATCGTCTGCTACTCGTATTCCAAGTCCCTTTCGCTACCGGGCGAACGCGTGGGCTGGATTTTGGTCCCCAATACCAATCCGCAGGCTGCTCGCCTGATGCCAGCCGTTGCCGGTGCCGCCCGCACGCTGGGGTTCGTGTGCGCACCGGCCCTCTTCCAGCGTGTAATCATCGACTGCATTGATGAACCGAGCGATGTCGAGGCCTATGCGCGCAACCGCACCGTGCTTACCGACGCACTAACGGAGTACGGCTACACCTATGTTGAGCCGGATGGTGCATTCTACCTGTGGGTGAAGGCGCTGGAGCCCGATGCGAACGCTTTCTGCGAGCGCGCGAAGAAGTATGAGCTGCTCGCGGTGCCCTCGGACAGCTTTGGCATGCCGGGCTGGTTCCGCTTGGGCTACTGCGTGAGCTACGAGACTATCGTCAACTCACTGCCCGCCTGGAAGCAGCTGGCCGACGAGTATCGTCAAAAGTAAAGCGCTCTGCTTACAATGTTTTACGTGAAACGGGGTTTGGCTTTAAGCCAGACCCCGTTGTCATGGACGTTGTGTCGTTGGGATGGAGCGGTTTTACGACCATCGAATGCTATGCGTACAATGAATATACGCGACGGCCATACTGGACAAGGAGACCTGATGCCCTACCTTCTTTCTTGTGATATTCATACTCATACGTTGTTCTCCGCGCATGCGTACTCAACCATTGAGGAGAACGTCTATTGGGCAGCCGAACGTGGTCTGCAGGTGCTTGGTTCTGCGGACCACCTGAGTTCGATGGTTACGGCCTGCCCCAATGACCTGCGTAGTTATCAGTTCTTTATCAATCAGGATATATGGCCGCGCATTTGGAGCGGTGTGTTGGTGCTGCGCGGCGCCGAGGCCGATATCGTTTCGCTGGACGGCAGCTTATTTGGCGAGGATACTCCCGTCGACTTTGATATCGCCGGCGATTCGTACAGTCAACAGCATTCGCTGTTCGATTTGGTGACGCGCAATTTGGATTATTTGGTGGCAAGCGTGCATAATCCGCAGTTTGCCGAGGGCGCGACGCTGGCTCAAACGACCCAGATGTATATCAACGCCTTGGAACATTCCAAGGTGTTCATGTTGGGGCATACGGGGCGCTCGGGCGTACCGTTCGATATCGACGAGGTGCTGTTGGCGTCCAAGGCCAAGCACAAGATTATCGAGATCAACAACCATAGTCTTGAGCACGGTGTCGACACTGAGCATTGGGCCGTGTGCCGCAAGATTGCCGAGCGCTGCGCCGAGCTGGGCGTGGGTATTGCTGTGTCGACCGATGCCCACATTGGTATGGCCATTGGAAAGCTCGATCACGCCCGTAAGATGCTCGACGAGATTCATTTCCCGCTAGATTTGATCGTGACGCGCGACCGCGAGACGCTGCTGCGCCAGATGGCGGCGGCAGGCGTGTGCGACCTGCGCAAGGGTATGTAACGGCGTTCATAAACCAAGTGAAGGGGGCGGCCCAGACGGGTCGCCCCCTTCTTGTCCCAAAAATCTACTGGGGCAGCTTAGCGGCGCTCGAGGACCGCAACGGTCTCGGTGTGGTCGGTATGGGGAAACATGTCGACCGGCGTGATCTTGAGTAGGCGGTAGCCACCATCGAGGAGCTGGTGCAAGTCTCGCTCTTGGGTGACGGGATTGCAGCTGATGTAGGTGATGCGGCGTGGCTTGAGCGCGCAAGCGGCTTCGAGGAACTCGGGTGTGGAGCCGGCGCGCGGCGGGTCGATGGAGAGAACGTCGACGCGCTCGTTGTTATCGGCGGCATCGAGGATATAGTCGGTGGCATCGTCAGCCATAAACCACGCGTTACGGGTAAGGCCGTTGAGCTCGGCGTTGCGACGTGCGTCGGCAATGCCAGCGGGGTTGCGCTCAACACCGAGCAACATAATGCCGACCCCTTTGTCCTGGGCGTCTTTTACGGCGCACAGACCGATGGTTCCGCTGCCGCAGTAGGCATCCATGAGTACGTCGCCCTGCTGCAAATCCATGCCGTCAATGGCGAGTTGATAGAGCAGCTCGGTTTGCTGCGGATTAGTCTGATAGAACGCGGTGGGGGAGATGTCGAATTCGCAGCCGAGCAGCTGATCGCGCATGCATTCGGCGCCATAGACGATGCGGGTCTCCTCGCCCAGGATGGCATTGCCGGGGCGACCGTTGATATTCTGTGCAACGGTGACGATGTGCGGATCGAGCGAGGCGACGGCCTCAAAGAACTCCTGCGCATGCGGCAGGTCACGCTGGGCGGTCACGAGAGTGACCATGATCTGGTCGGTGCGCCAGCCGCAGCGCACGACGGCATAGCGAAGCAAACCAAGATGCTTGTCCTCATTAAAAGCGGGAATATGCAACCGCTCAGCTTCGCGTGCGATGCCGTTGAGAATCTGGCGCGCACCCGGGGCCTCGACAGGGCATTCGGGAACGGCGACGATCTTGTGCGTGCCGCGCTCAAAAAAGCCGCATCGGACAGTGCCCTCCTTGCCGGGAGCAAAGGGGGTGGCAGCCTTATGACGAAAACCACGCGGCGCAGGATACTTGCCCGGGCCGCCCAGGGTAACACCCATACCGCGAATAGGATCAACGGTGATACCCTCACGCTCACAAAGCGAAGCAAAAAGCTCCTCCATAGCAGCCTGCTTGGCCGTCAACTGCTTCTTATAAGGACGATTGAGCGCCGCACACCCACCACAAGCCCGCATGATGGAACAAGGCGATTTGGGATCCACAGTTTTACGAACCGGTTTGGCCGAGTCTTTGCGAGAACCCTTGGAACGAACGTGAGACGCCTTATCCCCGCCCTGACGAGAGCCAGAACGCTTGGTCTTAGCCTTGCTCTTTGCAGCTTTAGAATAATTGGATTTCTTAGAAGATTTTTTTTCCTCCGACCCCTCAGCCGCTTCGATTAAAGCACGACGAGCCTTACGCTCCGCACGAGATTCTGCCATCAATAACTCCACTAATTCATGAATTAAAGCTGCAAGTATTGTACCGTGCCAAGCTAGCAGACGATATGCAAGCGCCCATTCCATGTCAGTGATAAGTTCAACGACGTTTGTCCGGCGTGGGCGGGGAGCGGCGCGTAATTAAGTTTATCGCGAGTTCCGCACGAACAGGAGGCCACTTAATGTGGCCTCCGTCGTGAGCAGGACTGTAGAGCAGGAAACCTAAGCCGGTGTCCCCGCTCTCCCGGGGCCTGTGGTTACTTGGTTGTTGCATGCGGCTCGCTTTTCGGAACTAGGCTTATATTTTCTAGATGTAAGGCGCTCTTGGTCCTAATGGGCTTGGGGCGCCTGTCTTTTGAAGGTAGATTTTCCCGTGCTGGACGAGAAGTTGTGTTGCCTTGCGGGTTCGAATCCCTCCGCGTGCCCACAAGAAAAGCCTCCCGATCGGCTATGCGTTCGAGAGGCTTGTTTCTTTGGCTGGGACGGAGGGATTCGAACCCCCAACAGCCGGCACCAAAAACCGGAGTTCTACCGTTGAACTACGTCCCAATGTGTGGTGTTGCCCAAAAGCAACCCGTTTAGTTTACCTAATCTGCGAGGGCATCGCAAACGCCGTCGAGCAGGCGTACGGCGAGTGTCTGCGCATCACTTGCGGTGAAGGTTCCGTTGTAGCGCGTCATGCCCGTGAGCTCAATGCGGATGCGCGCGGGCTTTTGCTGCGCGGCGACATTGGCGGTGCGGATGCGCTGGGCCAGGTTGTGGCACTCGGCGAGGGCAATCGTGGCGCGCGGTGCGGCGTCGGCGGGCAGCTCGTCGCTTGCAATCTCGAGCACCAGGTCAACGTCGGTTGGGACCTCGGAGTCGCAGAGCATCATGCCGCTGTTGTCGGTCGTTGCCGTGGCGATATTCCACATGCGCGACGCAACACTGCGTGCGATGGGGTCCTCGCCGATAACGGCAATCTGGAAGCGCTCGAGCACGTTGGCGGCGCGGGCAAAACCGATGCGCGACTCGGCCTCGGTAACCGAGGGCTTGCCCTCCCACACGTGATGCAGGCGGTTGATATAGGCGTAGGTATCCTGGAACGCCATGCCATCGGCAAACAGGCCGACATTTTCTTGGAACTGCTGCAGAGCGGCCTCGGTGTGCGGGCCAAAGTAGCCGTCGTCCTCACCGCAGGCAAAACCCAAAACGTTGAGCGCGCGCTGCAGGGCCTGAACGTCGGCGCCATGGAAATTGGGCATGCGCAGATAGAGCGTGCGGTCGCCTAGCTTATACGAGGCGTCCACCAGGGCGCTCCAACAGGGGATATCGACGGCATGACCGGCAGCAAGGCCGCTGTCGAGCCTGAAGGTGCTGACGGCCTGCTCAGTGGTGGCTCCAAAGTACTTGTCGGTGACTTCGGCGGCATCAATCGTGTAGCCGAGCTGCAGGAGACGAGACTGCACGTCCTCGACGGCTGCTCCCTGCATGCCCGTTGTAATAGGTTCCATGAACGAACCCCTTTCGGCGTACCATTCGTACTATTTGAGCGTGTGTCGGATAGACAACGCAAAGGGATGCATAAACATGCACTCAACAGTGTAGCAAGTTGTGCCTAAATACGCTGCTGACAGGTTTTATAACCCCCGTTAGTTAAGGCGCTCCACAAAGAAATCTGCCATGGAGAGGAACAGCTCGCGTGCGTGCGGATCAAGCTCAACGTTCTCGATGGCCGCTTTGGCCTTAGCGGTCAGGTCGAGCGCGTAAGTGTGGGCGTAATCGATGGAGCCGGTCTCCTGGAAGATCTCCACGGCGCGTGCGAGCTGCGCGGGATCATCGGTGCCTGAGGAAAGAATCGCCTCGACCTCGTCGTGGTGGCGCTCATCAGAGAGGGCGTGTACTGCGACAAGTGTGCGCTTGCCCTCGGTGATGTCGGTGCGGAAGTCCTTGTTGGCGGCTTCCTTGGTGCCGACAAGGTTGAGCAGGTCGTCCTGAATCTGAAAGGCAAGGCCCGTGTGCAGGCCAAAGGCGCGCAGCGCTTCGATTTGCTCATCGCTGCCGCCGCCGATAATGGCTCCGGCGGCAAGCGGCGTGGCTCCGCTGTAAAACGCGGTCTTGTGCGTCGCCATGTCCAGGTAGTCATCAACCGAGATATCAAAGCGCCCGTCACGGACCCAACCCAGGTCGAGCGCTTGACCCTCGATGGTGCGGACGATCATCTCGGTAAGCTCGTGGAGCACACGCAGCTTCACGTCGGACTCCAGCGTGGGGTCGTCGAGAACCGTCTTGGTGACCATGGTGAGCGCCAGGTCGCCGCAATTGATGGCAAGGCCCGTGCCCTCGGTAAGGTGCATGCAAGGCTTGCCGCGACGCAGCTGGCCGTTGTCGGCGATGTCGTCATGGATAAGCGCTCCCGACTGAAAGTGCTCGATAGCCGCCGCCGCGCTGCGGGCGCTCTCAAAGCTACCGCCCACTGCAGTTGCGGCGAGCATGCAGATAAGCGGGCGGTGGCGCTTGCCGGCGTTGGCCGTAAAAGCCGAGAGCGGCGCGTACAGGTAGCGCTCGATATCGGCAGAGGTCGCCTGTCCGTCAAAGAACGTGGCCAGATAGTCGTTGATCTGGCCAAAGTGCTGGGCTAAAAAGCTGGTAAACGGACTGGACACGGGTTCTCGCATTCTTTCTTAGGTTGCATCGTTGCGGTGTGCAGATACCATATTGCCACATTGGGGCGTCGAGCGCGGCGGTTGAAGAAGATTGAGTCTTGCGGCTGCAAACGCGGCAAGGGGCTCGGCTAGATAAGCCCAAAGTGTTCGAGCGCGGTGACGACGCCGTCGTGGTCGAAGCTGTCGGTTACGTAGTCGGCCTTTTCCTTGAGGAAGTCCGGCGCGTTGCCCATGGCGATGCCAACATCGACCGCCTCCATGAGGGCGATGTCGTTGCTCGCGTCGCCAATGCCATATACGGTGCCGTGGTCTGGTCCCAGGGCGTCAAGCACAGCCTTGATTCCGGCCCGTTTGGTGCACTCGCGCGGCGAGATTTCTGTGACCTCGAGCTCGAGCTCGTTGAGGCAGAGCAGAGGTCCAAGCTCTTCATCTTGGGCGATGCGGTTGGCAAGTGGCGTGGACATAAGAATTTTATAGGCGTTGTAGTGCTCAAGTTGCGTGACGGCGTCGCCCACGGTGCGTGCGTAGCCGTACGTCTCGGGGGCATCTGCACTCATGCGCACGACGCGATCGATGCCCTCAAAGCGAATGACCTCGCCCGATTGCTCGAGATAGGGGGCGAGGCGCTGTAGCAGACCAGGGTTTATGGCTGCATTTCGCACGATACGCCCCTCGAGTTCGGCGTAACCGCCCGCGAGGCACACGACGCCTGCCCACGGCAGCTCGAGCAGCTTGGGATGGATGCAGCTGAGGGTGCGCCCCGTACAGATAAAGGCTTTGTTGCCGTTGGCGACAAACGTGCGAATTGCCTGTGCAACCGTCTCGCTGGGATAGGGGGAAAGATCTCGCTCGCCCTCGGGAAGCTCCTGGGCAAGTCTGGGATCTTGCCAGGCGAGCGTACCGTCGATGTCGAAGAAGCAGACATTGCCATGCTTTTTGGTGGCGTCGGCGGCATGAGAAGGCGAGGCGGCGAATGCAAAACCCGGTTCGAGGCCCATGATCTGGTCAAAATGCTCTTTAACGCGGGGAACGGAGATGCCGATGACCACCTGGGCGGTCTTGCCCGTAATGATGAGGCCTTTGGCGCCCGCCGCGACAAACGACGCGTTATCTGCAACGATGGAAGGGTCTGCGACCTCGACGCGCAGGCGCGTGGCGCAGTTGGTTGCGCCCGCAATATTGCCAACGCCACCTAAAAGCTGAATTACCCGCTCAGCGAGGACGTGATCTTGATCGGATTGACTATTGACCTCGTCATTGGGAGATTGCTCTTTGGCAAAGCCGCTTCCCGTTAAATGATCGATTGCCGCGCGATTGGCGACATGATCCTCGCGGCCCGGCGTCTTAAGGTCATAGATCAAGATGAGTGCTCGAAAACTCACAAAAAAGATGAGGCTAAAGGCAAGGCCGATACCGAGCGCCAAAAGATAGGCACCGGCATGCATGCGCATGAGCGGAATAAAGTTGAAGGCTGCCATCTCCATGAGGCCGCCCGAGAAGATGCCGACGATGCCAAAGAGATTCATGGTTGTGGCAAGGCAAGACGATAAGACGGCGTAGAGAAAAAAGAGCCCGGGGTGGGTGAACATAAAGAGAAACTCGAGTGGCTCGGTAACGCCGCAAACCACCGAGGCGATGATGGCTGGAACAAGGATGACCCTGAGGCCGGCGCGGCGCTCGGGTTTTGCGGTGGAGTAGAATGCGGCTGCGATGGCGGGAAGGCCAAAGAGCTTGACCCAGCCGGTGGCGGTAAAACCGGCCCACGGCGCAAGTTCATTAAGGGGGCGCGTGCTATGGGAGAGGATGGGGAGCAAGCTGCTCCACGTGGCGTAGATGCCGTCGTTAATGACCAGGTTGTCGTAGTAGATCGGCATGTAGAGCAGGTGGTGCAGCCCCATGGGCTCGAGCGCTCGCTCCAAAAGCACAAAGATGCCCACGCCAAAGGGGCCGACGCCCGCAAGTGCGTGGCGCAGTGTTTCGGTCACAGCGTATACGGAGGGCACGATGGCGGCCGAGATAGCGGCAAGGGCAAACACGGCAAAAAAGCTGATGAGGTAGACCAGCGAGGAGCCCGAGAAGGTGCCGAGCCAATCGGGAACCTTGGCATCGTAGAAGCGGTCATGGATGGCGACGACGGTTGCCGACACCGCCAGCGGGCCGATAATGCCGGTGTCGAGTGTCTTGATGCCGTCGATGATGGTGATGCCGCTAGCGGAGGTCAAAGACGATGGGTACTTAAGTCCAAGGTTGTCTCCGCTCAGCTTGATGATCTCGCTCAAAAAGAAGCAATAGGCAAAATAGGCCACGAGTGCCTCGAGGCAACAACGTGCCGGTTGCTTTTGGGCAAGGCCGATGGGCAGCGCTACGGCAAAAAGGAGCGGAAGTCGTTTAAAGACCGTCCACGAACCACGCTGGATGATAGTCCAAAAAACGTACCAAGGGGTTCCGTATACGGCGAGGTCGCCGACGATATCCGCAGACGTTGCGAGGGCGGAGACGCCGACCATAAGGCCCGATATGGAAAACAACATGGCGGGCGCGAACATTGCCCCGCCAAAGCGTTGGATTTTTTGCAGCATGTTCTGCCTCCCGAATATCGAGGCGCGTTGCGCGTGGTGAAACGTTTAAACAATGGATTCATTGTAGAGGACCAGACGATTGTCATACCGGCAGTTTTGAGCGAAACCGGTTTGGGCGCGACAGAAACCGTCAACGGTTAAATCCTGTCGCTTTGCCGATAATCGGTTTAAACAACTTCAAGAAATGCTATCGTGCCTAGCCATACATATTCATTAGAGGTGAAGTCATGCCAAAAGCGATTTACGAAGGAATCTACCGCGAGATCCGTTCGCGCATCATTAACGGGACTTATGCGTTTCAGGAGATGCTGCCAACCGAAGCCGAGCTGACCGCGGAGTTTGGCTGCACGCGCAATACCGTTCGACGCGCCTTGCGCATGCTGGCCGATCAGATGTTTGTGCAGCCCATACACGGCAAGGGCGTGCGCGTTATTTGGCTTAAGGGCGAAACCGACATGTTGGGCGCACTCGAAGAGGTTGAGTCGTTTGGCGAGTTTGCAAAACGCAACAATGCCGTTGCATCGACGGACGTTAAGTCCTTTGAACATTTGATTTGCACCGAGCAGCTCTCTCGTCGCCTGGGCTTTAGGGTGGGCGAGGAGCTTATTCGCGTAGTGCGTGTCCGAAGCCTCAACGGCAACGCGCGCCAAGTGGACCATGGCTATTTTTTGGCGTCGATCGCCAAGGGCCTGACCCCCGAGATCGCGGCAGATTCTATTTACGGCTATCTGGAGCACAAGCGCGGTGTCAAAGTGATGGCGAGCCGTCGTACGGTGAGTGTCGAGCTCGCCAACGATGAAGACTGCAGCTACTTGGACCTTGGCAAATACAACTGCGTTGCCGTCATGGAGAGTCAGTCGTACACCTCGGATGGCATCTTGTTTGAGGTGACGCACACTCGCACACACCCCGAGATCTTCCATTACCGCGTCAATTCCAAGCGATAGCCGGCTAGCTCGCAGCCTGACGAGACTCATGCCCTCAAAGCGAACGAAAACGCCCGGTCAAACCGACGCTGCATCGGTTTGACCGGGCGTTTTCTCTGCATTAGATAACAAATAATTGTTTATACAAAACTTGTCAAGTATCAAGTTGAATATTACCGTTCACCGAAGTTTTTCTACCGCTCTAGTAATACTTGTTCAAACAACTAGCCAAATAGCGTATTGTACAAATCAGCAAAAGGGGCAAAGTCCCCGAGCCAATCTCCGAAGGCGGCGGCAAAGGGTGCCGCCACGGTGTGAAAGGGTGGATTGTAATGAAGAACGAAATGAGCAGAAGGCAGTTCCTGGGCTTTGCTGGTTCCGCGGCTGCGGTTCTTGGTCTGGGTCTCGTGGGCTGCGGTGGCTCCGCCGGTTCCGGCTCCTCTGCTTCTGGTGACGCTGCCGAGGTCTACTTCCTCCAATTCAAGCCCGAGGTCGACAAGGAGTGGAAGGAGATCGCCAAGGCCTATAAGAAGGAGAAGGGCGTCGAGGTCAAAATCGTGACCGCCGCCTCCAACACCTACGAGGAGAAGCTCAAGTCCGAGATGTCCAAGAGCTCCGCTCCGACCCTGTTCCAGGTCAACGGCCCCACCGGTCTTAAGAACTGGAAGGACTACTGCGCCGACCTGTCCGATACCAAGCTCCGCGGTGAGCTCATTGACGACTCCCTGGCTCTGCAGTCCGATGGCAAGGATCTGGGTATCGACTGGGTCCAGGAGAGCTACGGCATCATCTACAACAAGCAGCTGCTCGAGAAGGCTGGCTACAAGGCCGAGGACATCAACTCCTTCGACAAGCTGAAGGCTTGCGCTGACGACATTCAGGCCCGCAAGGACGAGCTTGGCATTGAGGGCGCCTTCACTTCTGCCGGCATGGATGACTCCTCCAGCTGGCGCTACACCACCCACCTCGCCAACCTCCCGCTCTACTACGAGTTCGAGAAGGAGCACAACCAGGAGGACGACGAGATCAAGGGCGAGTATCTCGACAACTTCAAGCAGATTTTCGACCTGTACATCACCGACTCCACCTGCGATCCTTCGCAGCTTGCCTCCAAGACCGGCGACGACGCCACCAACGAGTTCGCAACCGGCAAGGCCGTCTTCTATCAGAACGGCTCTTGGGCATACGCTGACCTCACCAAGGCCGGTATGACCGACGACCAGCTCGGCATGCTGCCGATTTACATCGGCGTTGACGGCGAGGAGAACCAGGGCCTGTGCTCCGGCGGCGAGAACTACTGGTGCGTGAGCTCCCAGGCTTCCGAGGATGCTCAGAAGGCCACCGAGGACTTCATGTACTGGTGCGTCACCGCTGACACCCCGACCAGCATCATCGCCGACAAGATGGGCCTGACCGCTCCGTTCAAGAGCGCCAAGGAGACCACCAACGTCTTCTCGCAGCAGGCCGTTGCCATGGCCAAGGACGGCAAGAAGACCGTCGCTTGGGACTTCGTCTACATCCCCTCTGAGGAGTGGAAGAAGAACCTCAAGCAGGCTCTGATTGCCTATGCTGCCGACAACACCAAGTGGGACGGCGTCAAGAACGCCTTCGTTGATGGCTGGAAGACCGAGAAGGCTGCTTCCGAGTAAGTAGTTGCTGCCCAAGCTATCTGATTAGCGACAGGGGGCGGGCAGACGTAGGTTTGCCCGCCCCCTGCATATTGAAAGGACCCTATTATGGGCAAAGCACTCAAGCGCTGGTGGCCGCTCTTTATGCTGCCCACGTGCCTGGCGTTTATGATCGGGTTCGTGATCCCCTTTATCCAGGGCTTCTATCTCTCGTTCTGCCAGTTTATTACCATCAACAATGCGCACTTTGTCGGTATCGAGAACTACGTGCGCGCACTGTCCGATCCACAGTTCTCCACGTCGTTCTTCTTTACGGTGGCGTTTGCCTTCCTGTCGACGGTGCTCATCAACGTGATCGCCCTCGCCATTGCGCAGGCGCTCACCCGCAAAGCGCTCAAGGGCACCAACATCTTCCGTACGATCTTCTTTATGCCTAACCTGATCGGTGGCATCGTGCTGGGCTACATTTGGCAGATTCTGATCAACTGCCTGCTTTCCAACGTGGGCGCCCAGCTCATCGCACTTAACTCTGCTGCTGGCTTTTGGGGCCTTATCATCCTGACCCTGTGGCAGCAGGTCGGCTACATGATGATCATCTACATCGCCGGTCTGCAGTCCATTCCGTCCGACTACATCGAGGCTGCCAAGGTCGACGGTGCCACGGCATGGCAGACGTTTTGGAAGGTTAAGATCCCTAACCTGATGCCGACCATCACCATCTGCCTGTTCCTGTCCATCACCAACGGCTTTAAGCTGTTCGACCAGAACCTCGCCCTTACCGGCGGCGCTCCCGCGCACTCCACCGAGATGCTCGCCCTGAACATCTACAACACGTTCTACTCACGTGCCGGCATCGCATGGCAGGGCATTGGCCAGGCCAAGGCAGTCATCTTCTGCATCCTGGTCGTCGCTATTTCTATGATCCAGCTTAAGGCCACGAGGTCCAAGGAGGTGCAGCAGTAATGAAACGCGATAAGGTTATCAACCGCGCGCTCTCGATCTTCTTTACGATCCTGTCGCTCGCGTGGATCTACCCCGTGTTCATGATTGCGCTCAATTCCTTTAAAAAGGGAACTGCAATCAGCACCACCACGGCATTCGATTTGCTCACGCCCGAGACGTTCAACGGTCTCGCAAACTACGTGCACGCTCTTAACGAGCAGGGCTTTGCCTCGGCGTTTATGTACTCGCTCATCATCACGGTCACGTCGGTCGTTCTGATTTTGGTGTGCTGCTCCATGTGCGCTTGGTACGTAGTGCGCGTCAACAGCAAGATTTCGAACTTCTTCTATTACCTGTTCGTGTTCTCGATGGTCGTGCCCTTCCAGATGCTCATGTTCACGCTGTCCAATTTGGCGGACCGCATCGGCTTCAACACGCCGTTCAACATCTGCTTTATCTACCTTGGCTTTGGCGCGGGCCTGGCGGTCTTTATGTTCGCCGGCTTTGTAAAGAACATCCCGCTCGAGATCGAAGAGGCGGCCATGATTGATGGCTGCAACCCGGTCCAGGTGTTCTTTAAAATCGTCCTTCCCATCATGAAGCCCACCTATCTTTCGGTCGGCATTCTCGAGACCATGTGGGTCTGGAACGACTACCTGCTGCCCTACCTCACCCTCGACTCCACCAAGTACAGGACCATTCCTATCTTGATCCAGTACTTCCGCGGCGGCTATGGCCACGTCGAGCTCGGCCCCATGATGGCCTGCATCATGATGGTCGTTATCCCCATCGTCATCATGTACATCCTCTGCCAGAAGTACATCATCGACGGCGTGGTGGCAGGTGCCGTCAAGGGCTGATGCCGTAACTGTTTTGCAAGTTTCTGCGGCGCCCCTCAGCGCGGCGCCGCACATCGAAAGGTAAAGACATGGCCGAGATCGTTCTCAAACATGTTCAGAAGGTGTATCCCAACACCGAGTCCAAAAAGAAGGGCTTTTTTGGCAAAAAGAAGAAGACCGAGGAGAAGAAGCATAACCTTAAGGTTACCGAGGATGGCGTGCTCGCTGTAGAGGACTTCAACCTCACCGTTCACGACCAGGAGTTCGTCGTTCTCGTTGGTCCCTCTGGCTGCGGTAAGTCCACGACGATGCGCATGGTTGCCGGCCTGGAGGACATTACCTCGGGCGATGTGCTCATCGACGGCAAGCGCGTCAACGACGTGGCGCCCAAGGACCGCGACATCGCCATGGTGTTCCAGAGCTACGCTCTGTACCCCAACATGACGGTGTACGAGAACATGGCGTTTACGCTTGAGCTCAAGAAGGTCCCCAAGGACGAGATCGACCGTAAGGTTCGCTCCGCTGCCGAGATCTTGGGTATCACCGAGTACCTCGACCGTAAGCCCAAGGCGCTTTCGGGCGGCCAGCGTCAGCGTGTCGCTATCGGCCGCGCCATCGTGCGTGATCCTAAGGTCTTCCTGATGGACGAGCCGCTGTCCAACCTGGACGCCAAGCTGCGTAACCAGATGCGTGCCGAGCTCATCAAGCTGCGCCACGAGATCAAGGGCACGTTCATCTACGTCACCCACGACCAGACCGAGGCCATGACCCTCGGCGATCGCATTGTGGTCATGAAGGACGGCGTCGTCCAGCAGATCGCCACCCCGCAGGAGGTCTTCAACCATCCCGCGAACATCTTCGTTGCCGGCTTTATCGGCGTGCCGCAGATGAACTTCTTCGATGCCCAGCTGGTGCGCTCGGGCGACGGCTTTACCGTCAAGACCGACGACATGAATGTCGCGCTGGCCCCCGAGACCTGCGCTCAGCTCGCCCTTAATTGGGACGGCGGCGACGTGAAGGAGATCACGGCCGGCGTACGTCCCGAGCAGATTCTGCTTGCCGAAAAGGGCGAGGAGGGTGCGCTTCAGGGCACCATCGAGGTCACCGAGCTCATGGGTTCGACCGAGCACGTTCACGTGATGTCTCCCGACGGCCAGTTTGTCCTGATCATCCCCGTCGTCGATCTCGAGGCCAAGGGTGCGCTCAAGGCGGGCGACCCCATTTGGTTCAAGTTCGAGAAGAACGCGACCCATCTCTTCGATAAGGTGTCTGGCAAGAACCTTATCTAGGCCCGATCCAATCAGGCCCTCCTTTTGGGCGACTGCGGCTTTGCCATCCTTTTGCCGTGGTCACATATAAGGCTCCCCTCCCGTCCGCTGGGCGAGAGGGGAGCCTTTCTTTGTGTTGGGATTGTCTGGCCGGTCGCTTGTCTCGATCTGTAACGGGTAGGGCCGATTTCGGACGCTAGGTGTTACAGATCGAGATAGACCCAAGGGGAGGGGCCGGTATGTCTCAATCTGTAACAGCTGGGGCCGTTTTTACCGAGTAGCTGTTACAGATCGAGATTCTTCGGTCGAGTCGGGTTGCAGG
>OKUQ01000997.1_pt1 | contig 14153 bp, 12 predicted proteins | sample 1606811 | NCBI WGS metagenome assembly OKUQ01 (sample SAMEA3882546, study PRJEB24775) | human gut metagenome | biome: human-associated habitat; feature: intestine environment; material: feces | place: Netherlands | collected 2009/2010
CGCTGGAAGCTGAAGTCCGCGTGGTTGATGAGCGAGTTGACGTCCTTGATCATCAGTTGCAGACGCGGGTAGATATCGTTCGGGAAGCGCTCCGAGCGCAGGATGCCCGACAGGACACGCTGGCGGTCGAAGATGTTTTCGCGCAGCAACATCGTCGACTCCTGCAGCGCGCTGATGCGGTGCAGCACCTGCTTGTCGATCGAATCCTCCGAATTGATCGCCTTCGAGAGGGCCGCGACCTGCTTGGCAATCAGCTCCACGAGGTCAGCATCGAAGTCGATGCGCACCTCGAGCAGCGAGATGAAGAGGTGGTAGCCCGTCGAGTAGCTCCGGTAGTTCATCTGCAGCCGCTTCTCGGTCTCGCGGAAGGTTCGGAACTCGGCGTTGCGCACCGAAACCAGCACACCCTCGTTCGAGATGATGAACGACACCGGCTCGACCAGAAACGAATCACCCGTCGGAACGAAGAAGTTGGAGTTCGAGATGATGGCGTTCTCCGTCTCGGAGTACTTCGACGTCGACTCGATCTCCTCGACCTGCTGCTTGGTCTGGAGGCTGATCTCCATGAAGTTCTCGACGGCCTTCTGCTCCTTGATCGTCGGCAGGAGCATGTCGATCCACAGAATGTCGTCGTAACCCAGCTCGTCGAAGAGCTTGGTGTCGGCATTCCGGATGATCTTGTTGTACTGCTTGAGGTAAATGGTAATCATAAAACGCTCTCTGTGAAATTCCTGAATCCGTGCGGTCGAAGAGAGGCGGAACGGCGTCCGCTAACCTCTTCAGCCGGGATTGGCCCTCGGGGCGACCTTCAGGCCCGAGTCCCAGAATTGTTGAAGCGCCTTATGCTTTTGGTTGTCGAAAATGTAGTCGAACGAGTCGAGCAGTTCGTAGGCCGCGGCTGCCTCGGGGGCGAACTCCGAGTCGAGCAGGGCTTCGTAGCCGTGCTCGAGTCCGAAGGTCAGCGCCTGCTGCAGCGCCCCGATCCGGTCGGGGTCGACCTCCGGGCGCGCCACCCACACGGCAAAGGCGAAGGGGAGCGGAGCCCCCGCCTCGCGCCAGGCGTCGAGCAGCGGATCGCCCGCGGCGAGCAGCGCATGCCGCGCGGCAGGAACGCCGCCGACGCAGTATTCGGTGACGATCTTCGCGCCGGCGAGCGACGGCACGGCCCAGAACGGCACCAGGGCGATGTCGGCCCTGTGCTCTGAAAATTCGCGGATTACCTCTTCGGGATCGGACAACAGCAGCTCGGCGCGCAGATTACCTGCGCGCCTGACACCATAGATGAGCGGCATCGTGCTGAAGCACGACACGGCGGCTATGCGTGGTACTGTGGCCATCGTCCATACGGTGTGAAACGGTTGATTCGATCTGCAAAGATAAAACATATTCCGAAAAAACGGGAACATTGGACGAATTTTCTTCACGTCGCGGAGCGGAAACGGGCCAAAGAGGCGAAAAAGGCGGGACGGGGAGGGGTACGCCGCGGTTTTTCTACAAAATCGGGAAAAAATGCGCCGGGGTCTTGACAAGGGGGTATGGCCGGACGTATATTTGCAGCACGATTCACAGCAAGGCGCCGCCCGGCGCAAAGTTATCGACAGCGGCAAATCCCCTCTTCCCAGCCGTTTGCAAAAAGGAATCAACAGCTTTCAACATTTTATCGACGGCTTGTCGACACTTTGTCGACAGCACCGGCAGTCCGCAGGGCGTTTCCCGTCCGCGCCATCCGACACTCCGGCAATCCGCGAGATCCGACATTTCGCCGTCCCCAGGCCGGGGTATCCGACACGGCGGCAATCCGCCGACCCCAGGCCGGGGTATCCGGCACGCCGTCCGCCGGCTCCGCATCCGACAACCGATCCGGGGAGTTCCGCCCCGGTACAAATCCACCAAAAAATCCAATCGTATGGTAACATTCACTCAAATTCCCGACAACAACACCCCGCTCGGCGGCGCCGTCGTCTACGCCTTCGCGTGCGACACGCCGCAGACGGTCGACCTCCGCGTCACGGAGGCGGAGAGCGGGACGCTGCTGGGTGTCCGGCGCTTCGTGGAAGCCTCCGCGGCGGAGTGCGACATCGCCCCCATGCTGCGCCGGGCGCTTCGCTTCACGCCGGCGACGGGCAGCACGGGCGTTCGGCCGGCGACGGAGCGGCAGGTCACGGCACGCGTGGAGCTCCGGGCCGAAGCGGCGGAGGAGGTGCTCGCCACGGCCCCCGACCGCACCTTTCCCGGCTGCCGGACCGCACCGGCCGGGCCGACGATCCTGACGACGATGCCCGAAAACCGGCTGATCGACCCCGACGAGAGCGACGAGCTGCTGCTCTTCACCGACGCTGCCGAAACGGTGACCGTGACGGCGCACAGCCACGCCTTCCTGCTGGTGTACCGCTATTCGATTCCGGAAGCGGGGCTGTGGCTCTTCCACCTGGCCGCGCGCAACTTTCCGGGGGCGGAGAGCCTCACGGTCGATGCCGGAGCGTGCGGCACGGTCCGCTACACGGTTGCGGCGGTGCCCGACGGCGCGGTGCGCCTCGCCTGGCGTTCGGGCGAGGGGTCCGTCGAGCAGTGCACCTTCCCGACGGTCCGCAGCGTGAGTGTCGCGGCCGAAAAAGAGCGCGTGTGCGGCCCCGACGGCCTTGCGGGGGCTGCGGCGGAGCTGGAGCGGCGCGAGCTGCTCGTCTCGGCCTTCGAGCCGGCGGAGGTGCTGGAGGCGCTCGGGGAGGTGCTTGCCACGCCCGACGTCTGGCGCGCCAAGGACGGGGAGTACGAAGGGGTGGACGTACTGACCGAAGAGGCCGTCGTGCGGCGCTACGGCACGATGAGCACGCTGGAGCTGGAGATTCGTCCCAAGCGCAAAAACCGGATGCCATGGAACTGACGATCGACACCTTCGGCTGCGACCTCGGCACGAACCGGATCCGCATTCCGGGATTCGGGGCCGCGGCGCTCGCCGATCCGAACGAGGCACGCGAGGGGCGCTCGCTGAAGATCACGATCCCCGCGACACCGCGCAACGACGCCCTCCTCGGCGGCGCCCGCGACCTGCGCGCCGAGCCCCGCTTCAACATGGAGCGGCACACGGCCGTCCTGACGGCCGACGGCGCCCGGCTGCTGGCCGGGACGGTCCGGCTGCTGGCCGTCACCGACGAGGGGTACACGCTCGAAATCCGCGACGGCGGGGCACAATGGGCCGAGAATGCCGCACGGCGGATGTTCAACACGCTCGGCGTGGAATATGCGGCGCAGCTGACCCCCACGGTGATCTGCGACAGCTGGACCGGCGACACGCCCGTGCGCTTCTTCCCGATCCACCGCGACGAGTACGAGCAGCAGAGCGGCGCCTCGGACCTGCTGCCGGCCGAGCGGCTCCTCTCGGTGGACGACTACCACCCCTTCCTGCACGTCGCAACGCTCGTCGAGCAGCTCTTCGCCGAGGCGGGATACCGCATCCGGAGCCGTTTCTTCGCGTCGGAGTTTTTCCGCTCGCTCTACATGAGCGGCGCCTACGTCTCGCACGACACGACGGCCGTCGAGGCCCGCATGGGGTTCAGCGCCCGGCGCCTCGCCCCCACAACGGCCGCGGCCGACCTCCTCGGCCGGGTCTACGCCAATCCGGCCTCGACGCTCAACTCCGTGGGCAACATCGTCGAGACGGCCACCCCGCAGAGCGTCGACGCCGACGGTGAGGCGGTCGCCGGGCTCTACAACAACGGCAACTGCTTCACGACGGAGAACGGCGCCATCCGCTTCACGCCGCCGACCGAGGTGAGCGCCGGCTTTGAATACCGCCTCCGCTACACGACCGACCACCGCATCCTCTCGCGCACGCGTCTCACGGGCTTCGACTCCTTCTACCTCGGGGCCGGGAACCGGATGACCTTCACGCTGGCGAACCGCTACGCCGACCGCCGCGGCGAGCTCTCGGCCAACTACACCTACCGTGTCATCGTCTTCAACCACGGCGAGGGGGGCTCCTACCTGCTGACCTACACGTGCGACGGCGTCGCGGGCACCACCTGGTGCGAATTCGCCGCCCGGAGCGCCAGCGTCACGACCCCCGCCGGCAAGACGCTCTCCACTCCCCGGCTCTTCATCCGCCGCGGCGAGGCCTGGGCCCCCTACGTCGGCGACTGGGCCCTCTACGACGGCTACGTCGGGGAGACGGGGCAGACGACCGTCGACGTGCGGCTGCGCACCGTGGCCGAGAGCCTCTCGCCGTCGTCGCCCAAGCGCTTCCACGACATCTTCTTCTACGGAGCCGAAGAGGGGATGACGCTCACGCTCCACAAGGAGTGCTCGCTCCGGCCACTCTTCGCGTCGAGCCCCGGATTCGGGTCGCAGATCGCCTTTGCCGATGTCGCCCGCCACGCCGTCCGGCAGATCGAGCTGCTCGAAGCCCTCGCGCACCTGTTCAACCTGCGCTTCTACACCGAGCCGGAGAGCCGCAGCGTCTGGATCGAACCCGAAGCGGAGTTCTTCGGCAGCGGGCCCGAGGTCGACTGGAGCGGCCGCACCGACTTCGCGCAGGGGGTCGAGCGGCAAGAGATCGCCCCCGAGATCCACGAGCGGTGCACGTGGGGCTATCAGGCGGGGGACGGCGCCGTGAGCCGCTACGAGGCGGAGCAGCAGACGGAGTTCGGGCGCTGGAGCCGCGACACGGCGAGCCGTGCGGCGCAACAGGGCGAGCAGACGCGGCTCAACCCGCTCTTCAGCCCCTCGCTCGACTCCGTCGGGCACTACCTCAACGCCCCGTCGGCCCGCATCCTGCAGGTCGGGGACCGCGACGATGCCGAAAGCGACGGCACCAACTTCACGCCGCGCATCGTCCGCTACGCGGGCATGCACCCGCTCGCCGAGGGCGAACGCTGGGGCTACCCATCGGACGAACCGACCTATCCGCTCGCGGCGTTCCACTTCGAGGGCGACGGAACGCTGGAGCCCTTCACGCTCTGCTTCGAGGACCGCGACGGCGCGCAGGGGCTGCACCGCTACTACGACCGGCAGGCGGCGCGCGAGGAGCGCTACGAGCGCATCACCCTCACGCTGCGCATCGACCCCGACGAGTACGAGGCGCTCCTCACGCCCGGGACCGGGGGCGCGGAACTCCGCTCCGTCTTCCGCATCGACACGGGCGGCGGCGTGGTCCGCGCAACGCTCCACGCCCTCGGGGAGTACGACCCCGAGGCCCGCTGCGCCCGCTGCACGTTCAACCGCCTGGCGGAGGAGGGCACGGCATGACACGCTATGAAACGCTCCTGCGCGACGCCCTCGTCGAGGAGGTCGGCACGCTCGACACGAGGGCCGCCGAGCAGCTGATCCACCGGGGGCTGCTCAACCGCCCGGCCTGCGAACGCCTCGTCGTGCGGCGCGAGGTGGCCCGCCTCGCCCGCGAAGGGGTGCCGCGCTGCGAGGCCCTCGTCGTCGCGGCCGACCTGCTCTGCTGCTCCTACGAAAAGGCCCGCGGACTCTTCTACGGGAAATGAATCACCACCAAAAAACAACAAAATCATGAAATCCGAAATCCAGATCAACAACACGGCCGAAGAGTGCCACATCGACATCGAGGGCACGATCGGCGTCGCCGAAGAGTGGCAGTTCGACGAACCCGAGGAGCGGGTGGCCACCTACGAGCGCTTCCGCGAGGCGGTGCGGCGCATCGGCGCCGTCGAGGCGCAGCGCATCGTCGTCAACATCCGCTCGACGGGCGGCGACGTCAACGACGCCCTGCTGATCCACGACGCCCTGAAGCAGACCGGCGCACACGTCACGACGCGCTGCTACGGCTACGTCGCCTCGGCCGCGACCATCATCGCACAGGCCGCCTCGGAGGGGTGTCGCGAAATCTCGGCCAACGCCCTCTACCTGATCCACACCTCGGTCTGCGCCACCGAAGGCAACGCCGCGGAGCTGGCCGGGAAGACCGAGCTGCTGCGCCAGACCGACGCCCGCATCGCGACGATCTATGCCGCCCGTTCGGGTCGTCCCGCCGAGGAGTTCGAGGCCCTGATGAACGAGAACAACGGCAACGGCCGCTGGCTCTCGCCCGAGGAGACCGTCGCCGCGGGGCTCGCCGACCGCGTGATCGACACGGCGGAGCGTCCGGCCGCCTCGCTGGCGAAGCAGATCACGCGGGGCTGGCGCCGCCTGCTGGCGAACATCGGCCTGCGCGACAAGACGCCCGACGAAGCCGACCGCAACATCCTCCACTTCGGCGAAGAGGAGGCGGCAGCGGGACGGCAGCAGCAGTCGGCCCTTGCGGCCGAGGAGCTGCGCCGCAGCGTCCACGCCACGCGCACGCTGCCCCGCGAGGACCCCTCGTGCAGCGAGGCGGCGCGCACGGCCAACGAACGCGCCTATCAGGAGGATGCGCGGCAGTTCCGCAAGGCCCTCTGACCCCTTTTCCCGTCAAAAACGCGGGGTGCTCCGGTCCGCGACCGGGCCAACACCCCGACCAATCAAATTCCAACCCTATTTTCCAACCACTTAAACACACAACACCATGAGTTTGCTCGAAAATGCAAAGCAGTACACGGGTTCCGACCTCGAACAGATCTTCTTCCGCCCCATGCTGACCGGCGAGTCGGCACTCGACCTCGGCGTCCGGGTGCTCTACAACCTGCCGACGCCCACGACCGTCCACCTCTGGGACGGGCAGCGCAACATCCTGCAGAAGTACACCGCCGCGGGATGGAACGGCGGCCAGGCGGCCAAGAAGTATCAGAAGACCATTCAGCTCTCGCCCGTGAAGGCCGAACTGGGCTTCTCGGCCGCGGACTATTTCTCGCTCGTCTACGAGAAGATCGCCGCACGCGCCGATGTCAACATGGACGACCTGACGGGCACCGAGCTCGAACAGGCCGAGACGGCGCTCTTCAAGCAGGCGCTCGCCGAGAACATCCGCGCGACGATGTGGGTGGGCGACACCACGGCCGAATCGGGCTACAACACCTTCGACGGCTTCCTGAAGGCGATCAAGGAGTTCGACAGCGAGTCGGTGATCTTCAGCGAGCCCTACCAGACCGCCGACCTGACGGCCGAAAAGGTCGTCGAACGCTTCGACAGCCTGTGGCAGAGCGCCGGCGCCGCGCTGCAGGACCTCAAGGGCGAGGGGCAGCTGGTCTTCTTCGTCACTTCGGACATCTACTTCCTCTACGAGAAGTACCTCGACGCGAAGGGTGTCGACACGGCCTATACCGACACGATCAACGGCCGTCAGAGACTGGCCTACCACGGCATTCCGGTCGTCGACGTGCGGCTGGGCAGCTACCTCTCGAGCACGTCGTTCCACCAGTCGTTCTGCCTGCTGACCGACCGCCGCAACCTCGTGCTGGCCGTCAACACGGCCGACTTCCCCGGCAACGAGGTCCGCATGTGGTACAACCCCGACGAGATGGAAAACCGCCAGCGCGCCGTCTTCATGGCCGGGTGCGACATCCTCGACGAAGGGCTCGTCGCCTACTCCTACGGCGCATAGCGCAGCCGGGCGGAGCGCGCTCCGCAACACCCCGCAACGGGACGCCGCCCGCACGGCGCACGGGCCGCGGCGGCCGGGCCGGAACCGCCGGTCCGCCGCCCGCGGGCGGCTCCGCAGACAACCTCAAGACACAAACCATGGACAGACAACAGAAAACCAAAACAGCCGTCGCCGTAGGCAACCGCACGTCCGACCCCTACGTGGTGCTCGGTGCCGGGCGCGTCGAGAGCGACCGCTTCTGGCGCTGGGGCGACGACAATCTCTTTCCCGAGGCGCTGGCCCTGATGGCCCGCCGCTCGACCACGCACCGCCGCATCATCAACGACAAGGCCGACTACATCTCGGGCAAGGGCTTCGTCTGCGACGAGGCCCGCCTGCCGCGCCTGGCGGAGTTCGTCCGCCGCGCCAACGGCGACGGCGAGAGCCTCCGGCAGGTGCTCAACAAGGTGGCCTTCGACAAGGCACTCTTCGGCAACGCCTTCCTCGAGGTGGTGACCGACCCGCACCACACGTTCCTCTCGCTCTACCACCAGGACGCCTCCCGCTGCCGCGTGGCCCGCGACTCGGAGCACGTGCTCCTGCACCACGACTGGCGGGCCTTCCGTCCGCAGCAGGCGCGGCAGCTGCCCCTCTACCCCCGTTTCGAGGAGCAGGAGGACGGCACGCTGCGCGCGCTGATCCACTACAAGGACTACGAACCCACGTTCACCCACTACGGCGTGCCGCCCTACATCGCGGGGTTCAACGTCTCGGCCATCGCCTACAAGACCGACCGCTGGAACATCTCGCGCCTGGACAACTCGTTCCAGCTCTCGGGCGTGATGATGCTCGACGCGGCGGTCGACAGCGACGCCGAGGCCGAACGCATCGTGCGGCTCGCCGAGCAGAAGTTCGCCGGGAACCCCGGGCAGGTGATGTTCATGATCCGCGACGGCGAGGGCGACGACGACAACTCGCGCTTCATCCCCATCACGTCGCAGAACGAGGGCGACTGGCAGGCGCTGCACGAGCAGGCCGTGGGCGACATCGTCGTGGCGCACTCGTGGTTCCGCTCGCTGAGCGGGCTCGACTACGCCGCGGGATTCAGCGCCGAGCGCATCCTGCACGAATACGAGGTGGCGCTCAACACGGTCATCCTCGCCGAGCAGGCCGAGCTCATGGAGCCCGTCCGCGAGGTCATCGCGCTCGCAACGGGACTCGACGCCTCGTCGCTGCAGATCGTCAACCGTCCGCCGACCCGCTCGAAACCCATCTACATGAAGGTCTGGGAGGCCCGCAAGGCCGACGGGCTCGACTACGACCCGGAAGACCCCAAACAGCAGGTCTTCCTTTCGGAAATCACCAAGTACAACGTTCAAAGCATCGGATGACATGAATACCCTGATCTCCCCCGCACAGGCCGTGCGGCTGGCCTTCGGCGACGGCGAGTGGCTGCCGCCCGAGGCCCTCACCGAGGCCGACATCGCCGCGGCCGAGGAGCGCCACATCGTCCCGGTCATCGGGCGGGCGCTCCACGAGCGGCTGCTCGAAGGCCAGTACCCCGACTTCGTCACCTCCCATCTGGCCGCCTGCACGGCCCTCTTCACACGGGCGCTCGTCCAGCCCCGGCTCGACATCCGCACGGGCCAGAGCGGCACGACGGCCCCCAGGACCGACTACGGCTCGGCGCCCGACACGACGGCCCGGCGCGCCCTGCGGCGCAGCCTGCTCGCCCAGGCCCGGACGCTGCTGCGTCGCGCGGCCGGCTACCTGGCCGACCACCGGGACACGATTCCCGAATACGACCCCGATAGCGACATCCTCAACCGCTGCACGACCGATGGAAACCTTGTACAGATACGTTAGCGGCGCGGCCGCCGGCATCGCCGGGCTCTTCGCACCGGCCGGGCCGCTCATCACCACGACGCTGCTCTTCATCGTCATGGACTTCCTCTCGGGCGTGGCGGCCGCGCCGGCCGTGCGTGGTACTTCGAGAGCCGCAAGGCGTGGCGCACGGTCGCAAAGGCCGCCCTCGTCCTGACGGCCATTGCCATGGCGTGGCTGCTCGACACCTGCGTGCTGGACTTCCTGCAGCTGAACGTCGCGCGCCTGTTCGCCGGCTTCACGTGCGGCGTCGAGCTGTGGTCGTTCCTCGAGAACGCCGCGCAGCTCTCCGACGCCCCCTTCTTCCTGCGCATGCGCCGCTACGTCCGCCGCCGCATCGGAAAGGAGGTGGGCGATGAGTAGGGGACTGCGCAACAACAACCCCGGCAACATCCGCCGCTCGAAGGTCCGCTACCGGGGCGAGGTGCAACCCTCGCAGGACCCCGAGTTCCGGCAGTTCAGCGCCCCCGAGTGGGGCTACCGCGCGATCTTCGTGCTGCTCGACACCTACCGCGTGCGCTACGGGCTACGGACCGTCACGCAGATGATCTCCCGCTGGGCGCCGCCCACCGAGAACCGCACGCAGGCCTACATCGACGCCGTCTGCCGCATGACGGGGCTGGCGCACGACGAGCCCCTCGACACGCGCGACCGGGCGACGATGGTCCCCCTGGCGGCGGCCATCTCGCGCGTCGAGAACGGCACGGCGGCCGTCATGCGGGATGTCGAGCGCGGATGGGCGCTCTTTTCCGACTGAATTTCGTATCTTTGGAGGCATGGAACTCCCCGCACTGCGATACGGACGGTTGCTCGCGCACCTGGACCGCATGCCGATGCTCAAGGCCGTCGTGCCGCTGGCTGCCGGCATCGCCCTGGCCGACGTGTGCGAACTCCCGGCATGGTTTCTGGCGGCAGCCTTTCTGACGACGGGCGCGGCGGCGATGCTGCTGCGCTCGTCGCTGTGCACGGTGGCGATGCTCCTCACGGCGGGGCTGGCCGCGGCGCAACTCCGCGCGGGCGAGGCAACTGTGCCGCGCAACGTCGCCACCGGCTGGGAGATCCGCATCGACGACATCCCCGCGGACCGGGGACGCTACTTTGCCGCCAACGGCACGATCACGGCCTGGCGCGACCCGGCAGACGGGCGGTGGCATGCCGCCGCGGACCGGGTGATGGTGCGCTCGCTCACGCCGCCCGAGGCGGGCGAACGACTCCTCTGCCGCGGGGTGGTGCGGCCCCTGCGCGGCGGATCGGAGAGCTACCGCCGTCTGATGCGCCGCCGGGGCTTCGTCGGAAGCATCTACCTCTCCGGGGCGCAGCTGCTCGACCGGGAGACAGGCCCGGGCAACCGGCTCCACATCGGGGCCGTGCGGCGGCTCGGAAGGCTCGACCTCACGGCGGAGGCCGGGGCCGTCGTGCGGGCCATGACGGCCGGGGACCGCAGCGGCATCACGCCCGGGCTGCGTGAGGCCTACTCGCGCAGCGGATTCTCGCACCTGCTGGCCGTCTCGGGGCTCCACACGGGCATCGTCTTCCTGCTCGTCAACCTCGCGACAGCGTGGATGCCCCTGCTGCGGCGCGGGCACCTGCTCCGCAACCTCGTCGCCGCGGCCGCCGTCTGGCTCTTCGTCGCGGCGGCGGGATTTCCGCCGAGCGCCGTACGGGCCGCCGTGATGTGCACGCTCCTGCAGCTCGCCCTCGCCTCCGCATCGGAGTATGCCGGCATGAACGCCCTCGCCGCGGCGGCCTTCGGCATGCTGCTGTGGAACCCCGCCTGGCTCGGCGACATCAGCTTCCGCCTCTCGTTTCTCGCCGTCGGGGCGATCCTCGCGTGGGGCGTGCCCCTCTGCCGGCGGCTGCGGACCCGGTGGCGGGTGCTCAACACCGTCATCGACGCCTACGTCATCGGCCTCGTGGCCACGGCGGCAACGGCACCCCTCGTCTCGCACACCTTCGGCATCCTTTCGCTGGCGGGGCTGCTGCTCAACCCCGCGGCCATCCTGCTCGCCACGGTCGTCGTGCTGGGCGGCACGCTCTGGATGGTGCTGCCCGTCGGGGTGCTGGCTCCGCTCTTCACCGCGGTGCTCGGCGCGGCGGCCGGGGGCGTCAACGCCCTGGCGCGGCTGACCGCAGCCCTGCCGGGCGGCGTCGTGGAATACACGCTCGGCGGCGGGGCCACGGCGGCCGTCTACCTCTTTTTTGCCGCGGCGACCCTCGCGGCATGGAGTGTGGATGCGAAAAAAAGCGTACATTTGCCTAATCATTAACCCCGGATAACCGCATCATGCAACCGCGCGAAACCCTGACATCCGAAGAGCTTGCCCTGCTCCTCACCGAGCCGGTGCAGCAGGCCATTGCCGCCGCCCGGGGGCGCGACCCGCTGGAGGTGGCGCTCGACCGCCGCATCCCCCATGCGCGGCTCGTCGCCACGCAGGTCAAGTACCTCGCCCGCGCGGAGCGGAAACTGCCGACCTACGCCGCGGCGCAGTGCATCCTCCCGCCGCTGGCCTTCGAGCAGGCATCGAGCGAGGCCTGTGCGGCGCACAAGGCGATCGCGGGCGATGCGGTGCTCGACCTCACGTGCGGGCTCGGTGTCGACACGCTCTTCCTGAGCCGCCGGTTCCGCCGCGTTGTCACCCTCGAGCGCGATCCGGTGCTGGCCGACGTGGCGCGCGAGAACTTCCGCCGCCTCGGCGTCGGGAATGTCGAGGTCGTCACCGCCGCGGCCGAGGAGTACCTCGACGGCGAGGGGCTGCGCTTCGACTGGGTCTACGCCGACCCCGACCGGCGGGCCGCCGACGGGCGCAGGCTCCTGCGGATTGAGGAGTGCTCGCCCGATGTCCTCGCCCTGCGTCCCCGCATCCGCGCGGCGGCCGCCCGGCTCTGTCTGAAGAACTCGCCGCTGTTCGACGTCGACGAGGCGCTGCGCCTCTTTTCGGACGCCCGCGTCGAGGTGGTTTCGCTCGGTGACGAGTGCAAGGAGGTCATCGTCTGCGACGACGGCAGCGGCCCGCTCGTAACGGCCACGGCCCTCGGCCGGGGGAGCTTCGCGGCCCGCCCGGGCACGGAGCCGCACGCCGCACCGGCACGCTTCGCGGCGGAGCACTACCGCTGGCTCGTCGTGCCGGACGTCGCCCTGCAGAAGGCGCGGCTGGCACGGCTGCATCTGGCCGGGCGGGCCGACATGTGGAGCGAAAACGGCTTCGCCTTCGCCGCGGAGGAGCCGCACGGCGTGATCGGGCGGGTGCTCGCCATCGAAAGGATCGAGCCCTACGACCCGCGGCGGCTCAAACGCGAGCTGAAGGGGCGCGGCGCGGAGGTGCTCAAGCGCGACTTCCCGCTCCCGGCCGAGGAGCTGATGCGGCGTCTGGGGCTGCACGCCGGAGGAGACCTGCGGCTGGCCTTCACGAAAAGCGGAGGCGATTTTTGGACAATCCGTCTCAAATGACTATATTTGCGACTGCCCGTCAACGACTTATGAAACTACGCGACATACCGACCTATTTCACCGACACGATCTTCCGCCGCAGCCTCGACGAATGGCGGAATCCCGTCGTGAGGTGGTTCGTCCAGCAGTACAGGCTGTTGTTCTACACGGCGCGCGGGCTGCTGGAGCACGGAACCACCGTCCGCAGCGCGGCGCTGACCTTCTACACGCTCATGTCGCTGGTTCCCATCGTCGCGGTGATCTTCGCCGTCATGAAGGGCTTCGGCCTCGCGGACAAGCTGACCGAAAACCTCTATGCCCTCTTCCCGCAGAGCCCCGAGACGATCGACTACATCATCTCCTTCGCCGAAAAGGCGCTGGCCCGCACGCAGGGCGGCGTCGTGGCCGCCGTGGCGCTGGTGATGCTCTTCTGGGCGGTGATCCGCGTCTTCGCCTCGATCGAGAGCGCCTTCAACAACATCTGGGAGGTGAAGGTCGAGCGCAGCATCACGCGCCAGTACACCGACTACATCGCCGTGGTGATGATCGTGCCGATCCTCTGGATCCTGGCCAACGCCATCGGCAACTACGCCGGCGAGCTGCTCGGCGAGCACGACGGATGGGGATTCGCCCTGCTCTCGCGGCTCTTCTCGATGGTGGTGATCTGGGTGATGTTCACCTTCCTCTACATGATTATCCCCAACGCCCGGGTGCGCCTGCGCAGCGCCCTGATGGCAGGCATCATCGCCGGAACGATCTTCCTCTGCTTCCAGTGGGGCTACATCTACCTGCAGCGCTGGATGACCTCCTACAACGCCATCTACGGCAGCTTCGCGGCCCTGCCGCTGCTGCTCATCTGGCTGCAGACCTCATGGCAGATCCTGCTCTTCGGCGGCGAGCTCTCGTTCGCCTACCAGAACATCGCCCGCTTCGCCGAGGAGCGCGAATCGCTGCTCATCAGCTACGACCAGCGCCGCAAGGTGATGCTCGCCGTGATGCTGACCGTCGTCCGGCGCTTCCGCGAGCAGGGCGGCGCCACCCCCGCCGACGCGATCCGCAAGCGGCTCGACCTGCCGACGCGCATCGTCAACGACGTGCTCTTCCAGCTCGTGCAGGCGGGCCAGCTGATCGCCGTGCGCAGCGGCGACGGCGAACGCGAAGTGGCCTATTCACCGGCACACGAGATATCGACCCTGACCCTCTACGGCGTGCTGAAGGCCGTGGAGAACGTGAACACCGAGATCGCCGAGTGCCTGATCGGCATGAACGTGCTGGATCAGACCGCCATCGACAAGGCCCTGATCGAGCTGGACGGCACCCCCAACAAGACCAAGCTGGGCGCCAACGCCATCCTGGGCGCCTCCCTGGCCTGCGCCAAGGCCGCGG
>OKUQ01000998.1_pt1 | contig 14150 bp, 17 predicted proteins | sample 1606811 | NCBI WGS metagenome assembly OKUQ01 (sample SAMEA3882546, study PRJEB24775) | human gut metagenome | biome: human-associated habitat; feature: intestine environment; material: feces | place: Netherlands | collected 2009/2010
CCGGCGCCCGCCGTGCGATAAAATGACGGCAACGCCATAGTCAATTAAGCAACGATCGGAGCCAGATGATGGACAGCAGGCAGCCCGAGCTCTCGCGGCTCACCCTCATGTGCAGCGACCACGAGGTCGCCGAGTTCACCTGGAACCATGACCGCCAGGCCGTGACCGGCAAGACCCACGTCCTCGATGCGGCGCATGCCCCCCTTATGGCGACCGACCCATCGGGCAACATCACGCGCGACAGGCTCTCGAGCTGGTTCAAGAACAGGGGCATCCCCGATTTCCGCCCCGATGCCGCGGACCGCCTTCGCGCCGTCGGCTACCCGTCGGCCGCCTCCCTCATGGCCTCCGGTTTCGGCGCATCGCTGTCCGACCAATATTGGATCCGCCCCGCCGGATCCGCATCCACATGGCGCGACGTCAACTGCTTCGAGAACGATTTCAGCGAAGAGCTCGGCGAGCTGCTTCTTCCGCACGACGCCTCGTCGGTCCCCTCCCTCATCGAGAAGATTAGGGGCAACGCCGACCTCCTCGCCTCATCGCCCGACGCGGCCCTGAACGGCAACCTGCCGAAACGCTGGACGATCGAGGGCGGGCAGCGGATGCTGGTCAAGTCCGGGCGATCCTCCGGCAGGTTCCAGGAACCGTTCAACGAGAAGATTGCCAGCGTCCTGTGCTCGCGGCTGCTCGACGAGGGCGACTATGTCGCCTACGAGCTCGAGGACGGCGGCTTCATGAAGTGGACCTCCCGCTGCAAACCCATGACCGACCAGGTCACCGAGTTCGTGCCGGCCTGGGCGCTGCTCTGCTCGTCGAAACGCCCCTCGGACCTCGGGCTGCACGATTTCTACGTGTCCGCCTGCGCCGCCCACGGGCTCGACGTGCGCGAGGACGTGGAGAAGATGCTCACCATCGACTACCTCATGGCGAACTTCGATAGGCACTGGAACAACTTCGGCGTGCTCATTGACAGCGAGAGCAGGGAATGGCTCCGCGCGGCGCCGGTGTTCGACACCGGCGAAGCCCTCTGGTGCGACCGCGAGCTCTCCCAGCCCTTCGACGGCTACACGACCCCGCGGGCCGGCATGATGCGTCCCTTCGCCCGCAAGATCGACGAACAGCTCGGCAGATATTGCCGCGACCTGTCCTGGTTCGACCCGTCCGGGCTCAAGGGCTTCTCGGAGGAGGCCTGCGACATCCTCCTCGGCAACCCGTTCATCGCCAACGAGCGCGGCAGAATCGACAAAATCAGGGAAGCGATCGACCTGCGCGCCATGATGCTGACCAGGCACGCCCATGAGATCGGCAGCGCGCGCGGGTTCACCGTGCCCGATATGGGCGCCGTGGGCGCGACAGAGGCGGCGAAGCGGACGGGGCTCCATCTGTAATTCCCAAAAATCGAGCATCGTGCCCGCATATCGGTATGAAACGCTTCCCGATTGGGAAAAAGGGTTACAAACTTCGGCCCGCGGCCATACCGTGGTCGAATACCCCTCACCGCTTCTCACCGAAAGGGCCTCTCAATGGGAAATATGAAATTCGACGGCGCGGACGTCACCTTCGAGCTCGACGGCTACGACGCCCTGGTCGAGCGCGTCCGCTCCAAGAAGGTCAACTGCAAGATCAACCCCTCCGATCTCCCCAGGCTCTACGCCGTCATGGATGCCGAGCTCGAGGGCAACGAAGAGCTCGCCGCGGCATTCCGTGCCCGCTTCGGTCGCCCCGTCTACCCCATCGGCCGCATCACGGCCGGCCGCGAGCTCGTCTGGATGCGCGACGGACGTCCCGAGCCGCTCGACTGGCACGGCTTCACGCACTACTGATTTTTTCGGCCGAATGCTTCGATAGTTGGGCGAGAATCGTTATTTTTGCAGAATAATCCTTAAAAACCCATCAAGTAATGGAGGAGACCATCACACTTCACGACAAGAAGTTCCGGATCATGATTCCCGCCGAGAAGATCGACGAAGCGGTGAGTGCCGTAGCCGCCCGCATCAACGCCGACTACGCCGACAAGCAGACGCCGCTGTTCGTCGGCGTGCTGAACGGTTCGTTCATGTTCATGAGCGACCTGATCAAGAAGATCGAGTTCCAGAACGAACTGTCGTTCGTCAAACTGGCATCCTACGAAGGGACGGCCTCGACCGGCGAGGTGAAGAGCCTCATCGGATTGAACACCCCGATCGAAGGACGCCACGTCATCATCGTCGAGGACATCGTCGACACGGGCGAGTCGATCGACCACATGATCGGGGAGCTCGAACGCCACCACCCCGCCTCGATCGCCGTCTGCACGCTCTTCTTCAAGCCCGGCTCGTACCGCAAGCAGCGCCAGATCAAGTACCGCGCCATGGAGATCGGCAACGAGTTCATCGTCGGATACGGGCTCGACTACGACCAGCTGGGCCGCAGTCTGAAGGATATCTACGTCGTCACGGAATAACATGATCGCCGAAACACATACCGAACTGCTCGACGGGGGGCGCCGCCTGCCCCTCGTCGAGGATTTCTACACCATCCAGGGCGAAGGGTTCCACGCCGGGAAACCGGCCTACTTCATCCGCCTGGGCGGCTGCGACGTCGGCTGCCGCTGGTGCGACGCCAAATACACGTGGAACCCGAAGCTCTACCCGCCGACCGACGTCGCCACCATTGTCGCACGCGCCACGGCCTGCCCCGCACAGGCCATCGTCATCACGGGCGGCGAGCCGCTGCTCTATCCGCTGGGCGTGCTGACCGGGACGCTGCGCGAAAAGGGGCTCGAAATCTTCCTCGAAACCTCCGGCACGCACCCCTTCAGCGGGGTGTTCGACTGGGTGTGCCTCTCGCCCAAGCGGCAGCAGCCGCCCCTTGAGGAGGCCTTCGCCCGGGCTGACGAACTGAAGGTCATCGTCGAGAGCGAGAAGGACCTCGCCTGGGCCGAGCGCAACGCCGCACAGGTCGGTCCGCAGTGCAGGCTCTACCTGCAGCCCGAATGGAGCGTCTCGGAGCGCGTGATGCCCACGATCGTCGAGTACGCCAAGGCGCACCCGCAGTGGAACATCTCGATCCAGACGCACAAGTACATGCACATACCCTGACGCGATGAAATTCCGTTTCGGCCGCCGGTTCTGGATCGTCACCACGGCGGTCTTCGTGATCGGACGCCACGTCGTCCACGCCGTGAAGATCAAGCGGCAGATCAACGCCCTGAACCGCGAAAAGGCGCGCCACGAGCAGAAGATCGCCCGGGACAGCGCCCTGCTCGAACAGCTGCGCTACGACGACTACCTGGAGGAGTACGCCCGCGAGCACTACCACATGCAGCGCCGCGACGAGCGGGTCTACCTCATCGAGGAGTAGGGCGGCTCCGGCGTCCGATACCTCCGCTCTCTTCGCTTCGGCAAAGAAAAATCCCCGTCCGCAGACGGGGATTTTTCATGTTCCCTGCACAGGGCGACAGGCGCCATCCGATCCCGGACGGCCCGCCGGCCCGCACGCTATACCAGACCCGAGAAGCCCATGAAGGCCATGGCCAGGATACCGGCCGTGATGAGCGCGATGGGCACGCCGCGGAACGACTTGGGCACGTCCTCGAAGTCGAGGCGCTCGCGGATACCGGCGAAGAGGATCAGCGCCAGGGCGAAGCCCAGAGCCGTCGACACCGAGTAGGTGACGCTCTGCAGCAGGTTGTACTCCTTTTGGATCATCAGGATCGCCACACCCAGCACGGCGCAGTTCGTCGTGATCAGCGGCAGGAAAATACCCAGCGCCTGATAGAGCGACGGCGAGAGTTTCTTCAGCATGATCTCGACCATCTGCACCAGCGCCGCGATGACGAGGATGAAGACGATCGTCTGCATGTACTCGATGTGCAGCGGCACGAGGATATAGGTCTGAATGGGCCATGCCACGACCGCCGTGAGGGCCATGACGAAGGTCACGGCCGCCCCCATACCCATGGAGGTCTCGACCTTCGACGACACGCCCAGGAAGGGGCAGATGCCGAGGAACTGCGCCAGCACGACGTTGTTGACGAAGATGGCGCCGATGATAATGGCAAAATAGGTAATCTCCATGACTATTTCTTGGCTAATTTGTTAAACAGAACCATGAGGTAGCCGAGCGTGAGGAAGCCGCCCGGTGCGAGGACGAAGACCAGCGGCATATAGTCGGCCGTACCGAGGCTCATGCCGAAGATGGCGCCGCTGCCCAGAATCTCGCGCACGGAGCCGATGACCGTCAGCGAAGCCGTGAAGCCCAGACCGATGCCCACACCGTCGAGGATCGAGTCGAACGGCGAGTTCTTCGAGGCGAAGGCCTCGGCGCGGCCCAGGATGATGCAGTTGACGACGATCAGCGGGATGAAGACACCCAGCGAGGCGTAGAGCGCCGGCACAAAGGCCTTCATCAGCATCTCGATGATGGTCACGAACGAGGCGATGATGACGATGAACGCCGGAATGCGCACCTTGTCGGGGATGATGTTCTTGACGAGCGAGATCACCAGGTTCGACATGATCAGCACGGCCATCGTGGCCAGGCCCATGCCCATGCCGTTCTCGGCCGAGGTCGTCGTTCCCAGCGTGGGGCACATGCCCAGCACGAGCACGAACGTCGGGTTGTTCTTGACGATGCCGCTCAATATGATTTTCAGCTTATTCATTTTGACCTCCTTCCTGAGCCGCAGGCTCGCTGGTTGCCGCCGCCGTATTCGAAGCGCCCGAAGCGACGTCGGTGGCAGCCTCGCCCGTCGCTACGCTCTTGTAGGCCATCCATGCGCGGTTGATCGCATCGACATAGGCGCGCGACGAGATCGTCGCCGCCGTCAGGGCATCGACGTCACCGCCGTCCTTGCGCACGGCCAGCTTGCCGTCGACAAGCTGCTTCTGCGCGAGGTTCTGCCCCTGGATGCTCGCGAGCAGCGGGTTGCCCTCGTCGGCCATCTTCGTGCCGAGGCCCGGGGTCTCGGTCTGTTTCAGTACGTTGACGTTGATGACCTCGCCGGCGGGCGTGAAGCCCACCATGAGGTTGATGGCGCCGCCGAAGCCCTGCTTCGACATTGTCTCGACGGCATAGCCCACGACCTCGTCGCCCGACGTGGCGGTGTAGACCGTAATGGGCATCTCGTCGATCGTCTTCGTCTCGGGCGTCGTGGCGTCGAACGCCGGCAGCACGCCCTTCAGCGCCTCGACCTTCGCAGCCTGCTCGGCCAGCGCGATCGGTTCGGCGGTAATCATGTTCACGGCGCCGACTCCGGCCGAAGCCACGAGGGTGATGCCGAAGAGGACGGCCGTCATGTTCTTAAGAGTGCTTTTCATCGCTTGTCCTCCGTTATTTCACGCCGAAGCGCTTGGGTTTGACATATTTGTTGATCAGAGGCACGCACGAGTTCATGATCAGGATCGCGAACGACATGCCCTCGGGATAGGCGCCCCACAGACGGATGAGCATCGTGATCAGACCGATGCCCACGGCGAAGATCACGCCGCCGCGGACCGTCATCGGCGAGGTCGAGTAGTCGGTGGCCATGAAGATGGCGCCGAGCATCGCACCGCCGGCAAGTACGTGGAAGAGCGGGAACTGCCACAGCGCGGCACCGCTCTCGCCCCGGGCCAGCGCCACGACGAAGGCGAAGAAGGCCATCGTAACGAGCACCGTCACGGGGATGTGCCACGTGATGACGCGGCGCCAGAGCAGGTAGACGAAGCCGGCGAGCAGCGCCAGTGCGGCGACCTCACCGAGCGAACCGGGCATGTTGCCCAGCAGCAGCTCCTGCGTGCCGAGCACGTCGGCGGCGGCGCCGTGCTTGACGGCAGCCAGCGGCGTGGCGCCCGAGAGGGCGTCGAACGAGCCGTTGACGGGCAGCGGGAAGGTGGTCATCTGCACCGGATAGGCGATCAGCAGGAAGACGCGGCCCACGAGTGCCGGGTTGAAGGGGTTTTTGCCCAGGCCGCCGAAGGTCATCTTCGCCACGGCGATGGCGACGAAGGCGCCGATGACGACGATCCACCAGGGAATCGACGCCGGGAGGTTGAAGGCCAGCAGCACGCCCGTCACGACGGCCGACCAGTTGGAGATCGTCAGCGGACCGCGGAACAGGAATTTCTGAATCAGGTACTCGAACACCACGCACGAGGCCACCGAGAGGGCCACGACGCGCAGGACGTCCCATCCGAACACGACGGTCGAGACGACCAGCGCGGGCATCAGCGCGATGACGACGTCGCGCATGATCTTCGCCGTGGACTGGGCCGTCTGCACGTGCGGTGCGGGAGCAACAAGTAGTTTGTTTGCCATATCTGTCAATCTTTTTTTCGGTTACTTTTTGGGCGCATTGGCTGCGGCGCGGGCGCGGATGAGGCCCATGACGGTCTGCTTTCCGAGACGGATCCAGTCCAGCAGCGGCAGGTAGGCCGGGCACGACGACTGGCAGCAGCCGCACTCGATGCACGAGGTAATCATCTGCGACTCGAGCACCTCCCAGTTCTTCTTCTGGGTCATCTTCGAGAGGTAGAAGGGTTCGAGGCCCATCGGGCAGGCGGCGACGCACTTGGCGCACTTGATGCACTGCGAGGCCACGCGGCGCTCGGCGTCGTGGCCGCTCATGACCGTGATGCCCGAGCAGCCCTTCGTAACGGGCGAGGCGAGGTTGACCATCGCACGGCCCATCATCGGACCGCCGTTGATGACCTTGAGCGACACGCCCTCGGGCAGCCCGCCGGCCGCCTCGAGCAGCGTCGAGATGGGTGTGCCCATGCGCGTGAGGAGGTTCTTCGGCTCCTTCAGCCCCTTGCCCGTGACGGTCACCACGCGCTCGATGAGCGGCATGTTCTTCTGCACGGCCCGGTAGACGGCATAGGTCGTCGAGGCGTTGCAGACCACGGCGCCCACGTCGATCGGCAGTGCGGGCGGAGGCGGCACCTGACGGCCCGTGATGGCCGCGATGAGCTGCTTCTCACCGCCCTGCGGATATTTCACCTGCAGCGGCACGATCTCGATGCCCTTGTAGCCCGTGGCGAGCTTCCGGAGGTGCTCGATGGCATCGGGCTTGTTGTTCTCGATACCGACATAGGCCTTCTCCACCGCAAGGGCCTTCATGAGGATCGTCACGCCGACGAGCAGCTCCTCGCCGTGCTCGAGCATCGTGCGGTGGTCCGACGTAAGGTAGGGTTCGCACTCCACACCGTTGATGATCAGCGCCTCGGCCTTCTTGCCGGGAGGCACCGACAGCTTCACGTGCGTGGGGAACGTCGCACCGCCCATGCCGACGATGCCCGCCTGTTTGATCTTGGCGATGATCTCGGCGCCCGAGAGCGTGCATTCGCGCACGAGCGTCTCCGAGCGGTCGATGCCCTCGGCCCACTCGTCGCCCTCGCGCTTGATCGTAATCATCATCTGACGCAGCCCCTGACCGTTGGGCACCATGTCCACGGCCGTCACCGTACCCGAAATCGGGGAGTGAATGTTCGCCGACATGAAACTGCCCGCCTCGGCAATGAGCTGGCCCGTGAGGACCTTGTCACCCTTGGCGACCTTCGCAACCGCGGGAGCTCCGATGTGCTGCGCAAGGGGAATCGTCACCACCTCGGGCAGCGGAAGCACCTCGATGGGCTTCGCGCAGCTCAGTTTGTTTTCCGACGGATGGACTCCGCCTATTGGAAATGTCTTCATATTGCGTGTTCTGTATTTATCGGTTCACTTATTCGGCTTTCGGCTTGGCCGCGGGCTCGGCTTTCGGGGCGGCCTTTTCAGCAGCCGGAGCGGCCTTCGGAGCAGCAGGTGCGGCCTTTTCGGCAGCCGGGGCAGCCTTCGGAGCAGCAGGTGCAGCCTTTTCGGCAGCCGGAGCAGCTTTTGCAGCGGCGGGGGCAGTCTTCGCAGCGGCCGGCGCCTTGGGCTCCTTGGGCAGGGGCTCCATGCCGACGAGCCGGATGGCTCCCGTGGGGCACTCGTTCACGCACTTGCGGCAGAGCTTGCACTTCTGCGGGTCGATGTAGGCGAGATTGTTCTCGACGGTGATGGCACCGAAGGCGCAGACCTTCTCGCACTTGCCGCAGCCGATACATCCGGCCTTGCAGGCCTTCATCACCACGGCACCCTTGTCCTTCGAGACGCACGACACGTAGACGGCGCGGTTCTTCGGCCACTTCTTGCGCAGCTCGATGATCTTCTTCGGGCAGGCCTTCACGCAGGCGCCGCAGGCCGTACACTTGTCGGGGTCGACGACCGGGAGGCCCGTTGCCGGGTCGATCGTGATGGCGCCGAACGTACAGGCGGCCACGCAGTCGCCGTAGCCCAGACAGCCGAACGCGCAGCCCGTCTCACCGATGTAGAGCGACGAGGCCACGGCGCACGAACGCGCCCCGTTGTACTCGTTCGTGCGGGGACGCTTCTCGCACGTACCGCCGCAGCGGACCGTCGCCACCTGCGGTTCCTTTTCGGGCGCGGCCTTGCCGAGGTAGGCCGCCACGGCCTTCATCGTATCGCCTCCGCCCACGGGGCAGAAGAGCGACGAGATGTCGTCCTGCTTGACCAGCGCATCGGCCATGCCGCGACAGCCGGCAAAGCCGCAGCCACCGCAGTTTGCGCCGGGCAGCATCTTCTCCACTTCGTCGATGCGCGGGTCCTCCTCGACGCGGAACTTCTGTGCCACGACATAGAGAATCACCGCGGAAAGGATACCCAACACACACAGCGTCAGGATTGTGTAAAGTAATACTTCCATTTAGATTTTTGTTATTGTAAATTGAATTGTGTGTTCAATCCGTTTGCGGAAGAGCCACAGCACGACGTAGTAGAGCGCCACGCCGGCAAGCGCCGCCAGCGCGGCGTGCCCCTCGCTCCAGTGCAGCGGACCGGCGGCCACGGCCAGCACGGCCAGCAGCACGACCAGCGCCCCGACGTAGGCCAGCAGCACGGCGATGCCGCCCGCGCGGCGCCGCACGCCGACCACGACCGCATCCCCCGGAGCATACTGCGCCGCTGCGGGTGTCCGGACCTCGACGACCTTCTCCTGCGTCTCGGCCAGGCCGCACGCCTGCCGGGCCTTGCACGACCCGCAGGCACTGTGGGAAGTGATCGTCACATGGACCGTATCGCCCACGATCCGAGACACCACTCCGCTGTGTTCAATCTGTGAAGGCACCGCTTAATCTCCGTATTTGTTGGTCAGGGGCATGAGCCGCTCGTGGCCGAAGGAGCACGTCGACAGCCGCAGCACGGGCGGGAACTGGAACCGTTTTTTCTCGTTGCGCATGATCATCGCGTGGATCTTCTCGACAACCTCCGAATCGAAGCCGGCGTTGACAATCTCCTCGCGGTGCTGCCCCTCCTCGATCATGCGGTAGAGGATGGCGTCGACCACCTCGTAGGGGGGCAGGATGTCGGTATCCTTCTGTCCGGGGTGCAGCTCCGACGAAGGTTCCTTGGTCAGGATGTTTTCGGGAATGGGATCGCCCTGCGTGCGGTTGATGTAGCGGGCCACGTCGTAGATTTCGCCCTTGTAGAGGTCGCCCGTTGGGCTGAAGGCGCCCGCCGTATCGCCGTAGAGGGTGCAGAGACCCAGGGCGTTCTCGCTCTTGTTCGAGGAGTTCAGCAGAACGTAGCCGGTCTTGTTCTGCACGGCCATGAGCAGCACCGTGCGGATGCGCGTCTGGATGTTCTCCTCCGTGGAGTCGAACTCCGTGCCGCCGATCACCGGCTTGAGCGTGTTGACCACGCTGGTATAGATCTCCGAGATGGGGATGACATTGTATTCGATGCCGAGGCGGCGAGCCAGCTCCTTGGCATCCTCGACCGAATTGTCCGACGAGAAGGGCGAGGGCATGAGCAGCGCGCGGACATTTTCACGTCCCAGGGCGTCGGCGGCCAGGCAGGCCACCACGGCGGAGTCGATACCGCCCGACAGGCCGATGCAGGCCTTCGTGTAGCCGTTCTTGAAGAAGAAGTCGCGCAGGCCGCAGCGGGCGGCCTCGTAGATCATGCGCGTGCGGTCGTTGCCCGTCGGCACCGTTACGGGATCGCTCTTGGCCTTCGTGTCGAAGATCCGGAAATCCTCCTCGAAGCTCTTCATCATGAGCACCAGCTCGCCGCGGCTGTTCAGCGCCCCCGACGTGCCGTCGTAGACGATGTCGGTCGAACCGCCGACCTGATTGACCAGAACGAGGTTCTTGCCCTCGACAAAGGCCAGGTGGCGCATCATCTCGTAGCGGTAGGTCATCGAGCCGCGCCCGTACTTGCGGGCGTTGATCGAGATGATCGTCTCGACCTAGCGGTCGAAGTCACGCTCGCGGCTCAGGTCGTCGCCCACGATGATTGCGCAGCGGTGCCCCTTGATCGTGGCATACTCGAAGCCCTTGGATGGAACAAGAAAACCCATCTCGCGACGGGCCGTAATGTACTTTTTACCGATGTACCGCAGCACCTTGCGGTCCTGAATGAGCGCCGCGGCGCTGATCGTGCCCTTGTCCGTGAGAATCGGCAGGCCGACGATGGCGGCGATCCCGTCGCAACAGGAGGCGATCTCCACGAGGGCATCCTCACACAGCTCCAGGAAGGTGGTCTTACGCAACAGATCGAAAGCCGGGGTGCCGCTGACGGCCTGCTCGGCAAAGATCACAAGGTCGGCCTTTTGGGTCTTGGCCCGGTTGATGGCGTCGATGATTTTCGAGGTGTTGCCATCGATGTCTCCGATGGTGTAATTCAGCTGGGCGATAGCTATTTTCATCTACAGTAAATTTGGTCCGGAAACTATAACTCTGCAAAGTTAAGGATAATTTGGAAAAGTCGGAAAATTTTTCAATGTTAATAAATTAACATTTCCGGCCGCTCCGTTGACCGGCTCCGCAGTCGGCGGGAAAAAGCGGCGGCGGAGCAAAAGAATCGGGATGCAGGCGGCGGGCGGCGTGGCAACAAAAGCCGCGGAGCAAAAGCGGCGGAACACAGCCGGCAGCGGAACAACAACGGCAGCGGAACAAAAGGGCCGGACACAGGCGGGAAAAGGCGACGGCGCAAAAGAGCCGACGGGACAAAAGGACCGGGACAAAAGAGCCGTCGAAGACTGCCCCGACGGACCGGACCGCACAAAAAAGCGGAGAACAGCATTTTCTGTTCTCCGCATAATACGGTTTCGGTCCGCCGCGCCTACTCTTCGGCCTGCTCGGGATCGGCGACGAGGATGCGGCCGCAATACTCGCAGATGATGATCTTCTTGCCCTGACGGATTTCGACCTGACGCTGCGGGGGAATGCGGTTGAAGCAGCCGCCGCAGGCATCGCGCTTGACGGTCACGACGGCCAGGCCGTTGCGCACGTTGCGACGGATGCGTTCGTAAGCCACCAGCAGGCGTTCGTCGATCTTGGCCTTCGCCCGCTCGGCCTCGGCCTCGTACTGGGCAACCAGCGGTGCCGTCTCGGCCTCGATGCCCTCGAGTTCGCTCTTCTTGGCCTCGAGGTCCGCGCTGCGCTCCGCCATCTTGGCCTCGACCTCCTCGAGCTGGAGCTTCTTCGACTTGATCGACGCCGAATACTCCTTCAGGCGTTTCTCGGCCAGCTCGATCTCGAGCTCCTGATACTCGATCTCCTTGGTGATCGCGTCGAACTCGCGGTTGTTGCGCACGTTGTTCTGCTGCTCCTTGTAGTTGCCGATCTGGATTTTGGCCTGATCGATCTCGCGCCTGCGCTGCTTGGTCAGGGCGTTGAGCTCCTCGATCTCGGCGTTGATGTGTTCGACCCGGGTCTTCAAGCCCGCCATCTCGTCCTCGAGATCCTGCACTTCGAGCGGCAGTTCACCTTTCACCTTGTTGATTCCGTCGATCTTGCTGTCGATCTTCTGCAGATCGTAGAGCGCCAGGATCTTCTCCTGCATCGAATAATCAACGTCGGCCGTCTTCTTCTGTGTTGCCATATAGTGTTTTTATAGTTTTGGACTAAACCAGATAGTTCACCGGATTGCGAGAGCACTCACTCTTGCGAACCGCAAAGGTACATAAATTTTTCGATAAAATATCAAATAAAATCCGAATTGCGCAATATTCACTCTCAAAATGGCCTATATCCGCCACCGTGAGGGCCTTATCGGGTGTCATGAAGTCATTGTACTTCATGTCGGCGGTGACGTAGATGTCGGCTCCGGCGCGGCGTGCGTCGCCGATGAGCGAGGCGCCGGCACCCGTGCAGACCGCCACGCGGCGCACCGTCGGCGAGGCGATGTCGCTGTGGCGGACGACCCGCACCTCGAGCAGACGCTGCATGCGGCGCATGAAAGCCACCGTTTCCTCCGCTGCGGGCAGTTCGCCCACGACGCCGAACCCGGCCCCGGGCGCCGCCTCCGAGGGTTGCAGCACGCGCAGATTCTCCACGCCGAGCATTGCGGCCAGGCGCCAGCTCATGCCGCCGGGGGCGCTGTCGAGATTCGTATGGCAGGCGTAGAGGGCGATGCCGCGGCGGATGGCCCGCTCGACGCACCGCTGCACGGGATCGGCCGAGTTGAACCGCTTGAGGGCGTGGAAGACGATCGGATGGTGCGTGATGACCAGGTCGCACCCTTCGCGCTCGGCCTCGTCCAACACCTCCTCGGTCACGTCGACAGCCAGCAGCGCCCGGTGCACCTCGTCGTCGGGACGGCCCACGATCAGCCCCGCATTGTCGTAGGACTCCTGCAGGGAGAGCGGTGCGAATCGCTCGATGACGTCGCTTATCTCCTTGATCTTCATATTGGTCAGAATAACGATTGTTCGTAAAAAGCGAAGAGCTCCTTGTTCTCCGCATCCTCCTTCTTGCCGCGGCGCGGGCGGCGCGCCGGGCGCCGGGCGGGCGCCACACCGTCCGCAGTTTCGGCCGCCGGCGTCTCCCCGTCCGCCTCCTCGACGATCTTCACCACGGCCTTGCGGCGGCGCGGCGCAGCCGGACGCTCCGCGTCAGGCGCCGCGGTGGCCGGAGTCTCCGAAGCCGGGCCATCCGCAACCGAGGCATCCGAAGCCATAGCTTCCAAAGCCGTGGGCTCCGAACCGGTTTGCGCGCCGGCTTCCGTGTCGGCTCCCGCGACTTCCGCCGCAGGCTCCGCACCGGCATTTTCCACGACGGGACCGTCGTCCGCCGGTGCGGGTCCAGTCGGCGCGGGTTCCGTCGCACGCTCCCCGGCCGTTTCGGCAGGCACTTCCGCCGCAACAGGTTCCGACGGCACCGGCGTTTGGGCTGCGACCGGCGTCACGGACGACTCCTCCGCGGCAAAATCATCCGCCACGGCGACGACCTCGCCCTCGTCCGCCTTGAGGTCCTCGCGCACCTCGAGCAGCAGGGCCCGGATGCGCTGCAGGCGCTCCATGAGTTCGGCATCGCGGCTCACGCCCTTGTCGGCGCGGCGGCTCCGCAGCGCCTTGCGCGCCCCGTCGAGCGTCATGCCGCGCTCCTTGACCAGGTGGTAGATCAGCTTGAGGTTCTCGACATCCTGCGGCGTGAAGAGCCGGTTGCCCTTCTTGTTGCGCTTGGGACGCAACACCGCAAACTGCGACTCCCAGTGACGCAGCAGCGAGGGCCGGACATCGAACATTTCGGCCACCTCGCCCATCGAATAATAGAGTTTCTCGGCCATATATGCTTCTCTTGACTTACTTCATTACGATCCGCAACGAGTTGGGATACATGTTGTTGACCCGCGCACCGATCCGCTTGGCAAAACCCAGCGCACGGCCCCGCGCACAGACGAGGTTCACCCCTTCGGCCAGCCCCTGCGCGGCGATCTCCTGCCGCCGCAGGTAGCGCAGCGCCTCCTCCTCGCCGAGTTCGACGACGGGCACCGCCCCGCGGTCGAGCCCCGCAAAGAGGGCCAGCGCCCCGTCGGGCTTGAGGCGTCCCTTGAAGATCTGCCCCAGCGCCACACCCGAGCAGATCACGGGCAGGGCGTCGGAGAGCTGCCGCACGGCCTCGGCCTGTGCGGCGTACCAGGCGTAGCACGTCCCGGCCACCTCGCCGAAACGCATGCGCTCCGGCTCGCGGAGCCAGCGCGCGAGTTCGGCCGCCGACGTCCGGTCCACGGCCGAGATGATGCTCCGCCGCGCCTTCGGTGTGCGCGTCCGCCCTCCGGCATCGGGCGCCTTGCGCGCCACGGCGGCGAAGAAGCCCTCGCCGCGTGCCCGGTGGGGATAGAAGCGGAAGGTGCGGAACACCCCCACC
>OKUQ01001000.1_pt1 | contig 14143 bp, 8 predicted proteins | sample 1606811 | NCBI WGS metagenome assembly OKUQ01 (sample SAMEA3882546, study PRJEB24775) | human gut metagenome | biome: human-associated habitat; feature: intestine environment; material: feces | place: Netherlands | collected 2009/2010
CCATTCGCGCGATTGAGTTGGCTTCTCCTCCATGCTTTGCCCGCGTGTTTATCCTTTTGGCGCTGCGACTTCCTCCCTTACCGCACGATTCGATAATACCGCCTCGATGTCAACAAATACATCAGTGCATAAATCACCGCAAACACCACATAGCATCCAATCCCGATTCCATAAAACAGCGAGTCATTATGCAATCCAAATGCCCCTAAAATCAGCCGAATCATCGGCATCGCAAACAGCATATGCAGCCCCGCCATCAGCAGCGGCGCAAAGAACACCGTCAGCACCTGCGAATTGACGCTCCGGCGGATTTCCGCATCCGTCAACCCCACTTTCCGCATCACGGCAAAGCGCTCCGCATCCTCATAGCCCTCGCAGATCTGCTTGTAGTACATAATCAGCACTGCCGCAATGGAGAACAGCGGGCCCAGAACCATGCCAAGGAAGAAGAGACCGCCGAAGAAAGAAAGGTAATCCCTGCGGCAAAGCGCACGCGTATCCACATTCAGGGAAGACATGCCGTAAAAGTCTTTTCCCGTCGACTTCATTGCCTCCCAGCTTCGGCTGCGGAGTGCCTTGACTAATTTCTCCTGCGTGTCCGTGTCCGCCTCCGAAGCCAAGTCGAAATGCAGCGCCAGACGATCCATCATCATTGCTTCGCCGCTCTTCTCTCCGACCAGCGCCGTTATTTCGCTGCGGAACGCTTCCGCATCGTTGGTGAAAACAACCAGGCAGCCCCATGCGCTTCGGTAATCCGCGCTGAGCAGCCGCTTCGGCAGCTCCTTTTCCGCACGAATCATGCGGTACGGCGCAGAGCCGTAAAAGGACATGCTGGAAAACGTTTCGTTGGTCTTGAACGATGCGTACAGCAATTCTCTGTCTGCCAGCGTCACCGTTTCGCCCGTCGCCTGCTCATAAACAGACAGCGGATACACCGTCAATTCCAAAACGTTCGCCTTGAGCGAATCTGCATCCGTGATAATGCCATAATCGCCGTTTTGCACCTTTCCCGTTGCCACCAGTGCGCGCTGGGATGTGATGTTTTCCGGCGTCAAGCCCATTTCCTCTGTCACGTCCAGCGCCATCTGCTGCATAGCGTCCAGTCGTTTCCAGTTCTCCTCGCCGTCGCGCGCCTCCAACCCTATCGTCAGGTTGATGTCCTGCGGGCAGATGGCGTCCACCATGCTGTCCGTTCCACCATACAGGCAAACCGTCGAAGTCAAAACGACCAGCACCATCGTGCAGAGAATGCAGATGGTCGCCATGCCCGCGCCGTTGCGCTTCATGCGGTACGCCATGGCGGATACGCTGATGAAGTGGCGCGTCTGATAATAGTAGCGTTTGTTCCTGCGCAGCATTCGGCACAGCGTTACCGACCCGGACACAAGCAGCAGGTATGTCGCCACAATCACCATCAGCACCGCGATGAAAAAGAATATCAGCGCTTCGAGAGGCGATTGGCTGACTGCCGCCACATAATACGCGCTTAGGAGAATCAGCAGCCCAATCAGCCCAAAGAACCAGTTCGCTTTCGGCGGCTTTTCCCCTGTGTTTTCGCTCTTGAGCAGCGCCACAGGGTTGCTCAGGCGCATCCGCAACAGGTTCGCCAGCAGAATCAGCACATAGATGCCGCCGAACAGCAGCAGCACCCACGTCACGCCATCCGGATAGAACAGCTCCATCGGCACGGTGTAATCCGCGTGCAGCAGGTTAATCAGCGCCATTTCGACCAGCCGAGAGAGGCTCAGCCCCAGCAGCAAACCGCCAGCGAATACCAGCAGCGCCGTCAGCAGCGTTTCCCACAGCATCACGCGGGCGATATTTCCTTTGCCCATGCCGAGGATATTGTACAGCCCGAACTCCTTCATGCGCCGCCGAATCAGGAATGAATTGCAGTAGTAGAGGAAAATCACCGAGAACACGCTGATGACGATTTTGCCCATTTGCAGCACCATCAGCGTCGTGCCGCCCATGCTGAGCGCGCCCATCAGCGCCGGCCGTGTCAGGTAGTTCATGATGTAGGACACGCCCACCATCAGGATGCCCATCAGCAGATATGGCAGATATGTTTCCGCGTTTTTGCGGATGCCCTGCCACGCCAGCTTGGGATAAAGCAGCGGTTTCTTCATGCCATTTCACCGTCCATTGCGTCCTTGCGCGTCATCACGGTCAGCGCGTCGCTGATTTTCTCGTAGAACTGTTCGTTCGTCATTTCGCCGCGGTAAAGCTGGTGATACACCTGCCCGTCACGGATGAAGAGGATGCGCCCCGCGCGGCTTGCCGCCTTGAGCGAGTGCGTCACCATCAGCAGCGTCTGCCCAGTCTGGTTGATTTGCTGGAAGACGTCCAGCAGCGCGTCCGTTGCGCGGGAATCCAGCGCGCCGGTTGGTTCGTCTGCCAGAATCAGGCGTGGATGCGTAATCAGCGCCCGGCACACGGCGGCGCGCTGCTTCTGCCCGCCGGAGACTTCATAGGGGTACTTTTCCAGCAGGTTCGCAATCCGCAGCTGATTGGCAATCGGCAGCAGATTCGCCTCCATCTCGCGCCAGTTCATGCCTTGCAGCACCAGCGGCAGGAGAATATTGTCCTTGAGCGAGAAGGTGTCCAGCAGGTTGAAGTCCTGAAAGACGAACCCCAGCTGATCGCGCCGGAACGCCGCCAGCTGATTTTCACGAATCGCGCTGATGTCCTTGCCATCCAGCAGCACCGTGCCGCTCGTCGGGCGGTCAAGCGCCGCCAGTATGTTCAGCAGCGTCGTTTTGCCCGACCCCGATTCGCCCATAATGGCGACATACTCACCCTCATCCACCGTGAAGGACACATCCGTCAGCGCCTGTACCTGATTGCCCCTGAACCGCGTCGCATACACCTTGCGAATAATCTTTGCTTCCAGCAATGCCATGATTCTTCCTCCTCAAAAGCCGCGCTATTTCCGCGGGTGAATTTCCTTTTGACACGTCTATTCTACCACGCGCCCGACCGCACCGCCATCGAATCGGGTGACATTTTGCCCGCTCTGTGTGACATTTCTGTAAGATGGGGCGATTTTTCTTACAGCGAATATGCAATTCTCCAAAGAAAAAAATTTCCCCATCCGGGAACAACCACCCAGCCGCTATCGTTTCTCTAAGTGCCGGGTGAATAACTTTCCCCGACACAAAACGCAATTGCGAATCAAAAAACGACTTTTTGAAAGGCAGGTACATCCCCATGAAGAAGCTGATTTCCCTGTTCCTCGCCCTGATGATGGCAATCCTTGCAATCCCCGCGCTGGCGGAGGATGCCCAAGACCCCGATATGGCATTTGACCCCGATATTGACCCCGATTTTCTCGTCGGCGCATGGGAAAGCTGGACAGGCAACCCGCTGGAAATCCCCGACGACGTGAAGTACATCTTCGACCGCGCAACGGATGAACTCATCGGCGAACCCTATAATTATGAAGCAATCGCCATCCTTGGCACGCAGGTTGTCGCTGGAACAAACTACTGCTTCCTCTGCCGAAAGATTTCCTACGAGACGGGCGAAACGATTGGCTATACGCTTGTGTATGTTTTTTACAGCCTGAACGATGACGTGGAATTGCTGAATGAGCAAGACATTGTGTTTGCGCCGGATGCAACATCGCCGAAAGTCGCGGAATCCACCGACGCGAACGGTGAGATTCTCCCCGGTGCATGGGTAAACTGGGCGGCTGACCCGCTGGATATCCCGGAGAACGTGAAAGCGGCGTTCGACAAGGCGCTGGAAGGGCTCGTCGGCCACACCTATGAGCCGATTGCGATTCTGGGTTCGCAGGTCGTTTCCGGCATGAACTACTGCCTGCTCTGCAAGACCACCGTTGTCACGCCCGATGCGCCGGTGTCCTACACACTGGTGTACATCTACGAAGCGCTGGACGGCACGGCGGAAATCCTGCGCATTCAGGACATTGTGTTCGACGCGTTCCCGGCGGAAAACGGCTAATCCCCCACAAAAATGCGCGGCATGGAGCAATTACGTTCCATGCCGCGCTTATTATATCGAAAATTAGGAATTGCGGGAGTAGTTCGGGGCTTCCTTGGTGATGGAAATGTCGTGCGGATGGCTTTCCGCCAGCCCCGCGCCGGTAATCTTGATGAACTCGCTGTTTTTGCGCAGGTCGTCGATGTTCTTCGCACCGCAGTAGCCCATGCCGGAGCGGATGCCGCCAACCATCTGGAAGATGGTGTCCGCCAGAATTCCCTTATACGGCACGCGGCCTTCAACACCTTCGGGGACGAGCTTCTTTGCGTCCTCCTGGAAGTAGCGGTCTTTCGAGCCGTGCTCCATCGCGCCCAGAGAACCCATGCCGCGGTACACCTTGTAGGAACGGCCCTGATAGATTTCGGTCGCGCCGGGGGCCTCGTCCGTGCCCGCGAGCATACTGCCGAGCATGACGCAGGAGCCGCCCGCAGCCAGCGCCTTCACGATGTCGCCGGAATACTTGATGCCGCCGTCAGCAATGACGCGGATGCCGTGCTTATCAGCCTCTTCCGCGCAGTCCGCCACCGCCGTCACCTGCGGCACGCCGATGCCTGCCACAACACGGGTCGTGCAGATAGAGCCCGGTCCAATGCCGACCTTCACGCAGTCAACGCCTGCGGAGATCAGGTCGTGGGTTGCCGCCGCCGTCGCCACATTGCCCGCAAACAGCTGAATATCCGGGAAGCGCTTGCGGATGGCTTCCACCTGACGCAGCACGCCGACGGAATGGCCGTGCGCCGTATCGATGGAAATCACGTCCACCTTCGCGTCCAGCAACGCTTCGATGCGATCGAACACATCGTGCGTCACGCCGACCGCCGCGCCGCAGAGCAGACGGCCCTTGGCATCCTTAGCGGAATTCGGGTACTTCGTGGACTTCTCAATGTCCTTGATGGTAATCAGCCCGCGCAGCATACCGTTTTCATCCACAATCGGCAGCTTCTCGATGCGGTGCTTCGCCAGAATCTGCTTCGCCTGCTCAAGCGACGTGCCGACGGGCGCGGTGATGAGGTTTTCGCTGGTCATGACTTCGCTGATTTTGCGGCTGTAATCCGTTTCAAAGCGAAGGTCGCGGTTGGTCAGGATGCCGACAAGTTTGCCGTCGCGGGTAATCGGCACGCCGCTGATGCGATAGCGCGCCATCAGGTTTTCCGCGTCCTGAATCAGGTGATCGGGAGAGAGGAAGAAGGGGTCGGTGATAACGCCGTGCTCAGAGCGCTTCACCTTATCAACCTGCGCTGCCTGTTCTGCAATGGACATGTTCTTGTGGATGATGCCCAAACCGCCTTCGCGCGCCATTGCAATGGCCATGCGGGAATCCGTTACCGTGTCCATTGCGGCAGACATCAGCGGAATGTTCAGCTTAATCACAGGGGTGAGCTGAATCGAAAGATCGACTTCCTTGGGCAGCACTTCACTGCGGGCCGGAACCAGCAGCACATCATCGAACGTAAGACCTTCCCGAACAACCTTTTGCAGCATGGGCGAAAATCCTCCTCGTAATGCGTCTTTTTTTGCCGAAACTGGAATCTTCCAGCCTCAGTTTGCCGTAGGTTATCGGTTATTGTAACAAACTTCAGCCCCTTTGTCAATGGCTTTCCCGGCGAAATTTCGCCCTGTAGAGGGGCGGAGCAATGCTTTCCCGTGCTTGTTCTGCAGGGTTCCTTCCTTTTTATGATTTTGCTTGTCACCCCTGCTTTTCCGCCGTTTCTCCCTTTTTCTCCTTTGGCACGGGGAGAAGCAGCCGCAATTCAAACCATCCATCCTTCGTATCAATTGTCGCCGACCCGCCGTAGCTGTTAGCAATGCTCTGGATGCTTTTCAGCCCATAGCCGTGGTAGCGCGCGTCTCGCTTGGTTGTCGTCGGCATACCGTCCACAAAGCGCAGCTCGCCGCTGTAACAGTTCTCCACGCGGATGCGCAGAAAGTCCTTCTGGCGCATGGCGGAAACGTGAATCAGGCGCTGCTCCGGGTTCGGGAGTTTCTTCACGCTTTCGATTGCGTTGTCCAGCGCATTGCCAAACAGGGCGCTGATATCCATCGGGTTCATGAAATCCAGCGCCTGTCCGTCGGCGACGCAGGTTAGGCTGATGCCTTCGCTCTGGCATTGGATGGTCTTTGCGGTCAGAATCGTGTCCAGCACGCGATTGCCGGTCTTGTTCTGCGACTCGTAGGTGCGAATCTGCTGCTCCATCTGGTCGAGGTACTCCGTGCGCTCGGCGGCGGAGGCGGCGCGCAGCAGCTGAATATGGTGCTTCAGGTCATGATACTTTTGGTTGACCAAGGCAATGGACTCTTCTGAAATGCGGTAACTCTCGTACTGCATGTGCAGCAGCGCCTGCAAATGCTCCATTTCACGCTCTGTGCTGATTTCCAGAATGACGACGTGATAGGCGAACAGCATCGCGACGCCGCCGAGGTCAACGGTGGTGCGGATGATGAAGACTTCCGCCGTGAACTGGCTGGAAAAGGGCGTTCCGGTGAAGGCAAAGCTGATGTTGCTGACGGAAAAGACGGCAATCGCAAGGACGGCAGCGGTGAACAGTTCCCGCGCGGTAATTTTGATGAGCTTTGAGCCGTCGCGGTATTTCCGTTCCAGCAGGAACATGGTGTAGAGGATGATGGCGTGGACCGCGGCAAAAACGAGTATCGTTGTCCAAACCGTGAGCGGCAGCCCCGGCACCGTCACGAAGAAATAGAACAGATACCACGCCAGCGACGCGGAAAATTCGCCCAAGATGAATGCACGGGCGCAATAGTAGCCCGCGTTCGCCCATGGCATGTGCGTTGCAATGCGAATATAGAAAAAAATCAGCGCGACTGTCACGCCCATGCAGGGGAAAAAGCCAATCGCGGAAACACCGTCCGTCAGCGTCATGAAACCGGCAATCAGGGCAAGAAATCCAGCGCTGATGCCGAATTTCCTGCCCTTGCTGAATGGACTGCCATACAATTGAATGTAGAAGGTACTGCTCAGCCAGTACGCCAGCGCATAGAGCAGACCCGGCGTATGCGACAAATCGACGTGCATCATTTGCCTACCTCGTTGATGTAGTTGTTCAGGGCGTCCAGAAACGCCTTTTTCTTCGGGCGGCTGACCTGAATCTGATCGCCGTCCACGTCCGCGCAGTTTTCGTTCACACCGTTGACGTGCTCCAGATTGACCAGATAGCACTTGTTGCAGCGGAAAAAGTGGTATGCTGTCAGCGCTTCCTCCAGTTCGGATAGAACGCCCTTTGCCTCCAGCGTTTCGCCGTCCAGATGGTAAATCAGGCTGTGATTGACGACCTCGATATAGCGAATTTGGGAGATATCCAGCTTGCGCATTCCGCCTTGGAAGGGAACGGAGATGAATTTGCGCGTGCGGTGCTTCATGCGCTCCAAGGCGCGCTGCATCCGCTGCGAAAAAGCGAAGTAACTCACGGGCTTGAGCACATAATCCAGCGCATCCACCGTGTAGCCCTTCATGACGTACTGCGGCGTGCTGGTAATAAAGAGGATGACGACCTCCTTGTCCACCTTGCGAATTTCACTGGCAGCTTCCATGCCGTCCATGTAGCGCATCAGGATGTCCATGAGGATGATATCGTAATTGCCGCGGTAGTCCTCGACGATTTCTGCGCCGTCCGGAAAGATGGAGACGTGAATCTTCTCGTTAATCTCCTGCGAAAACCGTTCCAGATATTCTGTCAGTGTGCGCTGACTGCTTTCCTCGTCTTCAACCAGTGCTACGCGAATCATCGGGCCGACCTCCTTTGCAAACAGCTTGGTTTCCAATAGTATAGCAAATCTCTTGCGCAAAAGGAAGCCTTTTCGCACGGAAAAAGCAGGCGAAATGCCTGTAATGTTTTGCACATTGTGGATATGCACAAAACCAGCCTGCGAAATCTGGGAGAATTACTGTATAAAATCCACACACGCCAAAATAAAGACAGTTTGCGCCGAAAATGTGCTGCGTGATTATTTTCTGCTATACTAAAATCAATCTCAAGCCTTGGTGAAAGGAAGGAAACACATGAAGGCGAAGAAATTTACCCCTGCAATGAGAGGCCTTGCGGCACTCATGACCTGCCTGATGGTTCTCTCCATCGTCGGCACGGGTGTGGCAAACACCTACCGCGGCGCACTGGACGATACCTTGGGTACGGAAAGCTATGTGACCATCAATGACGACAGCGCGGCGCGCTTCAAGACCGACTACGCGACCATCGAAGACATGGCGGCGGCGGCGCGCGACATCGCCATCCGTGAAGGCGAAGAAGGTACGGTCGTCATGAAGAACGACAACGGCGTTCTTCCGCTGAAAGCGAACGCGAACGTTGCCTTGTTCGGTCTGGCGGCGTATAATGTCTATGGGCCGAAGGGCGGCAACGCGGACGCGGCATCGCTGGCGGATGCGCTGGCAGGTGCAGGCCTCAACGTCAATGAGACGCTGAAGGACTACTACCTGACCAACATCATCAACATGCACACCGAGATGCGCGCCAACCGCTGGACGGGCAAAGAAGTTCCCACCACGGTGTATGACCACATGTACGTCAGCGCGCCGGGTGACTGGACGACCTACCAGATTGCGGAAGTTCCGCCGGCGGAGTTCGAGGCGCTGGGCGTTCCGGCAAACTGGAAGGAAGCTATCGCCAAGGACAGCATCGGCATCTGCGTGTTTGCGCGCGGCGCCGGCGAGGGCAATACCTACAAGCCGGGTTCTGCGCTCAACTACGCGGGTGAAGCAACCGGCGAAGACCCGCTGAAGCTTTCTGCCGATGAACTGGCGGTTGTCGAGGCGGCGAAGGCAACCTGCTCCAAGGTCATCGTGCTGCTGAACACCGGCAACAACATGATGATTGCCGACATCGCCGAGGGCGGCTCGCACGAGGTGGACGGCATCTGCTACATCGGCTGCCCGAACGACTACCAGACCATCGGCATCGCGAACGTGCTGACCGGCAAGGTCAACGCGACGGGCGCGCTGGCAAGCGCTTTCGTGCGTGACCACCAGTCCATTCCGGCGGTGCAGAACGTCGGCGGCGACTACTTCGCGGATTACGAAATCGTCTGCCGTAATGACGACCCGCGTTATCCCGGCAAGGAAATCGGCAATATCGGCACGGGCTCCTTCGGCGGTGCGGATACCTACAACGGCGGCATGTACATCGTCGAGGCGGAAGGTATCTACGTCGGCTACAAGTACTACGAAACCCGTTACTTTGACGCCGTCATGGGTCAGGGCAACGCCAACAGCGCGGCCGGCGCAACGCAGGGCAGCGCGTGGAATTACGGCGACGAAATGCTCTACACCTTTGGTCATGGCCTGAGCTACCTTGATTACACCCAGACCATCAAGAGCGTGACGGTTGACCGCAGCGTGAACGGCAACATCACCGCCGTCGTCGAAGTGAAGAACAACTCCAATCAGGACGGCAAATTCCTCACCCAGCTGTATGTGCAGCAGCCCTACACCGACTATGACCGCACAAATCTGGTTGAAAAGTCCGCGGTCATGTTCCTGAACTCTGCCAAGGTGGACGTCGCCGCCGGCAAGAGCAAGGAAGTTACCATTACGATTCCCACCAAGTATCTGGCAAGCTACGACGCGAACAACGCCAAGACCTACATCCTCGATGCGGGCGACTACTACTTCACGGCAGCAGCCGGCGCGCATGAGGCGGTCAACAACATTCTGGCGGCGCAGGGCAAAACCGTTGCTGACGGCATGGACGCGGCGGGCAGCAAGGCTGTCGTGAGCTGGAAGCTCGATCAGCTGGACAACACCACCTTTGCCATTGCCAACAACACGACCGTTACCAACGTGGCGGACGACGCCGACCTGAACTACTGGCTGCCCGGCACGGTCACTTACCTGACCCGTCAGGACTGGAACACCTTCCCGATTAACTACAACAAGCTGAACCTCAAGATTGCTGACAGCCCGAAGAAGGATCAGTGGATTGCCGAAATGCGCGGCGAAACCTACACCATCTCCGACACGGGCGCGGCGGCGGAAGCTGTCCCCGGCCCGAAATTCACGGCATCTGAAATCGGCGCGGAACAGCTGAACAACATCAATGACCCCTACTGGGACAAGCTGGTTCATGCCATCACCATCGACGAAGCGGTCGGCGCAGTTATCCACGGCGGCAGCCGCTCCGATACCCTGACCAACATCGACAACCCCGTCGTCATCCAGAACGAAGGCCCGACCGGCATCAGCGCGGGCTACACCGACGAGGCGACTGGCAAGACCTACAAGTTCAATGTCAACTCCCAGACGCTGCTGGGCTGCTCCTTCAACCCGGAACTGGCGTATCAGTGGGGCTTGGTTGAGGGCAACTCCTGCCTGTGGGTTGAACGCTACGACCTGTGGGGCAGCGGTCTGACGCTGAACCGCACGCCGTACAACGGCCGCAACTACGAGTACATCTCCGAAGACCCGATGCTGACCAACGTCATCGGCCGTGAAGTGATTCAGGGCTGCTCCGACAAGGGCATCATCAACGGCCCGAAGCACATGGGCTTCAACGATCAGGAACACAACCGCGCCGGCATCTCCGCGTACATGACCGAGCAGAAGTTCCGTGAAACCGACCTGCGCGGCTTCGAGGGCGCGCTGAGCGATGCGTTCGGCATGGGCGTCATGATTGCCTTCAACCGCATCGGCGCAACGAACGCTTCCCACCATGTGGGCATGATTCAGAAGATTGTCCGCGGTGAATGGGGCTTCAAGGGTCTGATTTCCACCGACATGATGAACAACTACCTGTACTTCAACGCCGAATCCATGGTTATGGCAGGCATCACGCAGGTTGCTGACTTCGCGGCGGACAACAGCCACATCAACCTTGGCGAAGGCGGCGTGGACGCGGTTTGGCCGCACATCTCCCTCGAAACGGTGTCGAAGGACTCGAACCTCGTCGAGCAGGCGCGTGAAAACCTGAAGTACCAGCTCTACATCTTCGCCAACAGCGCGATTCTGAACATCTCCACCCAGCGCGTGAACACCTGGTGGGATACCGCTCTGACCGTCACCACCTACGCCAGCAGCATTCTGGCTGTCCTGTTCTTCCTCGCGTGGGTTGTGCTGACGCTCCTGCCGGAAAAGAAGCCTGTCGTTGTGCGCGTTGAGAACAAGCGTTGAGGACAAGGAGGAATAAACATGAACGCCACGAAAAAACTCTCTGCCGGCGCTTGGCTCTCCATCGTCACTTGTGTTCTGAGCCTTGCCGCGCTGGTTGCGTATCTGATTAACACGTCCGCTGCCGGCTACTTCCAGAATGCCACGGTGTCGAACCTTGTGCTGATGGTCGTGGGCGCGGCTGTGCTGGAGGCGGCTGCGGTCGTCTTGAGCATGGTCAAGGGCGCGAAGAAGGTTGTAGACCTGCTGACGGGCCTGTGCCAGATTGCGGCTCCCGCGCTGCTGGCGCTTGCCTTCATCAATCTGGTGTCTGCCCGCGTCGAAGGGTTCGCCTTCATTTACTTCTCCAACGCGGATGTGCTGCTTGAAGTGCAGACGGCGGCGAATATGTCCTCCGCCACCTGCGCGATTGTGAATCTGGTGCTGCTGGCCGTTTCCAGCATCGCCGGTGTCGTCAGCGCGTTCTTCACCCTGAAGAAGTAATCGAACTTGCGGCGGTCAGGGGAATCTCGACGATTCTCTTGACCGCCGTTTTCAATCTCATTCGGCAGGTGGTAAACATGTTTCAGATTCAATCGTTTACTTGCGAGGGCTTGCGCGACCATCTGGTGACCGACTGCGCCGCCCCGACGTTTGCCTATTTCGTCTCATCCGACCGCGCGGGCGCATCCGTTCAGTCCGCTGAACTGACGGTAAACGGCTGGACAATCCGCAATCCCGACCAATGCGGAACGCGCTATGCCGGCCAGCCGCTCAAGCCCTTCACGACGTACACCGCGACGCTTACCGTCACGTCAGACAGCGGCGAAACAGATACTGCCCGCCTGACCTTCGAGACGGGACGCATGGATACGCCGTGGCAGGGCAAGTGGATTACCGACGGCGCGTATGTGTTCAAGGAAAAGAAGGTTTCGCCCGTGCCGATGGTGTTCCGCAAGGCGCTGACGCTCCGGGGCGAAATCGCGCAGGCGAAGCTGTACGCCACGGCAATGGGCATCTACGAGCTGAACATCGACGGGCAGAAAGTCGGTGAACGGTATTTCGCGCCCGGTTTCACGTCCTATGCGCATCAGCTGATGTACCAAACGTATGATGTGACGGACATGCTGCATTCAGGCAGCTGCATTACCGCGACGGTCGCGGGCGGCTGGGCGGTCGGGTCGTTCGTGTTCACGCGCGTCAACCGCGTGACGGCAGACCGTCAGGCGCTGCTGGCGGAACTGCGGATTACCTACCGCGACGGCAGGACGGAGGTCATCGGCACAGACGAAAGCTGGCAGGTGACAGAGGACGGTCCTGTCCGTATGGCGGATTTCTACGACGGCGAAACGTATGACGCAACCGTATCACTGGACAAGGCGGCTTGGCGGAGCGCCGTACAGGAGCGTCTGCGCGTGAAGCCGAAGCTGATGGCGGATTACGGCGCAGACGTGAAGGAACACGAGACGTTCGCTCCCGTATCCTGCAAGAAGTTAGGCAATGCGCTGATTTACGATTTCGGGCAGAATTTCGCAGGTGTGGTGCGCCTGACGGTTACGGGCAAACGCGGGCAGAAGATTACCATCCGCCACAGCGAAGTGCTGAACCCTGACGGTACGCTGAACACGGCGTTCCTGCGCACGGCGAAAGCGACGGCGACGTACATCTGCAAGGAAGGTCGTCAAACTTGGTCGCCGCGGCTGACGTACATGGGCTTCCGCTACATCAGCGTCGAGGGCGTGCGGGAAGAAGACGTGCAGGTGACGGGCGTCATGCTGTACTCCGACATTCAGCAGACGGGTTCGTTCCGCTGCTCGAACGAGATGCTCAACCGCCTGCAGGAGAACATCGTCCGCAGTGCAAAGTCGAACTTCATGGACATCCCCACCGACTGCCCGCAGCGCGACGAGCGCATGGGCTGGACGGGCGATATTGCCGTGTTCGCGCCGACGGCGGCGTTCAATTTCGATATGAATCGCTTCTTGGATAAGTGGCTTCTGGATGTGCAGGCGGAGCAGCTGCCGACAGGCGGTCTGCCGAACACGGTGCCCGTGCAGGGTTACGGCTTCCCCGCGACGATGCCGAAAATGGCGGTCGCTTGGTGGGGGGATGCGTGCGTCCTCGTGCCGTGGGCGCAGTATATGGCGCGGGGCGATGTGGGCGTGCTGCGCCGGATGTATCCGACGATGAAGAAGTACGTCAACGCCTGCCGCTTCTGGTGCGGCTTCGGCTTCGGCAAGCACCGTTATCTCTGGGAAATGCCCGGCACGCTGGGTTTCGGCGACTGGGTTGCGCCGGACGTGCCGCAAATGAGCCAGTGGCAGGGACGCATTAAGTGGACAGGCACGGCGTCGCTGTGCAACACAAGCGCGCTGCTGGCGAAAATCGCGGATATTCTGGGCGAAACGCAGGACGCGAAGCACTACCGGGCATTGTCCGAAAAGACCGCCGATGCGTACTGCTCGATTCTTACGGACGGCAACGGCAAGCTGCTGGAGGAGTTCCAGACCGCTTACGTCCTGCCCATCTACCTGAATATGTTCCCCACGCAGCAGATTCGGGAAAAAGCCGCTGCGAACCTCGCCGCGCTGGCGAAGCGCAACGACTGGTGCATCGGCACGGGCTTCCCTGGCACACCGTACATCCTCTTCGCGCTGTGCGACAATGGGCAGGTGGATGCCGCATACCATATGCTGCTGAACACGAAATGCCCCTCGTGGCTCTACGAAGTCAAGGCGGGCGCGACGACGATTTGGGAACGCTGGGACGGCTTGGACGAGAACGGCGTCTGCCCGATTGGCGATGACGGCACGGACAAGATGATTTCCTACAACCACTACGCATCCGGCGCGGTCGGCGACTTCCTGTACCGCCGCATTGCGGGCATTGAGCCGACAGAAGCCGGCTACAAGACTTTCCGGGTCAAGCCGATTCTGGGCGGCGGGCTGACGAGCGCCGCCGCGAAGGTACGCACCCCTTACGGCGACGCAAGCGTGCAGTGGAAAACGGCGGAAAACACCTTCACCG
>OKUQ01001002.1_pt1 | contig 14129 bp, 7 predicted proteins | sample 1606811 | NCBI WGS metagenome assembly OKUQ01 (sample SAMEA3882546, study PRJEB24775) | human gut metagenome | biome: human-associated habitat; feature: intestine environment; material: feces | place: Netherlands | collected 2009/2010
AGCTAAGATGGCGTGGACGGCGTATCCGGAAGATGGTTATAAACTCGATAAAAGCAGCGTTTCTGTCAAAGATGCTTTTGGAAACAAGATAGAATATACTTGGGATTCCAGAGATCCAAATAAATTTAAATTTGATGCACCTTATGGAGAGGTAAAGGTATCAGCGAAATTTATTCCTTTGGAAGAAGGCGATAAATCGTCCGTATCAAAGCTGATCAGCATTTCCCTTGGTGGGCATGAAGGCGTTATTTCTGGCACCACTGTTAAAATCGAAGGTTTTGCAGCCGATGATGATCTGGCGCAACTGGCCCCTGTTATTAAGCTTAGTAAGGGTTCAAAGATAAAAGAAGGCAAGCCTGAAGATATACGCTTTGAAAGCGGGAAAGCAAAAACAATTACGGTTCAGGCCGAGGACTATACTTCAAGGAATAAACATTCGAAAGCCTATAAAGTAACCGTCTACAAAATGGAACTTAAAGGAGAGGGGACGGAGGAGAAACCGTTCCTGATCGGGAGTGTCGACGATTTCAAGAAATTCGTCAAAATGCACCCGGCTGGTTACTACAAGCAGACGTGTGATCTGGATTTGAGCGGGCTTAAAGCCCAGACCGGCGGCGCGATCGTCAACGTTCAGGGTGACCCGTTCAAGGGCATTTATGATGGCGGCGGCCACAAGATCACCGGCCTGCAGCTGAAGAATGAAAATATCACCGGCTGTGCGGCCCTGTTCCATACCATCTCCGGTACGGTCAAGAACCTGACCATCGACAGCTCATGCAGCTTCACCGCCCGCCAGTGGGTCGGTTCCTTCGCCCTGTATCTGAAGGACGGTGGTACACTCGAAAACTGCGTCAACGAGGCTTCGGTCACCTGCAAGCCGTCGGATAAAATGCAAGGCGGTTCCGATTACACGCTCAACTGCTTCGCGGGCGGTATCGTGGCCCGTACAGACAGCAGTTGGCGCAACGTAGCACAGAACCAGATCACAAGCTGCCGCAATGACGGCAGCGTGACCGTCGACCCGGCGGATGTGGCGAATGGCAGTTTTGCCAGCGCGGGCGGCCTCGTCGGCGGCGCGGCCAATGTGAAGATCAGCCGGAGCGCCAACACCGGCGCGGTCTCCAATGCAAAATCCAGACCGTCCTACTACGGGACTGACGGCAACTATACCGGCGGTCTCGTTGGTCAGATCGACCCGAACGACGCGCTCGGCGTGAAGACCGAGATCATCGGCTGTGTCAACACCGGCAAGGTCACTGGCGGCTGCAACGTCGGCGGCGTGGCAGGCAAGGTCAACAATAAGAACGGCTCCGTCCTCATCGAGTCCTGCCGCAATCTCGGCAATGTCCACGCCACCAATACCGCAGACGTGCAGAACGTCGGCGGCATCCTCGGCTGCGGCTACGCCGAGATCTACAACTGCGACTCCGCCGGTACCATCACCGGCGAGACCACCTCCGCCAGCGCCTACCGCGGCGCGATCGCCGGCTATCTCCGCCGCGAGAACTCCGTCATCAGCCGCTGCTTCGTCGCCAACGCCGACGCCGTCGTCGGCGGTCAGGCCAACGGCGTCAGCTACTCCGGCGCGGTCGAGACGAAGTTCATCGCCGCCTCCGACGTCAACTCGCAGACCCACATCGACGAGCTGAACGCCTACGAAAAGCCAAAGTCCCTCCTCAAGATCACTTTCCGCGCCCCGACCGCGGAGGAGACCTGGGCAAACGGCAACTACATCCCCGGCGAAGCTGAGACCGCCAAGGGTTATGAGGCCAAGCTCCTCGGCTTTGCCATCGACGGCCATCAGGCGGAGATCGACGAGGCGGCGAAGACCGTCACCCTCGTCCTGCCCCACGGCACGGCCCTGACGAGCCTCACCCCGACCCTCACCCGCAGCTCCGGCGCGACCTATACGCCCGCAGGCGCGCAGGACTTCACGTCTCCCGTGACCTACACCGTCACCTCGGAAGACAAGTCCGCCACCGCGACCTATACCGTCACCGTCACCGCCGCCTCGGAGGCCAGCGGCCTCGGTTCCTTCGCCGTGAAGCAGGGCAGCACCGCCTACACCGTCACAGACGGGCAGGACGGCAAAAAGACCGTCACCATCCCGGCCTCCGCCCTCGCCTCCAACGCCGAGTCCGCCCTGACCTTCCTCTACCGGACGAATTCCGGCGAGAAGGCCACCGGCACCATCGGCGGTACGGCCCTGACGCAGACCACCTCCGGCGCGTATGACGCCCTCAGCTGGCCCTTCTCCACTGCCACCCTCACCAGCGGCACAAAGACGCTGACGATGACCTTCGGCGGCGAGACCCAGCTGGTCGACATCGTCATCGTCCCCGAGCTTTCCAGCCTCTCCGTCAAGATCGCGGATGCCGCCCAGCGCGTCACGAAGACCGAGACCGGCTACAAGCTCGACCTGCCCGACTCCGCCTCCACCGTCTCCGTCACCGCCGTCCCGGCCCTCGCGTCGGACGCCGTGACGATTGGCGGCACGTCCGGCGCGACGAAGGACGTCACCGTGACAGGGAAGGACAGCTTCGACATCGTGGTCAGCGGCAAGACCCTCACGGTCGCCATCAACCGCGTCAAGACCACCTCCGTCACCTTCACCACCACCCCCGCCGACGCCGCCGTCACCGTCATCGATCAGGCCGGGACCCCCGTCCTGCCCGACTCCAAGGGCGTCTATACCCTCCTCGGCGGCGCAGGCTACACCTACACCTACCGTGTCTCCAGCAGCGGCTACGTCACCAAGACCGGCTCGCTGACACAGGTGCAGCTCAGAGGCGGTTCGCTCCTCATCGACGTCAGCCTCGCTCCCGCGGGCAGCACCGTCACCCCCGTCGACCCGAGCGAGCCCGTCACCGGCGAATGGCCCAGCTTCCGCGGAAATGAGGCAAACAACGGCGTCACCTCCGCGAAAACGCCCATCTCCAAGGACGAGACCGTCAAGTCCTGGTCCGTCCAGATCGGCGGCACCCCGACCCCGCCGCTGATGGTAAATGGCAAGCTCTACGTCCTCACCGGCAGAACCGTCAAGGCCATCGACCCGAAGACCGGCACGGTCACCGCGACCTCCGAAACGCTCGCCGGTACCAGCCAGTTCGGCACGAACCCCATCGCCTACGGCGACGGCAAGTTCTACATCCAGCTCGACGCGAACACGTCCGACGAGAAGGCCCACGTGCAGGCCATCGACGCCGCGACGCTCAAGAGCGTCTGGGTCTCCGAGGGCTTTGAAGGCCAGCTCATCTCGCCCATCACCTACCACAACGGCTACATCTACACCGGCACGTGGCAGGCCGAGGAGCGGACCGGCACCTACTTCTGCCTCTCCACCACCGACGAGGACCCCGCCAGCGCCAATGAGACCAAGCAGACCAGTTGGACCATCTCGAAGGCCGGCGGCTTCTACTGGGTCGGCGCCTACGCGACGGACAATTACGTCATCTTCGGCTCCGACAACGGCAAGGGCGGCTCCACCGAGTACGGCTCCACCCTCTACAGCGTCAACGCGAAGACCGGCGTCGTCATCGACACCGAGACGAACCTCATCGGCGACCTCCGCTCCGCCGTCGTGAAGTCCGGCAGCTACGTCTACTTCACCTCCAAGGCCGGTTACCTCTACCGCGCCACGGTGAGCAGTGACGGACAGCTGGGCACGCCTGAGGCGCTCAAGCTCGACGGCATGATCACCGGCACGCCCGTCGTCTGCGGCGATACCGTCTTCGTCACCTGCTCCGGCCAGACCCAGTTCCAGAGTCCCGGCAAGATCTACGCGATCAAAACTGACGCGGAGACCATGTCGGTGTATGATCGTGCTGCAACGACCGGCTACATCCAGTCCAGCCTCCTCGTCTCCGACGCCTACAAGGCGGGCGAAGGCAAGCTCTACATCTACGGCTCCTGCAACGAGGAGAACGGCACCATCAACTTCTTCAAATACGACGTCACGGCGCATACCTTCGACACCGGCGTGACAAAGGAGCTCTACACGCCGACAGGCGCAGAAAAGCAGTATAACCTCTGCAGCCTGATCTGCGACGCCCGCGGCACGCTCTACTTCAAGAACGACTCCGGCTACCTCACTGCCCTTGCCCGCGAGGTCATCGAGACCGACGTGAGCAAGGTCGAGGACATGATCGACGCGCTCTTCCCGATCACCGACGACAGTCTCACTGCCATCAAGCAGGCACGCCGCTACTACGAAGCCCTCGGCGACAAGAAGAGCGAGGTCACCAACCTTACCTCGCTCGAACGGGCCGAAGCCGAGTATCAGCAGCGCCTGACCAACAAGCGCCAGACCGCGCTCGACGATCTCAAGAAGATCTACGACGCGAAGGACACCAAGGCCTTCACCGCCAGGGGCCTTCAGAAGCTCAAGGAGGCCTATGAAGAGGGCGTCCGGAACATCAACAACGCCGACGACTGCAAGCTGGTCGAAAGCAGCTTCAACGCAGCCGCGGAGAAGATCAACAAGCTCAACGGCAAGGATATCACGGTCACCTTCCGCCTCATCGGCGCGCTCCAGGCCACGCAGGACGTCAACCTGACGAAGGACAGCTACCTGCCCGAATACGTGACCTGGATCCCCACCACCTCCTACGACCTGCAGGAGGATGCCACGGTCTACGATCTTTACACCAAGGCTATCGGCGAGGCTGGTCTGCGCTCCATCGGCGAGGAGAACGACTATGTCCGCACGATCTACGCCCCGTCCTGCCTCGGCGGCTACGCCCTGAGCGAGTTCACCAACGGCGCGCGCTCCGGCTGGATGTACACGGTCAACGGCACGCATCCGGACCGCGGTCTGAAGAACTGGAAGCTCAAGGACGGCGACGTGGTCGTCTGGCACTACATCAATGACTACGCGCACGAGGCAGCCGACTGGTTCGACGACCCGGATTATCCCGCCCTCGGCGACGGCACTTACTACAACGGCTGGCTCCGCGCGGCGGACATCAGCCCGGAGCAGTATGTGCAGCAGCTGCTCGGCAAGATCCTGAAGGTCGGCAAGAACGGCACCGTCGAGCCGAAACTGGCGCTCTCGCACATCGGCAGATCCGTCACCTTCACCTTCAAACCCGACAAGGGCTACCACGTCAAGGACGTCAAGGTCGACGGCAAGTCCGTCGGCGCGGTCACGACCTACACCGTGGACAAGCTGACCGTCTCGACGAGGATCGAAGTCGAGTTCACCAACGGCGTGCTCCCGTTCACCGACGTGCGCGAAGCCGACTGGTTCTATGACGATGTCGTCTACGCCTATGAGAACGGCCTGTTCTCCGGCACCAGCGACACGACGTTCAGCCCGAACGCTTCCATGACCCGCGCCATGCTCGTCACAGTCCTCTATCGTCTCGAGGGCCAGCCCACTGTCTCCGGCCGCAGCGGCTTCTCGGATGTCAAGCTGAACAGCTACTACGAAGACGCCGTCACCTGGGCCGCCGACAACGGTATCGTCAACGGCACCGGCGCCACGATGTTCAGCCCGAACGCCAACGTCACCCGCGAGCAGATGGCTGCCATCCTCTACCGCTACGCGCAGTACAAGCAGTATGGCACCACCGCCAGCGCAGGCCTGAACGGCTTCTCCGACGCCGCGAAGGTCTCCGCCTACGCCAAAGCCCCGCTCAGCTGGGCCGTCGCCGAAAAGCTGGTCAACGGCTCCGAAGGCCGTCTCCTGCCCACCGGCAACGCCACAAGAGCACAGGTCGCCGCCATCCTCCACCGCTTCGTGGAGAATGTTGCAAAGACCACCGCCTGATCCTTTCCCGCACAGGGCTGCCCCCAAAGGGGGCAGCCCTGTTTTCTGCCTTGTGCCCCATGCGTATGCAAAGGCGCTGCCTGGCAGGCGCAAAGCGGCGGCCGGGTCATCCGGCCGCCGCTTTGGTTAGAAGCTCCGCGTCTCCGTATTCATGAAATCGTGGATCACATCGAAAAGATGGATGGGATCCAGCTGGTGCTCGGTGCAGAGCTTTGCCAGCCGGGCTGCGCTGGAGCGGTCATTGGAAAAGGGCACGACAAAGAAGATCGTCGCCCAATGCATCTGCAGATATTTCTGCACAAGCATTCCGTAGGCATAGAGCATCCGCGCCTCGCCATGCGCTTCATAAGGAATATGCCGGTAAGTAAGACCTTCTGAATCCTCTGTCTTGGCTGCGGTGGGGTGCACATCCAGGCGGTTCCATTCCGCCGAGAGCCGGAATGCTGCGTGCAGGAGCGCGGCAGCCTCCCGCGCGAGTCCCTGCGCCTGCGGGTGCAGCATCCGGAGTTCCTCCTGGAGCGTGTCCAGGAGGAACAGCACGAATTCCTCCGCGTACACCGGCCTGGAGATCAGCTGCGCCGATGGGAGATCCAGGCGTTTTGCGATCTCCTCGATCGAATCCGAGCGCAGACACTTGTCCCCTTTCAGATACCCCTGCAGGGTCGAGCGCGGGATCCCAAGCTCCTTTGAAAATTCCAGTTTTGTTTTTCCTGTTTCCTTCATTTTGCTTTGTAGCATGGCTGCAATATTTTTCTCTATCTGCATATCCAAAGCCACCTCCCACCAAAAGGACACGGAAATGGTTTCTTTGGTAAATACCGGCATGCTGGCAAAGCGTCCAGCTTTCCGGCACGGCGGAAAGCCGTCCAAATCCGCCGCGATCTCCGCCCCTCGGAAGCTGCTGCGAGGTGGCAGGATTGCCTTGATCATGCAGGTTTTTCCAATGGATTTGTGAAGTTTATAGAAAAATGCGGGGCGGGCAGAAAAGGTTTGAAATCTCGAGTAAATTCGTGTATATTGAAAATTAAGATAACCGCCGGCCCGGACAGATGGTCAGCCGGCGTGATGGACGGCTCGAAGAGAGAAGGCGTTATCAAGAAGAGCCGGAAAGTGAATACAGAGGAGCGTGATTTAGTTGGAAGAACTGCTGCGCATGGAGCACATCAGCAAACGATTCGGTGACTTCTATGCGAACCACGATGTCAATCTGTCCGTAGCCAAGGGCGAGGTCCATACCCTGCTCGGCGAAAACGGTGCGGGCAAATCGACGCTGATGAACATTCTGATCGGTCTTTACCAGCCGACGGAGGGGTCGATCTTTCTCAACGGCAGGCAGGTGCGGATCGAGTCGCCCAGCCAGGCGGTCAAGCTCGGCATCGGCATGGTGCATCAGCACTTCATGCTGGTCGAGGCGATGACCGTGTTTGAAAACATGATCCTCGGCGACCGGAATTCCAAGGGGATCTTTATCGACCGGGAGGCGCGGCGGAAGGAGATCCTCGCGCTGTCGGAAAAATACGGGCTGGACGTGGAGCTGGACAAGCTGATCACGGAGATCTCCGTCGGCGCGCAGCAGCGCGTGGAGATCCTGAAGGCGCTCTACCACGGCGCGGAGCTGCTGATTTTGGACGAGCCGTCCGCGGCGCTGACGGACATCGAGGTCGAGGGTCTGTTCGCCATCATGAAAAAGCTCGTCAGCGAAGGAAAATCCATCATCTTTATCAGCCACAAGATGCGTGAGGTGCTGCACATCTCCGACCGCATCACCATCCTGCGCGCGGGCGAGGTCGTCACGACGGTGGACGCGCACGGCGTCACCGGGCAGGAGCTGGCCAACATGATGATCGGCCGCGAGCTGCAGCAGTCGCAGTACGAAAAGAAGGACGTGGAGGCCGGAGCGGTCATCTCCCTGCAGAACATTGATTATCATAAGGAGTCCAAGCACGCGGGCCTCAATGACGTCAGCCTCAGCATCGGCCGGGGCGAGATCGTCGGCATTGCCGGTGTGGACGGCAACGGGCAGACGCAGCTCGCGCAGCTGCTGACGGGCGTGCTCTCGCCGGAGAGCGGCGAGTTCCAGCGCAAGGGACAGAAGATCGCGGTCTTCAGCCCGCGGGCCTCGATCGAGGACGACGTGGCGCTCATCCCGGAGGACCGGAATCTGCAGGGCCTGATCGGCAACATGTCGATCGCGGACAATCTTGTGCTCAAGCAGACCGACGAGCCGCAGTTTTCCTCGCTGCACGGCCTGCATATGAAAAAGAAGACCATCTCGGCCTATGCCCGGGAGATGATCGGCAAATACGACATCCGCTGCCAGTCCTCCGACCAGGAGGTCCGGAATCTCTCCGGCGGCAACCAGCAGAAGGTCATTCTCGCCCGCGAGCTGGAATCCGATCCGGATGTGCTGATCGCCGTACACCCGACGCGCGGACTGGATATCGGCGCGACGCGCTTCGTCCACGATCAGATGATCGCCGCGCGCGACCGCGGCGTGGGCATTCTGCTCATCAGCGCGGACTTCGATGAGATCCTTGAGATGTCCGACCGGATCCTTGTCATCTTTGAAGGCCAGATCATGGGCGAATATTCCGGCAAGAACCCGCCGATCGAAGAGATCAGCCTTGCCATGACCGGAAAGTGAGGGGAGCGCGCGTATGAAATTCAAAAAATCACTCGGGGCCTTCCTTGTCCCGCTGCTTTCGATCCTGCTGGCGTTTGTCATTGGCGGGATCATCATGGCCGCGCTGGGCGCGGATCCGTTCCTCGCAGTCAAATACCTGTTCCAGGGCGCGTTCGGCTCTAAGGCCGGCATCGGCACGACGCTGGCCAAGGCGACGCCCCTGATGTTCACGGCGCTGTGCGCGTGCTTTGCGTACCGCTGCGGCGTATTCAACCTCGGCGGTGAGGGCCAGTTTCTGATGGGCTCCATCGCGGCATTTCTGACCTGCTACTTTACGGGCCTGACCGGCTTCGGCGGTATTTTGCTGGCGCTGCTGGCCGGCGCGGTGGCCGGCGGCTTCTGGGGCATGATCCCGGGCGTATTGAAGATCACGCGCGGGCAGAACGAGATGATCATCTCCATCATGCTCAACTATGTGGCGACGCTGTTTATGGGCGTGATCTACACCAGCTGGATCCGCGACGCCTCCGTGCCGCAGACGCCCGCGATCGACGATGCGGTGCACCTGCCGCGGATCATCAGCGGGATGCGCATGACGTGGGGGCTCGTGATCGCGGTGGTCGTGGGCCTGCTCCTGTACTACTTCCTGTTCTGGACCAGCCCCGGCTTCAAGCTCCGGGCTGTTGGCCTGAACCAGACCGCCAGCCGCTTCAACGGCTTCCCGGTCCGGCGGTATATGCTGATGAGCTTCATCGTCTCCGGCGCGATCGCAGGTCTCGGCGGCGGCGCAGAGCTGCTCGGCACGCAGTTCCGCCTCATCAACGGCTTCGGCGCGGGCTACGGCTTTGACGGCGTGGCCATGGCGCTGATCGGCCAGCTGCATCCGATCGCAACGATGGTCGTGGCGCTGTTTTTTTCCGTCCTGCGCGTGGGCTCGACCACGATGCAGGCCGCCACGGGCGTGCCGACCAGCGTATCCGATATCATCCAGGCGCTTGTCATCGTCTTCTCCGTCGCCGGTATGGCGCTGACGAAGCTGCCGGAGTTCCAGAGCTGGAAGAGCCGCGTGTTCGGCAAGAGAAAGGCAGGTGCTGTGTAATGGATTGGATCTTGAGCTTACTGCTGGCAACGGTCCGTCTGGCCATTCCCGTGCTGCTGATCTCCCTCGCGGAGCTCTACGGCCAGCGGGCCGGTATGGTCAACATCGGTCTGGAGGGTCTGGCGTCCATCGGCGCGCTGGTGGGCTTTCTGGTCTGCTATGTGACGGGGTCGAACTGGCTGGGGCTGCTGTGCGGCGCGCTGGCCGGTATTCTGGTCAATATGATCTACGCGTTCTCCACGGTCACGCTCTGCGCGGACCATACGGTCTACGGCATGGCGGTGAACATCTTCGCGCCGGCGCTGGCGTCGTTCATCTACCGGGTCTATTTCGGCACCGGCTCCGACCTCAAGCAGATCACCACGATGGCCTCCATCGCCATCCCGGGGCTGAAGGATATTCCGGTGATCGGGCCGCTGCTGTTTGACCAGAGCCCGATGGTGTATCTGACGTTCGTGCTCGTGATCGTGACGGCCGTCTTCTTCGGCAAGACCCGCGCGGGCCTGAGCTACAAATCCGTCGGCGAGCATCCGCAGGCCGCGGCGACGCTGGGCATCAACGTCATCGGCGTCAAGTATCTCGCGTGCGTGATCTGCGGCGCGCTGGCCGGCATCGGCGGCGCGTACCTCACGACCTGCTACTCCAGCACCTACACCGACGGCATCGTCGCCGGGCGCGGCTTCATCGCGCTGGCCGCCGTCATCTTCGGCCGCTGGAACGCAGGCGGCATTCTGCTTGCCTGCCTGTTCTTCGGCTTCTGTGACGCGCTGCAGATCCGTCTGCAGGTGTCCGGCATCGCCATCCCCTATCAGTTCTTCCAGATGATCCCCTACGTGGCGACAGTCGTCGTCCTGAGCCTCATCGGCACGCGGCAGGCGGGCCCCAAGGCCAACGGCAAGCCCTACCGCCGCGAGCAGCGGTAAACGCTGGCGCACCCGTTCAGTAATAACACGCCCTGTGTTATTATAGATGATGCCGGCGGCGCGGGCTGCCGGCGCAAAATCCAAATCTACGGAGGAAAAACTATGAAAAAGATCATCGCAATGCTTCTGGCTCTTGTCATGCTCCTCTCGCTGGCGGCCTGCGCCAGCTCCGGCAAGACCGACGCCCCGGCTGCTGCGGACACCGCCGCCCCGGCCGAAACGACCGACACCACCGACACCGCTCCCGCAGCCGACACCAAGACCGACGGCAAGACCTACAAGGTCGCCATGATCTGCGACTCCAGCATCAACGACGGCGGCTGGGGCGCAGCCTGCTACAACGCCATGGTCGCCGCAGCCGAGAAGAAGGGCTGGCAGACCGAGGTCACCGACTCCATCTCGCAGGACTCCTACTATGACTCCATCGTCGCCTACTGCGCGCTGGGCTATGACATGATCTACGCCCCCGGCAATCAGTACACTGACGCTGTCCTGCAGGCAGCTGAGGAATATCCCGACGTCGCCTTCGCCCTGCTCAACGGCGCAGTCGACACCCCGGAAAAGGCTGTCAACAAGAACGTCTCCTCCCTGCTCCCGAACGCACAGCAGATCGGCTGGATCGCCGGCGCGCTGGCGGGCCTGATGACCGAGACCGGCAAGCTCGGCTTCATCGGCGGCATGGAGCTCGACACCACCAAGGGCAAGATCGCGGGCTTTGAAGAAGCCGCGAAGTACGTCGCCGAGCAGGAAGGCAAGACCGTCGAGCTGCTCAACGTGCCGTACGCCAACTCCTTCTCCGACGCCCCGAAGGGCAAGGAATTCGCCACCGAGCTGATCTCCCAGGGCGCTGACGTCTTCTTCGGCGACGCTTCCGCCGTTGACTCCGGCGCGCGCGAGGCCATCGATGCCGCCAACGCCGCTGCAGGCGAGATCAAGATCTACGACATCGGCCAGCCGGCAGACATCCTCGGCCAGAACGAGTGCATCATCTGCTCGCAGGTGACCGACAACTCTGCCATGGTCGTCGCCTCCATGGAGGCTGTGGAAGCCGGTAGCTTCGGCGGCGAGACGCTCTACGGCACACTGCAGAACGGCACGCTGTCCGCAGGCGCGCTGAGCGATCTGGTCCCGGCCGACGTGCAGGAAAAGTACCTCGGCTACATCGAACAGATGAAGGCCGACACCTTCATGAAGTAAGCTCCGGAACCAGCATTTTCCCCGGTAACATGACCAGCCCGGCTGGCGTTTGTGCGCCAGCCGGGCTTTTTCTGCTTTTTTGCTCAGTCCGCATGCGCGGACAGGCGGCGCATCCACCTTCTCCTGCGGAAGACGGCCAGAGAGATGCCGAAGCGGAGGCATTCCTCCAGTGACAGCGCAAAGTACACATACGGGATCGGCAGCGCAAACACGAAGGCCGTCACGAGCCCCGCCGGGACGCCGAAGCCCCACGTTCCGACAAGATCGATGGCCATGACGTACGCCGTCCGCCCGCCGCTGCGGAGGATCCCGCCGCCGAGGATCATATTGAGGACCTTGCATGGCGCGACCAGCGCATAGGCCGTGAGGATCTGCCGGGTCAGCCGCTTTACCCCGTCCTCCACCTGATAGATCTCCACATAGACACCGCTGAGCAGCACCACGAGCACGGACAGCAGCGCGGCCCCGGCAGCGCCGTAGACGAGCAGGCACCTGCCCACCGCATAGGCGGCGTCTTCGTCCCCGCTGCCAAGCCGCTTGCCGACGATCACGCCCGCCGCCTGCGACAGGCCGCACAGCGCGCCGATCACCAGCCCCTGCACGGGCGCGGTCAGCGTCATGGCCGCGCTGGCGTCCGTGCCCATGCGCCCGTAGATCGCGGCGTAGACATTTTCGCCCAGGCTCCACGTCACCTCGCAGATCAGCAGCGGCAGCAGCATGGCCAGATGCTGCCGTCCGCGCCCGCGCACGGGCGGCGTGCGCCTGCCGTCCGCCGCGGGAAGCGGCGGCGTCTTCCGGCAAAACAGGAGCATCAGCAGGAAATTGACCCACTGGGAAAGGACCGTCGCGATACCCGCGTACAGCGGCAGCCGCGGCTTTTCCGCGCAGCGGAACGCCGCGGCAAGCATTGTCGCCCCGGCCATGGGCAGATATGTCCCGGCGAGCAGGCGGAGGTAGCCCGCCGCCGTCTGCAGCGTCTGCGCATCCGCCGTATAGGCCCGCATGATCGCCCCGGGGCACAGCAGGCAGAGCACGGTGAATGCCCCGGCCAGCCCGAACCCCAGCCAGAGATTCGTAAAAAAGCTCCTCCGGACCTCCGCGGGCGCGTCCTGCCCCAGATACTGCGAGATCATGATCCCGGCCACCGCGCCGATGGCGGCGATGACGACCGCGTAGATCGAGGCGAATTTCCCCGCCAGCCCGACGGCCGCCACGCTGACGGCGCCCAGCTGCCCAATCATGATCTGGTCGACCAGGCTGAACGACGACTGCAGCAGCGACTGCAGCGCCGCGGGGATCGCCAGTGTACAGACCGTTCTGAAGAAGCGCTTTTCTTCCTGCATCCCGGTCCCTCCGTTCGTTTTTCTTTCATTGTAACGACCGGATGTGCGGGACGCAAAGGTTAAGCGCGTAACTTTCGACAAAAATAAGATGTTTGATTTGTGCAGAATGCTTATTTCCGTATCCGCGTGCTGCCCCGCACCACAAGCGTGACCGGCAGGATGACCTCCTCCCCAACCGTCCGGCCCTCCCGCAGCGCCTGCAGCTTTTCCATGGCGATCCGCGCCCGGGCTGCGCCGTCCTGCCGGACCGTGGTCAGGGCCGGGCTGACCATTTCGCATACCGGCGTGTCGTCAAATCCCGCGACGGAGATCTCCTCCGGCACCGCGATCCCCTGCCCGCGCAGAAAGCTCATCAGGTCGATGGCATAATGATCCGAGACCGCAAAAGCCGCCGTCACGCCCCGCAGCCGCTCCAGCTGCTGCCCGTAATACGCCCACCGCGCGTCTTTTTGCATCGGGATCCGCAGCAGCTCCGCGTGTCCCGGCGCAAAGCCGCGGAAAAAGCCCTCGATCCGGTCGCGATCGATGCCCGTCTCATTGTCGGACAGGCAAAGCGCGCGCGTGTGCCCCAGCGCCCGGAAGTGGCGGCCGACCTGCTCGCCGCCGCCAGAATTGTCGATGCTGAGGTTGACGATCCGCTCCGTCTGCCCGCAGATCCCGTCATATACCACGAATGGGATCCGCATGTGATTGCGGAGCGTCTGGTAGTCCTGCGCGCAGAAGCCGATCACAACGATCCCCTCCATGTTCCACATGGAGGCAAAGCGGAGGATCTGCCCGGCGTCCTTCGCTTTTTTCACCATCATGAACCGGCCGGTCTTTTCGATCTGCGTAGAAAGCTCGTTCAAAGATTCGGCGATAAAAAAGTCGCTCAGCGTGCGCCCCTCATACTTTTCGTGGTCGTTGACAAACACGCCGATGATCCTCGAGTCGTTCTGTGCCAGGAGGATCCCCGCCATGTTGGGGATATACTCCCGCTCCTCCAGCAGCGCCGTCACGCGCTGGACCGTCGCGTCAGAGACCTTCTTCGTCTTCCCGTGGATCACGTTCGATACCGTCGCCGTGCTGAGCCCCAGTTCCTCCGCCAGATCACAGATCCGCACCCGCCGTTCCTCCATTCCCCTCTCCCCTTCCCACAAAATCCTTCTCCCCCACGCTCTTCCGATCTCAAGTT
>OKUQ01001019.1_pt1 | contig 13971 bp, 9 predicted proteins | sample 1606811 | NCBI WGS metagenome assembly OKUQ01 (sample SAMEA3882546, study PRJEB24775) | human gut metagenome | biome: human-associated habitat; feature: intestine environment; material: feces | place: Netherlands | collected 2009/2010
TAGAAAATTCACATCCGGAGACCTTACATCGAGACATGTGTATCGCATGCTCCGGAAGCTCGTGGATTTTGCCAATGTATTCAACTAACTTTCAATTCACCATACTTTTAGTACACACGGATAATTCCGGAGATTTCCCTCACGACGGACATTCCCTCCATGATACGGATGGCATCATTAAAATGTCTCTCTTTTACGAGATCGGTGATGACCACGATCTCGGCAATGCCGTCGTGGCTGCGCTTCTGTACCATCTGGGCGATGCTGACATCGTTGTTGCCAAGGACTCCTGCGATATTTGCCAGGGCTCCGGCACGATTCTCCACCTGTAAGCGTAGGAAGAATCGGCTCTTCGTATCCTCTACATCCAGTACAGGAAGCTTCTTATGGCTGTCACTGCCAATCTTGCCGCAGCTTCCATGGATAATATTACGCATCACATCAATGACATCTCCCAGTACCGCACTGGCGGTAGGCATCTGTCCGGCGCCCCGTCCCATGAACATGGCATCATCACAAGCCTGACCATGAACAAATACAGCATTGAAGGAATCTCTGACCGTGGCAAGAGGATGGCTGTCCGGGATCAATGTGGGATGTACTTTTACTTCAATTCCTTTACCTGTAAGCTTTGTAATACCCAACAGTTTAATCACATAGCCGAATTCTTTTGCATACCGGATATCCTCTGCTGTAATCTTCGCGATGCCTTCCGTATAAACCTGAGGGAACGTCACGCGGGAGCTGAAAGCGATGGATGCCATAATGGCGATCTTGCGTCCCGCATCATAGCCTTCCACGTCCGCTGTGGGATCTGCTTCCGCATAGCCCAGTCTCGTAGCCATATCCAGAGCTTCCTGATAGCCCATACCTTCCTCGGACATTTTGGTCAAAATATAGTTTGTCGTACCGTTGACGATTCCCATGATCTCCGTCAATTGACTTCCCGCCAGACTCTGACGCAAAGGTCGGATAATGGGAATGGCTCCTGCTACAGCTGCCTCGAACTGTAAGTCACATTTATTCTCCGTGGCAACCTCAAACAGCGGATCCCCATACTCCGCCAGCAGATCCTTGTTGGCGGTGACCACCTGCTTTCCGACCTTCATGGCTTCTTCCACATAAGTTCTGGCCGGTTCTATACCACCCATGACTTCAATAACGATCTGGATTTCGGGGTCTTCCAGAATTTCCTGCCAGCTATCTGTGAACAACTCCTGTGGGATTCCTTCTCTTACCTTTCCGGGATTGCGCACCAGAATCTTTTTAATCTCCAGATGTGCTCCTGCCTTCAGGCAGATATCCTCTTCCTGCATCCCTGCCAGCTTGTACACACCGCTTCCCACGGTTCCTGCTCCCAATAATGCTGCATATATCTTACGGTTCTCGCCCATGATTTCTCCTCTCATTGTGCCGTAACACCTGACGATTTCTTCTGTTTCCAAATATCTTTCTGTATCTTTGCAATTTCCAAAAATAACTATGTCTCATTATAACAAAAAACATTTATAACGCAACAAAAACCGTCCTTATCAGACGGTTTTGTCAATTTTTTATATCGAAACAGCTATTCTTATTCCAGTGCGCTTACCCCAGTGCCTTCTCCAATTCCTCAATCACGATCTTCAATGCTTTGATTCTGGCATATTTTTTATCTACGGATTCCAGAATGTGCCAGGGAGCATATTCCGTGCTGGTCTTTTGGAGCATTTCGTTCACAGCGTCTTCGTACTGGTCCCATTTGTCGCGGTTACGCCAGTCTTCATCTGTGATCTTCCACTGCTTCTCCGGGGTATTCTGCCGCTCTGTAAAACGTTCCAGCTGGGTGTCCTTGTCGATCTGCACCCAGAACTTGATGATCACCGCGCCCCACTGGGACAATTCCTTCTCGAACTCGTTGATCTCGTTATAAGCCCGCTGCCAGTCGTTGGTACTACAGAAGCCTTCCAACCGTTCTACCATGACGCGTCCGTACCAGGTACGATCAAAAATGGCAATATGTCCGGTCTTAGGAAGTCTCGTCCAGAATCGCCAAAGATAATGTCTCGCTTTCTCGTGTGGTTCCGGGCTGGCGATGGGGTGTACCTCGTATCCTCTGGGATCCAGTGCTCCCGCGATCCGCTTGATATTGCCGCCCTTGCCTGCGGCATCCCAGCCTTCGTAGGCGATGACTACCGGAATCTTTTTCCGATACAGGCGGTAATGCAGGGCATTCAGCTTCTTCTGCAGATGACGCAGTTCTTTCTTGTATTCTTCCTCGGAGATTTCCTTGTCCAGTTCCACCTCGGACAGCTTCGGCATCTTCACCAGCGGGAATACATTCTGCAAAATGGGCACAGCAAGGCTCTCATTCTGCATAGCCACATGGATACCGCTGCATAATGTCTCCAGCACTTGCAATTCCGCCCACTTTTTGTCTCCGGAATCTATGATGTACCAAGGAGCTACGGAAGCGTTCGTATCTGTGAGGTATTTGTCGAAGACTTCCTCACATTTGTCATAATGCTTGTTCTGCCACCAGTCGTTCTCGCCCACACGCCATGCGGTATCTTTGCTGGCTTCCAGCTCCTCCAGACGCTTTTTCTGTTCCTTTTTTCCGATCTGGAAAAAGAGCTTCAGCACCAGATAACCGTTGTCCGTCAGCTGTCTTTCAAAGCGTTTGATGCTCTCAATGCGCTCCGCATACTGCTTATCCGACAGTTCGCCCCGAAGTCTTCCCTTCGTCACCTCATCCATCCAGCCGGAATCCAGGAACTCGAACTTGCCGGCTTCCGGAATTTTTACAAAGTACCGATACAGGAAAGGCTTCCGCTTCTCTTCCTCCGTCGGTGCGGACATGGAAGCCACCTTGAAGAATCTGGGATCGATATTTTTAATAATTCCGCCGATGGTACTGCCCTTACCTGCCGCACCCCAGCCTTCGATCAGCACCAGCACCGGGAGCTTATGCTCCTTGATCTGCATCTGGAGTCTTAAAAGCTCCTCCTGCGCTGCATCCAGTCGTTTGTCCAGTTCCTCTTTGTCCGGCTTTGCCGCCGGGATCCACTGTTTCAGCATACTGTAACCACCCTTTCCAGAAATCCTCATTATACAAAACTTACATAAGTCTAGTGTATACCATTTTTGAAAAATATAAAAGCAATTGGGAAATTTATTTACAGATATTATTTTTCCATCCGTTCTCTGATATTATTGTAGATTTCCCGGGTCTGCGCATCATCTGCACCGTTTAGAATAACGGTGCTCCCCTCTACTTCCATGACTACATAAGTATCACAGTCGTTATGAGTATAGCGGATGTAATCTGCGTGGATTTCATCGCGAAAATGTCCCATGGAATATTTCAGGTTGCCAAAACCGTTCGTCCGGATTGTATTCGTATCCCGGAACATATTCTCTTCGTAAGCAATGCTTTCGATAGCGTCATATTTCACTGTGTAATCCTGCCAGCCCTCCGCCTGAACAGTAAATTCATTTTCTCCGTAACAGATCTCGATTTTTCCCGTATATAACGTCCATACCGTAAATAGCACACACGCGAGCATTATAAAGACATAGACCGCAACCACTTTATGGTTGTAGTGTACTGCCAGCCCTTTTCCGGTGCGCAACTTCTTTCTATAATAGAGATAAGAATACAGGATGCTGCCAAAAGCTGCTGCCGTGATAGCGACAATAAACAAAAATAATGCAGCCATGCTGTCACTGAACAGTCCACAGCTCATACTCAACAGTCCTGCTGCCACCCATATTTTTCCACTGAAGCGGTGCGTGGCATTCCAGTTCTCCTCATCCTGCAATGTCCATACGACGCGGATGCCGATGGTGCGGTTTGGTTTCACCTTGGGCAGATAATTGCCCACAATAACAAATAGCAATCCCATTCCGACATACAAAATTGCCATGAGCAGATTCTCTTTCGTTACACCCATATCGATCCATCTGGCGATGCCGTTATAGAGCAATGTCATTCCCGGCACGATCCACGTAACCATTCTTATGACCTTGTCACTCTGCTGCCTGTTTCTGTTGTCGTAAAAAGTTACTGCCATTGCTACCACATAAGTCACTGCAAAAGTGCCGTTTACCCACAGACTGTTCTCACAGGTATATCCCAATATCATTCCTATGCACATAACAAATGCCGAGCAGATCAGCCTGCCTTTATTTTTCTGTATCATTTCCTTCATTATCCGATGCTCCTTTCAAATCTGTGATCCATAACATGATTTCTTCCAGCACGGAAGCATTCAGTTCATAATAAATAAACTTTCCTTCCCGTTTGTCCCGAATCAGATCTGCCTCCTTTAACACCGACAGATGCCTTGATATGGAAGCCCCCGTCACCGGAAAGTGTTCGCAGATCTCTCCTGCCGACAATCGACCGTTTTTCAGAAGATTTAGTATTTCACGCCTTATAGGATCTGCCAACGCTTTCAATGTATCCTGTATTCCCAAAAATGAATCACATCCTTTCATCCAAGCGTTTAACATTTAACCTAATTGTTAAATGTATTGTATCATGTGGATTATTTAATGTCAACAGCTTCGCAGATCAAGGCAGATACTCATTCCTGCGTATGGATACATCTGTACATAAAAATCCCTCCGTCTTATGACGAAGGGATCTCATTCTTCTCTATACTTCCGTACTGTCTTCCGGCAGTCCCTTTAAGAACGCCACAGCCACCGGCAATGACAAAACCGCAGATAAAATATCGGACACCGGCTGTGACCACTGGATGCCCCGAATTCCCCAGAACGCCGTCAGGATCAGCAGTGCCGGAATGTAGATGGTGCCACTTCGGAAGGAGGCTAAGATCGTCGCCCTGCCGCCCTTTCCAATGGACTGAAACAGCATGTTGCCGCAGATGCATACCGGAATAAACGGAAGCGTCAGGCACTGGATCTGCAACGCATAAAAAGCGATCTCATAAGCGTCCATATCCGTAAGGAATTGCAGCAACAGCTCTCTGCGGAACACATACACCACACCTGCGAACACTGCCATGGTTACCAGGCTGGCACACAGGGTGAACCAAAACGCTTTCTTTACGCGGGAATACTTCTTTGCCCCATAATTGAAGGAGGATACCGGCTGGAAGCCCTGACCGATACCCAGTGCCACACTGAATACGAAATTGAAAATACGGGATACCACGCTCATAGCTGCAATGGCAATATCCCCGTAGACTGCCGCCTGTGCATTCAGCATCATGGTGGACACGCTGGCCAGTCCCTGTCGCATCATACTGGGGAAGCCTGCTGTAAGAATGTTCTTATGTACGGCAAATTCCCAGGTAAAATATTTCGGTGCCAGGCTGCTCTGGGTCTTTCCACGTAGGAAAAAGAATAACAGGATTCCAAAGGATACGTACTGGGAGATACCAAGATTTAACCCCCACATAAGAATGGCATCTCCCGCCATATTTAAGATACCGCCGGAGACCAGTCCTACCATCGCCAGATTGGCATAGCCTTCATACCGGAGCACATTGTTCATCACACAGCTGGATGCCATTGCCGGTGCCGACACCAAAATATAGAAAGCATAGATTCTCGCATAGGGAAGGATGGTCTCCGTACTTCCAAGCAATCTGCACAATCCGTTCAGATCCACAATACCGATCACTGCGATCAACACTCCGGCTCCCACCGCCAAATAAAATCCCGTTGCGGAAAAAGCTTTCGCTCGCTCCTTTTCATGAGCTCCTAACAACCGGCTGATATTGCTTCCGGCGCCATGACCGAACATGAATCCGAACGCCTGAATAATTGCCATCAGGCCAAACACCACGCCTACCGCTCCGGTAGCACTGGTGCCTAACTGGCTTACGAACCAGGTATCCACCATATTATACAGATTCGTGATCAGCATACTGATGGTAGTGGGCAGTCCCAGTTCCAAAACCAACCGTGCTACCGGTTCCTCGGTGAGCCGTTTATATTGTTTCTCCTCTTTTGACAATGTTGTATCACTCATATCACATAGCTCCTATATCATTACCACAGTTTCCATTCGGTTCTCTCTATGGTTTTACACTATTCTATGCCACAGTAATCCGCAGGCTGCTTCTGCCCGGTTTGAAATCATAATCCGTACCCATTCATCATATCGCCAAAATAGCGTCTGCCCTACCGGCACGACGCTATTATAGATGATTCTCTTTGAAAATGTAAGCCCTTTCAGCAGTTTTTTTACTTAAATTTTATGTTCAGCATCACAGCTTCTCACTGAAATAGCTCTTATAGCCCTCACCGAAGATCTCCGTGGCACTGGTGACGATCATAAATGCCAGGGGATCCTCTTCCTTTACGATCTCTTCCGCCTTGGGAGAAATGTTTTTCTTCATGGCGCACATGATGACGCTCTTCTCCTTGCCGCTGTAAGCACCACTGCCCTGTACATAAGTCACACCAATGTCCAGCTCCTCCAACAATCTCCCTGCGATTTTTTCCGCATGGTCGCTGATAATATAGATCAGCTTCGCCTCATCACGGCCGTACAATACCACATCTAGCACCACTGATGTGATAATGACCACGATACCGGCATACAGTGCCTTGTCAACATTCCGGAATACAAATGCTGATGCTATGACGATAACCACATCTGTCAGGAAAAACAATGCTCCTGTCTTGAGGTATGGGAACTTCAACCGCAGTAATTTGATAATAATATCTGTTCCTCCCGTAGTGGATCCGGCCTTGAACACCCAGCCCATAGATACTGCCATCAGGGCACTTCCGGCCAGAGAGGCAAGTAATGGATCTGTGGTCACTGCTCCTACCGGTGTCAGCAGGTTTGTAAACAGTGAGGTCATTGCCGTACAATAGATCGTCGACAAAATAAACCGCAATCCAAATTTCCAGATACCGATCAGCAGGATCGGTATGTTGATGAGTAACATCCAGGTACCTGTCTCAATTCCGAACAGACGGTTTAAAATAATGGCAATACCGGTGATACCCCCGGGTGCCAGGGAGTTCGGATCTAAAAACATGCTGACGGATACCGCATAGATGAAAGAAGCCACCGTGATCATTACATAATCCCGGAACATCTGCAGGGGTGTCTTTTTATCCAGTCTCTGTATTTCCAGTTCTTTTTCAGTCTTTTTCGCCATAGCTCTCTCCATTTCCACACATAAAAGCCGCATATCTATAATATGCGGCTTTTATCAGTGATACATTCACTTCTTTTCTAAGAAACTATGCAGCGACATCTGCATGACTCTGCACAATTATATATTTGCTCTGACCACCTTGGGCTGATAGCCTTCTTTTTCCAGAGCGGCAATGATCTCTTTCTTATGCTCGGTACCGAATGCTTCCAGTGTGATACGCAGTTCCACGGCAGCGCTGCGGTTGATGGATACAAACTGGTTGTGCTCCAGCTTGATGACATTACCGTTAACGCCGGCAATGATACCGGATACTCTGCACAGCTCACCGGGCTTGTCGGGAAGCAATACGGATACGGTGAAGATACGGTCTCTTAAGATCAGACCCTGCTGTACTACTGAGGACATGGTGATGACATCCATATTACCGCCGCTCAGGATAGATACAATACGCTTATCCTTCACATTTAACTGCTTTAAGGCTGCCACGGTCAGCAGTCCGGAATTCTCCACGATCATCTTGTGGTTCTCCACCATATCCAGGAAGGCTACTACCAGATCCTCATCCTCCACGGTGATCACGTCGTCCAGATTCTTCTGTAAGTACGGGAAAATCTTACTTCCGGGAGTCTTAACCGCAGTACCGTCTGCAATGGTGTTGACCTTTGGCAGGGTGGTTACCTTGCCGTTCTTTAAGGATACCTGCATGCAGTTAGCTCCCGCAGGTTCCACACCGATGACCTTGATCTTCGGGTTCAGCAGTTTTGCCAGTGTGGAGACACCGGTTGCCAGTCCGCCGCCACCGATAGGAACTAAAATGTAGTCTACCAGGGGAAGCTCTTTGAAGATCTCCATGGCAATGGTACCCTGACCGGTCGCCACAGTCAGATCATCAAACGGATGAATGAAGGTATATCCGTGCTCTTCTGCCAGTTCATATGCTTTTGCACATGCCTCATCATAGACATCACCGTGCAGTACTACCTCTGCACCGTACCCTCTGGTACGGTTTACCTTGATCAGAGGTGTGGTGGTGGGCATTACGATAGTGGCCTTGCTGCCGTAGCATTTTGCTGCATAAGCAACGCCCTGGGCATGGTTGCCTGCTGATGCGGTGATCAGTCCCTTGGCACGCTCTTCATCGGTCAGTGTGCTCATTTTGTAATAAGCGCCTCTTAATTTGTAGGCTCCGGTAAACTGTAAGTTCTCGGGCTTTAAGTATACACGGTTGCCGGTCTGGGCGCTGAAATAATCACTGTATACCAGCTTGGTCTCTAACGTTACCTTTTTTACGATTTCACTTGCTTCTTCAAATTTCTCTAAAGTCAACATTTCTTCCTGCATTTTTCTTCCCATGCCTTTCTGTCACACTTTCCTTGGTCTGTCGGTTATTCCTCCTGCGTATCCGTCTGTTGCTCGTCCTCGGGCAGATGCAGTTCTCCGATATCCTCCATATTCACATCAAACAATGCGTTTACAAATTCCTCAGAATTGAATTTCTGGAGATCCTCAATGGTCTCCCCCACACCGATGTATTTTACCGGAACCTTCAGTTCGGACTGGATTGCCACCGCAATACCACCCTTCGCCGTTCCGTCCATCTTCGTCAGAATGATGCCTGTGAGATCTGCCACCTCACCGAATTCTCTCGCCTGTACCAGCGCATTCTGTCCGGTGGTACCATCCAGTACGATCAGGTTCTCTCTGTGGGCATTCGGGAACTCCTTGTCAATGATGCGGTTCATCTTGCGAAGTTCTTCCATCAGGTTCTTCTTATTATGCAGTCTGCCGGCAGTATCAATCAGAAGCACATCCACGCCTCTTGCTTTCGCTGCATTCACGGCATCAAACACCACACTGGCGGGATCCGCGCCCTCTTTTCCGCCGATCATGGGCACATCCGCTCTGGATGCCCATTCTGCCAGCTGATCTCCCGCTGCGGCACGGAAAGTATCCGCTGCGGCGATAAGGACTTTTCTGCCCTCATCCTTTAATTTACCTGCCAGCTTACCCACGGAAGTGGTCTTACCCACACCGTTGACACCAATGACCATGATCACGGACTGTTCCTTCTCGAAATCATAGGCGGTCTCATCCACCTGCATCTGCTCCTTAATGCTTTCGATCAGAAGCTGTTTGCACTCGGAAGGCTCCTTGATATGCTTTTCTTTTACCTGCTGTTTTAATCTCTCTACAATGGCAGTGGTGGCATTGACACCGATATCTCCCATAATGAGGATTTCTTCCAGTTCTTCGTAGAAATCATCATCAATGGCGGAAAAACCGCTGAAGACTGAATCGATTCCCCGGACAATGTTATCACGGGTCTTGGTCAGTCCTTCTTTCAGCCTCGCAAAAAAGCCTTTCTTTTCCTCACTCATCCCATTTCCTCCAATCAGCATTCTATCCAGAAAAACGCTTGCGTTTTTCTTGTATGAAACTTAGAACTTCTTCACGATTTTCATACTAATCGTCCAGGTCCTTGTCAATGAGGTTGACGCTGACTAAGGTAGATACGCCCTTCTCCTGCATGGTGATACCATACAATCTATCCACCTGTTCCATAGTGCCTCGTCTGTGGGTAATGACAATGAACTGGGTGTTCTTGGTCAGCTTATGTAAATACTTTGCAAAACGTCCTACATTGGAGTCATCCAGTGCGGCCTCGATCTCGTCTAACAGACAGAACGGAGACGGCTTCAGGTTCTGAATTGCGAACAGTAGGGAAATGGCGGATAATGCCTTCTCTCCACCGGAGAGCTGCATCATGTTCTGCAGCTTTTTTCCGGGGGGCTGTGCGATGATGCGGATGCCTGCCTCCAGAATATCCTCATCCTCCATCAGTTCCAGTGTTCCCTTACCACCACCGAAGAGTTCCTTGAATACCTTATCGAACTCCCTGCTGATCTCTGCGAATTTCTCCGTGAACTGTTTACGCATGGCGGTATCCAGTTCTTCGATGATGCCTTCCAGCGTCTTCTCCGCTTCCACCAGATCGTCATGCTGGGTCTTCATGAAAGTATAGCGCTCCATCAGGTTCTTGTAATCCTCTATGGCGTTGACATTGACATTGCCAAGCTTGCGGATCTCGTCTTTCAGACCGCTGATCTCGCGTTTCATAGCTGGCAGATCATTCATCTCTTCGTTGCGGAGTCCTGCCGCATCACTTAAGGTGATCTCATACTCATCCCACATGTAATTGATCTGTCCTTCGATGCCGTCCTCCAGCTTTTTCTTCTGTTCGCCCAGACGATAGACTTCCTTATCCAAAGCATTCATACGCTCGGACATTTCCTCTCTGCTGCGGAAGAAATCTTTCTGTTTTGCAGACAGTTCTTCCTTTTTCGCAAGGTCTTCGTCCAGCTTCTTCCTGGAAGCATCCTGATTCTCATGAGAAGCAGCAATGGTCTTCTCAATCTCCAGGATATTGTTCTTCTTGCGTTCCACTTCCTGCGCATTTTCCGTCAGAGCCTCTAAAATCTCTTTAAGCTCTGCCTGTGCACGTTCCAACTCGCCGCCTATACGATCCACATTTGCCTGCTTGTAATCCAGCGCCTGACGCATCTTCTCGACTTTTACTTCCCATTCTCCTGCGTGGGCGGAAGCTTCGCTCTCTTCCAGTCTGCAGCTCTCCAATTCTTTTTGGAAGCCCAGGATCTGTTCCTGCGTCGTCTTCTCCAGTTCTTCGCTGGCAGCCAGTTCCTGCGTAATGGATTCCTTGCCGGAACGGATCTCGAAGATCCTGGTCTCGATCTCCTGCTCCTCCAGCTTCAGAGACTGTGCACTCTCCGCCTCTTCTTCCATACGCTCTCTTGCCTGGGAGATGTTCAATCTTGCGGTATTCTGCTCAATGGACTTGCGCTGCATCTCGGTCTTCAGTGCTTCCAGATCCATACGAAGTTTATTTCTCTTACTCTTGGTGTCTTCGATCTTCTGATTGTAGGTTTTGATATCCTCAGAGAGCTTTTTCACCTTTTTCTCCAGTTCGTCCATCTCACGACGTCTTCCCAGGAGATTGCTGTTGTTTTTAAAAGCACCGCCGCTGATGGCACCACCGGGAACTAAGAGTTCACCTTCCAAAGTGACCATGCGGATGCCGTAATCGAATTTTCTAGCGATCTTCACAGCATTGTCCACATTGTCTACCACAACGATACGTCCCAGCATAGCCTTCGCCACATTGCGGTATTCTTCTTCTGTGCCTACCAGTTCGTCTGCCATACCGATGACACCTTTTTCCTTAAGTGCCTCCGGATTCTTGAATTCCTGGGGCTTGGTAATACTGGTCAGAGGCAGGAATGTGGCTCTTCCGAGACGGTTCTGCTTTAAGAAGCCGATCATATGCTTGGCGGTCTCTTCGTTATCCGTTACGATATTCTGGATATTACCGCCCAGCGCAGTCTCGATGGCGGTCTCATATTTTGCCTCCACCTGGATGATGTCCGCTACAACACCAATGATGCCCTTTTCTTTTTCCTTCTGCTCCATGACTTTTTTGACGCTGCCGCCGTAACCGTCATAGCGTTCAGTAATATTGGTCAGGGCCTCCAGCTTGGACTGTTCCTGATGAAAACGGTTCTGTGTCTCCCGCAGCTTCGCATCCAGTCCGGTAAGATTCTCACGGATATTGCCAAGCTCCAGTTCGGATGCCGCTTCCTGTTCCGTCATCTGACGCAGTTCCTCAGTCACGCTCTCAAAAGTCTCTTCCAGCTTCTTCACCGTTTCTTCTCTGGCTGCCTCATCGGATTTGGCACGTAACAGTCTGGAATTTAACTCTGCCTTGCGGATATTGATCTGCTCCATCATGGTATCGAAGCGGCCCATCTTGGATTTAATGGTAGCTCTCTGGTTCAGTTCTCCAATAATGGTATTTTTCCCGGCTTCGATATTATTGTTGAGCTCGGTGATCTTATTCTGGATGGCTTCCAGATCAGCCTTCGCTTTTGCCGCAGCTTCTGCAATCTCCTGCACCTGGGTATCGGTATCCTTTTTATCGGTTAAGATATCCTGCTTTTCCTGTTCTTTGCCGGCAATCTCCTCTTCCAGGGCTGCTTTACGGTTGTTCAGATGGGTCTCACTGCCGTGGGCGGAATTGATCTGCTCCTTTAAGACATTGATCTCGCCTTCTAACTTACCGCGCATCAGACCGGTATCCGTCAGTTGTTCCCTGGCGGCTTCGATAGCGGTATCCAGACTCTCAATCTCCTGCTGGATCCGTTCGTATTCTTCCTTGATACCCTCATATTTTTCACCGGTCTCACCAAGTTCCGTGCTTGCCAGATTGTATTTTTCTTCTGCGGAAGCAAGCTGTTCTCTCAGTCTCTTATTTTCCAATAAGAACACATTGATATCTAAGGATTTCAACTCTTCCTTTTTCCTCAGATAGACCTTTGCCACCTCGGACTGCTTCTCCAGAGGTTCTACCTGTTTTTCCAGTTCGGACAGAATATCATTCACACGCACCAGATTCTGTTTTTCGTTCTCCAGCTTTGTCTGGGCTGCTGCTTTTCTGCGCTTGAATTTCACGATACCGGCAGCCTCATCGAACAGTTCACGCCGTTCCTCGGGCTTACCGCTTAAGATCTTGTCGATCTGGCCCTGTCCGATAATGGAATAGCCCTCCTTACCGATACCGGTATCATAGAACAGCTCATTGACATCCTTTAATCTGCAGGGAGTACCATTGATCAGATATTCACTTTCTCCGGAACGGTAGATCCGTCTCGCCACTGTAACTTCGTCATAGTCGATCGCCAGCTGGTGATCGCTGTTGTCCAGAGTAATGGCAACATAGGCGTAGCTCAACGGTTTTCTGGTCTCTGTTCCCGAGAAAATAACATCCTGCATGCTGGCACCACGCAGCTGTTTGATGCGTTGTTCTCCCAGCACCCATCTTACCGCGTCCGCAACGTTACTCTTACCGCTGCCGTTAGGTCCTACGATACCGGTGATTCCGTTGTGGAACTGAAATACGATCTTATTGGCAAATGATTTGAACCCGTGTATCTCAATACTTTTTAAATACATATCCTCTATCCCTCAATAGCAGAAGCGCCTCGTAAGCCGCCTGCTGTTCTGCCGCTTTTTTTGTTCTTCCCTGCCCACGACCCAGGCATTCTCCCTCCATGTCGATCTCTACCACGAAGGTCTTGTCGTGTTCCGGTCCGCTCTCCTCTAACAGCCGGTACTCGAACTCTTTTTTGAGTTTCCCCTGAATCAGTTCCTGGAGATTACTCTTGCTGTCGTAGAAGAGACGCTTGTCCTCTAAGTCCGACAGAATAAAGCGGTCAATAAAAGCCTTGGCAGGCTGCATGCCACCATCCAGATAAATGGCACCGATCATAGCTTCCATACCGTCAGAGGTGATGCTGTCTCTGCGTCTGCCGCCGGTGTTCTCTTCGCCTTTTCCCAAAAGCATAAACTGTCCCAGCTCCAGGTCTCTGGCACAGAATGCCAGGGAAGGCTCGCACACCATGGAGGCGCGCATCTTGGTCAGCTCGCCCTCCGGAACATTCGGGTGTTCCCGAAATAAGAAGTCACTGGATACCAGTTCCAGTACGGCATCTCCTAAGAATTCGATACGCTCATAGTTCTCTGTTTTGTTGATCTTTTGTTCATTGGTATAGGAGCTGTGGGTTAGAGCCTGCTTCAGCAATGCTTTGTTGTGAAAGCAATAGCCGATGCGCTGCTCCAGCACGTCCATTGTATAACCATCCAACATTTTTTTGTCCTCACTATATTCCGTAGTCCCGGCTATGGTAAGAAACGCGGCACGTTTGCACTCTGTCGCAGAGCGTAACGGTACATAGGCGTGGAAAATACCCACGCCAAGTACCGACGTCTGCTT
>OKUQ01001027.1_pt1 | contig 13908 bp, 9 predicted proteins | sample 1606811 | NCBI WGS metagenome assembly OKUQ01 (sample SAMEA3882546, study PRJEB24775) | human gut metagenome | biome: human-associated habitat; feature: intestine environment; material: feces | place: Netherlands | collected 2009/2010
CCAACATGAAGATCGTGGGTGCAACGGAGTATGCTCTGGTTCTGTACCGGGGAAAGCTCCCGAAGTTCCGTAATCTCGGTGAGGACGGAAAGCCCCATATGATCTTCAACTGGTTTGACTGGAAGCGGGATGGCAGGGAATATCCGAAAATCCATCCTTCCCAGAAACCGATCTCCGTGCTGAAACGACTGATCGAGACCTTTACAGATGATCCGGATGACATGAATATTTTCTCCTATGTCATGGAGAAGCACCAGCGCAACAACGCGGCGAACAGCAAGATCATGACATATCTCGGCCAGACGTACCGTTATCCGACTGCGGGCCTTGGCACGCTGCTGTATACCTCGCAGCTTTTGAGCGCCGAGGCGATGAAGTACGGCGTAGAGCACTGGCGCCGTCATCGCGGACAGTGCATGGGCGCGATCGTGTGGCAGCTGAACGACTGCTGGCCGGTTGCTTCTTGGTCATCTATCGACTACTTCGGCCGCTGGAAGGCGCTGCACTACTATGAAAAGCGCTTCTTCGCGCCGGTGCTGCTCTCCTGCGAAGAGAAGGGCTTCTTGGATGACCCGAACCCGAACCGCGAGTGTCGTGACTTGAACACCGACACCGTAAAGAGCATCCGCCTGAACGTCTCCAACGAGACGATGCAGCCGCAGACGGTCACCGTGAAGTGGGAGCTGCGCAATAACCGCTCCGAGGTTCTGCGCGACGGCGGCGAGGTGGAAATCACCGTGCCCGCAATGGACACCGTGTGGCTCGATACCGTAGAACTGCCGGAAGCGAACATGTTCACCGACCACGTGCACTATGCGTGCTACCAGAACGGCGAGATGATCTCCGAATCCACCGTGCTGTTCTCCGTGCCGAAGTATTACGATTACATCGACCCGCAGCTTTCCTGCCGTGTGGAGGGCGATGAGATTATCGTTTCCGCAAAGGCATACGCGAAGAGCGTGGAAGTACTGAACGAGAACGAGGACTGGGTGCTTGAAGACAACTACTTCGACCTCGAAGCCGGTAAAGAGCGCCGCATCCGCATTGTGAGCGGCGACGCGAACGGTATTCATATGCGCAGCGTGTATAACATTCGCTGATTTTGCGTTAAACCTAAAAGGACAAAAGCCGTTACAAGACAGAAAACAGCTGCTTTGTGACGGCTTTTTCAAGTTCCCTTGCATTTTCTCTTGCAAAATATCGTGCGTTTGCGTATAATAGATAAAGAAATTGAAATCGTAGTGTAAACTAACTTGCGCTGTTATGATTTTGAAAGATACATGAAGGAGCGATAAAAATGATTAGAATCGGCATTGCCGGATACGGAAATCTTGGCCGCGGCGTGGAAAGTGCGCTTTCCCACACGGAAGATATGGAGCTTGTGGGCGTTTTCACACGCCGCAGCCCGGACAGTGTGAAGACGAAGACCGGCGTGCCGGTTTATTCTATGGAGCAGGCAAAAAACATGACGGATAAGATTGACATCATGATCCTGTGCGGCGGCAGCGCGAACGACCTGCCGAAGCAAACCGCAGAGCTTGCACAGTATTTTAATGTCATCGACAGCTTTGACACACACGCGAAGATTCCGGAGCATTTTGCGGACGTAGATGCGGCCTGCAAGAAGAGCGGCCACCTCGGCATGATTTCCGTCGGTTGGGACCCGGGTATGTTCTCCCTGAACCGCCTCTATGGTCAGGCGATTTTGCCGAACGGCAGAGACTACACGTTCTGGGGCAAGGGTGTCAGCCAGGGACATTCCGACGCTATCCGCCGTATCCCCGGGGTTAAGGACGCCAAGCAGTACACCATTCCTGTAGAAGCCGCATTGGAAGCTGTCAGGAATTGTGAAAATCCGGTATTGACCACCAGACAGAAGCACACCAGAGAGTGTTTTGTGGTAGCTAAGGAGGGTGCTGACAAGGCACAGATTGAAGAGCAGATCAAGACTATGCCTAACTATTTTGCAGACTATGATACCACGGTACATTTCATCACAGAGGAAGAGCTGCAGAGAGATCATGCAGGGATTCCTCATGGCGGATTCGTATTGCGTACCGGCAAGACCGGCTTAAACGGTGAGCATGATCATGTGATCGAATACAGCTTAAAGCTGGATTCTAATCCGGAATTTACTTCCTGTGTACTGACTGCTTATGCAAGAGCAGCCTATCGTATGAACCAGGAAGGTCAGAAGGGTTGCAAGACCGTATTTGATGTTGCTCCCGCATACTTAAGTACTCTGACTCCGGAAGAGATGAGAAGTACTTTATTGTAATAAATATAGACTTAGAGGAGATACTTATGGAAAAAAAGGCATTTGTTACCAAAGAAATGATCGAAAAGATCGTAGAAAAATATCCCACACCGTTTCATATCTATGATGAAAAGGGAATCCGTGAGAATGCAAAAGCACTAAAAGAGGCATTTGCATGGAATAAAGGGTACAAGGAGTTTTTTGCAGTGAAGGCGACTCCCAACCCGTTCCTGATCAATATTTTGAGAGAATATGGCTGCGGATGTGACTGCTCCTCTCTGACAGAGCTGATGCTGAGCAATGCTATGGGTGTAAAGGGAGAGGACATTATGTTCTCATCCAACGATACTCCGGCCCATGAATTTGAATATGCGGCAAAAATCGGTGCTACCATTAATCTGGACGACATTACCCATATCGATTTCCTGGAGAAGACCATCGGTTATCTGCCCAAGACCTTAAGCTGCCGTTACAATCCCGGCGGATATTTTTCCATCAGTAATAACATCATGGACAATCCGGGAGATGCCAAGTACGGCTTTACCACGGAGCAGATGTTCGAGGGATATAAGATCCTGAAGGCAAAGGGCGTGGAGAATTTCGGTATTCATTCCTTCCTTGCCAGCAATACGGTAACAAATGACTATTATCCCACACTGGCGAGAGAACTGTTCGAATTGGCAGTGAAGCTGAAAGAAGAGACCGGCGCGCATATCACCTTCATCAATCTGTCCGGTGGTATCGGAATTCCATATCGTCCGGATCAGGAGCCTAACGATATCCGAGCCATCGGCGAAGGCGTGCGCAAGGTATACGAGGAGGTTCTGGTACCTGCCGGTATGGGTGATGTTGCAATTTATACGGAGCTTGGCAGATACATGATGGCGCCTTACGGACATCTGGTAACCCAGGTCATCCATGAGAAGCATACCCACAAGGAATACATCGGTGTGGATGCCTGCGCTGTGAACCTGATGCGTCCTGCCATGTATGGTGCGTACCATCACATCACCGTACTGGGCAAGGAGAACGAACCCTGCGATCATAAGTATGACGTGACCGGTTCTTTGTGTGAGAACAACGACAAATTTGCCATTGACCGGATGCTGCCGAAGATTGACATCGGTGACTATATCGCAATTCACGATACCGGCGCACATGGGTTTGCTATGGGATATAACTACAATGGTAAGTTGAAGTCTGCGGAACTTCTGCTAAAAGAAGATGGCAGTGTGGAAATGATCCGCCGTGCTGAGACACCGAGAGATTATTTCGCAACGTTTGACTGCTTCGATATTTATAACAAGATTGACTTTGACGCATAACTCTTACCCATAGGAGGGCGATATCCCGGAATGCGAATGGACATTGCAATTTCGGGAGTGCAGAGTACGAAGTAATCGTTTATGCATAGTATATACAGGAGGATACGAAGCAATGAGATATCCGAAAAATATACAGCAGGGAGGGAACATCGGATTCGTGGCCCCTTCTTTTGGCTGTCAGATAGAACCTTATTACAGTGCCTTTGGTAATGCACAGAAAAAGTTCCGTGAAATGGGTTACCAATTACAACTGGGACCCAACTGTTATGCGGGAGAGGGGATCGGTATCAGTAATACGCCGGAAAAATGCGGTCAGGAACTGACCGAGTATTATTGTAGCAGAGAAAACGACTGCCTGATCTCCTGCGGAGGCGGCGAACTGATGTGTGAGACTATGAGTCATGTGGATTTTGAACGCCTGAAGGCGGCAGAACCAAAGTGGTATCTGGGATATTCCGACAATACTAACATGACCTATCTGCTGGCAACCATCTGTGACACGGCATCTGTTTATGGACCCTGCGCAGCGGCATTCGGTATGGAACCCTGGCATTTGTCGTTAACGGATGCATTCGGCCTGCTGAAGGGAGAGACGAAGGAAATACACGGTTACGACAAGTGGGAAAAGGAATCTCTGAAAAACGAGGAACATCCGCTATTACCCTACAACACGACAGAACCAAGAGTATTGAAAAGCTTTTTGGGCAGACAGGCAGCAGGAGCCGGACAGAAAATTCAATTTTCCGGAAGACTTTTAGGTGGATGCATGGATTGTCTGGTGAATTTATTGGGCACCCGGTTTGATAAAACAGGAGCTTTTCTGGAAAAATATAAAGAGGACGGAATCATCTGGTTCTTAGAAGCCTGTGATCTGAATGTTTTTGCAATCCGCAGAGCGATGTGGCAGATGGAGGAAGCCGGTTGGTTCCGGTATGTCAAAGGCTTCCTGATCGGCAGACCCTTGTGTTTTGGACAGGAGATGATGGGACTGGATCAGTATCAGGCGATCCTCTCTGTAGCTGGTGAGAAGAATGTTCCTGTAATCATGGATGCGGATCTGGGACATCTGGCACCGATGATGCCTATTGTGACAGGAAGCCTTGCGGAAGTAAGAGTATGTGACAATGACATTACCATCCGTTATGACTACCGGTAAAAACGTATAAATTCTCATAGACGGTATAGAAATCAAAAGGCTCATCCCGGGAGGGAGAGCCTTTTTGCAGTGTGCGCGACAGGGTCACGCTCTATTCATCGAAAACAATATTAGCAGCCGAAATTAAAGTAGCCGCAAAATGCATTCAACCACTGAGAACAGTTAATGAATCTGAAACACATACTTTCTTCCTCCTTTTCCTGTTGCATGGTGTCCGGTTACGTCTGTGTTAGCTAAGCACAAATGAATTGTAACAATTTTGTAACAATTTATCCATAGGAGATGATTGGCAATAAAATGGAAAAAGCAGGAAATGAGATTCGAGTATAAAAAGGGAAAAAGAAAGCGCAGAACCTTAAGCTCTGCGCCTACTGCCGGCAATGGGACTTGAACCCATACGGTGTTGCCACCAACAGATTTTGAGTCTGCCTCGTCTGCCATTCCGACACGCCGGCTAATCAAACACTCACAACGGAATTTATCTTAACATAGATTGAAAAGCTTGACAAGAGTTTTTTTCCCAAATATGGATACTATTTTTCTAGTCTTTTTCCACAAGATGTTGTATAGTAGATGTGTATGGGTATAGGGGAATACGACCTATAGTGATGGAAGCAAACAGGGTGGAAGCATGAATTGCAAAGAATTTGAAAAAAATATTCCTGAATTTATAGCCGGGAAACTTGATTTCCTGACGTTACAGGAGTTTGGAGAACATATGCAGGAATGTCCCGGATGTAAGGAAGAACTGGTGATTCAGTTCCTGGTGACGGAAGGTATGCAGCGTCTGGAAGACGGTGATGCTTTTGACCTGCAGAGAGAACTGGAGATTCGCCTGACGGAGGCAAAGCGCAAGGTGAAGATTCATATGTCTTTTTTGAAGGCAGGAGCCGTACTGGAAGTGATCACGGTGATTTTTCTCCTGGGATTTCTAGGATGGATCATCTCGTAGCATGTAATTGTATGTAATAGCAGAAACAGGATAGGACAGATTAGATGATGAGTCAGAAACTGGTATTGATCGATGGACACAGTATATTGAACCGGGCATTTTACGGAGTTCCGGATCTGAGCAATGCGGAAGGGCTGCATACAAATGCCATCTATGGTTTTTTGAATATTATGTTTAAAATTCTGGAAGAGGAAAAGCCGGATTACCTGGCAGTGGCATTTGATGTTCATGCACCGACTTTTCGTCATCAGATGTATCAGGCGTATAAGGGAACGAGAAAACCCATGCCGGAGGAATTAAGACAGCAGGTGCCGGTCATGAAGGAAGTCCTGAAGGCCATGCATATTACCATCATGGAGAAGGCTGGATTGGAAGCGGATGATATTCTGGGAACCCTTGCAAAGAAAGCAGAGCAGGAGGGAATGGAAGTATCGCTGGTATCCGGTGACAGGGATCTGTTGCAGATCGCCACAGATCATATCAAGATCCGCATTCCGAAGACAAAACAGGGAAGGACGGAAATTGAGGATTATTATGCTGCGGATGTGCAGGCAGCCTATCAGGTGACTCCGTTGCAGTTTATTGAACTGAAAGCGTTGATGGGGGATACGGCGGATAATATACCGGGAGTGCCTAAGGTGGGAGAGAAGACAGCCCAGGCGCTGATGGTGGAATATGGCTCGCTGGATAATATTTATTCCCACGTAGAGGAAATCTCGAAAAAAAGTATTCGGGAGTCGCTGATAGAACACAAGGATCTGGCAGAACTGAGTAAGACACTGGCTACGATCAAGACAGATTGTGATCTGCAATTGGATTACGATCAGGCAAAAGCCGAAGGATTATATACACCGGAAGCGTATACCCTGTGCAAGCGTCTGGAATTTAAGAATCTGCTCGGCAGATTCGAGAAGAATGCTGCTGCCACAGACACAAAAATCACAGAGAACTTTCGGATCATTGAGGAGAAAAAAGAATTCCTGGATTTTTTAAAAAAAGCCAAGAAACAAAAAGAAATCGGTCTGTGGCTGATCACGGAACCGGCGGTGGGATCCAATACAAAGAAGGAAGAACTGCTGGGAGCGTCAGTATCTGTGCCGGATGCGGAAACGGTATTTTATGCGTTGAAGCGGGAGCAGGAACCGGAGGGGCAGTTGAGCCTGTTTGAAGAGGTGAAACAGACAGTGGATGAAACGGCAGAGATCACGGCAGCCTTGCAGGAACTTTCTTCCGTGAAAGGACTCCGGATTGCTACATTTGATGTAAAGCGTCAGTACGATTATCTGGACCACAGCGGTACCGAACAATATTTTGACATTCTCATAGCTGCCTATCTATTGAATCCTCTGAAAAATGATTATGATCCGGAGTCCATTGCTTCAGAGCATCTGGGGATCATGATCCAGGGAAAGGCGGAAGTATTTGGAAAGAGATCTTTCCGGACATTGCTTTCGGAAGAGAGAAAAAAAGCCGCGGAATATACCTGTTATGGGGCCTGGGTATCCGTAAAGTGTAGGAAAGTGCTCGAGGACAAGCTGGAGGCAGCAGGCATGAAGCGGCTCATGAATGAGATGGAAATGCCTCTGTCGCTGGTACTCTACGATATGCAGAAGGAAGGCGTGGCTGTCAGAAGAGAGGAATTGAAATCTTACGGTGATGCGCTGGTTGCCCGGATTGAAGAACTGGAGCATGCAATACACGAACAGGCTGGAGTTGATTTTAATATTAATTCCCCCAAACAATTAGGTGAGGTACTGTTCGAGACGATGCAGATCCCGGGCGGGAAAAAGACGAAGACCGGTTATTCTACCGCAGCGGATGTGCTGGAGAAGTTGTCTGCGGATTATCCGATTGTGCGGGATATTCTGGAGTACAGAGGACTTACAAAACTGAAATCAACCTATGCGGACGGGCTGGCAGCTTTTATCGAGGCGGATGGAAGAATTCATACGAACTTCAATCAGACCATTACAGCCACAGGGCGGATCAGTTCCACAGAACCGAATCTGCAGAACATTCCCATGCGTATGGAACTGGGCAGAAAGATCCGCAAGGTATTTGTCCCCAGGGGGGGATATGAATTCATGGATGCGGATTATTCGCAGATCGAATTGCGTGTACTGGCCCATATGTCCGGAGATGAGCAGCTGATCGATGCCTACAGACAGGAAGAGGATATTCACCGGATCACAGCATCCAAGGTATTCCATACTCCGTTCGAAGAGGTCACGGATCTGCAGAGACGCAATGCCAAGGCTGTAAATTTCGGCATTGTCTACGGCATCAGTTCCTTTGGACTGAGTCAGGATCTCAGCATCAGCAAAAAAGAAGCGGCGCAGTATATTGAACAATATTTTGAAACCTATCCCAAGGTGAAGGAATTTATAGATAAACTGGTGGAGGATGCGAAGAAAAAAGGCTACACGGAAACGATGTTCGGCAGGAGAAGACCTATTCCGGAATTGTCATCGTCTAATTTCATGCAGAGATCTTTTGGAGAACGTGTGGCAATGAACGCACCCATTCAGGGAACCGCGGCGGATATTATCAAGATCGCCATGATCAAAGTATGGAAAGCGCTGAAAGAGGAAGGATTAAAGTCACGACTGATTTTACAGGTGCATGATGAACTTCTGATCGAGACAGCACTGGAAGAAGAAGCAAGGGTTCGGGAGATCCTTACAGAGAACATGAAATCTGCGGCAGATCTGGCGGTTACGCTGGAGATCGATCTGCACACGGGAAAAGACTGGTACGAGGCAAAATAAATGCGTTTTATAGGAATTACCGGCGGCGTGGGTGCCGGAAAAACGGAAATTTTAAAATACATCGGTCAGCATTATAAATGCGAGATCTATCTGGCAGATGATATCGGACATAAAGTAAAAGAACCGGGAACGGAAGGGTATCAGGCACTGGTGGAATTGCTGGGCAGAGATATTCTGCGTGCGGACGGACAGATCGATAAGCCGTCCATGGCGGCCAAAATTTTTGCGGATCCCGCATTGTTGGAAAAAGTAAATCAGATCATTCATCCGGCGGTGAAAAAATATCTGGCTGACCGGCTGGCGGAGGCGCGTGCCAAGGGAGATGTGGAATTGTTTTTCGTCGAGGCAGCCCTTCTGATCGAGAACGGTTTCGGTGAAGTCGTGGATGAGATGTGGTATATTTATGCTAGGGAAGAGGTACGCAGAAAACGTCTGTCCGTAAGTCGTGGATACACACCGGAGAAAATCGATAGGATCATGTCTTCGCAGCTTTCGGAGAATGAATTCCGGAAACATTGTGATTTCGTCATAGATAACAGCGACAGTCTGGATCAGACAGAAACTGGAGGCATATACATGGAGGGAGTAAAAGAAAAACAGGGACAGTTGATATTCGGACTGGACATTGGGACCAGAAGCATCGTAGGTACGGTGGGATACTTAAACGGCGGAAAGTTCCATGTGCTTGCACAGCGTTCCAAAGAGCATGAGACGAGAGCCATGCTGGATGGACAGATTCATGATATCGGCAAGGTCGGTGAGACGATTTCTCAAGTAAAGGAACAGCTGGAGGAAGATCTGGGGAGAGAACTGACGGATGTCTGTATTGCGGCAGCAGGTCGTGTACTGCGTACGGTTACGACCTATGTGGAGCATACGTTTGAAAATGATCGGGAAATCATGCAGGAAGATGTTTATTCTCTGTGTACCATGGGTGTCGAAAAAGCCTATGAGGAATTCCAAAACAGTAATACGGACACAGATATGAAATTTTATTGCGTGGGTTATACACCTATGCGGTATTATATGAACGGTTACCAGATGGGAAATCTGGAAGGACATAAGGCCAAAAGTATTGCGGTGGATCTGATTGCCACCTTTTTGCCGGATGATGTAGTGGACGGACTGTACAAGGCGGTGGAATTTGCAGGTTTACATGTGGCAAATCTGACACTGGAGCCTATTGCGGCCATTCAGGTGGCTATCCCGGAAAAGTTCCGGATGTTAAATATGGCACTGGTGGATGTCGGCGCGGGAACCAGCGATATTTCCATTACCAAAGAAGGTACCATAACCGCGTACGGAATGATTCCCGTAGCCGGGGACAGCCTGACGGATATCCTGGTACAACATTGCCTGGTAGAATTTGAGACTGCGGAACAGATCAAGAGAAAATGCAGGACCCAGGAGATCATTGAATATGAAGACATCATGGGTCTGCCCCAGACGATTACCGCCGGTGAGGTACTGGAGCTTCTGGATCCTGAGATTGAGCGTATGACGCAGATGGTATCCGATACGATAAAGGAGTTAAACGGAGACAAACCGGTCAGCGCTGTGTTCGTAGTAGGCGGTGGCGGAATGGTGCCGGGTTATACGGAAAAGCTGGCGGCGAAGCTGGGTATTGTGAAGGAACGTGTGGCAATCCGTGGACAGGAGGTCATGCAGACGATTGTGTTCGAACTGGAAAATGCCAGAAAAGATGCCATGATGGTAACCCCGATCGGAATCTGCCTGAGCTACTATGTGCAGAGCAATAATTTTATTTTCGTAGAATTCAATGGGGAAAGAGTAAAGCTGTATGATAATGGAAAGTTGTCCGTGACGGATGCGGCCATGCAGATGCAGTTCCCCAATGATCAACTGTTCCCCAGAAGAGGAGAGGCTCTTTTATTTACCGTAAACGGTAAGAGCCGCATGGTAAGGGGGGAACAGGGAGAGGCAGCAGTCATCCGCGTCAATGACGAAGAAGCGGATATGTATACGCAGGTACATAATGGGGATCACATTGTGATAACGCCATCCACGGAAGGTGTGGCAGCGGTCATGGAACTGGGAAGTCTTCCGGAGATGGGAGATGCCCTGGCGGTGTACGTTAACGGCAGACAGATCAGTCTGCCCAGAACGGCAGATATCAATGGCCGCAGAGAGAATGAATTTTATCATATTTGTCAGAAAGATGATATCCAGATTCGCAATTCCTATACCGTAAAAGAAATTGCGGAATTCCTGGATGTACCACTGGGGACAGGTATCAAAGTCAATGATACGGCGGCACAGCCGGAGACCAGAGTGTATGAACATTTTACGGTTAGTTGGGATATGGAGAATCCGTTGCTGGAGGAGAGTGTTACGGTTCCGGATCCGGTGGAAAAACCGAAGAATACGGTAGCAGAAGCACAGACAGATGAGGGAAAAAACGAGCCCGGGGCGCAGACTGTGCAGGAAACACCTACGGTGCCGCAGCTTCCGCATCCCCTGACTGTAATCGTAAATCATACGCCTATTACCATGCAGGGAAAAGCTTCCTATGTATTTGTGGATGTGTTTGATTATATTGATTTTGATTTGGGCTCCGCTGCGTCCGCAGGAAGATCCATTGTGACAAATCTGAATGGCCGTCCGGCACAGTATATGGAGACACTGACTGAGGGTGATGTGATCGAGATCTACTGGAAAAATTTGAAATAATAATGCGATAGAAAAGAGATTAGTAAAATTATGAGATTATGCAGTATTGCCAGCGGCAGCAGCGGCAATTGTATTTATGTGGGTTCCGAAGCCACGCATCTGCTGGTGGATGTGGGAATCAGCGGGAAAAAAGCGGAGGCCGGATTGAACAGTCTGGGACTGACCGGCAGAGACTTAGACGGTATCCTGGTGACTCATGAACATATGGATCATGTGGCTGGCTTAGGTGTCATGGTCAGAAAATACGATGTGCCCATCTATGCTACTCCCGGGACTTTGGAAGAGATTCAGAAGATGGAAAATCTTGGGAAGATCGATCCGGAACTGTTCCGTGAGGTGAAGGAAGATGTGAAACTGACCATCAAGGATCTGACTGTGAATCCCATGAAGATTTCACATGATGCGGCACAGCCTGTAGGGTATCGCATTGCATATGGGAATAAAAAAGTCGGAATCTGTACGGATCTGGGCGTGTATAACGATTACACCGTGGAGTGCCTGAAGGGGATGGATGCTTTGCTTGTAGAAGCTAATCACGATGTGAAGATGTTGCAGGTAGGTCCTTATCCTTATTATTTAAAACAGAGAATCTTAGGGGAGAGAGGGCACCTTTCCAATGAAAATTCCGGAAAGCTTCTTTGTCGTATTTTACATGATAAATTACAGGCTATTGTGTTAGGGCATCTGAGCAAGGAAAATAATCTTCCCGAGCTGGCCTATGAGGCGGTCCGCATGGAGATCACCATGGGAGAGAATCCTTACCGGGCGGAGGACTTCCGGATGATGGTGGCGGACAGAAGTAATATATCACCGGTCATCAATATTGCGTAACTATGTTTCAGCCAGCGCTATTTGCAAAGTCGCGGTAGCACGCTTTTACGTCACTTCGTGACGGACTTTGCTCATAGATTGGTACTCAGCGAATGAACATAAGGTTGCAAAATGTAACAAAGTGTAGTTTAATAGATAGAAATATAGATAGAAATAATAGCATGAAAACATGCGGAAAATGAGGGCGATTATGAAAAAAACAATTATTACGGTAGTTGGTAAGGACACAGTAGGCATTATCGCAAAGGTATGTACCTATCTTGCGGAGAACGGCATCAATATCCTGGATATTTCCCAGACCATCGTGCAGGGGTATTTCAATATGATGATGATCGTTGACACCAATCAGATGCAGAAGCCTTTTGGTGACATGGCAGATGAACTGGCTGCTCTCGGAGAAGAGATCGGCGTAGTGATCAAATGCCAGAAGGAAGAGATCTTTGACAAGATGCACCGCATCTAATGCCCCACGATAAATCATAAAGACCCGAAGGGGCAGATAGGAGCTGTAATGATCAATTTATATGAAGTAACCGAGACGAACAAAATGATTGAGGAAGAGAACCTGGATGTGCGTACTATCACACTGGGAATCAGTCTGTTAGACTGTATCGATTCCAATCTGGACAGATTAAACGAGAAAATTTATAACAAAATTTACGAAGCAGCCAAGGATCTGGTGAAGACCGGAGAGGAGATCTCCAGAGAATTTGGTATTCCTATTGTAAATAAGAGAATTTCCGTAACGCCCATTGCACTGATCGGCGGCGCCGCATGCCACACCATCGAGGATTTCGCAAGCATTGCAAAGACCCTGGATAAAGTAGCACATGAAGTGGGTGTGAATTTCCTTGGCGGATATTCTGCACTGGTAAGCAAGGGGATGACTCCGGCAGACGAGCTGCTGATCCGTTCCATTCCTCTTGCGCTGTCCACCACAGAGCGTGTGTGCAGCTCTGTGAACCTGGGCTCCACCAAGACAGGCATCAATATGGATGCGGTCAAGCTTATGGGAGAGATGGTGAAGGAAACCGCTGAGTATACCAAGGAAGATGATTCCCTGGGTTGTGCAAAACTAGTTGTGTTCTGTAATGCACCGGATGACAATCCCTTTATGGCAGGTGCATTCCATGGTGTGACCGAAGCGGACAAGATCATTAATGTCGGTGTCAGCGGTCCCGGTGTTGTCAAAACTGCATTAGAGAAGGTGCGCGGAGAGAATTTTGAGGTTCTCTGTGAGACCATTAAAAAGACTGCCTTCAAAGTAACCCGTGTGGGACAGCTGGTAGCACAGGAAGCATCCCGGATGTTAAATGTTCCTTTCGGAATCGTGGATCTGTCCCTGGCACCGACCCCGGCTATCGGAGACAGTGTAGCGGATATTCTCTGTGAGATTGGTCTGGAGTATGCCGGAGCACCCGGAACCACCGCTGCCCTTGCTCTGTTAAATGATCAGGTGAAAAAAGGCGGTGTTATGGCATCCTCTTATGTCGGCGGTTTAAGCGGAGCGTTCATTCCTGTCAGTGAAGATCAGGGTATGATCGATGCTGTCAATGCGGGAGCTCTTACCATTGAAAAACTGGAAGCAATGACCTGTGTCTGCTCCGTTGGATTGGACATGATCGCCATCCCCGGAGACACCAAGGCAACTACTATCTCCGGTATCATTGCGGATGAGATGGCTATCGGAATGGTGAACCAGAAGACCACTGCCGTGAGAATCATTCCCGTCATCGGAAAAGGAGTGGGAGAGACCGTAGAATTCGGAGGCCTGTTAGGCTACGCGCCCATCATGCCTGTGAACACCTTCTCCTGTGATGCTTTCGTCAACCGCGGCGGACGCATCCCTGCCCCCATCCATAGCTTTAAGAACTAAATTGAGAGTTAGTTGAATACATTGGCAAAATCCACGAACTCCCGGAGCATGC